>OLGE01004197.1_pt1 | contig 10635 bp, 16 predicted proteins | sample 1605151 | NCBI WGS metagenome assembly OLGE01 (sample SAMEA3888912, study PRJEB22519) | human gut metagenome | biome: human gut; feature: human-associated habitat; material: faeces | place: Denmark | collected 2010
GCTTCTCTTGCAGTTTCTTCGGGAACGCCTGCGATCTCGAACATTACACGGCCGGGCTTAACAACGGCTACCCAGTACTCAGGTGAACCCTTACCAGAACCCATTCGGGTCTCGGCAGGCTTCTCTGTGATCGGCTTGTCCGGGAAAATCTTTATCCAGACATTACCGCCACGCTTGATGTATCTTGTCATAGCGATACGGGCAGCCTCTATCTGATTGCTTGTGATCCAAGCCGGCTCCATAGCCGCGAGACCGTAGGAACCGTAAGTTACGGTGTTGCCCTTGTGTGCAGTACCCTTAAGTCTGCCGCGCTGAACGCGTCTGTATTTAACTCTCTTAGGCATTAACATAATTACTTCGCTCCTCCTTCTCTCGGCTGTCTGGGAGCGCGGGGACGACGATCGCCGCCGCGGTCATTTCTTCTGCCTTCGCCCCTGTCGTTTCTTCTGGGGAATCTGGGCTTCTCACGCTCAGGCGCGTCTGCCTTTCTGTCGGCAAGAACTTCGCCCTTGTATATCCAGACCTTAACGCCTATCTTTCCGTATGTGGTGTTAGCCTCATAGAAACCGTAGTCGATATCGGCTCTGATGGTCTGAAGCGGAATTGTGCCCTCGTGATAGTGCTCACTGCGAGCGATTTCTGCGCCGCCGAGACGACCGGATACCGTAATCTTGATACCCTTCGCGCCGAGACGCATTGTTCTGCCGATAGCCTGCTTCATGGCGCGGCGGAACGCGATTCTCTTTTCGAGCTGGCTTGCAATGCTTTCAGCAACAAGCTGTGCATTGAGATCGGGGTTCTTAACCTCCATAGCCTCAACGGAAACAGTCTTGCCTGTCATCTTTTCGAGAGCTATGCGGAGCTTTTCGATTTCAACACCGCCGCGACCGATAACCATACCGGGTTTAGCGCAGTGGATGATAACCTTTACTCTGCCTGCATCGCCGCAGGTTCTCTCGATTTCTATTCTGGAAACGCCCGCGAGCTTAAGCTGCTCTTTGAGATATTTTCTGACGTTGTAGTCGGAAACAAGTGTATCGCCGAATACTTCATCGCGTGCGAACCATCTTGAATCCCAGTCCTTAATAACGCCCACACGCAAACCGTGCGGATTAACTTTCTGACCCATTATCTGCGAACCTCCTTCTTATGCTCTTTCCTTGAGGACAAGCGTAACATGGCTTGTTCTCTTCAGGATTCTGTCTGCGCTGCCTTTGGCTCTGGGCATTATTCTCTTGAGAGTCTTGCCCGGGCATACGAAGCACTCGCTTACATAAAGCTTGCTTGTATCCATGCCGAAGTTGTGCTCGGCATTTGCCATAGCGCTCTTCAGTAACTTAATAAGGTATTCACTCGCAGACTTAGGAGTGTTTTTAAGAATTGCCATTGCCATTCCCGCATCCTTACCTCTGATAAGGTCCAGTACAATCTGTACTTTGCGCGGGGATATTCTGGCATCTTTGAGATATGCTCTTGCTTCTTTCATTTATAATTAGCCTCCCTTCGCATTGGTGCGAGATTATTTACCGTTGTTTGATGTCTTGCTTCCGGCATGACCCTTGAATGTTCTCGTGGGTGCAAATTCGCCGAGCTTGTGTCCTACCATATCCTCGGTTACATATACCGGAACATGCTTTCTTCCGTCGTGTACCGCGATTGTGTGTCCTACAAATTCGGGGAATATCGTGGAAGCACGCGACCAAGTTTTCAGTACCTTCTTTTCACCCTTCTCATTCATAGCTTCTATTCTGGAAAAGAGCTTTGCTTCAACGAAAGGTCCTTTTTTAAGGCTTCTACTCATTTTATGCTTCCTCCTTATTTACCGTTTCTGTGTTTTACAATGAACTTCTCTGTTCTTGCCTTCTTGTCTCTGGTCTTATAACCGAGAGCGGGCTTACCCCAAGGTGTAACAGGGTTCGGACGACCGATAGGTGACTTGCCTTCACCACCGCCGTGCGGGTGGTCGCAGGGGTTCATGACGGAACCGCGGACTGTGGGACGGATGCCCATGTGGCGCTTTCTGCCGGCTTTACCTATCTTTACATTTTCATGGTCAATATTGGAAACCTGACCGATTGTAGCTCTGCAATCGAGACGAATGATTCTCACTTCGCCCGAAGGAAGTCTGACCTGAGCCACGCCGTTTTCCTTAGCCATGAGCTGAGCTGCGCTGCCGGCGCTGCGGACAAGCTGACCGCCCTTGCCGGGATAAAGCTCGATATTGTAGATGAATGTACCTACGGGGATATTGGCAACGGGAAGTGTATTGCCGGGTTTGATGTCGGCGCCTGCGCCGCAGTAAACCTTGTCGCCGTCCGTAAGACCTACGGGAGCGATCATATACTTCTTTGTGCCGTCTTCATACTGAAGCAGTGCGATATAAGCGGTGCGGTTCGGGTCATACTCGATACCGATAACAGTAGCGGACTGCTCTGTGAAATCACGCTTGAAATCGACTATTCTGTACTTCTGCTTGTTGCCGCCGCCCTTGTGACGAACGGTGATTCTGCCGTAGCTGTTTCTGCCGGCATTTTTCTTCTTGATAACTACGAGACTCTTTTCGGGGCTGAACTTTGTGATTTCCGCATAGTCAGCAACTGTCATGTTTCTTCTCGCAGGAGTCGTAGGTTTATACTTTATAGTAGCCATAATTCGTTACTCCTCCTTCATTAAATCATGCCGTCAAAGAACTCGATGGACTTAGAGCCCTGTGCAAGTGTAACAATAGCCTTTTTCCATGCTTTTGTGTAACCGGAATGCACGCCGAGCGTTTTGGGCTTTCTTTTCATGTTGATTGTGTTTACATCCTGTACCTTAACACCGAAAGCCTCTTCAACCGCAGCCGCAATCTCGGGCTTTGTGGCGGATCTGAGAACTTCGAATGTATATCTCAGGTTCTGTGTAGCAGAAAGACTGGATTCTGTGATAACAGGTCTGATTATGATATCATGTGCTGTCTTCATTACGCATAAACCTCCATCATTTTTTCTGCCGCAGCCTTAACTACAACGAGCTTGTTGCAATTAAGGATATCGTATACGTTGAGTGTGTTTGTATAAGCTGTCTTTACGCCGGGGATGTTTGCAAAGCTCTTGCATACGAAATCGTTCTTCTCGGCGAGGACTACGAGCGTCTTGCCTGTAGCGCCGATAGCGGAAAGCATATTTACCATTACCTTGGTCTTGTATTCCGTAGCCGTGATAGCGTCGAGAACTACGAGCTCGCCGCCTGCAAGCTTGGATGAGAGAGCGCTCTTCATAGCAAGTCTCTTGACCTTCTTATTGAGGTCGATTCTGTAGCTTCTGGGCTTCGGTCCGAGCGCTACGCCGCCGTGTGTCCACTGGGGAGAGCGTGTGGAGCCCTGTCTTGCTCTGCCTGTACCCTTCTGTCTCCAGGGCTTCTTGCCGCCGCCGGAAACCTCGGTTCTTGTAAGAGTTGACTGTGTGCCCTGTCTCTGATTAAGGAGGTAAGCGCGAACAGCCGCGTGAAGAACCGCCGTGTTTACTTCAACAGCAAATACAGAATCGGCAAGCTCCATAGAGCCTACTTCAGCGCCTGACATATTATAAACCTTTACATTTGCCATCGTGATTTTCCTCCTTCTTAAGCTTTAACGGTATTGCGGATGAATACGATACCGCCGCGTGCACCGGGAACGGCGCCCTTGACTGCGATAAGATTCTTCTCTGCATCTACGCGTACTACATCGAGGTTCTGTATTGTAACCTTCTCGTTACCGTACTGACCTGCCATGTGTTTGTTCTTGAATATTCTGGAAGGCGAGGAGTTCGCACCCATGGAACCCGGCTGACGGTGGATAGGACCTGTACCGTGAGTCATCTTCAGGATGTGAGCGTTCCATCTCTTTACAACGCCGCTGTAGCCGCGACCCTTTGTCATGCCTGTAACATCGACTCTGTCGCCTGCCGCGAATACATCCGCGGAAACGATATCGCCTACATTCATGCTCTCCGCGTCGTCAAGTCTGAATTCCTTCAGATGCTTCTTCATAGCGACGCCCGCCTTTGCGAAATGTCCCTTTTCAGCCTTGTTAAGACTCTTTTCGCGTGCATCCTCAAAACCGAGCTGTACGCTGCTGTAGCCGTCGTGCTCCACAGTTTTCTTCTGTGCCACAACGCAGGGACCTGCTTCAATGATAGTAACCGGCACTACATTGCCGACTTCGTCGAAAATCTGAGTCATACCGATTTTCTTTCCGATGATACCCTTTTTCATTACCTTTCTTTGCCTCCTTTTAAGGTTATTGGTTGACCGTCTGTGAGCGGGTCAACATGACCAAAAGCAGCCATAATAATATAAGGAAGGATTTTTCCCCATATCGTTATCTGTTGCTTTGCCGAAAACGAAATTAGAGCTTAACTTCGATTTCAACGCCGGCCGGAAGTTCGAGACTTGTGATTGCTTCGATAGCCTTCTGAGAGGGCTTGATCACATCAATGAGTCTCTTGTGAGTTCTTGTTTCAAACTGCTCTCTGCTGTCCTTATACTTGTGAACGGCGCGCAGGATTGTGATTATTTCCTTCTCCGTAGGAAGCGGAATGGGACCGGATACGGTCGCACCGTTTCTCTTCGCAGCGTCTACAATCTTCTCTGCCGCAGCGTCAACCAGTGTATGGTCATAGCTTCTCAGTCTGATTCTGATTTTCTCGCTAACTGCCACTTGATTTTCCTCCTTGATTATTTTGTCGGGGGTATGCGTGCTTCCGCAAGCAAAACACGCTCAGATTTCATGAACATACAATCGGGTGTTTCCACCCTCTCAAAATTAAAACCGGAAAATTCCGGTGCGGGGCGCTTAGCCGGATTGACACTGCACGCAGTGCAATATCCTCGTCCCGGGCTCTGCCAAAAAATCTGTTTCGCCCGTTTTTGTTCGGACATACTCTGCGAAAATTACCCGCAAATTGCGGCAACCTCTCGCTTCATCGCACATCAAGCTTTTTCATTTTACATTAAAAAGGCTTATTTGTCAATAGTTTTCGGCAATTTTTCCGCAACTTTTCCGAAAATTTTGCTTTAGAATTTCAGAGAAATTTTTGCCTGATTTTTGTGCAATTATAACAAAAATATAAAATTTTTAAAAAAACGCATTACGCTATTGTTTTTTTGAGCGTTTTTTGATAGAATATATATGAAAATTTCAAGGAAAACAGCGGAAAGGAAAACCAAATGACAAAGACATCCGTATACAAGCCGAAAGGCGTATGCTCGCGCCAGATCGAGGTCACCATCGAGGACGGCATAATAAAAGAAGTGAAATTTACAGGCGGTTGCAACGGCAATACCAAAGGCATCTCTTCTCTTGTCGTCGGCATGAAGGCAGAGGATGTGGTAAAGCGCCTGCGCGGCACAGACTGCGGCGGCAAAGGAACCTCGTGTCCCGACCAGCTTGCAAGAGCCATCGAAGAAATGACAGAAGAAAAATAACAAAATAAAACAAAAAAAGCTCGGGGGGGTAGCAAGTGCCTCAAAACGCCACTTTTGATTGCACTTTTTATGCTCCCGATTATATCCGCCCTTAGCTCAATTGGATAGAGTATCAGATTCCGATTCTGACGGTTGCAGGTTCGATTCCTGTAGGGCGGGCCAAAACTCCGAGAGTCGCGACCCTCGGAGTTTTACTTCTTCACGAAACTTGTCAAGATAAAAAAACAAACAAACAAATAAATACATCAAGGAGGACCCATGAAAAAATTTCTGAAAACTCTCGGCAAATCGTTTCGTATCATCCTGAATATCGTTTTGGGCGTTTTTGCGCTGATGTTCATGATATCATTCATCATCACGCTGAAATGGCATTTTCTTGTTCTTGCGGGTCTCATGGGCGTTATTTACGGTCTCATACTTCTTCTCTCGTGCTCCTATGAAGCAATCCAAAAGGAATACCTCCTCGCGCAGACGCAGATAAACCACGATATGCCAATCGAAATCAATGAAAAGAAAGTTATCCGCTCTTATCTTGCAATCCTTTCGTTTGTATGGATATTTCCTTATATAGTGGGAATACTCAGCTGCAGCCCACATCTCGGCGTTATGGTATATATGCCGGCGATGGTGCTTTTCTTCGTCGTGGCGGGAATCCTCGAAAAACATCTCGATATATTCCCTTTTAAAAAGCGTACATATCGCCTTATAAATTTCGGCGTCCATGCCATGTTCACCGTTGTATCGTTTGTATATTTCTTCATCAGGCTGTCGTGATTTTCCGCGGTAGCCGCGCAAAAGCCTTGACCGTCAAGGCTTTTTGTTTTTTATTGCGTTTTAATATAATGTGCGTCGGATAAAAATCGCCGCGCATATTGCAAATTCCGCCACGATATGATAAGATATCATATAGAAAGGGAGTGATATTTTGACAGCCGGAAAATACAATCGCCTGTACGCCGCAAAAACGGCAAAACTTATTTTCATTTTTTCGATTTCATTCAGCGCGCTGTTTCTCCTTGCGGCGCTCATCTCGGGCAATTCCGCCCGCGGGCTTGTCGCTTCAGCCATTCCGATTGCGGTAGGATTGCTTATCTGGTTTGCCTTCCTTTTGCGCATCACTTTTGCAAATGCGCTCCTTAAAAAACAGATCTCATCTCTGAATATCAAATTTGATGACAACAACGCAAAGCCTCTGTATCCCTCCGCCATGATTTTTTTATCCGACGAATGGTTTATCGCGGCAGGAAAACTATATCTGCACAAAAGTTTTATACATCATGTAACCGTGAAATCGAGCAAAACGGCTATGGGCTCAGAATATTATTGCGTTTTCAGGTGCGACGACGGAAAGCACAAGCTTCACATGGATTCAAAGGCAAATGCAGATAAAGTAAAACTCTGGTTTGAGCAATGAGGAAAGAGCTCTCAAAGCATGAGTTTGCCATGTATGCAACTCCCATTCTGAAAGCGCAGGGCTTTTTAAAGAAAGGCGGGCGAGGAAAACAACCGGTACCCGCAGGAAAAAGCTATATAAATATATTGCTTTTTGCAGTGAAATTACTTTTTCGACAGACACGCGCCCGATAGCCCTCTCCGAATAACCGCGCCGATTGCCGCAAATATTTGCCGAATGTTCATAATTTTGTATAAAATTCCTATTGCCATTTTGCATAAAATATGATATAATACAGATGCAAGCATGGTAAATGCTTGGCATTCAATATGACAGGAGGCAACATTATGCGTAGCTTTTCCTATGTGCAGTCCCGCTTACGGCACATTCAGGCACGGTATGTCCCCCGGTCTTCGAGAGGACAAAACAAAATCATTCATGTATGCGCATAAGCCGGACTGCAACGGTCGGTTTATGCGCTTTTTTATCAGAATAAAAATTTCAGGAGGGGATTATATGAAAAAAAGAATTTTAGCTTTGCTTTTGGTCATCGCCATGGCGGTGCTCATGCTTTCCGCCTGTGGCAATAAAGAGCAAGAAACCACAACTACCGAAACCACAGTGGCAACTCGGGAAATACGCAAAATAACGGCGGACAATGTACCCGAGGGAAAAGTATTGCTCTCGTCGCTTGATAGTGAGGCACTTCGCAGTTTTCTTGCATATAAAGGAGTTACCCTTTCTGATGATGTGCCGGATGCGGAACTGCACTCGTTCATATTGGTTGTTGAAAGTGATATCGACTTCGAACGCTATTTAGACCCTTTGAGATGGTCTACGCTAAACAACCAGCCTGCCAAAAACATTCACAAAGTCGTAAAGGAATACTACGGTTATTAAGTGATTTATATCCCAAAAAGCTAAGTTAAACATATCAAGGAGGACAAATATGAGAAGAATTTTAGCCTTGATTTTGGTCATCGCCATGGTACCACTTGGGTTGAGAGCCCTTGCACAGGTCCTCATTGCAACCTCCCTTGGAGCGTCAATCCCGACCCCATAACCGAATAATTCCCCATAAATAAAAATATCCTCACACATTCTGCACTGCCCCAAATTGTGCGGACAGTACGTTTTGTGTGAGGATATTATCTTTTATCCTATTTCCTATTCAGCCGAAATCAGTCAGCCGCTTTTACTATTACCGTGAAATCATCGGGCTTGAGCGATGCACCGCCGATGAGTCCGCCGTCGATATTTTCCATAGCAAGAAGCTCTGCGGCGTTCTTCGCATTCATGCTTCCGCCATACTGAACAGTGGTAGCCTCTGCAACCTCTGCACCATAGAGCGAAGCGACAACACTGCGGATATAAGCACAAACCTCTTCTGCCTGCTCTGCCGTAGCCGTCTTGCCTGTGCCGATAGCCCATACAGGCTCATATGCGATGATGATATTCTTCATATCTTCTGCGGAAATACCGAGAAGAGCAATCTTTGTCTGGCGGGCTACCGTCTCAAAAGTAACGCCCTGCTCGCGCTCGGTGAGCGTTTCGCCTACGCAAACGATAACCTTGAGTCCGTTTGCAAGCCCTGCTTTTGCTCTGCCGTTTACAGTAGCATCGGTTTCACCGAAATACTGTCTGCGCTCGCTGTGCCCTACGATAACATATCCGACACCGCAGGAAGCAAGCATCTTGCCGGAGATTTCGCCTGTATAAGCACCCTTTTCTTCCATATGGACGTTTTCTGCGCCTATCTCGATATTTGTGCCCTTTGTAGCTTCTACAGCCGCCGCGATATCAACAAAAGGAACGCAAAGAACAACCTTTGCTTCCTTTACATCGGCAACCTTGGGAGCAAGAGCCTTCATGAAATCGGTAGTTTCCGCGGGAGTCATATTCATTTTCCAGTTGCCCGCGATTACAGCACTTCTTTTAGCCTTATTCATTATTTTATACTTCCTTTCGCGGATTATTTATTCTGGAGGCAGGCAATACCGGGAAGCTCGAGACCCTCGAGAAATTCAAGGCTTGCACCGCCGCCTGTGGAAATATGAGTTATCTTGGAAGCAAAGCCAAGCTGCTCGCAGGCAGCCGCGCTGTCGCCGCCGCCGACTATCGTCGTAGCGTCGGAATCCGCAAGAGCCTGTGCCACTGCTATTGTACCGGCGGCAAGGGTGGGATTTTCAAAAACACCCATCGGTCCGTTCCATACAACAGTCTTAGCGTTCTTTACGGCGTCTGCAAAGAGTGCGCGTGTCTTTTCGCCGATATCCATGCCTTCCATATCTGCGGGAATCTTGTCTGCATCAACTGTTCTGACGGAAATCGGAGCATCTATCGGATTCGGGAAATCTGCGGCGATGACGGTATCAATCGGGAGAAGAAGCTTCACGCCCGCCTTTTCTGCCTTTGCCATCATATCGCGGCAGTAATCTATTTTGGATTCATCGAGCAGGGATTTGCCTACGCCATAGCCCTTTGCGGCGAGGAAGGTATATGCCATGCCGCCGCCGATGATGAGTGTATCAACCTTTGTGAGGAGGTTATTGATAACATTGAGCTTATCGGAAACCTTTGCACCGCCGAGAATGGCAACGAAAGGACGCTCGGGATTATCGAGAGCCTTGCCCATAACGCTGATTTCTTTCCGGATAAGATAGCCGCATACGGCGGGAAGATAAGCCGCAACGCCTGCTGTGGAAGCATGGGCGCGGTGAGCTGTTCCGAAGGCATCGTTTACATAAACCTCTGCAAGAGAAGCAAGCTCCTTTGCAAATTCGGGATCGTTCTTTTCCTCGCGCGCATCAAAGCGGACATTCTCGAGGAGAACACATTCGCCTGCCTTCATGGCAGCTATTTTAGCTTTCGCATCGTCGCCGATGATATCGGAAGCAAATGTAACCTTGCCGCCGAGATATTCATTGAGCTTATCGGCAACTATCTTAAGGGAGAATTTCTCCTTATCGCCGAGAGCCTTTTTCAGAGCCTTTGCCTTAGCCTCTGCCTGCTCCTCTGCGGGAAGCTCCTCTATAGCCTTCTTTTCCTTCTTATTGAGAGAGAAGCCTTCTGTGAAAATGTTATGTGGCTTGCCCATATGAGAGCAGAGGATAACATAAGCACCCTTCTCCATGAGGTATTTGATAGTGGGCAGAGCTTCAACTATTCTCTTGTCGCTCGTGATGACGCCATCCTTCTGAGGAACATTGAAATCGCAGCGCACAAGCACTTTTTTGCCTGCAACATCAATATCTTCAATGGTTTTCTTGTTGTAATTCATAAAAGATACCTTTCCTTTCTTTGGCGGGCAAAATATGCCCCATTTTTATCCATGATACAGTATAGCACTATGATGCGCATTTTTCAAGTGAAAAATGATAATTTCCGATGAAATTTACATTTATATTCCTCCGCAAGCCACGCGCGCAAAAGAAAAACGCTCGGATTTCAGAAAAATTTATTATGAAAACGCTATGTTTAAAAACATATTATTGAAAAATCATTGTTTCTGCGTAAATATTCGTTTTTTTCGAATTTTTACTGATAAATTTTCGCAAGCCTATTGACAAGCGCAAAAAACTGTGATAAAATAGCCACAATCTGTTCCTTCGGGCAGTTCACTCTGGAAAAAAGGAGAAACACCATGAAAAAGACAACGGCTATGATGTCTATGATGATGTGCATGCGCATGCGTATGTGCAGTTTTTCCGCGTCTTTTTCCGATAATTCTCAGCTCGCAGAGTGAAAGCAAAAGCAGACATTAAATTTGTTTTCAAGCCGGGAAGCTTATCGGA
>OLGE01004198.1_pt1 | contig 10634 bp, 10 predicted proteins | sample 1605151 | NCBI WGS metagenome assembly OLGE01 (sample SAMEA3888912, study PRJEB22519) | human gut metagenome | biome: human gut; feature: human-associated habitat; material: faeces | place: Denmark | collected 2010
ACCGGCGAATACGACGCGAACAACGCGCTCCTGACGCTGCATCCCGGCGCGGGCGGCACGGAGGCACAGGACTGGGCGTCCATGCTCTACCGCATGTATGTCCGCTGGGCGGAGCGCCACGGCTATAAGTACACCATCATGGATTACCAGGATGGCGACGAGGCGGGCATCAAGTCCGCGACCATCAAGATCGAGGGCGACAACGCCTACGGCTTCCTCAAGAGCGAGCACGGCGTGCACCGCCTTGTTCGCATCTCCCCGTTCGATGCGTCCGGCCGCCGTCAGACCAGCTTTGCCGCAGTCGAAATAATGCCCGAGATAACCGACAATAAGGAGATCGAGCTGCGCGACGAGGATATCAAGATGGACGTGTACCGCTCCTCCGGCGCAGGCGGCCAGAAGGTCAATAAGACCTCGTCCGCCGTTCGCCTTACCCATATTCCGACCGGCATTGTCGTCTCCAGTCAGGTAGAGCGCAGCCATTTCCAGAACCTCGAAAACTGCAAGGAAATGCTCCGCTCGAAGCTCGCAGAGATAAAGGAGCGTGAGCACCTTGAGAAGATAAGCGACATCAAGGGCGTGCAGATGAAGATCGATTTCGGCAGCGCCATCCGCTCCTATGTTTTCATGCCGTACCAGCTCGTCAAGGATCAGCGCACCGAGTATGAAAACGGCAACATCCAGAACGTCATGGACGGCGATCTGGACGGGTTTATAAACGCCTACCTCTCGATGAAGGCGGCGGACTGAGCCCGCATCACATTTTAGAAAGGGTTTGTTATTTTGTCCTCCCGAATTTCCCGCATTTTCCGTGATATTGACCGCAAAAGCTGGATAATGCTGCTCTCCGGCAGCTTTATCCTCGCTTTCGGGCTTTATAATATCCATTCGCAGTCCGGCGTCACCGAGGGCGGCGTCCTCGGCCTGATCCTGCTGCTCGACCACTGGTTCGGCCTCTCGCCGTCGATATCCTCACTTGTGATGAACGCGGCCTGCTATGTGCTCGGGCTGCGCGTCCTCGGCTGGAGCTTCATCGTCCGTTCGGGCGTGGCGAGCCTGTCCTTCTCCGCGTTCTACGCGATACTTGAGCGCTTCCCGCGGCTCTGGACCGGCATCGCCGAAATGCCGCTGCTCGCGGCGGTGGTCGGCGCGATATTCGTCGGCGGCGGAGTCGGAATATGCGTGCTCGCGGGCGGCGCCCCCGGCGGGGACGATGCGCTTGCAATGTCCGTGGGGAAGCTGCTGCGCTGCAATGTGCAGTGGGTCTACCTCGCGGCGGACATCGTAGTCCTGCTCGCGTCGCTGAGCTACATCCCCCTGCGCCGCATCGCCTACTCGCTGCTGACCGTCGTGCTCTCCGGCGCGATAATCGGCCAACTGCAGCGGATGTTTATGAAGGACGCACCGGACACCCCCGCGCCCGCCGAACCGGAGGCGGAATAAATGATCACGAGCCGGCTGCGATGAATGCTCACCACGGCAGGCTCGTAATATTTTCACTATCCATGTCGGGCTTTATCTCCTGCTCGGCCCGGGGTTGTGGTCGCCGAAGATCATGTCGTCGATGTCAGTTTCCATGCTGCGATACCTCCTGTTGTATAGTCGATATCTATATTATATTCGGGGGCGGCCTGACGTATGACAAAAATCTTCCGGCGGCATGATCCTCACATCATCATATCATAAATTAACTGTGAATTCCTGCAAATTGGCTTGAAACTCACAAGCGTTTGAGTTATAATAAAAAAACCTGCGGACAGCAGGCGTAAACGTAACAAAAAAGGATGACATTGCAATGAGCGCATCAACTGAAAAGAAACAGCGTCAGGCAGCCCGCGAAGCAGGCACCGACAAAAAGACTCTCGCTGAACAGGAAGCGGCGAAGAAAAAGGCCAAGAGCAACCGCCGCTGGACACTTGGAACGATAGGCGTTATCCTGCTCATCGCCCTTATTCTTTTCCTTAATTCCAGCTTCCTCTACACTCATACTACCGCCATCTCCATTGGGGACGCCAGCTACAGCCCCGCAGAGGTGAGCTACGTGTATGCCAACAGATACTATAACTGGATCCAGAGCTACGGCAGCTATGCCAGCATCTTCGGACTCGACACCTCCACCGGTATCGCGGGTCTGAAGCAGCAGGAGTGCCCCATGTATGACGACGGGCGCACCTGGCGCGACTACTTCATGGAAGAGGCACGCAGCGAGCTCAGCCAGATGACCGTGCTGTGCGCATGGGCGGATGCCAACGGCATCACGCTCACCGACGAGGAGATCGCCGAAGTCGATGACAGCATCGCAACTCTCGACAGCAGCGCCCGCGCCGGCGGCTACGCTTCCGGCGACAAGTACTTCTCCGCGAACTACGGCACCGGCGTTACGAGCGCCATCGTGCGCGAGATGGCGCTGAAGAGCGCGCTCGCCAACAAGGCGTCCAGCGAATACGCGGCCTCCCTCGAATACACCGACGCGGAGCTTGAGGAGCACTACCAAAGCTTCGACGGCGCACAGGACAAGTTCTCCTTCAGCTACTATCTTGTGAATGCCGAGAAGGTCGAGAGCACTGACGCCGACGGCAACACCAGCTCCGCCGTCACCGAGGAAACCACCGCAGCCGCAAAAGAAGCGGCTGACGATATCCTCACTGCGTACACCGAGCTGAAGAAAGAGAGCCCCGATGATGATAACTATGCCGCAATGCTCAATGCTGCGGTCAGTCAGGTTGCACCTACTGCGGAGGCAACCGAACGCAGCAATATCACCGGCGGCAATCTTGGCGACTACAAGGAGTGGCTCATGGCGAGCGGCCGCAAGGCCGGCGATGCCACGGTCGTTGACAAGGCGGACGGCAGCGGCAGCTATGTAGTAGTATTCCTTGAGCGCAGCGATAACCATTATCCCGTAGCTCAGGTACGTCACATCCTGATAAAGGCAGCGGCCGATGCTGACGGCAACTATACCGACAAGGCCAAGGAAATCGCGAAGAACCGTGCAGAGGAGCTTCTTGCCGAGTTCAATGCAGGCGATAAGTCCGAGGAAAGCTTTGCAGAGCTTGCAAAGGATTACTCTGAGGATACCGGCTCCGCAGCAAACGGCGGTTTGTATGACACCGTTTACAAGGGAGCAACTGTTGAGGAGTTTGACAAGTTCTGCTTTGAGGGTCATAAGAAGGGCGACACCGCAATTGTCTACGGTGAAACCGGCACCTCATCCAACGGCTATGCGGGTTACCATGTCATGTACTATGTCGGCGAGGGAGCCCTGTACAGCAACCTGCTTGCGAAGAACGACCTCGTGAACACCACTGTCAGCCAGTGGCTGGAGGATCAGGTCAATGCCCTGACCGTCACGAACGGCTGGTGGCTGCGCATCGCGGGCTGATAAATCCGTATTTATCAACGGGTGAGGGGCGACTCTCACCTGTTTTCATGTTCCTGCAAAGGAGAATTTTATGGACGAACGTACCCTCAGGGCACGGATGCTGTTGGGCGAGAGCGCGATGGACAGGCTGCGGAATAGCCACGTCGCGGTGTTTGGCCTCGGCGGCGTCGGGTCGTGGTGCGCGGAAGCGCTTGCTCGCTCCGGCATCGGGCGGATGACCCTTGTCGATCAGGACACCGTGAGCGTGAGCAATATAAACCGCCAGCTCTGCGCGCTGGAATCCACCGTCGGCATGCCGAAGGCGGAGGTCGTGGCGCGGCGGCTGCGGGATATAAACCCGCAGATCGAGATAAACTGCATTGCGGGGCGCTATGAGGCGGCCGACCGCGAGCGCTTCATCGCCGATTACGACTACGTGGTCGATGCGATCGACATCGTCAGCTGCAAGCTCGACCTGATAATCACCTGCCTTGAGCGCGGCATCCCGATAATTTCCGCGCTCGGCACCGGCAATAAGCGCGACGCGGGGCTGCTGCGAATCGACGATATCTCCAAGACCTCGAACTGCGCGCTTGCGCGCGTGATGCGCAAGGAGCTGCGCGCCCGCGGCGTGAAGCACCATCAGGTCGTGTTCAGTCCGGAGCTGCCGATGGAGCCGGAGCAGCTTGAGGCGCCGCCTCCGGGGCGCCGCAGCGTCCCCGGCTCGCTGGTCTGGGTTCCGGCGTCGGCCGGACTGCTGCTGTGCCAGCACGTCGTGACCGAACTGATAAAGGACTAAAAATAACCGTCAAGAGCTTCATGACGGTTATTTTAATAGCCAGTATAATGGAAATATGTAACTGTGTCAAACGAACGCGAGAGACCATGCTATGCAGATCTGCGCGAGATAATACGTTGCGTGGACGCCGATGTTCAGGCCGAAATGCTTATCCGGCCCGAAGGAATACGCGCTGAGAATACTGTCGCTGATCGGGAACATCACCCCGCCCACCGCGAACAGCAGCGTCGCTGCACCGACAGAAACCGTGGCCGCGCTTATCGACACCGCACCCATGGCGACGACCATCGCCATATACACGCTGCCGAAAACCATCAGCCGTCCGGCGTCGGCCTTCTTGCTCTTGACGTAGGTCGCCGCGGCGGCAAGCCCGACGATGCCCACCGTCAGTACGACAGGGAAGTACACGCTGTATTTCGTGAGCATGGCGTAGATGTATAGCCAGTGCCCCACCGCGAAGGACAGCGCGCCGCTCACAAAGAAGCGGTCATGCTGCGCGGGGCGGATAAAGCGGATCGCGAGCAGCAGATCGCCCAGCACCCCGAAGGCAAGCCCGGCCGCGACCAGCCACGCGAAGCGCTTGTCACCGCTCATACCGGCGGCGAACAGCACGCCGATCATCAGAAAGCACAGTCCGGCGGCGGTTTTCAGTATTGCGGCGCGGTCATATGTTTTCTCGCGGAAGGCTTTCATGAAGTACACGGCGATGAGCGCGCAGGCTGCGGTCAGCGCGGCACAGGCTATGAACAGTCCTGTCTCCATCAATCACTTTCCTTTCATTTTATATCTCCCAAAAGCTGAGGCCATTATATCAAAATCTTAACATCCTGTAAACGAAAATCGTGGAATCTATACAAATATTAAGAATTTGCAAAACAAGCGGAACATAATTCCGCACAAATACGTCATACCGGCAGAGGACAACGAAAAATTAAAAAATGGAGGTACACAAAATGAAAAAGCTGATATCCTTTCTCCTCGCGGCACTGATGATCTTCTCGCTCTGCGCCTGCGGGAGCAGCAGCAACAGCGCTTCCGACAGCAAGCAGGAAGCGTCCACCCCGATGGAGCCGGCGGCAAACGACGACATTGCGTACGACGAAGAGGCCGATTACGGCGGCCTTGCCGCGGAAGAGGGCGGCCTATCCGCCGACGGCACCGGCGAGAGCAGCGGCGATATCAACCCCGACAAGATAATCTATTCCGCCGATGCGACGCTTGAGACCACAGATTTTGACACGGCCGTCGAAAAGCTCGGCGCGCTCATCGAGCAGTACGGCGGCTTCATCGAGTCGAGCAGCGTGCGCGGCGTGAATATCTATAATCGCGGGAGCTACGGCCGCCGCAGCGCGGACTATACCGTCCGCATCCCCAGCAAAAATTTCAGCACGCTGATGAATGAGCTGCCCGGCATCGGCAACGTCCCCTATACCCACACCTATACCGAGAATATAACCGCGCAGTATTACGACGCGCAGGCGCGACTGACCGCGTATGAGACGCAGGAGCAGAGTCTGCTCGCCATGCTCGAAAAGGCCGAGACCGTTGAGGACATAATAAACATCGAGGATAAGCTGACCGACGTGCGCTATAATATCGACTCCGTGAAATCACGGCTCACGAACTGGGATCGCCAGGTGAGCTACAGCACCGTCAACCTCAGCGTCGAGGAGGTAGTCGAGTATTCGCCGGAGGCGAAGATAAGCTACGGCGAGCGGCTGTGGCTGTCGCTCAAGAACGGGCTGAAATCCGTCGGCGACTTCTTCTCCGATTTCCTTGTCTGGTTCGTCGGTGCGCTGCCCGCACTCGTGATTCTGGCGGTGCTGATCATCGTGCTGCTGCCGCTGCTGCGTAAATGGAGCCGCCGCAGCCGCGAAAAACGCGCCGCGCGTAAGGCCGCGAAGGCCGAAAAGTCCGGAGAAAGCTGAGGATCGGAAAAGCTGTGTATTTTGCCATCTTGACCTTTTGGGTAAAAAGCAATAGAATGGACACAGCAAAAATCAAAGGAGTGTTAGTATAAAAATGCTTAATAAGTATCTTGACGTAGCACCTGAGGTTCAGGAAGCGCTGGATGCCGGCAAGCCCGTCGTCGCGCTGGAGAGCACCATCATTTCCCACGGTATGCCTTACCCGAAGAATGTTGAGACCGCTATGCTCGTCGAAAAGACCATACGTGAAAACGGCGCAGTCCCCGCGACCATCGCCGTTATCGGCGGCCGCCTCAAGGCGGGACTCTCCTATGAGGAAATAGAGCACCTCGGCAAGGCCGGACACGATGTCGCCAAGACCAGCCGCCGCGACCTGCCCGCGCTCGTCGCACGCGGAGTTGACGGCGCTACCACCGTCACCACCACCATGATAATCGCCCACATGGCTGGCATCAAGATCTTCGCCACCGGCGGCATCGGCGGCGTACACCGCGGCGCCGAGACCACGATGGACATTTCCGCCGACCTTGAGGAGCTGGCTCAGACTCCTGTTATGGTCGTCTGCGCGGGCGCGAAGTCGATCCTCGACCTCGGCCTGACGCTTGAGTATCTGGAGACCAAGGGCGTCCCCGTCATCGGCTACGGCACCGGCGAGCTGCCCGCGTTCTACACCCGCAAGAGCGGCTTCAGCGTCGATTACCGCGTTGACAGCCCCGAGGAGCTGGCCGAGATGTTCCGCGCCCAGCGCGGCCTTGAGTTCAAGGGCGGTATGCTCGTCACGAACCCCATCCCCGAGGAGTACTCGATGGATAAAGAAGTCATCGACAAGGCCATCGAGCAGGCTCTGGCCGAGTGCAAGGCGCAGGGCGTCCACGGCAAGGAGACCACGCCGTTCCTGCTTGCCCGCGTCGTTGAGCTGACCGGCGGCGACAGCCTTGAGAGCAACATCCAGCTCGTGCTGAACAATGCCCGCCTCGCGGCCCGCACCGCCTGCGCGCTCGCAAAGTAAACTTCAAGCCAAATGAAAATGACCGTAGGATTGATCCTACGGTCATTTTTTCAGCTTTCCGGGGCTCATGCCGAAGCTCTCGCGGAAGGCACGGTGGAACGCGGAATAGTCCGTGAACCCGCTGTCGGCCGCCGCCTTGGCTGCGGGCGTGCCTTCGCGGATGAGCCGCGCCGCGTTCACCAGCCGCTTCTGCCGCACGTACGCATGCACGGTCACGCCGGTCTGCGCCTTAAAAAGCCGCATAAAGTGATATTTGCTCAGAAAAACGCGCTCGGACAGCACATCAACGCTCAGCTCTCCGCATAAATTTTCATTGATGTACGACATGACCTGCGCAATCTTCGGGTCGTAGTGCGCTTCGGACTGCGCGGCGGCGTCGCCACTGTCGGCCATGCGGCGGATGCGGATGAGCAGCTGCATTATCAGCGTATCGCGCAGCGCCTGCGCGCCCGCACCGTTGTCCGCCTCGCACTGCTCATAGTCGCGCAGGCAGCGTTTCAGCTCCTCGCGCTCAGCCTCAGTCGGCGTCAGCAGATGCCGCCCCAGCCGGTCGGCGGCGTCGAAGCTGTCCATGATGCCCATGTCGGGGAAGATGCGCTCGAAATACTTCCGGTCGAGATAAATTATCACGCGGTCGTACGGCTCACTCTTGTCGATCAGCGCCTTGTGTATCGTGTGGTGCTTCACCAGCAGCAGCGACCACGGCTCCAGCGCGTATACCTCGCTCTCGACGAAATAGTCCACACGTCCGGACAGCAGCAGCACGATCTTGTCGAACTCATGGAAGTGAAAGTCGCGCTCCTGCCCCGCAGTGTCGCGCAGGTGGAAATAATGATAGTTCTCGCGCAGATATCCCTCGCGCGCAAAAGCGGTGTTTTTTGACATGCTTCGCCTCCGGCAGTCAGTCTAGGTTGAGTATACAGCATTTTTTGCAATGTTTCAAGCAATCTGAACAATTTACATTGCAGAATTTCGCAATATAATAATAGCATAATCTCGTTTAAAAAGGAGAACCTATCATGTCCAGATCCAGACGCTTCATAAAAGACTATTGGTTCATACTCTCGATGCTCACCGGCATTATCGCGGGCTGCATTGTCGGCGCGGTCTGGCCGGGAGCCACCTGCCTTGAGCCGCTCGGTACCGTGTTCATAAACATGATGTTCTGCGTCGTGGTGCCGATGGTGTTCTGCTCCATCGCCTCCGCCATTGCGAACATGGGCAATGTCAAACGTGCCGGTAAGGTGCTCGGCGTGACGGTTGCGACCTTCATGGTCACGGCAGCCATCGCCGCAGTGCTCATGTACATACTCTGCCGCTGCATCCCGCTGGTCAAGGGCGACTACCCCGTCGTTCAGGGCGAGGTCGGTGTGACCCTCGGCGTGGCCGACATGATAATCAACTTCTTCACCAAGCCCGACTTCGCGGAGCTGTGGAGCCGCAAGGCGATACTTCCGCTGATAATCGCGGCGATAATCTTCGGCTTCGGTGTGCAGATGGCCGGCGGCAAGGAGACCCTTACCGCGAAGATCCTTGCAGACCTCACCAATTGCCTGATGAAGGTCATCAAGCTCATCACCTACTACGCGCCCATCGGCTTCTTCGGCTTCTTTGCCTACCTCGTCGCCTACTACGGCCCCAAACTCATCGGCGACTACGGACGCACCCTGATAATCTATTACGTGATGTGCTTTGCGTATATGCTCATATCCTCGCCGATATACGCCCGCTTCGGCGGCGGCAAGGGCGCTGCAAAGGTCATGTTCCAGCACCTGCTCAAGCCCGCGGCCGTCTCCTTCGGCACCTGCTCCTCCGTTGCGACCATCCCGACCAACATGGAAGTCGCCGAGGACACCGGCATCTCTAAGGACGTCAGCGAAATAGTCCTGCCCCTCGGCGCGACGATGCACATGGACGGCTCTGCAATGAGCGCGATAATCAAGGTCGCCTTCCTCTTCGGTATGTTCGGCATGGACTTCGGCACCAAGGAAGCGATACTTGCGATAATCGTCGCGGTGTTCTCGTCCGTTGCGATGTCCGGCGTTCCGGGCGGCGGCGGTACCGGCGAGCTGGTGCTCTGCACGATATTCTTCCCCGATAATCTGGCCGTGGCCTACACCGTCGCTCTCGCGCTGGGCAATCTGGTCGATCCCCCCGCAACGATGGTCAACGCTGCCGGTGACTACGTCGTCTCCTTCATCGTCTCCCGCTATGTTGACGGCAAGGATTGGCTTCAGAAGAAGCTGCACCCCGCAAAGGCGGAGAAGGCCGAAGAATAATGGACATTCAGGTCGGCGATATTCTCACCATGAAAAAGGAGCACCCCTGCGGCAGCAAGCAGTGGGAGGTGCTGCGCACGGGGGCGGATTTCCGCCTGCGCTGCTGCGGCTGCGGGCATGAGGTCATGGGGCCGCGCTCAAAATTCGAGAAAAACATCCGTCAGGTGCAGCGATGAACTATGTGTATATCCTGCGCTGCGGGGACGGCAGCCTCTACACCGGCTGGACGAACGATCTGGACGCCCGCCTTGAGGCGCACCGGAGCGGCCGCGGCGCGAAATATACCCGATCGCATCTGCCGGTGGAGCTGGCGTACTGCGAAGAACACGAGACGAAGGAAGCGGCGATGAGCCGCGAGTGGCAGATAAAGCGGCTCACCCGGCAGCAGAAGCTCGCCTTGATAGAAAAGAAATGAAAAACGCACCCCATCCGCGGGATTTATGTCCCGCAGATGGGGTGCGACGCTTCTTTCGGGTTGTACGCCATTGACGAAAGGCTGTGGAAAAGGCTATAATGTTATCACATTTTGATTCACAGAGGTCAGCGCTCATGTATAAACCATTGGCAGACGAGATTCGCCCGGACAGTCTTGACGACGTTGTCGGGCAGAAGCATATACTTGGCTCCGGCGGTATGCTGAGGCGTATCGTTGAGAGCGGGCAGATACCCAACATGATATTCTACGGCCCCTCCGGCACGGGGAAAACCACCGTCGCGCGCATCATCGCCCAGCGCACTAACCGCAGTCTGCGCAAGCTCAACGCGACGACCGCCGGTATCGCCGACATCAAGCAGATAATCGCGGAGCTGGACACCATGCTCACCCCCGGCGGGGTGCTGCTGTATCTCGACGAGATCCAGTATTTCAACAAAAAGCAGCAGCAGTCGCTGCTGGAATTCATCGAGGACGGGCGCATTACGCTCATCGCCTCAACGACCGAGAACCCGTATTTCTGCGTGTTCAACGCGATTCTGAGCCGTTCGACGGTGTTTGAGTTCAAGCCCGTCAACGCGCGCGACGTTGAGGGCGCAGTCCTGCGCGCCGTGGACATTATGAACGCGCGCCGCGGCACGCCGCTTACGCTTGCCGACGGCGTCGTGCGGCATATCTCCGCCTCCTGCGGCGGCGACGTGCGCAAGGCGATGAACTCGGTGGAGCTGCTGTTTTCAGCGGCGGGGGAGGGCGGCGTCATCACGCTGGAGGACGCGAAGGCCATCACCCAGCGCAGCGCCATGCGCTATGACCGCGACGGGGACG
>OLGE01004201.1_pt1 | contig 10629 bp, 10 predicted proteins | sample 1605151 | NCBI WGS metagenome assembly OLGE01 (sample SAMEA3888912, study PRJEB22519) | human gut metagenome | biome: human gut; feature: human-associated habitat; material: faeces | place: Denmark | collected 2010
CCTACGTGGTCGCGAAATACCGTGTGACCACCGACCTCCCCATGGAGAAGGCGGCGGAGGCCATCGCCGCGGAACAGTCCACCGGGACGTGGACGGGGATATCCACTCTGAAGGACGATGTATTCGACAGGTATGCGGGCAAGGTGACCTCGATAGACGGCGACATGGTGACCCTCGCATTCCCCGTGGAGGATTTCTCCGGCAGATACGGAGGGGTCCCGCAGATACTCTCGGTCATAGCCGGGAACCTGTTCGGGCTCGGATCCGTGAAAGGGGTGAGGTTGGAGGACGTCTTCTTCCCCGATTCGTTCCTCAGACAATACAAGGGTCCCAAATTCGGAGACGAGGGCATGAGGAATATGCTCTCACGTCCGGAGAAGCCGCTGGTCGGGACCATCGTGAAGCCCAAGGTCGGACTCTCCCCCAAGGATACGGCGGAATACATCTACGAGGCAGGTATCGGAGGACTCACCAACGGCAAGGACGACGAGACCCTCGTCGACCAGACGTTCTGCCCGATAGAGGAGAGGACCAAGGCCGTGGCCGAGGCCCTCGACAGGGTGGACGAGGAGGGCGGGCACATGATGCACGCCATCAACATCAGCAGCAACGCCAACGACATCGTCCAGCTGGCGGAGGATGTGCAGAGCTGGGGTGCGAGGGAACTCATGGTGGACGTCCTGACCAGCGGATTCGGTGCCCTTCAGGCCGTGGCCGAAGACCCCAGGATCAAAGTGCCGGTGCATGTCCACAGGACAATGCATGCGGCCATCACGAAGGATCCGTACAACGGTATCGCGATGTGCGTGTTCTCCAAGCTGGTACGTATGTGTGGAGGGGACGCCTTGCATATAGGGACCCTCGGGGTGGGGAAGATGGAAGGGGGCGTGGCAGGAGGAAGGATGAGCCTCGAGGCCTGCCGTGATACGAATGTCCCGTTCAAGACCGTCATGCCCGTGTGCTCCGGAGGCATGTACCCTGGCATCGTCCCGGCCGTCATGAAGGTGACCGGAAACGATGTGCAGATACAGGCGGGAGGGGGTGTCGCAGGACATCCGGAAGGCGTGAGGGGCGGGGCCGTGGCGATGTGCCAGGCTGCCGACGCCGCCTTCGAGGGCATAGCCCTGGACGAGTATGCGAAGACCCATAAAGAGCTCCGCGAGGCTCTCGAGAGGTGGGGATCCAAATGAAGCTGAAGGTGAAGAACGTCGATGTGATGGCATCCTCCCCCGCCGTGGGGATGGATCCTGCGGATTGTGCCGAGATAGGCGTCAAGGAGAACGACCGCGTCCGTGTATCCAACGGGAAGGCGGAGATGTCGGTCCTCCTCCTCACATCCGATGCGTTCGTCAACGTGGGGGAGGTCCTGGTCCCCAACTCGGTGGCCAAAAGGCTCAAGGTGAAGGACGGGGACGAGGTCGACGTGGTATTCTCGCCCAGTCCCGAGAGCGTCCGCTCCATCAGGAAGAAGATGGATGGCGAGGTCCTTACCGACAAGGAGATCCAGGGAGTTGTCAACGACATCTATCTCGGCAGCCTGTCCAACATAGAGGTGTCGTCCTGGCTCACGGCTCTTTACATAAACGGGATGAACATCGACGAGATCGCCGCCTTCGCAAGGGCGATGGTCGACACCGGCGATGTGATCCCCTTCGACAGGTCCCCTGTATTCGACTTCCACAGCATGGGGGGTGTGCCCGGCAACAAGATCACCCCCATAGTGGTATCCATCGTCGCTGCGGCGGGACTGATGCTTCCCAAGACGTCGTCCCGCGCCATCAGCAGTGCATGTGGCACATCCGATTTCGTGGAGACGTTCTGCGGTATCGAAGTGACGGCCGAGAAGCTCAAGGAGATAGGGGAGACGGTCGGCGGCGCCTTCGTCTGGGGCGGATCGATGAACATTGCCCCTGTGGACGATATCGTGATCAAGATCGAACATCCTCTCGGAATAAATCCGAGGGCGCAGATGCTGGCGTCCATACTCAGCAAGAAACTCGCCATAGGCGCCAACTATCTGTTGGTGGACATCCCTACGGGATCCGGGACGAAGGTCCCGACGATAGAGGTCGCCCGGGCATATGCCAGAGATTTCATGGACCTCGGAGAGAAGCTGGGTATCCACATAGAGTGTGCCATAACCTATGCCGATCAGCCGGTGGGGAGCGCCATAGGGCCCAATCTGGAGGCGAGGGAATGCATCCGCATATTGGAAGGAAACGAACACCCTGCGAGCGTCATAGAGAAGGCCTGCGAGTGTGCCGGCATAATCCTGGAGATGGGCGGATTCCAGAACGGGACGGAGAAGGCACGCGAACTCCTGAGGTCCGGTGCGGCACACAGGAAATTCATGGAGATAGTGGTCGCCCAGGGCGGAAGTCCCGACCTGAAGGCCGATGACCTCAAACCCGGGAAGTTCACGGCGGACGTCGTCTCCTCGAAGTCTGGGTATGTGCATTCCATCAACAACAAGGATATCGTTTCGATAGCGAAGGCCCTCGGAGCACCCAACGACAAAGGTGCCGGAATGCTCCTTCTTAAGAAGAAAGGACAGAGGGTGGAGGCTGGGGACGTATTGTTCCAGCTCTTCGCCGACAACGAGGCCAAGCTGGCGCGCGCAAAGGAATTGGCCGACCGTTATCAGCCGGTGGCCATAGAGGGTATGCTCATAAAGAGGGTCACGGCGCCCCAGCCCAGGTGATACGACGGTACTGTTCTGCTTCACGGTGGATCTGGACAGGGACGTGAACATCGAGGTTCCGGGACAGGTCGAGGCGGGGTCCTTGGACCGCGGGGATGGGACCGCACCGCGGTTCTCGTCCTCAGCCAAGGGTCTGGCACTCCTAGCCGATATGCTGGACGATCTGGCTATTCCGGCCGCATTCTTCTGCGAAGGCCGTACGTTGGAGGAGACCAGGGACTCATCCGGATGTCTGGCACATTTCGAGATAGGTGTGCATGGATACGACCATGAGTCTCTGGGGCATATGACGCGCCCCGATGCGATCGAGGCGGTGAGGCACGGGTGTCAGGCCGTCAGGGACGTCACTGGGAGGAATCCGGTGGCGTTCCGTGCCCCGTATATGAGGCAACCCCGCGCCGTAGGCGATTTCCTCAAGGAGGTGGGGTGCGGGATCCACATAGATTCCTCACAGTATGCGTACGGGGACGACTGCAGACCATCGCTTCTTCCCGGATATGTTGCCGAGATACCGGTCACGGAAGGAACGGATGCCGAAGGCAGGAGGATATCCGCCTATCTGTGGCCCATGCACGAGGGGAAAAGGTCTCCGCAAGACTACATCGACCTTGCATCCGCGGTCCCCGAGGATGGGGTCCTGGTCATTGCAGATCACACCTGGCACATTGTCGAATCCCGTTCCGGAGGGGTGTTCTCGGAAGACGATCTCCGGGAAAATCTGGAGAAGACGGAAAGGGTCCTCCGCGGGATCCTGGAGGCAGGCAACAGGCCGGCCACCCTGTCCGAGATATCCCGTCTGGCCGTCTGACGCGCCCACGGGTAATTATAATATAAGGCGGTGTCATAATCGACGGGAGAACATGACCGCCAAATTGATTCTTGGCAAAGATGTGTCCGAGCAGATCTACGGGGAACTGAGACAGAGGATCGAATCGCTCAGGTCCAAGGGCATAGTCCCAGGGTTAGCCGTGGTACTCGTCGGAGAGGACCCTGCGTCGCAGGTCTATGTCAGGATGAAGGGCAGGAAATGCGAGGAGCTCGGGATGCACTCCGTCACGATAGTCATGCCGGAGAGTACGACCCAGGATGCTCTTCTGGCGAAGGTCGCGGAGCTTAACGCGGATCCGTCCATACACGGGTTCCTGATCCAGCTGCCCCTTCCCGCCCATATAGACGAGAAGGCGGTCATCAACGCGGTGGATCCCTCCAAGGATGTGGACTGCTTCCACCCGTACAACGTGGGAAAGATGCTCATCGGCGAACCGGAGTTTCTTCCGGCCACGCCTGCAGGGGTGCAGCAGATGCTTGTCCGCAGCGGCGTCGACATCCGCGGAAAGCACGTGGTGGTCGTAGGCAGGAGCAACATCGTCGGAAAGCCCATGGCGGCCATGATGATACAGAAAGGCCCCGGTGCGGATTCCACGGTCACCGTGGTGCATTCCAGGACCGAAGGTCTGGCGGACATAACCAGGCAGGCGGACATACTTATTGTGGCCATAGGCAAGGCGGGATTCGTCACCGCCGACATGGTGAAGGACGGCGCGGTCGTCGTAGACGTCGGGACCAACAGGGTGGCGGACCCATTCGCCAAGAACGGTTCCAGATTGGTCGGGGACGTGGATTTCGAGACGGTGAAGGAGAAGGCCTCCATGATCACCCCCGTGCCCGGAGGCGTCGGACCCATGACCATATGCATGCTCATGGCCAACGCCGTCTCCGCAGCCGAAAGGAGGGCTGGGATATGATAAACGAATGCGAGGAGCATGGATACTACCGCGACGATTTCTGCCCTGTCTGCGGGGAGAAAGGGAAGTTCGTGATGAGCGATTACGAGGTCGAGAAGATGGGGAGGACCCTTGCGGCCATCCTCAGGCATGGGAAGTTCGACCTGGAGATGAGTCCCCAGGGGTTTGTGGACATGCGCGATATCGTGGATACGGTGCGCGGCATCAATCCCCGCATGAAATGGTTGCGTCCCCATCACATAGAGGCGCTGGCGCTTACCGACCCGAAGGGCAGATACCAGGTGGTGGGCCATAAGGTCAGGGCGACCTACGGACATACCGTGAAATTGGACCTGCACCTCCCTACGGACGACGTGCCGGACCACCTTTACTATCCAGTCTCCCCCGATGCGGAGGAGATAATCATGGAGACCGGCATCATGCCGGTGGACAGGGCTATGGTGCACCTGTCCGGAACATACAGGGATGCCGTAAGGGCCGGCTCCGTCCGCATGGACGACGTGGCGGTCCTCGACATCGACACGAAGAGATGTGCGGATGCGGGATTCCCGATAGGTAAGGCGGCAAGGTCCGTCTACCTGTGCGACAGGGTCCCGCCCGAATGTTTATCCCTGGCCGAAGAGCCAGAAGACAAAGGAGACTCATACCGATGGTAACCGTTCTAAGGCCTGACGAGGTCAAAGCGAAATACGGTCCCCTGTTCTGCAGAGGGTTCATAACGATCGTAGACGAGAAGGCCGGTAAGGCGAAGATAATCGAGCAGTGCTGTGCCCGCGGGCCCGGAGAGTGGGATATAGTCAACCGCCGCAGGACCGGCGGCGTCATCGACAACATCGTGATGCAGGGCACTACCCTCGTCATGGATGTGTCCATCGGAGAGAAGGAACTCAGGTTCGGACCCGTGTCCGCGGACCTAGGCGGTCAGGGACTGAAGGCCTTCAAGGTCGAGGGTGACGAGGTCCGTACCACCTGGTACGGTATAGCAGGGGCCTCCGTCGGCATAGGGGCATGCCTGCCGCAGTGCCCGGACGTCATCCGTACCGAGTATCCGGACGATTTCAAGATCGGCGGCGGCCACGCGGCCCACGTCGACATCATAACCCCCAAGATGGTCAGGCTGGTCATAGGGGTGGACGACACCGATACAAAGGAGAAGGGGGCCACCTGGGCCACCGCCCTCAAGATGGGACAGAACGCCCCCGTCGGGCACTTCCTGGAACACAAGATCATCCAGCTCAACCCCAAGACGCCTACGAAGACGACCAACTGCTGTTCCTCGGCCGTGTCCTTCGCGGTGAGGGAAGAGGACATACCCAGACTCATAGAGTACTGTGTGGATTTCCTCAAGAAGGAATCGTATTCCACGGATGCGGTCATGACGGTGTTCCAGGGGCTGGAGGTCCCTAAGAGGCTCGTCGAATACGGGTGGAGCGCGAAGAGCACCATGTACACCAGGGAGGACGCCGTCAAGGTGGCCGAGGAGTGCGGGGTGCAGATCATCAGCATCACCGGCACGGACGGGACGATCGGGGCCGTGGCCGCCATAGGCTGCGTCGACCTCGGACCGGAGGCCGCCGGCGTTCCCGAGGACTTCCCTGACCTGGTGATGTGAAACACGGAGATTCCGGAAATGGCTGCAGTACCGAACATAATCTCGAAACAGGTGTATTCCACCTACGAGAAGAATCTCGACAAGGAGGTCAAGGAAGGCCCCATGCCGAAGCACATAGGCATCATAATGGACGGTAACCGCCGCTATGCACGCGAATTCCTAGGTGATGACATCAACGCCGGCCACAAGGCCGGGGAGAAGAAGATCCACGAGCTCCTGGATTGGTGCCTGGACCTCGATATCAAGTATGTCACCGTCTATGCATTCTCCTCCGAGAATTTCAGCAGGGACGAGGACGAAGTGAACTTCCTCATGGAGATGGCCGAGGGGTCCCTCAGGGAGATCGTCGAAGACCCCCGCATAATGACCAACCGCGTCCGCGTCCGCGTCCTCGGGGACAGGAGCAAGCTCCCCGACTATGTCTGCGAGGCCATAGACTACGCCGATGAGAAGACCAAGGACTACGACGATTTCATGTTCAGCATATGTCTGGCCTACGGCGGAAGGCAGGAGATCGTCAACGCCGTGAAGGAGATAGCCAGAAAGGTCCAGGACGGAGACGTCCTTCCCGACGAGATAACCGAGGACATGCTTTCCAAGCACCTCTATACCTCGGACATGCCGGATCCGGACCTCATACTCCGTACGTCGGGGGAGGTAAGGATATCCAACTTCCTGCTATGGCAGCTCGCCTATTCGGAGCTGTACTTCACGGACGTCTATTGGCCGGGATTCCGTCATATCGACCTTCTGAGGGCCATCAGGACGTACCAGCAGCGCGTGAGACGCTACGGGAGGTGAGGGAACGGTCCATTACGATGCCGTGTTCCTGCACGCCCCCAGCGTCTATGATTTCAGGAAGAAGCCCATATTCTACGGTCCCGTGAGCGACGTCATACCCTCGTCCCCCGTGTTCGAGATGTACCCCATGGGGTTCATGACCATCTCCACACACCTGCAGATGGCCGGATTCAAGACCAGGATCGTCAACATCGCCGGCCTTATGCTGGCCGATGAGAAGTTCGACGCGGAGGAGAGGATACGGAAGCTCGACGCCGACGTATACTTCATCGACCTCCATTGGATGCCCCATGCGCACGGGGCCCTGGAGTTGGCCAAGATAGTGAAGAGACACCATCCGAACGCCAGGACGGAGTTCGGGGGATTCACTTCATCGTACTTCTATGACGAGCTGATACGCCGTCCGGAGGTGGACCTCGTCATGAGGGGGGATACCACGGAGATCCCCACGGTGAAGATGATGGAGGCCCTGTCCAAGGGAGAGGACCTTTCATCCGTCCCGAATCTCGTATGGAAGGATGCCGGGGGCAAGGTCCACGACAACGGTCTGACATACGTCCAAGAGGATCTCGACAACATAGTGTTCGACTACGGCGTCATGATCAAGAACGTCATGCGCACCATGGACGTGACGGGATCGCTTCCATGGTACGGCTGGGACAAGGTCCCTCTCACTTCGGTCTTCACCGTGAGGGGATGTACCGTCAACTGTGCCGAATGCGGAGGTTCGAACTCCGCCAACAAAAGGGTGTGTTGCAGAAGCCATCCCGCCTTCAGGAGCCCCGAGAAGCTCGCCGAGGACATGGAGGGCATATCCAACTACATGAAGGCCCCGATCTTCATCGTAGGGGACATAAGGCAGGCGGGACAGGGCTATTGCGACAGGTTCCTGAAGGCAGCCAAGGAGAGGCGTATAGACAATCACGTGGTGGTGGAGTTATTCAATGGTGCCAGCGCCGAACATTTCTCGAGCATAGACCGTACGTTCGAAGGAGGTTGGTCCATCGAGTTCTCTCCGGACTCGTTCGATGAATCCGTCCGTCTGGCACTTGGCAAGGGATATACTAACGAGGCCATAGAGAAGACCCTGCCCAACGCTTTCAGGAACGGGTGCAGCCGCTTCGACCTCTTCTTCATGACGGGGCTCCCCCAGCAGACCCGCGAGTCGGCCATGCAGACGGCGGCCGATGCCAAGCACCTCTGGGACATCGTCGATAATGACGACGGGTTGTTCATCTATGACTCTCCTTTCGCCCCGTTCGTGGATCCCGGGAGCAGGGCTTTCGAGGAGCCGGAGAAGTGGGGATACAAGCTCCGTGCGAGGACCTTGGAGGACCACAGGAGGCTGTTGGACAGTCCCTCTTGGAAACACGTCCTATCCTATGAGACCGTCTGGATGGACCGTGACCAGATTGCAGACACCTCGTACGATGCGGCCATCGTCCTTACGAATGCGGAACGTGATTCGGGGCGCATCGACGATGCGGCCGCCGATGAAAGGAACGATCGGACGGAGGTCGCCCGCGGGATCATGTATCGCATAGACGACATCCTGAGGATCGAGGACCCGGAGGAAAGGGATTCCAAGCTCTGGGACATCAAAGAGGAAGGGGTCAGGATGATGAACAACACCATCACCGACAAAAACGACCTGGATTGGACATCCGGTTCCATCTGGAGGAACGTCCCGAGGATCGGAGCAGGCCTCATAAAGAGTCTCATACACGGCAGGCATTAAGCCTGCCGTGCATTAAAAATACAAGTCTGGCACTTTTATTCTTTACCCATCTCTACAGACCTTTTCACGGTGGCGTCGACACAGTGGATCATGGCCTCCTCGAATTTCTCTTCGCGAAGGACCTTGACGCCTTCGATCGTGGTCCCTCCGGGGGAGCACACGCCGTCTATGAGCTGTTCGGTGGTCATCCCGGACTCCAGGACCATCCTGCCCGCTCCGATCATGGATTGTGCCGCCAATACCTTCGACTGCTCCTCGGTGAGTCCGTATTTCTTCCCGGCCTCGATGAGGGCCTGGGCGGCCATATAGAGGAAGGCCGGAGAGCTTCCGCAGATCCCCGTGACGGCATCCAGGTCGCATTCCCTGACCTCTTCCGCCAATCCTATGGCGGACAGGACGGTCTTGACGGTCTCCCTGTCCCTGTCCGTGCACGTCTCGTCCATGACATATCCCGCGGCGCCTTCCAGGACCATGCAGCAATGGTTGGGCATGACCCTCACAATTCTGGAATCTGGCACATATGATTTCAGGGTCTTGATCTTGACTCCTGCGGCTATGCTGATCAGGAGGTGGTCCCCGGTAAGCTCCACACCCTCCTCGAGGAATAGCGGGGCGATGTTCTTCGGTTTGATGGCGAGTACGAGGACGTCTGTCAGACCGGCTATGTCGGATGCTTTTTCGAACATCCTTATTCCGTTTTCCTGGGTCATTCTGTCCCGGGTCTCCTTGGTGGGGGCGCAGGCGACTATTTCTTCCGGACCGTACACGTTCTTGGCTATGAGCCCTTTGATCATCGCGCCGGCCATCCTGCCCGCTCCGATGAATCCGATCTTGACTGCCATGGGGCGTCCAACCGCTTCCCCTTATAATAAGCGTTGACATAATTCTTTAAAGAATATTTAGTCCTGATTAAATTCTTAAATCGATTCGGGTTTATAAATGAAGTGCGCATTATTTCCCTTCTCCATTATATAGAAAGAAAACATCGCAAGAGCCGATGTCACTAATCGCAAGCTACTTGCCATTCTTATTCGTAGGGATAATGTCCCTCGGATTTGCGCCATTGGCATGGTTGGTTTCGAGGTTCATCAGGCCTTCGAAGTCGACAGAGTGGACCGAGGAGACATACGAGTGCGGTTCGACCCCGATAGGAAATACGCGTATCCAGTTCAGGATGCAGTACTACGCTTTCGCTTTGATTTTCGTGGTATTCGACCTGATTGTCACGTTCCTTCTTATCTGGTCCGTCGCCTTTGACGGATTGTCTACAAACGCTACCGTTTGGCTTCTCATCTTCCTCGGAATCATGCTTTTGGGAGTCGTGTACTCTTTGAAGAAGGAGGAAAACATATGGATATGAGCCTCTACCCGCACGCCGTGGCCATGAGTGCCGATGAGTTCATGAGCTGGTCTACAGCCATGATCAACGACCTCATGAGTTCCGGTACCAGGAGGACCATCGACAAACTCACCGGACCCATCTGGGCCTGGGCTATGAAGAACTCGATGCACCCCCTGCACTGGGGACTGGCTTGCTGTGCCCTTGAGATGGCGCAGGCTTCCGCCCCCCGTTTTGATGCAGAGCGTTACGGAATGATCTACAGGTCTTCTCCCAGGCAGACCGACATTCTCCTGGTCAACGGATGGATCTCCAAGAAGATCCGCCCCCACATCAGGAGGCTTTGGGAGGAGATTCCCGCACCCAAGTGGGCAGTCGCCATGGGCGAGTGTGCCATCTCGGGAGGGCCCTGGTACGACTCTTATAACACCGTACAGGGACTGGACCAGATCGTTCCGGTGGACCTCTACATCCCCGGATGCCCCGCAAGGCCGGATGCTATGATCGACGGTTTCATGCTCCTGCAGAAGAAGATTGACAACTACTTCAGAAGAGGAGCATTCCTCAAGGACTGAACAGGGTGCTGACATGGATACGGAAATTCGTGAATATCAGGACTCCTGGGAAGGAGAGATCAAAGGGAAACTGGAGAGCCAGTTCCCCGGAAAACTTACCGTCACCGGTACCGAGACC
>OLGE01004205.1_pt1 | contig 10619 bp, 10 predicted proteins | sample 1605151 | NCBI WGS metagenome assembly OLGE01 (sample SAMEA3888912, study PRJEB22519) | human gut metagenome | biome: human gut; feature: human-associated habitat; material: faeces | place: Denmark | collected 2010
TCAAAAAATTAGCAATATATTTATTTAATTTAGTATCTTTTAGCTGTAATACATGTACCTTCATATCTAATGATGCTTTATATTTATGGTAAAATGCATTTCCCAAAAATGAAACGCTTATAAAATTTTCAAAACACCTATTATTTTTATGTTCCGTTTCCCAAAAATCATCAATTCCGTTATTTGTTGATGTAACTGTTATTCTTGGTACAGATCCCTTTCTAAGATATTCTTTTTTTATGTACGCTCCTGTTGGTACTTGCTTCTGTTCCCTATCTTCTAATTTAAAAATTTCACCTATCTTAAATTCTTTCCATTCCAGATCCTCTAAGTTCATTTTATTCATCTTCCTCAAATAAATATTTTCTTCCTTGCATTATCATTGAAAATTCAAATGATAAATAATCACCAACTGTTTTATCAAAATCTGCATCCGTTGGTATTTCATCATTGAAATAATAAAAACTATGTAACCATTCATCTGTTGCTTCTATGGTCGTTTTTACACAGAATTTTGTATCTGCTTCGATTCTGTCAAACCATACATCTAATAAATGTTGCTTCTTATCTTTTGCCGATTCTGTTTCTATAAGTCCTATATGTGGTGATACCTTATATCCATCATTTTCAAAATTGATAAACTTACATTCTTTATTTGCTGGATGTGGTTCTCCTGCTGTAAAAATCGCTATACATGGCATTACACCAACACCATAAAAGGTATCTTTATTTAATGTTATTACACCTTCTAATGTGTGATGTTTTAAAATATTTTCTTTTACTGCCTGCTCCTCTTTAGTCTTTCCTGTCATAGATGATTGAGGAACAATAACAGCACATCTACCACCTTCAACCAAACTATCTAATAAATGCTCAGTAAAACAGATTTCATATAAATCTGGATTCTTTTTAGATCCCTGTGAATATGGCGGATTCATCATTCCAACAGTAGGACTCTTTAACTGTAATTTATCTGATTCCTGCTTTAAAAAGTTTTCATTTATCAAGTTACTTTTTCCATCACCACGCAAAATCATATTTGTTGTAGCAATCGTAAACATATATGGTTGTAATTCTATACCATGTAATTGTTCTTTTCTTATATGCTTCTTTTGTGTATCATCTTTTGCTTTCTTTAACATCATATGCATAGCCGCTATTAAAAATCCTGCTGTACCACAACAAGGATCTAATACAACATCTTCTGGCTTCAAATCAAGCAATTCACAAAATAATTCTGTTATATGCTTTGGAGTTAGTACAATTCCAAGTGTCTGACCATCACCACCAGAATAACTCATAAATTCACCATAAAATCTACCTAAATAATCTTCTGATGAGCTGGTATATTTTATACTCTTGAAAATCTTTTCATATAAGAATTTTGCATAGTATTTTAAAGGTGTTTCACCTAATGTATCATTAATCTCATTTAATATCTGTGTATCACGAATAATAGAAAACTGGCTTAAAATCTTGTCTAATTTTACTTGTGGTTGCACATTAACACGTTTCAAATTTGACTCAATAGCTTTATATATTTTCTGTCCGTCTGTTTCTACTGTATCGCCTACCAAATTATCTATACTGAAACTTTTCTTTTCAATTTCATTCAATGCAAGCAAAATTCCAGATACAACTAAAGGTTTATCTATGTCTTTTAAATTTCCATAGTTTCTTAAATCTTCGTGTAATGATGCCGCATCTTTCAATATTTCAGCAAGTTCTTTTTCTGTGTTTGTATCTTCCTTTAAAATTTCTCTGGTGTAGTATTCATCTATATTCTTTTCATTGAATGATATAAATGATTCTACATCTGGAAGTTCTCTATAATAATCTGTATCATCAACATATATTGGACTAATCTTGTGTTTCTTTTTATCACCAGATACACCAACTGCAATTATCTTTTTATATGTGGTGTTCTTTGCTAAATGCTTTGCATAAAATAAAGCCCCATTCATAGCATAATCTACTACTGCATTTGTTTCTAAACTGATAACACTACCATCCAAAAATACATGCTTGTCTGTTTTTGGCTTATCTTCTATAACAATTATAAAATCCTTTACAACACCAACATATTCTGGAAAGCCTACATGCCCTGTCCCTTTTTTGCTGGCGGTCTTTAAAGCATCATCTATTTCTTTTATAGAACTTCCTTGTGGATCTAATTCTATTTCTGCATCCTTTAATAAATCATATACCCACAAATCTGTCTTTACTTCTTTTTTTGCCATCTATAACTATCTCCTTTGTCAATTTATATAAAATGCACAAAGTACAATTCTGAATGTAAATATATAGAGAATATTTTACCATAAAATCAAACCTTCTGCATTATCTTTTTTGCGCTACACGCCTTGATGCTGATGCATCAATTCCCAGTCTACCGCACAAAAAATTTACCGAGCCAGTAAAAAAAGCACTGGCATTCTAATTTCCTTCTGATGGGTGTTTTTATATATTATTACATTATTAATCAACTACTATTTATTATTCCAACATTATCACTATATCAAAGCTGTATTTTCTGATCTAATGCATCATTGTTTTCTGTGCATGTGCATCCAAAGAATAGCCCTCTATCGCATGATTGTCGATACACGAATGTAAAGATACACTTTTATTTTCTCTTTAGATATTCTTATCACCTCATACCTTCAATCTTGCAGTCGAAAAATAGACCGCAAGTTATATTTGTTTATCCGGCAGCAAAAGTAATCTATCAATTACCGGATGAATAATTGCGGTTTCTGTAATCTGATTAATTGCACATAGCTTCTTCCCTGCATCTTTACTGGATGCTCCGCAGTGATAAACCAATTCTGTCTCCTCACCATAATCAAGTACAATTAACCTGTCATGACAATCGGGATTAGGCTTAATTCGAAGAGATGTATATTCATTTTGAAAATCTGTCACTAAAGATTTTGTAAGAAATCCTTTTCCACCTTTTCCATTTTCTGTGAACAAGACAACCTCCACACCATCAGCCTTTTGAGAAAGATGTTGTAATGACTTTGCATTCATATAATCATCCACAACATAGATTGATTTCTTTGCTTGTTGATAGATTTCTATGTAAGCAATATCAGCCTCGAACTTCTGACCTTTATAAATCACAAAATTCTTCTTGTCTTTATCAGTAATAAAATTATCTGCTAAGATAGCCACATCTTTTTGAATTGAATCCATCTTATTCTCCATTCGATTCTGTCTCTCCGTTATCGTTCCAACCTTCGCTGTTAAAAAATTCATTTCATTTCTAGTAACAAACTGCTGATTTTGCCTAATATAGTGACGCATCTCCCTAAAAGTACGCATAATAAATATGCTCTGTTGTTCCGCTAATTCTCCACGAAGAACTGTTGCAAGCATATAAATTCCTTGCTCTGTAAATGCGTATGGTAAATATCTGCGTCCACCTTCCTGACCAGCAAAAAAATCCTTTTTCCGTGAGGTCACAATTTGTGACCTCACGGAATCAATTTCACTATTAGATAGTCGAAACATAAAATCTTCCGGAAATCTTTCTATATTTCTTTTTACTTGTTGATTTAACTTTTTTACTTCATAGCCATAAATTTCCGCCAAATCTTTATCTAGCATTACCTGCTGTCCACGAATTATATACACTTTACTACATATATCATCTTTAGTAATCAATTCTTTTGTTTCTTCCATTCTCCCTCCAAACAAATCGGTTGCAATTTCTTCTTTCCTTTTATCTTCCCCATAAACAATCTATTCCTCAACATTTCTCATTTTGTCATAATACGCTTTATATCTATAAATCGTCCTCTCACTGACATTGTTGCGCTTCGCAATTTCTACCATTGTCATGCCACTCTCATACCCAGCAACAAAATCATTGTAAATAGCCATCCATTTGGCATTATGTTTCTGCCGTCCGCTTAATTTACGATTTCTGTAATACTCCAGTTCCTCCCTAAGTTCTGTGTTCTCTTTCTCCAACTCCTCAATTCTTCTTAATGCCTCTTCAAATGTTACAGATTTCTCCATTCCCTCGCCCCCATTTATGTCATTCTCATTTTGTCTATATTATATACATCTATATTTCTATAGTCAATCCGATTATGTCATGTCGTGTCATTTTTACAATATCATTCATATAACTGTAATACTTCCGAAATCCTGTCTCCTAAACCTGTTTTTATAAAAATCGAAAAAGCTGAGATATTAAGCGAAATCAAACTTTTAATTTCGCCTATACCTCAGCTTTACGCACTTATTATATTATATATCCTATCTTACCTTAATTTAACAATCTAAGTTTTTCGAGACAAAAAATCACATTCTCAACATGCGGTGAAAGTTACTTCTTATACTAAATAGCGAAACCGTCACCTTTTGCGAAAAGGTTCATACCATACCATTTACCCCACTATTTAAAAGTCAATATCAGTATGCTTATTTTTCAGCTTGTAAAATGCAATTATTACACTGGTATAATATTGCATCATCCAATCATACCATATTTCCTTGCTATAATCGCTCTTTTGATCCACACGATTATGGCGAACATTATAACCGTTAACTATACCAAAAATCAACTTATCATGTTCATTTTTAGGAACTTCATACTCAGCATTTAAAATATCTTTTACTTCTTCACGTTCACTTTCCAAAATATCAGCAAGAATATTAATAGCCTTCTTTTTCTGTTCCAAATTGGCATCAAAACGATAATACATTTCTGTAGCTGTTGCTAATTGCTCATATACTGAATCAGGCAAATCAGAACCATCATATTCTAATTGTTCACGTAATGCGCCGTTAGGCATTTGCATTATAAATCCATTTGTTGGCTCAAGATAATACCCCTCTTTATACGCACGTAAAATATTATTAATCTGTTCTGCAAATTCTGCCTTTTGCGCTTCATTTTCAAATTCAGCTGTTTCATAGTTATAAACACCAGTATGGTCGTATAAAATCTCAATCACCGAAAATAATGTCTGTTCATCATATTCTTCGAGATATTGCCAAATTGGCCAAACCTCTTTGTCTTGTAAGCGTGTTGCAAAATACACTTCCGGCGATGGCAACAGACTTGGTGGTAAAACCTGTTCCGAATCCTGCGTATAGGGAATTTGTCTCCACACTCCTCTTGTAGCCACTTCGAAATACTCTTTATCACAAAAATATTTATATACTTGTCTGAAATACTGTAATAACTCATCAAAATCTATCTGTAGTTGCTTTGTAAGAAAGCCATGTCTTTCTGCGTAATATTTTTTCATATTTTTCTACTCTCCTTATGTCAACTAAAAATTGCCTTGTTCATTTTGAATACTATTTTCCATTAATTCAATCAAATCATCAATATCAAATAAATCTATCAATGTTTTTTGTTGTTCTGCAAATCTCTGGGCATCTTCTGTAAAATAAGAGGACGTCACGATAATTGCCTTATTTGCCCTTTCTGCTGTTTGCACACCATATAAAGCTCGAACAATATCAACACCTATTTTATTCATCTCATTATACCTTTTACATTCAATCAAAAACATGACAGGTCTACCCAAAATACTTTTTGTTGTGATGATGTCTTTCCCTCCATCTCGTGTTTGAGGTGTTAAACGAGTTTGAAAACCTTGTCTTTTAAACACTTCTTCCACGACCTCTTCAAACTCTCTGGGAGTAAGCTGATATACAAATCTCTTATCATTCAATATCCTATATATATTTTCCTCTACCTGTGGCAGAAATGAAGCTATGCTTTCTTCATCGAATTCTATCTGATATACAATCCCCATGTTTGGTTTCTCAATAAATCGTCCACCATGTATTTCATTATCTTCATAATTGAAACACCCTACTGGATATTCATAACCAGAAATTCTGTATTTTATATTGTTTCCACATTCTTCACAGTCACATTCTTCACACTGTATAATTACATCATTTAATAGTTCCATGCACATTGCCTCCGTGCTTTATAAATTAATTTCGTATCGTTCAAATAGTTTATCAAAAAACTCACATATCATTTGCTTCGCATTAGTCTCATCCAAAAACTCATATCCTCCAAATCGATATACCTCATATCCCTTCAACCGCAATGCTCTATCATCTTTTACCATTTCAGCATATAATGCAGGTACTGCCTTTCCATTCTGAGAGTAGTGTTGCTGCCCGTCCAATTCAAAAACAATCTGTATTCCTCCCGGTAATAACATCAAAAAATCCATTCTTTGATGTGAGTATACTACTTGCCTTTTTCTCTGATATTTGCTACGAGGATCATAATGCAAATATACTTGTGGAACTAATGCAGGAATGTTTTTCTTAACCGGGTGACGATAATAGTTATAATATGCTCTAAAAAAGATTTTTTCAGGTTCTGAATCTAAAGATGCTCTTAACCTACCATACAATGCCAACTCCGGGTCATCATCATTCTCTTTGTTATTTTCTTTCCACCATTCGATCAAAGTATTCCACTGTAGTCCATCTGCTCCTATCTCAAAATTGTAAAACAAACAATTGTCAGTATCCCCTATCAATCGCAGTTCGTTACTAATTGAATTTTCAATAATAATATCTGGCTTTTGACCGACCGGAGCAAAAATAAGATTTTTTAATTCTCCTTCAACAATTCTTCTTTTTCCTATGCTGTAATGTGGAACTCCGGATTTTTGAGAACTGATATATAACTCATATCCATCTTCCTTAATTATTCCATTTATATCTTGGACATACTTTTTCTGTTCATCGCCTTCTCTCACCTCTGGTTTTACCAAACACTCTAAAAATTTGATAAAAATTTCATCGGGCAGATATTTAACCTCTAATCGATTTGTAAGTAATTCCTTATACGACATGGTTTTATCATATTTTACTGCAGACATAATTTCTTCTCCTACAGTTGTTCCAATGAAAATATCTGGAATTTCCGACATATTCCAAATAAACGAGAGGAAATCGTCTAATTTCATTTGCCCTTCCATATCGCTTAAAGAATCCAAAAAATCAACAATTCGTCTTCTTGTCACAAACGAAAAAACTAATTCTGTATCAGCCAAATAAGGCTCCATAGTTTTTATCATTTCCGTATTTTCAAATTCTTTAACTATTCTTCTTGCCAACTTCCAAATATCATCATCTGGCAACTTATTCAAACCACTCAATACATATAACCGCTTACTATTCATTGGATTCAGTCCTGCATCCGGTTCAATTCCATATGCATTACAGATTCCCCCCAAGTCATAAGCCTTATATTCGCAGGCAAATTGATTTGCAATTACATTTCTTAATTCATCAACTTTCCTCATTTCTGCCTCCTCGGTCTAATGTTATTATTTTACCATACCACCTGTTTTTTTACCATCTGCAAAAAAGCAAGAAAAAAAGCCAATCAGGAATCTCAACTCCCAATTGACATCTTTTCTTACTCCTCTTCATTTTTACATTCAATCTCCGTTCCGACCAGGAATACCACCAGCAGTGTTCCGTTCTCAAATACCTTGATATAGTCCAGTGTTTTCAGCATAAAATCCGTATCCATTTCCGTAACTGCTCCGTCCACTGTTCAATGAAAGTCTCTCTGTTCTCCACCAGTGCATTCCATGCCATCAGATAAGCCTTTACCAACATTTCTTCCTCCACATGACGGTTGACACATCCCATGACTCCTTTTACCTTATACCGCTCACTGCATCTTTCAACTCCCATGCTGCTCCGCCATCCCTTCCTTGCAAATATCTTATTGCACTCTCCACACACTATCTTGGATACAAATGGATTGCTTTCTGTTCTATAGGAATAAGAATTTGTTCCATACTCCTCAAGGTATTTTTTCTGTGCTTAATCTCAAGCTGAACACATTCCCATATTTGCTTCGAAATGATAGCATCGTGGTCATCCTGTCATCCTCTACATAAAACATCTGGATTTCTCCTTTGCTCGGTGCCCGCTTTTTGGTAAAAAAATCCACTGTATAGCTTTTCTGCAGCAATGCATCCCCTTTGTACTTTTCATTTTCTAACATGCTCATTAAGGTTGTAGCCTACCACTTTGTACCTCAATCCCAGTTTTTAATCCCTTCCTTTTCAAAAATTCTTTTAATATAGTCCGTTGTTTTACCATCCAGAAATTCCTGATATAGCCGTACTACAATTGGCTCCTGCAGCCTGTTTATTACTAGCTTGCCATTCTCGTCTGCATCGTAGCCAAGGAAACGCTTGGTACTCATTTTATGCTTTCCTGTTTCAAACCTCCTGCGGATTCCCCATGTGCAGTTCTCTGAAATTGAGCGGCTCTCGTTCTGCAAACGCTGGGTTTTATATCAACACAATAAGGAAAAGCTGTGTAAATGTATTTTCTATTCACACAGCTTTTCTCTTACCCGTCTACTTGACTGAAATCAATTTTCAAAATGTTTCCTTATCACCCTCTGCCAAACTGTCGAAGGTCTCTTTTTGAACTTAGAAGTTGTAATATGAAATAGTTTACTCTTCTATTATTTTGCCAAATAGTAGACTTACACTAGAAGATATTTTTCAACTATCAAATCATTATCCCCCTAGGTAAATCAATTTCCTAAAATCCTCTATTTGAAAACAGAAACACACATCTATTTTTATCCAAAAATTGCTGAAACCTTTGATTTATTGGGCTTTCCTTGACAGAAGACATACATTCTCCACATGCTCCGTATGAGGAAACAAATCAAATGGCTGACATGCCGTAACCTTATATCCACCCTTAACCAGCACCTTTATATCCCTTGCCTGTGTATCAGGTCCGCATGAAATGTACACAATCCTGTCTGGTTTAATCTTAAGAAGTGAATTAAGGAATTCCGGTGTGCTTCCGCTTCTTGGCGGATCCATGATGACAACATCTGCCTTTGCATTTTTCGCATATTCAACAAGAAAATCTCCTGCGTCAGCATTAACAAATGTGACATTCTTTATATTGTTAATTGAAGCATTTATCTTAGCATCTGATACAGCTTCTGAATTAAGTTCAACTCCTATAACTTTGCCAGCCTTTTTTGATGCGACTATTCCAATAGCACCAATTCCGCAATATGCATCAATTACAGTGTCATTTTTTGATATATCAGCAAGCTGGATTGCCTTTTTGTACAGCTTTTCAGTCTGCTGGTGGTTAATCTGATAGAATGATGTCGGGCTTATTCTGAATCTGCAGCCACACAACACATCCTCGATATAACCTTTTCCCTTAAGAACAATATTTCTCTTTCCAAGCACCATGCTTGTGCGCCTGTCATTAATATTCTGCACAATTGTAGTGATTTCGGGATGCTTCTCACATAATACCTTAAGGAAATTGTTCTTTGATGGAAATGTAACTCCTGCTGTAACAATAACGAGCATAATCTCCTTTGTCGAAAATCCTTTTCTTAAAAGAATGTGTCGGATCATTCCCTTTCCCGCATCTTCGTCATATGGCTGATATTTAAATGAGGCTATAAGTCCTTTAATATCCTTAATAATGTCTGTACACTGCGAATCTTCAATCATACAGTCTAATGTATCAACTATTCTGTGGCTGTTTTCCTCGTAAGTTCCTGCTATCACATTTCTGGAATCATCAAGTCCTACAACTGCATGAACTTTATTGCGGTAATATATTGGTCTGTACATTCCAACAATATCATCAACTTTTACATATTCACCAAAAAGTTCTTCAATGTACTTCTGCTTAACTGCAAGTTCATTGTCATATTTCATCCCGGCATAATCACAGCCACCGCATTTTTCTGAAAATGCACAGTGAATCCGTCTTTCTTTCTCATCATATCTATTCGTCATAAAATTTCAAACTCCTCATTTTTTCTCGTAGCTCATACTCCAGAACTTCGTTCTGTCGTTGTCGCGGTGCTCCTCGAATGCAAGCGATAATCACACAATACATGCAAGCATGATTGTGTGATTCCCGCTTGTATTCTCATCACTACTCGCACAAAAGGGCAACCGCCCATACAAGCAGTTGCCCTTAACATCAGTCTTTGTTAATTATAATGAAGTATTCTCGTCTGTACTTCCAAGAATCTTAACCTTACCTTCGTAGAATTCTTTAACTGCGATTGATAATGGCTTGTCTTTCTCTGAACATCTTACAAGAGGAGTTCCAACCTGAAGCTTTCTCTCATCTTCCTTAGAGATTCTCTTCTCCTCAACCTTATCCTTGTCCTTTTCTTTCTCTTTTTCCTTGTTGTTTGCTTCAATTCTTGCCTTGGCAATCTTCTCCTCAACGCTTCTTGCATCGATGATTTCCTTAGCTCTGTTAGCAGTTGCCTTAACAATTGAATATCTGCTCTGTACTAAAGGCTGCTCGCCCTCTTCAACCTCACTGTTAATTACAGCCATTAATTCAGTATACGATGGATGTATCATTATATTATTCTCCTTTCGAATAAACCTTTAATTCTTCTTTAATATTATTAATCAGTCCAAGATTATACTCAGCTTTCATCTTCTCAGATAACACAATATCATGAATACGGCCGACACATAAATCGACTTCATCATTGATAACTATGTAATCATAATCCTCAACACCTTCTGCTTCCTCTGCTGCTCTTGAAAGACGGGCTTTAATTGTCGTCTCATCTTCTG
>OLGE01004214.1_pt1 | contig 10606 bp, 10 predicted proteins | sample 1605151 | NCBI WGS metagenome assembly OLGE01 (sample SAMEA3888912, study PRJEB22519) | human gut metagenome | biome: human gut; feature: human-associated habitat; material: faeces | place: Denmark | collected 2010
TGGTATTTAAGAAAAAGGAAACACCGTTGGTGTATGCGTTTTCTGCAAATGCCATGGTCATGTGGAACGGGCAGACAATGCCGCCGGTCGGGGCATACAGACCGCAGGTGACGTCGTCGCTTAAATTCGGCTCCAGCTGAAGCAGCTCATCGCGTTCTAAGATGCGCAGCCCCGGTACGCCGTTTTTCGCACCTTTTTCTAAAAGGGCGTCAAGACCGCTGCGGTCCTGATCTTTGGTACATACGACGAGGGAACCGTTTCTCTTAAACGGAATGTCGAGGTCTTTTGAGAGGGCATCCATCATCTCGTTGCCGCGGACATTTAACTTTGCCTTTAAGGAACCAGGGGCTGCGTCGAAGCCTGCGTGGATGATTGCACTGTTGGCTTTGGAGGTGCCGTCACAGACATCCTCTTCACGCTCGATGACACAGACGTTCGCCTGGTATCTGGATAATTCTCTTGCGATTGCACTGCCGATGACTCCGGCACCGATAATTGCTACATCATACATAGTACATTCTCCTTTTCTTTGAAATACAAAAAGAGCAAGGCAAACAAAAACGATCCCATCGTCTCTGCTCTTACCCTGCTCATGTCTCTCGGTAATTCTTATGAACTTAGCTATATTATAACACGAAATGAACAGGATGCAAGACCTGATTGAAAAAAACAGACATTTCACCTGGCTTTGCAAGAAAGTGCCCCATATCATCACGAATTAGGGTATAATGTGAATAAGCAATGAGCAGTGCAGACAGGAGAAGTGGCGCGTTCTGTGCTGGCACAGAGAACGCGCCGCTGCAAGTGGCTGATCGTGCAAATGCACGTCAGCGTGAAAAAAGCGAAGCGTTTTCACGCCGCACTGCGAAAAAATGCCGGACACCTGCGTGGAAAGGACAACATGTCATGGGAAGAGGAAGAAGCGAGAAGCAGAAACAGAAGCTGCTTTACATGGCGCAGCTTTTATATGAGAGAACGGACGAAGATCATCCTGTGACGACGCAGGAGGTGATCGACTATCTGGAGGCGGACGGAATCCGCTCGGAGCGCAAGACAGTGTACACCGATATGGAGGAACTGGAAGATTTCGGTCTGGATATTATACGGGTGAAGGAGCGCCCCGGCGGATATTATCTTGCCAGCCGGAAATTTGAACTGGCGGAGTTAAAACTTCTCGTGGATGCCGTGCAGGCATCGAAGTTCATCACGACGAAGAAGTCGAGAGAGCTGATTGCCAAGCTGGAGACGCTTTGCGGCAGGGAACAGGCAAAGCAGCTCCACAGGCAGGTCGTGGTGACCAACCGCAGCAAGGCGGTCAATGAAAATATTTATTATAATGTAGATATGATTTACAATGCCATCGCGGAAAATGTGAAGATCCGTTTTCAGTATTTTGAATGGACGGTCAATAAAGAGATGAAACTGCGGCGGGACGGCAGTTACTATGAAGTGAGTCCCTGGCTACTCTCGTGGGATGACGAAAACTATTATCTGATCGCCTACGATGACAGAAGCCGCGACATCCGCCATTACCGTGTGGATAAAATGCTAAGGATCGAACTTACGGCGGAAAGCAGAGAGGGGAAGGAGCAGTTCGGGAACTTTGACGTGGCGGCATATTCCCGAAAAACGTTCGGCATGTTCGCGGGGGAGGACGAGACTGTGACCTTAATCTGCGAAGACGCCCTCACGGGAGTCATGATCGACCGTTTCGGCAAGGAGGTTGCGATGCGCCGGTATGATGAGACAAGAATCCGGGTGCGGGTGAGTGTCGCGGTCAGCCGCCAGTTTTTCGGCTGGCTGGCTGGACTTGGCGCGGCAGTGCGGATCGAGTCGCCGGAATCCGTCGTGCGGGAATACCGCGAGTATCTGGAAACTATTTTGAAAACATACGGGGAGCAGGAACTATGAGAGAGCGCACTTATGAGATAAAGATAGAGGGCGTGCCGATCATTGTCACGAAAAAACGAATGAAAAACATGTATCTGCGCATCAGTAAAGAGGACGGTACAGTGCGGATCTCAGCGCCACATCAGATGAGTGATGCGCGGATTGCGGCATTTGCCAGAGAACGGATCGAATGGATTCGGAAGTATCAGCAGAAATACAAAGAAGCCAGAATGCATCGGGCAGAAAATCGGGAACTGGATGCGGCGGAAATCGCGCGCAGAAAGAAACAGTTAAAGCGTGAGGTGGAGCGTCTTGTGGCAAAATGGGAGCCAGTGATGGGGGTGAAAGTCTCCGGAATCACCATCCGGCAGATGAAAACAAGATGGGGGTCCTGCAATGTGCAGACACATCACATCAACATCAATCTGGCGCTCTTGTCCAAGCCTCCGGAGTGCCTCGAGTATGTCGTGGTACATGAGATGACACATATTCTGGAGGCGAGCCACAATCAGCGCTTCTGGGGATTCATGACGAAGTTTTACCCGGACTGGAAGCGCGTGCGAAAATATTTGAATGACGAGACTGTGGATTAGCGTGCCGGAAGAAGCGGGCTGACGGATCAGATAAACTGATTGGTCGCCGGATCGTACTCGTAGTCTATATTTTTTAATGCAGAGATAACCTCTACGGCATCAATCTGGTAGGTTGCGGCAAATTCTTCCAGCGACGGGTAGTGGTCACGAAGCTGTGTGTTGACAAAGCTTAAGAGCATGACGGGATCTTTGGGAAGTGTATTCATGGTATGGGTTCCTCTTTTCTTAATTTTATGTTAAAATAGCACGGCACACGAGAAATTGCAAGAGGTGAAACGAATGGGACAGAAGATAGACAAGGAAGTATTTGATAAATTTTTTAAAGAGAGTTACTGCACCGTCGAATATGAGACGGTCAAGGAGGAGTTTGAGCGGATCGCATCGATCGGGAACGATCTGTTTACGGGAAGCTATGAGGCGAGAAACCTGAACCGGGAGAATTTTATCCTGTATCTGACCAGTGACAGCTACTGTGATTTTGAGGCTGCCGTGCAGGAGGCGATGGATGATCTGAACCCGGAGATTCTGGATGCGGTGATGGATGTGACGGAAGCGCAGGAGGACGGCGATGAGATCACGGAGGTCTACTGGGATACCCAGAGGGAGTTGCTGCATGATTTTCTGCTGCGGCTGTACGATGAAGTGATTTCAACATGGAAATAGAACAGAAATGCGAAAAGGAGGACATCTTATGGCGAAGGCAAGCTGTGACAGCTGTGTATACAATGTGTACGATGAAGATGACGAGACCTACTACTGTGAAGTGGATATGGATGAGGATGATGCGGCGAGACTGATGCAGGGACATTACAGAGAATGTCCGTATTATCAGCTGGACGATGAATATGCGGTGGTAAGACACCAGATGTAAAAAGGGAAGGGCGCAGCTTTAAAGCTGCGCTCCCTTCCTTTTTTATCTATCTTATTTCTCGCTGCATCGGATCGAAGCTTCCACAAAGCCCTTAAAGAGCGGATGCGGACGGTTCGGTCTGGACTTTAACTCCGGATGAGCCTGTGTGGCAACGAACCACGGATGCTCCGGAATCTCGATCATCTCTACGATTCTGCCGTCCGGAGAGGTGCCGCAGAGCTTCATGCCGCTCTCGGTGAGAGAAGCGCGGAAGTCGTTGTTGACCTCATAACGGTGTCTGTGTCTCTCATGGATCTCCTCAGCACCGTATACCTCGTATGCCTTGGAGGTCTTGTCCAGAATACACGGATAAGAACCAAGACGTAAGGTTCCGCCGATGTCCTCGATGCCGTTCTGATCCGGCATGAGTGCGATGACCGGATGCGTGGTGTTTGGATCAAGCTCGATGCTGTGCGCATCGTTGAAGCCGCAGACATGTCTTGCGTACTCGATGATCGCAACCTGCATGCCGAGGCACAGACCAAGGTACGGAATCTGATGCTCGCGTGCGTACTTTGCGGCAAGGATCATTCCCTCGACACCGCGGGAACCGAATCCACCCGGTACGAGAATACCGGATACATCGGATAAGATCTCGTCCACGTTCTCTGTTGTGACGTCCTCAGAATCCACCCACTTGATATTGACGGTTGCGCGCTCCGCAATGCCGCCGTGCTTCAACGCCTCCACAACGGAGATATAAGCGTCGTGAAGTGCGGTATATTTTCCAACTAATGCGACAGTCACTTCCTTGTTCGGATGACGGAGTGCGTCGACCATTGCCTCCCAGTCCTTTAAATCCGGTTCCGGACAGTCCAGATGAAGCGCTTCGCAGGCAACCTTGGCGAGATTCTCTTTCTCCATGGCAAGCGGCGCCTCATAGAGATATTCAACGTCAAGATTCTGAAGTACATTGCGGTTCGGCACGTTACAGAACAGCGCGATCTTGTCCTTGAGACTCTGATCGAGCGGATGCTCGGAACGGCAGACGATGATATCCGGCTGGATACCCATTCCCTGCAGTTCTTTGACGCTCGCCTGCGTCGGCTTTGTCTTAAGCTCGCCGGATGCCTTGATATATGGAATCAATGTTACATGAATGAGGATTGCATTCTCGTGCCCTACTTCGTGTTGGAACTGACGGATTGCCTCGAGGAACGGCTGGCTCTCGATGTCGCCGACGGTACCGCCGACTTCAATGATGGCAATATGTGTCTCCTCGGAAGTAAAGTTCCGGTAGAAGCGGCTCTTGATCTCGTTTGTGATGTGAGGGATGACCTGTACGGTACCTCCGCCGAAATCGCCGCGGCGCTCCTTCTGAAGAACAGACCAGTATACCTTACCGGTTGTAACGTTGGAATTCTTGGTCAGACTCTCGTCGATGAAACGTTCATAATGTCCTAAGTCCAGATCTGTTTCTGCACCGTCATCGGTCACAAATACCTCGCCGTGCTGGATCGGGTTCATGGTTCCGGGATCGATGTTGATGTACGGGTCGAATTTCTGCATGGTCACTTTGTAGCCACGGGCTTTTAAAAGTCTTCCCAGAGAAGCAGCCGTGATACCTTTCCCAAGGCCGGAAACGACACCACCGGTGACAAAGACATATTTTACAGGCATAGGGTTTTCCTCCTCATATAAAAGTACAGTTGTGTAAATAATAGTAATACGCTCTATATAACCCATACAGTATACAACTAAGTGTCCGGAAAATCCAGCACAATTTCAAAAACACAGAAAATAGTATGCCGGGAAATTTTAGAATTATTTTAGAAATGACAGGAAAACTTCACGAAGAACGTATTGCTTTTAAATTCCATTTTCAATATAATATAGAAGATATACGATAAGAATCCAGACTCTGAACTGGCGGAGCCTGTTGGAAAGGATAAATACTTCAATGGACAATCAGGGATCGAATAACAATTACAATAACGGTAATTCAAACGGAGGGAATAACGGAGACGGCGGCAAAGGGAATCACAATGGTCAGATTTTGATGGCATTTATACTGATTTCACTGATTGCGCTGTTTATTATGAGTCTTGTAACCAATCAGTTCAACCAGATGAGCACGCAGGAGGTGTCTTACTCGGAGTTTCTCGACATGGTAAACGGCACCGGCAAATGGGAAGGCAGAAGCGTGAAGTCAGTGGAGATCGGTTCGTACCAGATCGACATCACACTGGATTCCGATGAGAAAACACCTTACGAGGTGACTTACTACTGCGGGCGTGTGGCGGATGATGAGCTGATTCCGTTACTTAAGGAAAAGGGCGTGGATATCAGCGGAGTGATTCCGGATAACACATCGACATGGATTTACAGCATCTTAAGCTACCTGATTCCGCTGGTGCTGATCTGGGTTGTGCTCGGCGTGGTGATGCGCCGGATGGGCGGTGGCGCCATGGGCGTTGGCAAGAGCAACGCCAAGGTTTATGTGGAGAAGCAGACCGGCGTGACGTTCGCGGATGTGGCCGGAGAGGACGAGGCGAAGGAATCGCTCGTCGAGATCATCGACTTTCTGCACAACCCCGAAAAATACACCGCCATCGGCGCGAAGATCCCCAAGGGCGCGCTGCTCGTCGGCTCTCCCGGTACCGGTAAAACGCTGCTGGCCAAGGCCGTTGCGGGCGAGGCGAAGGTGCCGTTCTTCTCGATCTCCGGCTCTGACTTTGTCGAGATGTTCGTCGGCGTCGGCGCGAGCCGCGTGCGCGACCTCTTCGCCGAGGCGTCGAAGGTCGCCCCCTGCATCATCTTCATCGACGAGATCGACACCATCGGCAAATCCCGCGACGGCAGCCGCTACGGCGGCGGCAACGACGAGCGCGAGCAGACGCTCAACCAGCTGCTCGCCGAGATGGACGGCTTCGACCCCAGCAAGGGCGTCATCGTCCTCGCCGCGACGAACCGCCCGGAGGTGCTCGACAAGGCGCTGCTGCGTCCCGGCCGCTTCGACCGCCGCATCACCGTTGACCGCCCGAACCTTGCCGGCCGCCTCGCGACCCTTCAGGTCCACACGCGCGGCATCAAGCTCGCCGAGGACGTTGACCTCAAGAAGGTCGCGCTCGCGACCGCGGGCTGCGTGGGCGCAGACCTTGCAAACCTTGCCAACGAAGCGGCGCTGCGCGCCGTGCGCAAGGGGCGCAAGCTCGTCACACAGGAGGATATGCTCGCGGCGTTTGAGTTCGTCATCGCGGGCAGCGAGAAGAAGAACAGCGTGCTCACCGAGTTTGAAAAGAAGCTCGTCGCCTATCACGAGGTCGGCCACGCGATGGTCGCCTACAAGCAGAAGAACGCCGAGCCCGTGCAGAAGATCACCATTGTGCCGCACACCGAGGGAAGCCTTGGCTATACGCTGCTCATGCCCGAGGAGGACAAGACGAACCTGCGCACGCGCGATGAGCTGATGGCGAAGATCGCCGTCTCCATGGGCGGCCGCGCCGCCGAGGAGGTCGTAATGAACACGATGACCAACGGCGCCTCGCAGGATATTCAGGAGGCCACTGGCATCGCGCGCAACATGGTCGCGATGTACGGCATGAGCGATGAGATCGGCATGGTCGCGCTCGGGTCTGTGCGCAGCCAGTACCTCGACGGCGGCTACGGTCTCGACTGCGCGCAGGATACCGCCGCCATCATGGACCGCGAGGTCAAGGGTATCCTCGACAAGTGCTACGCGGCAGCCGTGCAGGTCATCCGCGACAACCGCGAGGATATGGATAAGGTCGTCGCCTACCTCCTTGAAAAGGAGACCATCACGGGCGGTGAAATGGTCGCTATCCTCGAAGGCCGCGATCCCTCGGCCGTCGAAGAGGCCTACGCTTCCACGCGCAAGAGCGAGGACGGCTTCCGCCCCTCGCAGCCGAGCGTGATCGAAGCGCCCGCCAAGCACATTTCGATGACGAGCGAAAAGATCGAAATGCCGCCGGAGGACAAGGGCGAAGATGCTCAGACTGAGGACAAGGGCGAAGATGCTCAGACTGAGGACAAGCCCTCGACTGAGCCCGAAACGCCGGATACTTCCGCGGAAAACGCTGACGAAAACAAATAAACAACCAAAAAAAATCCCCGCTGTAAAAACAGCGGGGATTTTTTTGCGTTCTTTATACCACTTGGAATAAGTAGAACTTGAGGTAATCCGTCTCCGGCACGTTCCAGAGGATGGGGTGGTCACAGCTCTGCGTGCGCGCTTCGATCTGCCGCAGCTCGACGCCCGCGTCCGCGGCGGCGGAGCGCAGCATCCGCTCAAAGCGTTCGGCGGGCATGAAGTGGCTGCACGACGCGGTCGCAAGGTAGCCGCCGCGCGGCAGCAGGCGCATCGCGCGCAGGTTGATCTCCTTGTACCCCTTTTCGGCATTGTTCGCCGTGCGGCGAGACTTTGTGAACGCCGGGGGATCGAGGATGATGAAGTCATAGGGCTTTTCGTGCGCGGCCTCGAGCTGCGGGAGCAGGTCGAAGACGTCGGCGGCGAGAAAGTCCATTTTGTCCTCAAGGCCGTTGCGCGCCGCGTTCGCGCGCGCCATTTCGATGGCGCTCTCGGACACGTCCACCGCCGTCACGTGCTCTGCGCCGCCTTTGGCGGCGTTGAGCGCGAACGAGCCCGTGTGCGTGAAGCAGTCGAGCACGCGCTTGCCGTGCGCGAGGTGCGCGACGGCGAGGCGATTGAACTTCTGGTCGAGGAAAAAGCCCGTCTTCTGCCCGTTTTCGACATCCACACGGTAGAAAACGCCGTTCTCGCAAATTTCAGTGATGGGGCTCTCGGGCGTTTTTTTGCCGGGAAGGGGAAACCAACCCTTGTTCTGCGTCAAGCCCTCCTTTTCGCGAAGCACGACATCGTTGCGCTCAAAAAGGCCGTCGATCGTCTCGCCGTCCTGCTCCAGCACCTCGACAATGAGGGGGAAGAGCATGTCCTTGATCTTTTCCATGCCGAGCGAGAGCGTCTGCGTGACGAGAAGATTTTCAAACCGGTCGACCGTCAGGCCGGGGAAGGCGTCCGCCTCGCCGAAGATCAGGCGGCAGCAGCCGGTCTGCCCGTCCATGACCGCCTTGCGGTAGTCCCAGGCGTAGCGTACGCGCCGCCGCCAGAAATTTTCATCAAAGCGGTCGTTCGCGTTGCGCGAGACAATGCGCACGCGGAGCTTACTGAGTCTGCTCAAAAAGCCCGTGCCGAGATATTTGCCCTTTTCCGACACCACGTCGACGAGCGCACCGTTTTCACACTCGCTCTCGTCCGGCTCGCGGGCAACGTCGGAGTCGTACACCCAGGGGTGGCCGCTCTCGAGCCAGCGCGTGCCCTTGGCGGTGACGGTCAGGATCGGATAGTCGCGTGCAGCTTTCATAGGTCAAAATTCCTTCTTTAAAACAAGTTTTCCCCATCATACCACGGCAAAAGCCGCGGCACAACTCATTTGTTGAGGAAAAACAGCCCGACAAGGCACAGCGCAAGGCCCACGAGTTTGTTGACCGTGATGGCCTCGTGGTAGACAAGATACCCAATGAACACCAAAATCGTCGCGATGGCCGCCGCAGACGACACCTGAAACGCGCTGACCGGCCAGCCCGCCTTGTAGGCGTGCATGCTGCCAGCTTCCAAACCGACGACCGCGAGACCGAGCAGGTACGGCGCCCAGTTCATCTGGCTGTATTCGTGCAGAAGGTTCGCCCCGCCGCGGTTCGTCACAAAATACAGGATGCCCGAAAAGATTGAGCCGATCAGATACGTGACCGTGAGCGACGCGAGCGGATCAACGCTCTCGGGCAGCGATTTGGCGCAGATGTGATACACGGTGTTCGACGCCACAACGAGAATGAGCGGCCAGAAGTAAGCCATAAATATTCCCTCCTATTCAAATGCCGGATGCAAAACGGCAGCCAGACTTCCGCCTGACTGCCGGTAGGTGCGCACCCGTAATAGACAAGGAAAGTGTATCAGCGGCGCGCGCTCTTGTCAAGGAAAATTCCGCCGCGGCGGCGATTCCGACAAATTTGTAAGCGACAGTTCATACAACCTGCCGCTTGTATTTTCCGCTCCGCCATGCTACCATAAAAATGTCATATCAATCCCAGCCGCGCTTGCGGCGCAGACTTTAATGGAGGCAAATTATGAGCTATCCCAAGACCGGCGAAGAAGTTTACGTCAGCCTGAATCTGTCTAACACGATGCTCACAGGTCTCGGCAAGGGCACGATCACCCGCGAGGACGTTTCTGTGGACTACCTGAAAAAGCTGTTTATGCAGCACGGCGTCATCGTCTCGGCCAAGCCCGAGTACCGCAACATCATGGAGCGCGTGAACAGCACCTATGACTTAGGGCTTGAAATTCCCGCAAAGCTCCAGCTCTTCCAGCTCTCCGAGCAGCACCGCCGCCTGGTGGTCGTGAATATCTCCGGCCTTCAGCGCAAGAACGGCTCGCTTCTCCCGTCCTACACGGAAGAGGAGCTTGACGAGGCAACGTTCACGTTCGTCAAGTATTACGTGCAGGGCGAGCACTACGACGAGCTTGTCGAGGAGAACAAGAAGCTGCGCTACGAGCTCGAGCAGGAGATCTCCTGGAGAAACCGCACGGATTCCGAGGGCTGAGTTCGCAACACCTTACATCAAAAAAGGAAGAGGTTCCCGATGGGAACCTCTTCCTTTTTTGACTATGACAAAATGCTTCGCAGAATTCCGCGTCCGCAGACGCGGAAAAAATTGAGGTTGTAAATCGCCGCGACCGGCGCGTGGCGATTTACTCCTCTCGCGGAGCTTGTGTCGCAGCCGCCAAGGGCGGCAAGGCACGAAGCGGAGTGCGGCTTTCTCAAAAAAGAGGCAGAGCCTCTTTTTTGAAATTACTTCTTCTCGTCTTCAAGCAGCCCCTTAAAGCTCGCGGCGAGGCCAGCGAGGCTCTGAATCTCGCTCGGGACGATGATCTTCGTCGCCTGACCGTCGGCGGCCTTTTCGAACGATTCGAGCGCCTTGATCTTGATGACCTGCTCGTTGGGGTTGGCCTCATTGAGCATCTTGATGGAGTCGGCAAGTGCCTGCTGCACGTTCAGGATGGCCTGCGCTTCACCCTCGGCCTTGAGGATGGCGGCCTGACGCTCGGCCTCGGCCTTGAGGATGGCCGCCTGCTTTTCGGCGTCCGCGCGCAGGATGGTGGACTGCTTTTCGCCCTCGGCCACGAGGATCTGGGACTGCTTCTGGCCCTCGGCCTGCAAGATGGACTCGCGGC
>OLGE01004217.1_pt1 | contig 10594 bp, 9 predicted proteins | sample 1605151 | NCBI WGS metagenome assembly OLGE01 (sample SAMEA3888912, study PRJEB22519) | human gut metagenome | biome: human gut; feature: human-associated habitat; material: faeces | place: Denmark | collected 2010
GCTGTAGTTCAGTTCCGCGAGGCGGGTGAAATGACGCACGACGTCGAGCTCACCGCATTCAGGCATCCTGGGAGCGGATCCGCGCAGCAGGCCGGCCGGGAGCATGTCACAGGCTTTGGGCTGGGAAGGATCCTCATCGAGGACTATGCCGCGGGTGACGCGCCCGGGGACGGATTCGTCAAAGATTGTTTTCACAGCAAACCTCCGAGGCTCTCCGCCAGGCTGTCGATCTGTTCTCTGGAATTCTTTTCCGTGCAGCAGAGAAGCAGGACGTCATCCATACCCTTGTAGCCGCGGCCCACGGGATAACCGGGAACCACGGAATGCCGGGAGATCATGGACTCAACGACCTCTTCCGCGGGTTTCGGCAGCCTAATGGCCACCTCATTGCCGTAGGGCTGGTCATTGAGGAGGCTGACGCCGGGAAGCGCGGTCAGCTTCTGTACGGCGTAACGGGCCAGAGCCATGCCGCGTTCGGCCACCTGGATGAGCCCCTGCGGGCCGACCAGGGAGAGATAGATCAGGGCGCGCAGCGCGCAGAGGTTCTGGTTGGAGCAGATGTTGGACGTGGCCTTCTCCCTGCGGATGTGCTGCTCGCGGGCCTGCAGGGTCAGGACGTAGCCGGTGCGGCCCTGGGTATCCGTGGTACGGCCCACAAGACGGCCGGGAAGCTGGCGCACAACCTTCTTGGTGCAGGCCATGAGGCCAAGGTAGGGGCCGCCGAAGGAAAGCGGCATGCCGAGGCTCTGCCCCTCACCCACGGCCACATCCGCGCCCATCTCGCCGGGGGTCTTCACCACGGCCTGCATGATGGGGTAGACGGAAATGACCGACATGGCCTTGTGGCTCTTCGCGTGAGCGAAGAGTTCGCTGAAATCGCTGACAACGCCGAAGAAGTTCGGGTTCTGCACCACCACGCAGGCGGCGTCGTCACCCACGGCCGCCTTCAGGGCTTCCATGTCGCTTGTGCCGTTCTTCTGGGGCACGGTGACGATCTCAATGGGCAGGTTGGTGCTGTACGTGGCCAGCATGGCACGCCACAGCGGATTCACACAGCCGTCGATAACCACCTTCTCGCGGTGGGTGAGGCGGCAGCTCATGGCCGCGGCTTCAAAAATGGCTGACCCGCCGTCATAGACGGAGGCGTTGGCGATGTCCATGTCCAGAAGCCTGGATATGGCCGTCTCGTACTCGAAGATAGCCTGCAGCGTGCCCTGCGAGCATTCAGCCTGATAGGGCGTGTACGCGGTGTAGAACGCGCTCTGTCCGGAAAGGGCATCCACGGCTTTGGGAATATTGTGATTGTAATAGCCGGCGCCGAGGAAGGAGGTCAGGGCCGTCCTGTTTTTGGCGGCGAGAGCCTCAAAGTAGGCGCAGGTATCGTCCTCGCTTCTGCCCGCGGGCAGATCGAAGCTTTTGGGCCGCATGTCAGGGGCGATATCAGCAAAAAGATCATCGAGGCTGTTCGCGCCGATGACTTTGAGCATTTCCCCCAGCTCGGCTTCGGTGTGGGGAATATAGGGCATGTGTCGCTCCTATTCGGCTTCAGTCGCGCAGAACGCGGCGTAGGCATCAGCGTCCAGAAGGCCCTCGACAGGGGCAGAAAGCTTCACCTTGAAGAGCCAGCCGGCGCCATAGGGATCGCCGTTGACGGTTTCAGGGGCGTCCTCGAGCTCACCGTTGACCTCGGTCACGGTACCGCTCACGGGAGAGAAGATGTCACTGGCGGCCTTGACGGATTCGATGGAGCCGCATTCCTTGCCGGCTTCGACACTGTCATCGACCTGGGGGCACTCGGCGTAGGTGATGTCGCCGAGGGCCTTCTGGGCATGGTCGGTGATGCCTACCGTGGCGATATCGCCTTCAACACGGACCCATTCATGGCTCTTGGCATACTGGAGATCTTTGGGATCAGACATGGCAGATTCCTCCGCGGCCGGTCTCGGGCCGGCCGGAAATAATGTTACGAAAAATATGTGCGGACGCGGAGAACAGCCTCCTTCCGCGAAAAGGGCGCCGTGCTTACTGAAGCTTCCTGCGGGCCGTGCCGTCCTTGTAGAAGGGGATCTCGGTCCTGTGCGCTTTGAGGCTGGCGCGTCCGGTCTGGATCAGAAAATCGTTCTCATTGGCCTTGTCGGCCTGCACCCAGGCGAAGGCGATAGCCTTGCCGAGGGACGGGGCAAAGGTGCCCGAGGTAACGCGGCCCACTTCGGTACCGTTCGTCAGGGTCAGCTTGTCGCCGTGGCGGGCGGAGCGGCGGCCTTCGAGCTCCAGGGGAATGAGGTATTCCCTCACCGTATCAAGTCCCTTGCGGCCCACGAAATCGGCAGTGCTCTTCATCATACGGCCCATGCCGGACTCGACAGGGGTGTGTTCCTCATCGAGTTCGTCGCCGTAGAGCGGCAGGCCGGCTTCCATGCGCAGCGTGTCACGGGCGCCGAGACCGGCGGGCTTCACGCGCGGATCGCCGAGCAGGGCTTCCCAGAGATCAATGGTGTATTTGGCGTCAATGTAGAGCTCGTAGCCGAGCTCGCCGGTATAGCCCGTACGGCTGACCAGCAGCTTCTTGCCATTCCATTCCGTCTCGCGGAAGGCGAAGTACCCGAGGTCGCGCAGGTTCTGACCGAGCAGCTTTTCGAGAATGTCCACGGAAAGCGGGCCCTGAAGGTCAATCTTGGCGATTTCATCGGATTTGTTCACGATGGTGACGCCGGAGGGCAGACGTTCTGCTATGGTCTTGAAATCACGATCAATGCAGGCGGCGTTGACAACGATAAAGAAGGTGTCGCCCATATTATAAATGATGCAGTCGTCAAGGACGCCGCCCTTCTCGTTAAGGATGAAGCCGTAGCGGCAGCGGCCTTCCTTGAGTGTCTCGAGGCTGTGGCTCACGGCCTTCATGAGGGCCTCTTTGGCGCCTGCGCCGGAAACGAAGAACTCGCCCATGTGACAGATATCAAAAATAGACGCCATGGAGCGTGTATGTTTGTGTTCGGTCAGAATGCCCTCATACTGGATGGGCATATACCAGCCCGCAAAGGGAGCCATTTTCGCGCCGTGGCTTTCATGCCATGCGCAGAGAGGCGTTTTAAACATGTCCGCCATGTTTTCTCCTTCTTCGGCCTCCCCGCATGCTCCGGAGACGGCCGTTTTGGCGCGCCTGGGGGGCCGCGCCCGTATTAACCTGTTCGGGCCGGTTCAGCGCACGGCCCCTGTGGCCCGCACCGTACCACAGGCGTTTGCGCTGGACAAGAAAAGGCTTACGGCGCCTTTTTCTGCGAAACGCAGAAACGCCCCCCGGCACACGGACCGGAGGGCGTTTCGGGCTGGAAGGAACGGGCCTGACGTTCCCCTGAAAAGGTTAGTGGCAGCGGATGCCGGTAAGAAGATGTCCCATCTTCTCCTTCTTGGCCTGGAGGTAATGCTCGTTTTCCTTGCAGGCTTCGATTTCAATGGGCACGCGCTCGACGATTTCGAGACCATAGCCGGCGAGGCCGATGATCTTCTTCGGGTTATTCGTCAGAAGGCGCAGTTTGTGGATGCCGAGATCCACGAGGATCTGGGCGCCTGTACCATAGTCCCTGAGATCCGGCGGGAAGCCGAGCATCTTGTTGGCCTCCACGGTATCATAGCCCTGATCCTGCAGGGCGTAGGCGCGGATTTTGTTGGCGAGGCCGATGCCGCGCCCTTCCTGACGCATGTACACGAGGCAGCCGCGTCCTTCCTTCTCGATCTGGCGCAGGGCCGCGCCAAGCTGGCCGCGGCAGTCGCAGCGCAGGGAGCCCAGGGCATCGCCGGTGAGGCACTGGCTGTGCACGCGGGTAAGTACGGGTTCGGGTCCGGTGATGTCGCCTTTGACCAGGGCGAGGTGGGTATGGGGATCCGTGTTGCTCTCGTAGGCGTACACGGTGAAGTCGCCGAACAGGGTGGGCAGATGGGCATGGGCCACGCAGCGCACGGAAACCTGGCCGTGTTCGAGGCGGTAGCGGATGATGTCGCGCACGGAGGCGATCTTGATGCCGTACTTTTCGGCGAAGACTTCGAGGTCGGGCATGCGGGCCATGGTGCCGTCTTCCTTCATAACCTCGCAGATAACGGCCGCGGGCCTGAGTCCGGCGAGCTTCGCGAGATCCACGCTGCCCTCAGTCTGTCCGGTGCGTTCGAGAACGCCGCCGGGACGGGCGCGCAGGGGGAAGACGTGTCCGGGCATGACAAGGTCTTCGGCACGGCAGTCCTCACGGACCGCGGTACGGATCGTTGTGGCTCTGTCAGCAGCGGAAATGCCGGTGGTCACGCCTTCACGCGCCTCAATGGAGACAGTGAAGTTCGTGCCAAACTGTGAGGTGTTGTGGCTGGCCATCATGGGCAGCTTCAGTTTGTCGCAGATATCGGGCGCAAGGGAAAGGCAGATGAGGCCGCAGCCGTGGTGGGCCATAAAGTTGATGATCTCGGGGGTTACGAATTCGGCGGCTATGGTGAGGTCGCCTTCGTTCTCCCTGTCCTCGTCGTCCACGAGAATGATCATTCTGCCTTTTTTGATTTCGGAAATCGCTTCGATTGTTGAGCACAGAGCCATAAAACAAAACCTCTTTTATTGACACGCCTTCCCTGAGGGACGGCGTAAAATGGCTGGGAAAAAACACACGCCGGAAGACCACCGCAGGACAGCCTGTGGCGGCTAAGGACTTCGTGTATCTGAAATATGGGAGAAAAAGGAAAAGGAAGGGGACATACTGCTCTCCTGATGAATACGGGCTTCATCAGGGCGGCGACAAAACCAGAAGCCGCTTTCTGCGGGCGCAGAAAGACTGGCAGGACATTGCATCCTGCCGGCTTTGTCATTCTCTTTCATCCAGACTGTGACTGTCGGCCCCGGCTTCTCACCGGATCTGCTCCATCGCCGCTGACGCGGCTCCGGGCTCGCGGGCTCGCCCCGCTTGAGGGCATACCGCCGGTGGGGAATTGCACCCCGCCCTGAGAACTATTGTTATTTCCTAATCTCCGGCCCGCATTCTGTCAACACGCACCGGGGAAAAACGGAAGTTCTCCGGAAAACGCGGGCTACTCCCAGTCAGGGCCGTCCAGCGCCCCGCTCTGTGCGAGTGCGGCGTAGAGCACAATCCCGCAGCTCGTGGACAGATTGATGCACCGACCGTGGCCCCTGAGCATGGGGATTCGCACCCTGTACTCTGCCTCCTCCAGCATGTCCCTGGGGAGTCCCCTGGTCTCAGGGCCGAAGACCAGGATGTCATCGGTCCGGAACGGGAAACGCTGGATCGGCATACCGCCCGGATGGGCCGAGGTGAGCACAACGCGCGCGCCGGGCCGCGTGGCAGCCGCGTCCTTCAGAAACGCCCCGTAGTCCGGCCAGACATCCATGCGCACGTGCGGCCAGTAATCGAGGCCGGCGCGCTTCAGGTAACGATCCTCAAGGCGGAAACCGAGCGGTTCGATGAGATGGAGCCTCGTGCCGGAGACAGCGCACAGTCGCGCGATGTTGCCCGTGTTCGGAGGAATCTCGGGCTCGTAGAGAACGACCTCCATGCTACGCCTTTTCCGTATGTATCCTGGCAAGAATGCCGGGTACGGCCTGACAGGTCACGCGGATATCCTTGGAACCATAGCCCCTGTCATCCAGTGTGGCGAACATATCCGCCTCGGTGACCTCCACGGGCACATCCTCCACACCTTCGGAACGCAGATGCTCCCTGAGCAGGCTGCAGGCCCTTTCGCTGACGCTTTCGAGGGAATAGCCGTTCTCCAGAGGCTCGCGGAGATCCAGAGACGGGGCGAGAAGTTCGCCCTTTCCGGTGTCCGCGTAGATTTCAAGGGAAGAGGTCGGCGAAGTCAGGGCCGCACCAACGGCGTTGGCCACATCAGCCTCGGCCGTCGGCACCACGGGCAGGCCCAGGGATGCAGACAGCCTGCGGGCCAGGCAGTCCGTGGGACCGCCCACAAGATAGACGCGGTCCGCGGACACATCCCTGTGGCTCTTCAGCTCCCTGAGCGTATAGATGGGATGGGCGTTGATGCCGGCGAGCAGGCCGGCTGCAGCGTCGGAAATCTTCTGCACGGCCCGCTTCCAGACGCGCAGGGCGAGATCGCCCGTCTCCAGACCGCAGCGCGCGGCAAGGGCGGCCATGGCTCTTTCCGAGGCGTCCGCGTTTCCGGCCTTTCTGTCGGTACCGTCGCTGTTGAGAACATTGAGGGCGTCCAGGAATGTGGGCTCTTTTCCTCCAAAGGCCATGGCGGGTCCGCTGCGCAGGGGGCCGACTTCCACGGAGGCCGAGGCCCCCTGCCCCTCCACGCTGATACGGGAATCCCCTCCCACGCCGATGGAGAGCGTGGCCAGAGCGGGCACGAGCGTCCTGCGGCCGCCAAGACACATGCCGCCCCGGTCGATGACAGGAGATCCCTGTACGAAGAGCGCGATGTCAGTGGTGGTGCCGCCGATGTCGAAAAGCAGGGCGCACCCGTCAGCAAGATCCCCGGCCAGGGCCATAACGCCCATGACGCTGGCCGCCGGGCCGGAAAGAATGGACTGCACGGGCAGCCTGCGCGACACGCCTATGGGAACAGCACCGCCGTCAACCTTCAGAAGGAAGACTGGCGCGCTGATGCCGCGCTCCCTGAGAACGCCTTCCACTGCGTCCAGAAATTCGTTGTGCAGGCGGGCCGAGGCCGCGTTGTAATAGGCCGTGGCGATGCGCCTCGGATAGTTGAGCTCGCCGGAGAGCTGGTGTCCCAGAGTAACTGCGGCGTCAGGGACGGCCTTCCGTATTTCGCCCGCCATGGCCAGCTCGTGGGCCGGGTTGCGCGGCGAGAACTTGCCGACGCAGGCGAAGGCGTTCACGCCCTTTTCATGCCATCCGGAGACCGTTTCCCCGAGCCCGGTGAAATCGAGAGGCTGAACTTCCACGCCGCGGTGATCAAGACCTCCGGGTACGACAGTCACAAAGCTGCCGAGACGCGAGCGCAGCGGGGAGAGTCCGGGACCGGCAGAAAGCACCAGTCCCACGGGATCAAGACGCCCCTGCACCTCGGCATTGACAATGAGCGTCGTGCCGAGCGTCACCCGCACGGCGCTTCTCACCGTATCCGCGCCGGCGTCATCCATAAGACGGGTTATGACCCGGTCGATGGAAAGAGGCAGGTTTTCATGGTCGGTATCCACCTTGGCCCGTCCGAGTATCCTTCCCCCGCGGCAGGCCACGGCGTCCGTATGGGTTCCGCCGGCATCAATGCCGAGAATAACTTCCTTGTCGTCCATCACGACCTCCGATTGCACCCTGAACAGGGCAGAACAGGAAAAGGGAGAGGCACGTGCCTCTCCTGCTCTTCCGGAAACGGAGACTAAAAAACATTATCTCCCCTGTAAAGAACCCCTGAACGCCGTCTGCCCGGCCGTGCCGCATCTTGCACACCCCTTTTTTTTGGCGTACTTTTTCCAGACGGTGTTTTTTCCCATCAATAGCTTAGAGGCAAAGGATTTCCCATGCAGAAGACTGAATTTATATGGTTCGACGGCAAGCTGGTTCCCTGGGATCAGGCCCAGGTGCATGTCCTCACCCATGCCCTTCATTACGGCGACTCCGTGTTTGAAGGCATCCGCGCTTATGACTGCGGTGACAAGGGTTCTTCCGTGTTCCGTCTGAAGGAGCATGCCAAGCGTCTCGTCAACTCCGCCAAAATTCTGTGCATCAACATCCCCTACACCGAGGGACAGATTTATGATGCCTGCATTGACACGCTGCGCGCCAACAAGATGAAGGCCGCCTATGTGCGCCCGCTGGCCTTCGTGGGCTACGGCGAAATGGGCGTTTATCCCGGCGAGAATCCGGTGCACACCATCATCGCCTGCTGGGCCTGGGGCGCCTATCTCGGACCCGAAGCCCTCGAAAAGGGCATCCGCGTGCGCACGAGCTCCTTCGCCCGCATTCATCCCAATACGCTCATGAGCAAGGCCAAGGCCGCCGGCAACTACGTCAACTCCATTCTGGCCAAGGTTGAGGCCAAGGAAGACGGATTCGACGAAGCTGTCATGCTCGACACCAACGGCATGGTTTCCGAAGCCACCGGCGAGAACATCTTTATCGTTGAGAACGGCGTCATCAAGACCCCGCCGCTGACCTCCATGCTGGGCGGCATCACCCGCGCCTCCCTCGTGCAGCTCGGCCGCGACCTCGGCTACACCGTTGAAGAACTGCCCTTCACCCGTGACGAACTTTACGTGGCTGACGAAGCCTTCTTCTGCGGCACCGCCGCCGAACTCACGCCCATCAGCTCCGTGGACCGCCGCACCATCGGTTCCGGCCATGCCGGCCCGGTGACGAAGCACCTCCAGAAGGAATTCTTCAAGGTCGTGCACGGCGACAATCCGAAGTACAAAGACTGGCTCGCCCCCTACACCATCTAATCCCATCAGCAATGACAGGGCATGCTTTCCGCTGAAGGGAAGCATGCCCCTTTTTTTCTGACATGAAGCATACTTCCCTCGCCGCCCGTTACCGCCCCCAGTCCTTTGCCGAGGTCGTGGGGCAGGATATGATCAAGGAGGTCCTCTCCAGAGCCAGCGCCGAAGACCGCGTCGCCTCCGGCTACCTCTTCTGCGGCACACGCGGCGTCGGCAAGACCACCATTGCCAGGATCTTCGCCAAGGCGCTCAACTGCGCCCACGCCCCCGCGGCCGAACCGTGCAATGAATGCGAGCAGTGCAGGAAAATTACGGCGGGCATTCATCCTGACGTTGTCGAAATCGACGGCGCCTCCAACAACTCCGTGGATGACGCCAGGGCCCTCCGGGAAAAAATCGGCTATTCCCCGATGGAGGGGCGTTACAAAATTTTCATCATTGACGAAGCGCACATGCTCTCCAAAAGCGCCTTCAACGCTCTTCTGAAGACGCTCGAGGAACCACCGAGCCACGTGGTCTTCATCTTCGCGACCACGGAAGTGCACCGCTTCCCCGCTACCATTCTGAGCCGCTGCCAGGTCTTTTCCTTTCATCATCTGACTGAAGCCCTTCTCGCCGGACACCTGGCTGATGTCCTGAAAAAAGAACAGATTCCTTTTGAGGATGAGGCCGTACGCCTCATCGCCCGGCGCGCCGCCGGCTCCGTGCGCGACAGCATGTCCCTGCTCGACCAGACTCTGGCCTACGGCTCAGAAAACCTGACGGCAGGACTCGTGCGCGACGTGCTCGGCCTCGCCGGACAGGATGCCCTGAAGGAACTCTTTGCCGCCCTGGCTGCCCAGGACTGCGCAAAGACAGCCCTCTTCTGCCGTACGCTGGCAGGACGCGAGGTCGACCTCGGCTTCTTTGTCCGCGAACTGGCCGATACCCTGCGCTCGCTCTTCCTCCTGCGTCAGGGCGGAAAGGACAGCCTCACCCAGCTCGGCGCAACGGAGAACGAGATCGCCTTCTATGAGAGCGTGGCCCCATCCTTCACGGCTGGGTACCTGCACGCAGCCTGGCAGATGGTTCTTGAGTCGCAGCGTTCCATCACCACAAGCCAGGAACCGGCAGCATCGCTCGAACTTCTCCTCGTCAATCTGGCTTTTCTGCAGCAGCTTCTGCCTGCGGCCCTGGCGGGTATCAGAGCCCCCGCCGCGGATGCGCAGAAGGAGATGCCCCCGCACCCTACCCGGGCGCCAGCGGGGAACTGAGACAGTCCCCCGGCCTGGCGCAGCCCGCAGGGCACGACAACACGCCGCGTTCTGAGACGGCACGGCCAGCCCCGGCCCCTTCTGCCCCGTCTCCGGCAGCCGCGGAACCTGAATCTTCCGTACCCGGACCAAAGGCTGAAAAGGCTGGGGAGGAACGGAGACAGGAGGCGGGTCCAGTACTCACGTCCTCTGGCCTCCCCGACTGGGACGCCTTTCTGGAGCATCTCAGGGATAATGACACAGAAGACGGCCCCGCCCGCCACAACGCTCTCGGCCTGAAGCCCCTGTCCTTCGAGAACGGACTGATGACTCTGGAAGTGGACAACGCCCAGCAGATGGCCGCCCTGAACCGCGAAAGCTCACGGCTCGAACGGGCTCTCGCTTCCTGGCTGAAGCGTCCCTGCCGCATCAGGCTGATCCTGAAGGAACAGGCACCCCTGGCGCCCAGAAAGCCTCTGCCCTCTCCCGAGGAAGTTGCACAAAAGCCAGAGCTAAAGTATTGCATGAAAATTCTTAAAGCACGCGTCAGGGATGTGCGGCGCAAGACAGACTGAAGCCTGCTCTCCCTGCGTGCATCATCACAACGACATTCAGACAATCGGAGGAATATCCCATGCCCAATATGAATGATGTCCTGCGTCAGGCAGCCGTCATGCAGCGCAAGCTTTCCAAGCGTCAGGAAGAGGCTGCCACCAACGGCGGCGGCATGGTCAAGGCTGTTGTTTCCGGCAAGCAGGAGCTCAAGTCGCTCTCCATCGACCCCAAGGCTGTCGAGGGCGGAGACATCGAAATGCTGCAGGACCTCATCATCGCTGCCGTCAACGAAGCCAACCGCATCTCCAGGGAAACCCTCGAGCGCGAGATGAGCAATCTGTCCGGCGGCATCCATCTCCCCGGCATTTTCTAGCACCGGCCATGGCCAGCACTA
>OLGE01004223.1_pt1 | contig 10576 bp, 9 predicted proteins | sample 1605151 | NCBI WGS metagenome assembly OLGE01 (sample SAMEA3888912, study PRJEB22519) | human gut metagenome | biome: human gut; feature: human-associated habitat; material: faeces | place: Denmark | collected 2010
AACGCAAAAATCCCTCGCTGCCGGTCACATCATGAGTTTTCAGATACACCCTAGCTTTGCGTTCAAAATTTGCAGAGCAGCACGAATTTGCCGCAGAAGTTACGAATTCGCTGAAGATTTCCGTAAAAACAGTATATCAGAAAAGGCATACGGACTGATGTTGAGGGAGGCAGAGTCCGTATGCCTTTTATTTATTTGACAGACGCCGGGAGAGATCTCCCGGCGCCTGTACAGGAAAGGGTAGGAACGTGCTTAGAACATGGCCTTCATTGCCTCGTACAGGCCGTCGGCGTCCATGCCGTTGCGGGCGTAGAGGAATTCTGGGTTCGCGATCGGGACGAAGTAGTCCGGGCAGCCGCGGCTGACCAGCTTGCAGGCGATGCCTGCCTCCGCGATGCACGAGCCGACCAGCTGGCCGAGACCGCCGAGCAGGTTGTGGTCCTGCGCCGCGACGACGCGGCCGGTCTTTGCGGCATCAATGACGGCCTGCTTGTCGAGCGGCTTGATCGTGAACATATCGACGACGCGGATCTCCTTGCCCAGCTCATCGTGGATGCGCTTGGCGGCTTCCATGGCAAAGTGGACCATGATGCCGGTGCAGATGAACGCACCGTCGTCGCCTTCGCGCGGGATGAGCGCCTTGCCGATCTCATATTTCGTATCCTCGGGATATAGGGAGCTTGTGGCCTCGCGGCCAAGGCGGATGTAGACAGGGGCGTTCAGCTCCATCGCCGCCTCCAGCAGCTTTGCGATCTGGAACGGGTCGCCCGGTTCCAGAACGGTCATGTTGTTGCAGGCGACCATGAGCGCGGAGTCCTCCAGCGCGCAGTGCGTGCAGCCGGAAGCGCCGTTGGAATAGCCTGCGCCGTTGCCGATGATGACGACCGGCAGCTTGGAATAGCAGATATCGGTGCGCACCTGCTCATAGCAGCGCATGGACGCGAACGGTGCGAACGCGAAGGCCAGCGGGCGGAAGCCCTCGTGGGCAAGACCGGCGGAGACGCTCATCAGGTTCTGCTCGGCAATGCCGACGTTGTAGCAGCGGTCAGGATATTTTTCCTTGAACGCCTGAATGCGGGAGGAGGTATCGACGTCAGCGGTCAGAACGAGCATGTTGTCATACTCGCCGCCGAGCGTGGCCAGGCACTTGCCGACAGCGTCGCGTGCGCTGGTCATTATGGTCATGTTCAGGGTCATGTTCATTTCGCCCTGCAGCAGCTTGCCCTGCGCTTCACTCATGCTTCCGCACCCCACTTTCTTTCATATGCTTCGGTGATCTCGGCCTTTGCCTTGATCCAGTCGGCCTCGTTTACGCAGCCTGCGTGCCAGGAGACGTTGTTCTCCATGAAGCTGACGCCGTGGCCCTTGACGGTCTTGCCGATGATAACGGTCGGAACGTCGGAATCAGGCGCGGGCAGCGCGTCGATGGCGTCGAGGATGGCGTTCATGTCATGGCCGTCGATGGTGACGGTGTTCCAGCCGAACGCGCGCCATTTGTCTGCGAACGGTTCCAGTGCCATGTATTCCTCGGTCGGGCCGTCGAAGGACATGCCGTTGCGGTCGACGAAGACGACAAGATTGCCGAGCTTATACTGGTGGGCGTACATTGCCGCCTCCCAGATCGAGCCTTCGCCGCACTCGCCGTCGCCGACGACGGTGTACACGCGGCTGCTTGAGCCTTTGCGCTTCAGCGCGGTGGCCATGCCGCTGGCGACAGGGAAGCCGTGGCCGAGCGAACCGGTAGACACGTCGACATACGGGTTTGCGAGGTTGCACGAGTGCATGCCGAAGCGGCCAAAGTTGGTGGCGTATTCCTTGTAGATATCTCCGACATCATAGCAGCCGATGGCGGCCTGACTGAACGAGGTGACGGCTGCCGCGTGGCCCTTGGACAGGACGAAGCGGTCGCGGCCCTCCCAGTGTGGATCCTTGACGTCATAGTGCATTGCATACTGCCAGATGGCGGTCATCATATCGCAGACAGACAGGTCGCCGCCGATATGGATGAGCGTTTGATGTGCCAGATCCAGAAGCCGGATCTTCGTCGTCAGGGCAGCCTGCTCCATGCGATGGACTAAGGCTTTCTCTGCCATGTGAATAACTTCCTCCTTTTTAGCTGTGGATTGCGTTTTCTCCGGCCCAGCGGCGGAGCAGAGCGGTCTGCTCCGCGTCGGGATGGAATTTTGCGCAGTAGACGGTGCCGTCCTGCTTGTAATACAGGCGGGCGGCGCTTTTTGCGCTGCGTGCGGTCATCAGGAAGGTGCGTGAAACCGGGCCGAATCGCTTCTCGTCGTAGGCCTCTCCGGGTTCCAGCAGGCACAGCATTTCCTGCCTGCGGACGCGCTCATAGATCCGTGATTTCCTGTTCTGCACCCGTTCGAACGTCAGTGAGTCGTCCGGGAAGCGCAGCGCTTCGCGCGGGCGGGATTCGCTGCCGTCGATCAGCGTGTAGCAGAACGAACGGAAGTAAAAGTGATTCACAGCAGCCAGCAGCGCGGCCAGAAGCACGATGGCTGTGATCTGTAAAACGCGGAAAAGCGTGGGGTTCAGATCGGCGTTGCGGAGATAGCTGTGGAGCGTCAGAACAACGACGACGGGCAGAAACGTCACGATCAGATCGTTGCTGTTTTTGCGCCGGAAGCGCTGGGATATGGACTGGTACATGGCGCACCTTCCTTTCCTTGCGGTGTGGACTTACTTTTCAGCGGTCGTCTGCTCCCACTGCGGGCGTTCGGCTGCGATCTTCGCGACAAGCTCGTCGAATTCCTTATAGCCGAGCTTGTACCAGAACAGGCAGATGAGGCAGATCAGGTTGAAAGCGGCGGGCATGATCCATTTCATGAGCTGCAGGCCCTCGATAACGGCGGGCGTCTGCGTCGGAGCGTTGGCGACATAGCCGGTCAGCGCAAGGATCAGCGGAGCGCCGGACGTGCCGATGGTGATGCCGACCTTGTTCCAGAACGAGGAGACGGTGTTGAGGAAGCCGTCCATGCGGATGCCCTTGGTCTGGTACTCGGTGACCTCGACGGTGTCGGGAACCATGCCGTAGATGATGGACATATTCGCGCCTGCGAAATACTGCAGAACGATGCCGAGTACGTACAGAAGCGTGACGTTGATGGTGTTGCGGAACAGGAAATACTGCGCGACGTACATCGCGACCTGCACAGCGTAGGTGATGGCGATGGCCTTGCCCTTATGCTTGAGCTTGTTGCACCAGAACTGGGAGGTGAAGCAGCCGAGCATGGAGGGGATGAGCGTGATGAGCGAGAAGGTCGCCATCGGGTTGACGTCGCCGAGGACGTACTTGAACCAGTAGATGTTGATCGTGCCTGCGCCGTACAGAGCGAAGCCCTGCGCTAGGAACAGGATGCAGACGATCATGAACTCGCGGTTCTTGAAGGAGATGGCCAGAGACTTGAAGATGCCGATCTTTTTGGGCGACGGCTGCGGCGGAACAACTTCCTTCTGGGACTTCGCGCAGAGAATCTGCATCGGGATGCAGAACACGGCGAAGATCACAGCCAGAATAAAATAGCCCATGTTGGGGTACTTTGCGGACAGAACCGGCTCGCAGCGGGTGACGAGCTGCACCATGAGCGTGGAGCCGATGTAGGCGAACAGCAGACGCCAGGAGGCAAGAGAGCCGCGTTCGGCAGGATCCTGCGTGACGACGGAGTTCAAGGAGCCGTAGGTCAGGTTGACCATTGTGTAGAACAGAACGACGAGTGCGTACAAAATGACGACATATGCCGTCTTGACGCCGACGGCCCATTCCGGATGCGGCCAGAACAGCAGGGCTGTTGTGATGAACAGCGGAGCCGAGGCGAACATGATCCACGGACGGTAGCGGCCCCAGCGGGAGCGGGTGCGGTCAGCCAGATAGCCGACGATCGGGTCGTTGATCGCGTCCCAGAAGCGGCACAGCAGGAACATCAGAGAGACGGTCGCTGCGGGAATCAGGAAAGTGTCGGTGAGGTAGATCGCAAGGAAGGAGCTGATATAGGACCAGCTGAAGTTGTTTGCCGAGTCGATCATACCGAATGTGCATTTCTTCCATAACGGAAGCTTCACATAATATTGCTTGCTATCGTTTTCCATGCGTAATTTCCTTTCTCTTTCTGGAAAGCGGGTCTGCTTTCCGGGATGGGGGGGAATGCGCGCTGTTTATTCGACGTCAGGCGTAAACTGAACGAGGGACTTGATCGTCCGGCCGTTCATCTGGGCCTCAAACGCGTCTTCAAACGCTTCCGGCGTAAAGACGCAGTCCATTTCGAGAATCGGGTCCAGATCGAGCGTGTTGACCAGCGCGATGCTGCGCGGGAACGCATACGGAGACTGGAAAACGCCGCCGACGATGCGGATCTCCTTGAAGAAGGCGTTGAGCAGGTTCAGCTTGTAATCATAATCGTGCCGGTAGAGCGCGGCGAAGAATTCCAGCGTGCCGCCCTTGCCGACTAGCTCCTCGATGCCGTCGCAGGCGCGCCAGCTGCCGGAGGCCTCGATCACAACGTCAAAGCCGCGGCCGTCCGTGATCTTCATCGCCTCTTCCTTGCGGTCCTGATTGACCGGGTCGATGGTGTGTACGGCGCCCAGCTTCTTTGCCATCTCGCGCTTCATGGCGATCGGCTCGATGACGGTGATGTTCGTTCCGCCGGAGTGCAGCGCCAGCTGCGTCATGATCATGCCCATGGTGCCGCCGCCGGAGATGGCGACCGACTGGCCGGGCTTGATGCCGATGAGGTCGATGCCGTGCAGGCAGACGGAGATCGGCTCGATCAGCGCGCCCTTTTTCAGGCTGCACGTGTCGGCCAGCTTGTGTACGGACTGCTCGCGCACGACGATATAGTCCGAGAAGGCGGCGCTTGTGCCGGTCATGTTCTCGCAGAACTGCTCCTGGCCGTTGCGGCAGTAGTAGCAGCTTCCGCAGTGCTCATTGTAATAGTAGACGACGCGGTCGCCGACCTTCAGACCCTTACAGGTCGCTGCCGGGCCGAGCTCGGTGATCACGCCGGTCGCCTCGTGGCCGATGGGGGTACCCTCGTCTCCTTCAAACAGGAAGTCCAGCTCCGCACGCTTGAAATGCAGATCGGAGCCGCAGACGCCGCAGTAGGCCACCCGGATCTTGACCTCATCTGCGCGCTTGATCTCCGGTTCCGGCGCTTCGACCATTTTCAGCGTACCGTTTCCAAAATAACGAATGCTGCGCATAGTTGTGTTTCCTCCCTTTCGTCGATCAAGTGTGTATGGGATCTTGCTGTTTCCATGATACCGAATCAACCGGGGCTTTGCGCTTTATATTTCAACCTTTTCCCACCCAAAAATACAAAAGCGCGTCAAAATATGCCGGTGGTTTTTGTGCATATTCACAATTTTGCATACGACATTGTGAAAAATGCATGGTGGAAGTGCGAAAATTATACCTTGATAGTTTGAATTTTTGCATTGGATTGTCGGAAGTAAAAATAATATACATATTTGGGGTGAGATTCAGACAGAAACGGAGCAAATCCAACAAAAAGCTTGGCATTGCGGGCGTGCTGTGATAAAATATCTGACATCAGTAAAAAAGCAACGGGAGGCTGTCATGATTCAGGTCCTGATTATTTCATCCCTGTATTCGCAGACGCAGCATCTGCGCCGCATCCTTCTGGGGCAGGCCGGGCACATTCAACTGTGCGGAACGGCGGACAACAGTGTGCTCGGAATGTCGCTGATCGAGTCGCTGCACCCGGACGTTGTGATCATGCCGGTGCATATGACCTTCTGGAACCCGGAGGATCTTATCAATTATCTGCTCCCGCGCGGGATCTGCCCGCGCTTCGTCCTGCTGTCCGACGGGGCGGAGGCGGTCATTGAGGGCGCGGCTGCGGTCAAGGTGCAGCAGCTGCTGCCGGACGCCATGCCCTCGGATGCGATGCTCCTGCACGCGGTCGAGGAGGCCGGACGCCTGCAAAAGCACGAAACGGGCGCAGTCCGGCCCCCGGAAAACGAATATGTCCAGCACAGTCTGGAGGTCATGGAGCTGCTGATGGGCCTTGTGCCGGTCGGCACGGGGTCTGCGCAGCAGCAGTTCGGGCGGCTGCACGTGGGCAGCCAGGACTGCTGGATCCTGCTCGGCTCCCAGCCGGACGGGCAGCCGGGGCCAGGCCTTTCCTCCGACTATGCCGCGCTGGAATCATTTTTTGCGGAGCTGACCGAGCTGCTCCGCCCGCTCGGAAACACGGATATCTGCATTTACCGCGACCAGAACCTGTGCATCCTGCTCGCCGGTGGGCAGGATGCGGAGCCGGACTGGGCGCTCTGGGCGGGGAAGATCAACGCACTGGCCGCGCATCACGCGCTCGGGCAGATGACCTTTGATATTTCCGACGTACCGCTGCCGCTGCCGCAGTGGCACAATCAGTGCCGCCAGCTGCTGGAGCTGCGCAAGCTGCGCTTCTTCTTCTCGCCGCTCTGCCTACAGCCGAAGATGGCGTTTTCCTACCGCGTGCCGGTCACGCAGCAGCTGCTGCACGAAAAGCTTTCGGCGCTTTCGCTGAGTATGCAGGATGCGCGGCAGCTGGAGGCGCTTGCGATCCTGCGGGAGCTGCAGGACATGGTCAGCCACAGTATGTCGGATGAGGTCTGCTCGTTTGTCATGACGCAGCTGACGGTTCGGATGTATTCCCTCAGCAGCAGCTTCGGCGTCGATCCCGCACCGACCCCGCTGCTGGGCGCGCAGCGTCCGGCGACGGTCGAGGCCATGTTCACCATCTGCCGCGAACAGATGACCGCGCTGTTTTCCAGCATCCGCAATCTGCGCACGACGTCCAACAGCGCCATCGACGAGGTCTGCCGCTTCGTTACGCAGAACCTTGCTGAGCCGCTGACGCTGACGGTTGCGGCGGAGTATGTCCATATGAACCCGGCCTATCTCAGCCGCGTGTTCAAAAAGGAGACAGGGCAGGCCTTCAACGCCTATGTGAGCGAGCAGCGCATCCGCCGCGCCAAGCAGCTGCTGCAGACGAAAGACCGCATCATCGATATCGCCGGAAACGTCGGCTTTGAAAACTCTAAATATTTCAGTCAGGTATTCAAAAAACGAACGGGCATGACGCCGCAGGAGTACCGCGCAGCCATGCAGAAGGAGGCAGAATTATGATCCGGTCGCTTCGGATGCAGCCGAACCGGAAGCTGTATTTCAAGGAGCTTCCCATGCCGCCCACGCCGGGGCCGGGCGAGGTGCAGGTCAGAATGGCGTTCGCGTCGATCTGCGGCTATGATATGATGATGCTGCGCGGAACCGCGGCGTATCCGCTGAACGGCTATCTGGGGCACGAGGGCTCCGGTGTCGTGACAGCGGTAGGAGAAAATGTCCGCAGCCTTCACCCGGGCGACCGCGTGACGATCAACCCGTATGAGCCGTGCGGCCTGTGCGATGCCTGCCGCAGCAACCGCCCGGAATACTGCACGAACCCCAGCTCCGGCTATGCCGATCTGATGACGGAGTATCTGAATATCCGCCAGCAGCAGGTCTTCCGCCTGCCGGAGCAGGTGAGCCTGCGGGCTGGAAGCCTGATCGAGCCGCTGATGATGGCCATGCACGCCGTAGGCAAGGCGCGGCTCGGCTACGGCAAGCGGGTCATTCTGCTCGGCTGCGGGGCCATGGGACAGATCATTCTCAAGCTCGTGCGGCAGCACCCGGTCGGACAGATCGTTGTGGTCGAGCCGGTCGCGGAAAAGCGGGAGGCGGCGCTGCGCTTCGGCGCGGACGTTGTGATCGACCCGAATACACAGAGCGTCGTGACCGAGGCGCTGACGCTGAGCGGCGGAATCGGCTACGACGCGGTCATCGAGGCCAGCGGCGACCGGAAATCGGCGGCGATCACCATGAATCTTGTCGCGCGCGGCGGCTCCGTCGTGTTTTTCGGGCTTTACGGGATGGACTATAATCTGGAGCTGAATCTGTTCACGCTCTACTGGAAGGACGCGACGCTCTCCGCCGTCTGCGTGCCGAGCGGACAGTTCCCGGCGGCCATCGCCATGGCCGGCCAGCTGAAGCTGGAGGAGGTCATTTCCCGCGAGCTGTCGTTTTCCAAGGGGATCGAGGCATTCCGCGAAAAATCCAGCGGCCGCGAGGCCAAGGTCATGCTGCGCTTTGAACAGGAGGGATCCATATGCTGACACTTGCACCATTTACATTCTGCGCCAATAACGTTCCGGGAACTGACCCGATCCGCGCCATGGACATGGCCCGCCGCTGCGGGTTCCATACGATTGAGCTGTCCGCCATCGACGGCATCAGCGAGCAGATCGTCGCAGAGCGCGTTTCAACGGGCTATGTTGCACAGATTGAACGGGAACTTCAGAAGCGCGATCTGCAATGCACCGCGCTGTCGGCGCACTGCGACATGACGGACGAGGCGCAGTTCGCGCGTCTGCTGAAAAAGATCGAATTTGCCGGGCAGATCGGCGCGCAGCTCGTCAATACGCGCTGCGGCCCGAAGACTCGGTATGATGTGTTCCTAGAGCACGTTAAACGGGCGGCGGAACTGGCTGACCGTTACGGTATGCGGCTGGGGCTGGAGGCCTACGGCGATATCGTCGGCCCGGCAAGCGAATGCGGCGGCGTGTTCGCGGAACTGGATCTGCCGCACGTCCAATATACCTATGACCCGGGAAATACCTACCGCTTCTGCCGGGGCGAGATCCGGCTGGACGAGGATCTGCAGAACGCCTCCGTGCCGGTCGCGTATCTGCACATGAAGGACGGCAGCATCCACGACGGCTATATCTGGAACGAGCCGATCGGGCAGGGCGTGTTCCCATATCCGGCCATGCTTGCCGCGCTGGAACGGCAGGGCGGAACGCTTGGCTGCGCGCTGGAAATGCCTATGAGCTTCTGCGTCAGCGTGCGGGATCTGTCCTTCCGCTTCCTGGAGCCGTCGGACGAGCAGCTTTACGCACAGATCATGCAGTCGGTCGAATATGTAAAGACGCTTGCCCATGCAACAATGTAAAAAAACAGCTGCCTGCAGGCCCGAAGCGCCGCAGGCAGCTGTTTTTATGGCTTTTAGGAATACAGCAGCTCTTTGACAGACTGATGCGCAGAGCCTTGCCCATGCGGGGCAGGCGCTGCGCATATCATTTTGTTCGTTATCCGTTCAGAACTCGCAGATGCGCGTGAGCAGGACGAGGCACTGCTCGAGCGTCATGTCCTTTTTCGGCTCAAAGCCCTTCGTTGTGCCGTTCATCAGATCATACTGCGTCATCATCGCGACGGCCTCTCTGGCCCAGTCGGAAATGGAGGCGCTGTCGGGATAGCGGTCGAGCATCGACATATCAGCCTCAAAGACCACGTTCGACTGCCGCAGAAGACGCAGCAGCACCGTCGCGGCCATCTGGCGCGTGACCCTGGAGGTCGTGTCAAAGCTGCCGTCGGCGTTCGGCTGCATTACGCCGAGCTGCTGCACAACGGCGACCGGATCGGATACGTCCTCGACCAGTCCGAGCGTTATGATCAGTTGCAGGTACATCCAATTATTGCTGCGGAGAGCCTCGTTTTCCTCATATAGGCGTAGGGCTTTGCGATAATACTCTCTCGATAATTGGCTGTCTCCGCCGAAGACATTGGGCATATAGAATAAGATATTCGCACTCCAAATATTTACATCGGGATCATCGGGAGATATTTTCTCGGCTTTGTTGGCGTGTTGCAGCATACTGCGTGCCAAAGTGGTCGCTTTGAGAGGGGAGAGGGCGATTTGGAATCCCTGAAAATTGGCCATGAGACCTGACAGACGACCGTTTTCGGGATTTTCATCGGCCAGAGGTTTGATGATGGACAGGGCATCGTCAAGGACTTTGCGGGCATGTTTTTTATCTTTGATGTCGATAAGATGTCCTACAAGTCCGTAATAGTATGAGAGCAGTTCTTCTTTATCTTCGATAGATTGGCAGGAAGGGTCGTTTTTCATCGTGTCGATGACCTTCTCCCATTGCAGGATATTTCCGGTAACGAACAGGTCGAAAGTTTTCTTTCGGTATTGGCTTTCGGCCGATATCGATCCGATGAATAGGCATGACAGGATAGCAAGTGTAAAAATTCTTTTCATAAAAAGGTTTTTAGAGGAGATGTATATGACCCGAAAGAAACAACAAGGGTAAATATCCCTGTCCGGTATAGTCTCCGTCAATTTGTGAGCAAAGATACGACTTTTGCACGGTTTTACCGTTAGGATACACGGCTTTCCTTGTATAAAAAGGTTTGTAATATGTCCGGAAATTCTTTTACATCAGTGGAATAAAACGGTTTTATGGTTTTCCGATTTGGGGAGGCATAGCCTTGAAAGATTCCCTCTAAATAAAAATATTATTCCGAAAAAGCAAAAAGTTCGGTCGAGAGATAACGCTCTCCTGTATCGGGCAGTAATACGACGATAAGTTTACCTTTATTCTCTTCCCGACAGGCCAAATGCACGGCTGCACTTACGGCCGCCCCCGAAGATATACCGGCCAGTACCCCGTCGCAAGCAACGAGTTCCCGTCCCATGTGCAAGGCTTCCCCATCGGTTATTCGTACTACTTCATCGAC
>OLGE01004226.1_pt1 | contig 10570 bp, 9 predicted proteins | sample 1605151 | NCBI WGS metagenome assembly OLGE01 (sample SAMEA3888912, study PRJEB22519) | human gut metagenome | biome: human gut; feature: human-associated habitat; material: faeces | place: Denmark | collected 2010
TGACCTACTGAATAGAAAATGAACGGCTGCAACCGAAAGCGAGTCGATCTGTCTCTGAATAATGTGGTCTTGGAAGATTCGCAGCCGGCTCGTTGTCTGATTGAATCGGGCGACGTCCCATTTCGGTACGATTACTCCATCCCCAGACGAATATTCATGTTCGATTATAACAATCGCCACGTGAGATTGGATTTGGACGTGGATTCCTCTTTCAAAGAGATCGCATCCATGCTGGAAAAGGTAGCTGTGACGGTGATCGCGTAATAGCGTAGAAAATCGCCAGTCTGCGGAGTATTGATTTCTCCCTCTATTACAACGGCCAGCCGCTGGATTTGACGACGAAAACGCTTGACGACTACAATATCCCACCGTCTGGTCTTATCCTCGTGGTGGAGAGCATGATGGAGCTGACCGTTGGATTGCCAACGGGAAACGACAAGGTTTACACCATTCTGAAGAGCAAGCGTGTGGTGGATCTGAAGGAACGCATTTCCGTAGTCCTTGCTTCTGTGATCGAACGTAGGCGTCCCTGTTCATCGCCGCGCAGAATCTCGTTGTTACGAACAACGGAACCACGCTGGCCGATGATGTCCCGCTGGAGTCGCTTTCCTCTTCCGAGGCCTCCTCCCTGCTGTGCGCCATCCAAGTTCCAGTCACCATCATCCCAGAAACGAAGTGCGCGGTCTTTTGGGACATCAGCTCGAATCTCAATGCGACCGCTCAGTTTCTCGTGGACTCGCTAGTCGCCGTAGGACCCGTTTGGCAGCACAACCAGTAGGATGGGAGACTGGCTTTGGCGAACACTGAAAACGCGATGGTGTATAACCGCGGGGAAGCCATTCTTCCGACGGAGAGGCTTCTGAGCCTGCTGAAGAGTAAGGAGACGTCGCTCTCCGTGGGAAAGAGCAACATCTATGCGAATCTCCGACTCATCATCCAGCATAACAAGTCGAGGCGCATTCTGGAAATCCACGGCGATTTGTCCATCAAGGAATTCAAACAGAAGTGCCTGGCATCCTCTCTCTATCACACTGACATGTGTTGTACTTAAATTTACCAGCGCCGCCAGTTCTTCCTGTGTAAGATTTTTTGCTTCTCTTGCTGCTTTGATTCGCTGACCAACCGCTTTTAAATCCATCATAGCACCTCCTTCAGAACGATAATTCGGTCTAAAATTAGTATAACGATTGATCTTTAAAACATACAGAATCTACAGATTGTTAACTTGTTCTTTAGAACTATTTTAAATTAAAAAGGCCCAAAAGGGCACTTTCCCTTTTGAGCCTATACACTTTATCAGCTAACGTATTTTGCTTTCATTTTTTCTCATGGTCATGAGGCTTTTTTCTCTTAAATCGCATTCTATGAATCCTTCGATTGCTCTTTCTGTTCTTCAATAATTCGTTCGGTTGCTTTATGAATTCTATCCTTGGAATAGGGTGGTCTTAAATTCAATGATAACCGCCCTTTTTTAATCATATAAGTTTCACTACCATCCTCCGAAGATCCTTTCAACCAGCAATCATCCGGATACTTCTCCGCAAAAGACCTCAACCGTTTCTGCAAGCTCTGATTGAAGGTATACACATCATAGAATCCATCATCTTCATTAGTCAGAATAATCGTTTCTTTTTCACACTTTAACCTTCGCATATTCTATCCCCGCTTTCTTTCCATTTCCTGATCCAGGTACTTTGGTATCGGCTTTCCGGACCGGCGAGCAATGGCAATCTGTTTCTGATGTAGTCGTTTGATTACGGACCTTCGTTTCTTAGGTTTATTATTTTGTTGATTTCGGGACGTCTGTTTGTTGTTGCGTGCATCAGAAATTTTTTCCAGGTTCTTCTTCTGATTATTCACCAGACCGTCCACCATATCATAGTTAGCTTCTGTACCAGATTCTCTGCTTCGTTCATAAGTGCCGTTCTGGTAGAATTTCTGGTAATGTTCCAGACGGATTTTACCATCTTGTTTTAGCTGTTCGACCGGATTTAGCGGTACCTGCTGTTGGATGTAATCATGAATCTTTTGTTTTGTCTTTTCATCGAATTTCTTACATTCTTCGACAACCATTTTTCCATAAGCATCCAGGATAACACCCTGGGCCTGATCTCGGTATACCTGATGTTCCATCAAATAAAACTGTTTTCCATCAATAATGACGGTGTCTGTTGCAATCCAGTTCCCCTTTTTCCCATCAATCTGATAATTCTCAGTTTCCATAGTGATCAGTGCACCGGATGTGTTGATACGAATAAATCCGGCCAGATACTGTGGATAGTTCTCATCTACATAGTAGCAGCTGATTTCTCCATTCTTGTTCAATACGAGCACGTCACTGACTTCGCATTGATTTTTCGTCCGTTTCCAGATGTCAGCGACTTTTTCATTTTCCTGCATTTCATGAATCGAGATTAATCGGTAATTTTCGACAGTAATCGACACATTCTGCTGTCTTGCCTCTTGATATGGCAGATGCCACAGTGCTTTTCCTGCTGTCTGCTGATCTACTCGGTAGACTGCAAATTGATTAAGCTTCATAGGCATCATCCTCCAAGTTATTCAGATAATAATTCAGATCCAGAGAATAGTAGTATTTGTCTTCGATCTGCTGTAATTTTCCAACTGTAGAATTGATGATCTCAATTATTTCATCATTCTCAGGATCACTTTCTTCCTGTTCCAAAACTTCCAAAGCTTCTTTCAGTGTTTGGATTGTTTCTTCCTTTGTGTGCTGCTGGAAGATAGCAGTAATAGTCAGTTCGTTTTCTTCCAGGTTTACATTTCTCATAGGCTCATTTCCCCCCTTTTCTTTTTCGGTATTGGTTTCATCTGTATATTCAGCTCCTTCTCGTTTTTTTCTTCGCTTATATTTTTTTCGTTATCCACTTTCTTATTGGATTCCAGAGGATTTTCCACATTTGGATGTCTTTCTTCCAAGTATTTTTCCACACGACTGATTGCATTTTGCACATAAGAATTTTCTCTAAATCCAGGAATCGAATTCAAAAATTCTTTCTGTATTTTTCCTTCAATCATCAGACTCTGCATTCCTTCATAATCACTTCCGTCTTTCAGATCAAAGCCAACACATTTCAGTCCATGCATACGTTCTGATGGGATTTTCTCATAAGCTTCCAAGGCTTCTGGTAATGTCAGGTCATAATGTACTTCACCCATTACAGGAAATTCAGCACATTCAGCCGCATAAAAGCTGATACATGTAAGATCATTTTCATAATCCACATTTTCTATTTCCGGGACAATATCGAGTATTTTTTCTCTTTGTGCTGCAAAGTCTGGAAGTTCTGCAAATCCAAATCGATCCACGTAATATGCCTGCATATCCCCACCACGGTTTGTAATGATAACATCACTGACCGACATAGAATGTGCTTTATAATCTGCCGGTGGATTATCGTTGAACATAGCGTACAAATCATCCAGCTTTTCATTTTCATGTAATCTGCCAGAATAGACACATTTATAATTTTCTGCATCGATTGTAATTCCATCTTCTTTGACCATTGCCATATTCATAAATAAATGTTGTTTTCCCGGTGTGTCTTCATCCACATGATAAATCGCATAGAGGTCACCATTACCTCTGAACATTTCTTCCTCTAGGGTATAATCATACTTAAATGGGTACATAGCCCGATCAACTCTCTCCGAAACATCCGTCCCTTCTGCAATCGTATCTTCCAGCCAGTCTTTGATATCTCCCCATGATTCAAACTGCAAATACCCGGCAATTTCATGTGTCCCATCCGGTGCCAGTACAATATGTCCCGGTTCGCTTTCCCGATAATCATAACGGTATCCGGCTGCTTCCAGTGCATCTACCAGAATGCCGTATTTTTCATGTAATTCTGTTTTCTGTTTTTCTTCAAGAATGATTTCCAGTTCTTCTGTAAGCTGATCGATCATTTCACCGGCTGTCTTGCGGATCACATCCATAGATGCTTTCATTTCCTTCATTTCCCGGCTGCTGCTCCACCCTGCAATATAAGGAAAACTGTAATCCGATGTATCCAAACCAAAGGAAGAACACACACAGTAAGCAACAGATTCTGCTTCAACCTCTTTTGTCAGACGGTCTTTTTCTACACCCAGGCTTTCCATGATTTCCTTGTCATGCAGTTTAGCATGGACAGTTTCATGAATAGCAGTCTTTAAGGTCTGGCTTTCACTGAGTCCTTTTTTGATCACGATTTCCTTATCTGCATTGTGATAATATCCATTGGCATTGCCATCGATCTCATCGAATCGTATCGGCACTGGGGATATTTTCTGAATAGCCTGCATGAAAGAATCAAAATCCTGTACAGCTGCAGTCAGTAATTCCGGTGCCAGTGTCTGGATTGGTTCCCCGGATGTCTGAGCAATATCAAAGACGGTAACTGCTTTAAAATGCGGAACTGTAACTTCCACCTGTTCAGTCTTAGGTTTTCCATCGGTTCCCATGATCGGTCGCTGATTTTCATCCAGAACCTCTTTTTCCTTCATTTTCTTATATGGTGCCGGTGCAATGATTGTAATTCCTTTTTCGCCTTTCATGACCTGTCTACCCATGGACTGCCAGTTTTTGTAGCTGGTAACAAGTGTGGCATCCGGTCGCTGCATGGCGATCAGCATTGTATTATTAAAGGAATAATTGTGAAACTTTGCCATGGTTTTAAGAAATTCCTGATAGCGGTTACTTGTAAAAAGTTCTTCCACACCGGATTCCAGTGACTGCATAATGCTGTCCATATCTTTTCCCTGAACCGGTAATGGAATTGTTGCTGTCTGCACTGTTGGAATATCTCTTACGTCACCCTTTTCTTTTGTATCTGTTACTTCTTCATAGGGTGCGGTGGCTTCAGTCACCATTCCTTTAGTCAGATCAATATCTTCAACACGAGTAGAAAAACGAACCCTGCTATCTGGAAATTCTCCTTTATCTCGAAAGGAATAGTAATTCCCATTCCGTCCTGTAATGATGTGATCAACCAATGAAATCCCCATCAATTCCCCTAATTCCTGCATTCTTGCTGTAGTCTGGATATCCGATGTAGATGGTGTCAGATTTCCGGACGGATGATTATGAATGAGCATCATTGAATGAGCATTCGAAAGAATTGCACTCTTAAATATTTCTCTTGGATTAATTAATGCTTCATTCAGCGATCCTACAGATACGATATTCATATTGATCGGTGTTAAATCTGCCTGTAAATTAACAATACAAAAGAGTTCCCGATCCATCTGGGAAAGAAATTCATTCATAACACGAATTGCTACATCTGGATTATTCATAGGTTCATTACTATAAAGTGGTGGCTGTTCCACCATACGAATTGCTACCTGTTCTAATTTATCTGCCATCAGCAACACCTCCAATCGGCACATTTATAATAAATTCCTGATCATGTAACGTCTCAATTTGCTTCTTCAATTTTTTAAACGAAAATGTGTGTGATAATCTTTTTCGATACTGGCTGTATCTTAAGCTTGTATTTGTTTTAATGTTCTCTTTCGTCATAATCTTCTCCTTTTCAAAATGCCCCACGACATTTCCTTATGCCGCAGGGCGTTTGCTCATTTAACGGGTTTCATGCTTGATATTAGAGTTCCATATCGTGCTTCTTTGTTTTCGGTTTCTGATCCGGCTGTTCTTTTCCTGCTTTCTCTGTTTTTGCAGCCTGCGCTTCTTTTTCTTTCTGACGTTCTGTAAATCTGTCGGCTTTTTCAAAGACGTGATCCTTTGTGTCAAAGTGATATACATCATTGGTAAGGCGTTCTGCTGGTGCTACCTGAGTCGCATTGACTTCTTTTACCATATCTCTTAACATTTCTGCATCCACTTGCCCGTCATCTGGCAAGACCAGCATTTCATGGATGGATGATGGCAAAATGAAGAAATCATTTCCAAGAAGTTCCCCCATGCTATCCATGAATTCCGGATAAAAGATCACACCGGCTCCATCAATTCTGTCTGTATTCGTAACAACAAAGAATGTCGGCATCTCGCTTGATTCCTGCAATGTTTCCTGCAGCATTTCACGTTCATCCGGTGTCAGCATGAGAATATTTTTCTGGTACATTTCATCTATCAATGCACCTATACTTGATACCTCCGGAGCCATGACACGCGGTGAACTTTTCATCGCATCTTCATGAAGCTGTTCTGCAGAGATTCCATACTGTTCAAGCAGATCATTCTTGATAAACATGGAACTTAATCCATCCTGATCCTTGCCTACTGCCACATGATAGGTGATTGCGAGATCTTCCTTCAGATGGTGTGGCGCATTTTCGAGGACTTCCTTATTTGCTTCGGCTGATGATACACGGATAAACAGCTTGTCCTTCACATCTTCATAATTTAAAATGGATTTCAGATCAACCTGTATCGGTGCCTCAATGACTATATCTGCAATCTTTCTACATACAGTTTCCATTGTTACGCCAGGCTGTGCTTTATATGCTTCATACAGTTGGTTAAGATTAATTGTTGGAGTAAGCATCTCCCCTTCTTTTCTCACCATCAATCCCGTATAGGCACGGTTCAGTTTCTGACACTCCATCGTTGACACCTCGGCATTCTCATAATCCTTCGGTAAAAAGAGTCTGATATTGTCCTTTACTTCATTTACAAATTCATTAAAATTCATTCTTCGTTTCCTCCTCTAATCTGTTTTCTTATTTCTTTTTGCTTTTGTTTTTTGGTTTCTTTTTGGGAAAGGATAAAGAAAAATTCACCCTTCCGGTTTCATCTGCATCCATATGAAGATCTGCCTCAAAGTACATATTTTTCTTTCTGGAATACAGGTCTTTTACATGCACACTTCCGTTTTTCAGAAGTTCTGCAGCCATCTTTTTATCCATGGTTTTTTCCATGCTCTGCAGATAGCGGTTGTCTTTCCAGAGAGCAAAGTGACAATCATGGTTGCTGCAATAGAAGTTGGTTTTGCTTTCATATACCAGGCTTCCACATACCGGACATGTTCCAATGCTTTCTCTGGTCTGAAATCTTCTTGTTTCTTCTTCGGAAATCGCATCGCATCCATTCAGCATCATGGTCAGCATGTTTTTGATCTCGGTCATAAACTGTTCCGGTGCAATCTCTCCATGCTCCATCAAGAGCAGCTGATTTTCCCATTCTGCAGTCATACTTGCAGATTTCAGAAAGTCTGGCAGGATCTCCACAAGGACTTTTCCATCATCTGTTGGAAGGATCTGTTTCCCTTTTCGGGTGGCATACTGGGAATAGATCAGTTTTTCGATGATACCAGCTCTTGTTGCCGGAGTTCCTAATCCTTTCTTTTCTGTGTCTTCATCGAATTCCTTATTTCCAGCAGTTTCCATTGCTGCAAGGAGAGTATCTTCACTGTATGGTTTTGGTGGCGATGTAAAATGTTCTGTCTTTTCTGCAGCTACAGCATAGAAAGTCTGTCCCTGGGTTACTTTCGGCATCCTCTCTTTCATTTCCTGATCCGGATCTACGATTGCCATGCGATCCTTATTCTTGAAGCAGTTTTCAAAGAGTTTCCATCCATCCTGCAACACAGTTCTTCCTTTTGCTTTGAAGATTTCTCCCTGGCATTCCACTTCAATCTCTGTTTCCTGGTAAATGTGATCCTTACTCATTGCCATGACCGTATGGACTGCAATCAGGAAAAGAATCTTTTCTTCCCAGGATTTCAATTCATCCAGATGGCAGGATGCAAGTTCCATCGTTGGAATGATTGCATGGTGATCTGTCACCTTGCTGTTATTCATGACTTTCTTCACATCTGGCTGCTCCGGCTGATCAAACGGACCTGTCAGTTGATATTTCTCATAAATCTGACGAACCACATTTCTTGCTGTCTGCTCCATATCTTCGGTCAGATACTGGCTGTCCGTTCTTGGATAAGTGATCAGTTTCTTTTCATACAGGCTCTGAGCGGTATCCAGTGTCTGTTTGGCTGTCATTCCGTAGATACGGTTTGCTTCTCTCTGCAGTGTGGTCAGATCATAAAGCTTTGGTGCTTTTACTTTCTTTTCCGTTTCTTTTACTGCTGTGACAATAGCTTCACTTCCCTGGCATCTACTTCTTAACTGTTCCGCCTCATCCGGATCAAAGATTTTTGGCTTTACAGCCGGAATTCCATCACAATCGAGTTCCACATTGAAATACTTTTCTTTCTGGAAATTGCTGATCTGTCCGGCACGTTCCACCAACATGGCAAGTGTCGGTGTCTGAACCCTTCCAACGGTCAGCTTTTTGAAGTACTTTGTGGTGTAAGCTCTGGTTGCATTCATTCCTACCAGCCAGTCAGCCTGAGAACGGCATACAGCAGCTTCGGCCAGATGTCGGTATTCCTCTGCGGATCTCAGATGCTGCATTCCATCAAGGATTGCTGAATCTTCCAGAGAACTGATCCATAATCGTTTCACCGGCTTTTTACTTCCGGATAAGTCATAGACATGTTTGAAGATTAATTCTCCTTCACGTCCGGCATCACAGGCATTTACGACGTATTCAATTTCCGGACTGTTGAGCAGTCTTTTTAAGATATAGAACTGATCTTTCTTATCTTCTGAGACTGTAACTTTCCAGTCTTTCGGGATGATCGGGAGATCTTCATATCTCCACTGGTTAAATTTCTCATCGTAAGCATCCGGTGAAACATATTCGGCCAGATGTCCGAAGCACCAGCTGACCATACAGTCGGTTCCTTGTAAATATCCGTCTTCTCGTTCCTGTGCTCCAATCACTTCTGCGATTGCTCTTGATACACTTGGTTTTTCTGCAATTACTAAATACATGATGTATTACCTCCTTCATATAACGAAACGGAGAGAGCATGTTTTACAGCCCCCTCCACTAAAAAAGTTTATTTATTTTTCATTTTCTTCAAAATCTTCGTCTTCAGACTCTTCCTCATCCGGAACTTCTTCCAGTCCACCTGTTTCCAAACCTTCCGGCTGATCATCCTCATCTTCCTCTTTTTTAGGTTTATAGATCTTGAAGTAGTAGTAAGCTGCCACACCGCCGAGAGCCAAAATCAGGATTGTTGCCATTGCACCCATATTGGTTTTTGCAGATGCTGTTTTCTCCGGATCAATGGTAGCTTCCTTGTCTACATCCTCATTATTTGTTTCATCCAGCACTACCTTTGATTTATCTGGCTGTGGTGTTACGACAGTAGCAGTGCTGTCTTTATCCAGAAATTCGGACAGATCATTCTCATCAATCTGGGATAACATATAGACATTCTGTGATGTGGCACTACGGTCGATCACGATATAGAAAGTGTTGTTATTCTTCGTTGTAACCGTAAGAAATTCCTTTGTGGAATCATCGGTAATGTCATCCTTGACTTCACCATTGCCAGGTGTCGTAAATGCAGTTCCCTTGTCTGTTCCATCTTCCGGCAGCACCTCGTTTGTGTTTGTCGCCTCGTCCTTTTTCTCTTCTTTGTCTGTTGACTGTTCCGTCTGAGTTGTCTCTACTTTGGATGCCTCTGCCGATTCATCCACATAGGCAAATGCAGTGGTTGATGCTGTAAAAAGCATCATGACTCCCAACAGCAGTCCTGCCATTTTCTTATTCATTTTCTTCCATTTCACCATTCTGATATTCCTCCTTATTTTCTTCTGTGAATACAAAGGAGCCTGAACCTTCATCGTCAGACTCCCTGCTTACCTGAAATTTAACTTTTCCACTCTGGATACCATCCAAAAGATCATATAACTGATCATTATCCATCTTCATACCACGGATGCACCTGATCATCTCATTGTCCTCTTCCTGCTTTAATGCAGCCTGGACACCCCTAAGATATTGCTGCAGATCCGCGATCTTTTTCTCTGTCTTGGCAATCTCATCCAGATATTTTTTAATCTTTTTATTCAAACTTTCACCTCCCTTCGTTCACCCCTTTATGGCAGTCTTCCAAAGCACATGAAATGTTGCTGCCAGTAGGATGTGCTGATATTTGAGTAATGGATCGGATCCCCGCAATGGATCATCATATTGTTACCGACATAGATACCCACATGGCTTGCACCGGATGTGTTATACGTTCCCTGGAAGAAGATCAGATCTCCTGGTTTTGCTTCTTGCGGTGATACATAAGTACATACGCCTCTTAATCCATCTGCGGTCAATCGTCCATAGTTCCAGCCATTACCACAGTGGTTAATGACATAAGATACGAATCCTGAGCAGTCAAATCCGGACGGAGAGTAACCACCCCATACATAAGGTACTCCCAGATATTTTTCCGCTTCTCGGATCATCCGGGCAAATTCTTCATCCTGCAGTGCTTCCGGTGGAATCTCATAGCTCATTCCATTACCGCCTGATCCACTGGTCACATTGTTTACATCCCACAGATAATTTCTGTTTCCATAGGTCGTATTTAACGCATTGTAAATAATCAGCTGTTCTGCATTCAGATTGGCTCTTGCCACAGCATCAAAACTTCCATTTGTCAGTGTCACATACAGAATCTTCTTGGTGCTTGTACTGGTAACGGTTACTTCCTGACTGCCATTGTCATCTGCGATATAAGCTTCCCAGGTCTGGTGTCCA
>OLGE01004231.1_pt1 | contig 10562 bp, 10 predicted proteins | sample 1605151 | NCBI WGS metagenome assembly OLGE01 (sample SAMEA3888912, study PRJEB22519) | human gut metagenome | biome: human gut; feature: human-associated habitat; material: faeces | place: Denmark | collected 2010
CGCAGGCGGCGGAAGCGGCTGCACGCTTTTACGGCTGGACATGCATCCCGGTGACGGAGGGCGGTCGGATGCGCTCCGTTGAAGCCATCCACGAAACGCTTTATCAAATGCTTGATCTGTAAACAAGTGAGGTTATTTTGTGCAGTTCCGAGATCTTCAATTACAGGACCTTCCGGCCGTGCAGCAGCTGGCCGACCAAACCGAAAGTCTGGCCAGCGACGCTTCGTTTGCGACGATGTTCATCTGGAAAGACCAGACCCATGACCTGTTCTGCCTCCGGGACGGCTTTTTGTTCCGCCGCGGCGTCGCCGACCGGCGGCTGCGCTATTATTTTCCGCTCGGTACCGGGGACGTCGGCGCTGCGCTGGATGCCATTCGCGCCGATGCGGCGGAAGCCGGCGGGCTTCCGGAATTTGACCAGCTGACCGACCGGCAGTGCGAGATGCTCCGCGATGCCGGTCCGGATCTCCCCTATACATTTACCGCGCAGCCCAACCTGGCAGATTATCTGTACAACGCTTCTGACCTTGCCTCGCTGAGCGGCAAAAAGTACCATGCCAAGCGCAATTTCGTCAACCGGTTTGAAGCCGAATACAGCGGCCGTTTCGAGATCCGCCCCATCACGCCGGATCTGCTGGACGCCGTCTGGGCCTTCAACCGCAAATGGTGTGCGCTGGAAGGCTGTCTTGCCGGGCACAGCGGCGTCACCTCGGAGGCGTGCGCCATTGCCCGTGCGCTTTCCAATTTCGAACCGCTCGGCCTGTGTGGTCTGGCGCTGTTTGTCGACGGTGCTGTCACGGCATACAGCCTGGCTTCCCGGATTTCCGGGCTGGCCGCAGATGTTCACGTTGAAAAAGCCTTAGCGGATGTGCCCGGCGCTTATGCTGTCATCAACCGCGCCATGGCGCAGATGCTGGCACCGCAGTATGCCTATCTCAACCGCGAGGAAGACATGGGGCTGGACGGTCTGCGCCAGGCAAAACAGTCTTACCACCCTGTTCAGCAGCTGATGTTTTCGACTGCGCGGGTGACGGCGTCATGATCCGCCCGGCCGACCCCAACGATATCGCCGCCATGACGGCGCTGTATATACGGTGTTTCAGCGACAGCAGCGCGTTTACCGACGCCGTGTTCCAGCACGTGCTGCCGATGGGCGACGCACTGATTGACGAAGATGAACACGGCACGCTGACCGCTATGGCGCTTGTGCCGCAGCTGCCGGTCAGCACCGGTGAAACTGCCGGGTATGTCTATGCGCTCTGTACGCGGCCGGAATCCCGCGGACAAGGCTGCATGAAGCGCCTGCTGAACGCCGTCCACCAATTCTGCGACGCCCGCGGGGATGCCTTTACCCTGCTGATCCCGGCGACACCCCTGCTGGCCGGGACGTATACACATTTTCAATACGCCCCCGTCGGTTATCTGCGTGAGTCCACCGTGCTGGCGCATGCTTTTCCGACGGTTTGTCCGACGCTTCGCCGTGCGGCACCGGCCGACTACGCCTGCATCAATCGTCTGTGTCGCACGTCTGCCGGGCAGCGGCCGTCGATCTGCCGTTCAGCCGACATGTATGCGGCGCTGGACGCGCTCTACGGAAATTCCGGCGGTGGTTTTTACCTCTGCCGCTGCGGCGGATACGTTTTTCTGGACGCCGAAAATGAGTTGACGGTTCGGGAAGCCGTCGTGCCGAACGGCGGCGACCTCTCTCTGCTGCTGCGTGCAGCCGCCAGCCACTTCGGCCGCAGCAGCATCCGCTGCCGTCTGCCGGCCGATACCGGCATACCGTTTGTCTATGCGCGGGGACGCTGCCCGTCTCCGACACGATTTAATCTGCTCTTTGACTGAACCGCTCCGCTCCGGCAGATACTATGGAGCGGAGACGATATCTGACCCGAAAGGTGTGAACCCGATGATGACGGATTCTTCTGTTTATGTTTTGTTTGCCGACGGTTTTGAAGAAATCGAAGCCGTTACGCCGGTGGATATTCTCCGCCGCATGGAACTGGACGTCGTTTTGGTCGGCGTGACAGGAAAGCAGGTTCGCGGTGCGCACGGCATGGAGCTGACCATGGACCGGACGCTGAACCAGCTGAAGAACCAAACGCCTGCCGCGGTGATTCTGCCGGGCGGGATGCCCGGCACCCGCAATTTGGACGCAACGCGCCCGGTCGGCGAACTCGTCTGCCGCACGGCTGAAGCCGGCGGCGTTGTCGGCGCCATCTGCGCCGCACCGATGGTGATCGGACGGCTTGGGCTGCTCCGCGGCCGCCGCGCCACCTGTTTCCCCGGATTTGAAGAACATCTTCTCGGCGCTGAAAAGGTCAGCGACCGCGTTGTCACAGACGGCCGCTTTGTCACGGCCGCCGGCGCAGGTGTCGCCGCCGATTTTGCTTTCGCCGTCGGCACACTGCTGAAGGACAGCGTCAGCGCGGCCTTTGTCCGCCGCTCCATGCAGTTTCCAGACTGATTGTGCAAAAAATGCCGACCGCCCGCACGGAATCCGGGCGGGCGGCCGTCTGCGCTCTACTGGGTTTGAATCAGTCGTTGCAGCAGGAAGAGAACAGCAGCAGAATGATCGCGATCACGATGATGATCCACCAGCAGTTGTTGTCGTCAAAAATATTGTTGCAGCACATGGTTTTGACCAGCCTTTCTGAAATTTCAGCTATGGAGAAAGCTGTTTTCAAGGGTTTCTGCCCTTTCGAGACCATACTATGCTGCTGTGCCGCAATGTGTTCCGCGCGGCGCAGCAAGGACTCCGCCGTAAGGCCGGATCCGGAAAGGCATCGCCACCATGGACAAAAAACCGTTTGACTTTGAAAATCTGCCGGACAGCGGCGATTCGACGCCGCCTGCCTCGGACAACGCGCTTCTGAACCGCCTTTTGGCGGAAGACGGCGCCGAACCCGCGCCGGAAGAAACACAAAAAACGCCGGCTGCCGAACCGCCTGCACCGGCGGAACCAGCACCGGAAGATGAAATGCCGGACGACCGCTCGGAAGAAAAACCGCGCGCCGGAATCGGCTGTCTCTCCACCTTTGCCTACTGCGCATTGGTGCTGGGGCTGTCGATTCTGCTGGCCGCATTTGCAATTCTGGCCGCCAACGATATGTTTGCCCTCGTCAAAAGCGACAAGGAGATCACGGTCGAGATCAGCGACGACGCTTCGCTCCGTGAGATCGCCGGTCAGCTCTCCGACGACGGCGTCATACGCTATCCCTCCCTGTTCTGGACGTTCGCAAAGATGACACACATGGGCGACAAAATCCAGCCCGGCACCTATACGCTTAGCCCATCGATGGACTACCGCACCATCCTCTCCAAAATCAAATACCGCGCCAGCACCAAGCAGGTGGTCACTGTGACCATCCCGGAAGGCATGGTTCTGGACGATATCTTCGAACTGCTGGAAGAAAACGGCGTCTGCGAAGCGTATCTGCTCCACGCGTATGCGAAATATTATGACTTTTCCTACCGTTTTTTGAAGGATCTGCCGTATTCCGACAAGCGTCTGGAAGGATATCTCTTCCCCGACACCTATGACTTCTACGTCGGCGACTCGCCGGTTCGCGTTTTGAAAAAATTCCTGTCCAACTTCAACCGGAAATGGGACGTCGATCTCAAGTCCCGCGCGGAAAACATCAACATGAGTGTGCGCGATATCATGATCATCGCCTCCATGATCGAGCGCGAAGCCAAATACGACGAAGAACGGCCCGCCATTTCTTCCGTCATCCACAACCGGCTGCGCAGCAGCCGGTTCCCCCATTTACAGATCGACGCCACCGTTCAGTATGCTTTGCCAGAGTGGAAAGAAAAGCTGACCGCGGAAGACCTGCTGATTGACAGCCCATACAACACCTACATCTGCGAAGGGCTGCCCATCGGCCCGATCTCCAACCCGGGGCTTGCCGCCATCCGCGCCGCGCTCTACCCCGAAGAAACCAATTATTATTACTATGTTGCCCGGAAAAACGGTTGGCATTACTTTGCCTCGACGATTGCGCAGCACGAAGAAAATATCCGGCGCTCAGCGGAAGAAGATGCTTCGGCGCCCGCCGAGCCGACGACTGCGGTCATCGGCTGATCCGACGGATGACGCTTGCTGAAACGCTGTTGAAAAGCCGGAAACGGCTTCCCTGATTCAGAAAGGAGCTCCTGTATATGAACTACCGCCTGCAGTCATCCGACGCGTTCCGCGCGGAGCTGACAGAATCTTCCCCCGCACCCGATCTCACGCTGCTGCATCTGACCGCCGACGCCGCGGACGCGCCTGCGCCGCTGGAGCTGACGCTCGTCTGGACGTGCCCGGATATCGGCGTGCTGTCCGCCTGGACGCCCGGCGGGTACAAAGACAAAACACTCATTCCGAACTGGTGCGGGCTTTCCCGCTCGTTTGCAACGTCCGGCGCGCCCATCTATACGATGATCGGCGCTGACGATGGAAACCGCCTGACAATCGCCTGCTCCGACGCCAAAAATCAGGTCGGTATGCACGCCGGCATCATCGAGGAAAACGGCTGTCTGGACTGCCGGGTCGTCATCCATGTCGACAGCGCGATTGCGCACTATGAAGCCGACATCCGCATCGACCGGCGCGCGCTGCCCTTCTATCGGGTTGTCGGCGATGTCTCCGACTGGTGGACGACTTACGAAGGGTATACGCCCGCCGCCGTCCCTGAGGCGGCGCGCGAGCCGCTTTATTCCGCGTGGTACAGCTACCATCAGGCGATTGACGTGCCCGCCATCGTCGATGAATGCCGCTATTTTGCCCAGCGCGGCGTTCGCGTTTTGATCGTGGACGACGGCTGGCAGACCGAAGACGGCAGCCGCGGATACGACTACTGCGGCGACTGGCAACCGACCCCAGCCAAGATCCCTTCAATGAAAGCGTTCGTCGAGGCGGTTCATGCAGCCGGGATGAAATTCGTCCTTTGGTACTCCGTTCCGTTCGTCGGCGAATATACGGCCGCCTATGAGCGGTTCCGGAATCAGATGCTGGACCGCGACAACCGCGCCGATTTTTCCAAAACGCATACGCTCGACCCGCGCTTCCCGGCGGTGCGTGAACACTGATTCAGCTCTACCGGCAAGCCGTTCTCGACTGGGATCTGGACGGCCTGAAGCTCGACTTTATCGACTCCTTCTATCAGACGGACCGCGTTTCAAGCGACATGGATTTCGTTTCGGTCTACGACGCGGTTGACCGCCTGATGAAGGACATCCTCGCCGCGCTGCGCGCCATCAAGCCGGACATTCTAATTGAGTTCCGGCAGTCTTATATCGGCCCGCTGATGCGGACGTTCGGCAATATGTTCCGTGCGGGCGACTGCCCGTGTGACGCCCGCTCCAACCGGTTGGCCACGCTGACGCTCCGTATGCTCTGCGGGCGGACAGCCATCCATTCCGATATGGTCATGTGGCACCCGGATGAACCGGCGGAGCTGGCCGCCTTCCAGCTGACAGGCGTGCTGTTTGCCGTGCCGCAGATTTCCGTCCGCCGCACGCAGATGACGCCGGAACAGGCCGAAATGGTGGACGCCTATCTGGCATTCTGGCGCAAGTACCGCACGGTGCTGCTGGACGGCGAGCTGTTCTACAAGGGATACGCCGCCGACTTTCCCTATGTCTCCGCCCGGAAAGGCGATGTTCAGGTCGGCGCCGTGTATGCGGGCATGATCGCCTACATCCCAGAACCGACGGACACCATCGCCCTGGTCAACGCTTCTGCGGAGAACCGGATTTTGATCGATGCACCGGCGGCCGGACGGTATCACTATGTGATCGCCGACTGCCGCGGCCGCCAGACGGGCTCCGGCGAACTGGCGCTGAACGGCGCTTTCCCCGTGATCGATTCGGTTCCGGTCAACGGCACCGTGACGCTGACCCGCATATAAAACCGCATATAACCGGCAAGCCGGACAGATTGCTATCTGTCCGGCTTGTTTGTTTCAGAGGCATATGTATAGAGGTTCTCACGGCCGCGTTTGCCGTCCGGCTGGATGGCGCCAAGCGACGCCAGCAGATTCAGCGCCTGCTGCGCGTCGCGCCGCCGGATGTGCGCCGTTTTGGCCAGCACCGCGCTTGTAAAGGGGGCGGGCAGCCCTTCCGGCAGGAGTTCTGCATAATCTTTCGGCGTTCGCAGGGGGATCAGCGCGGTCAGCGCGGTTGGAATCACTTCGTATTTGGTTGCGCGGCGTTTGCGCGTCTCTCCGCCGCCGTCAAGCAGGCGGTATTCGTCGGCCGTGAGACAGACGATATCCACCGACAGCGCCGGGTTTTGCAGGAGCGCTTTCAGCGCACACAGCCCGGCGGCCACTTCCAGCGGTTTTTCATGGACGCGGGAGCGGTTCGTTTCGACCGCTTCGCCGCTCGCCGGTTCCAGCCAGATGATCCTTTTTTCGACGGCAATCGGACAGACCACGCGGACGTCCGTCACCGGCAGAAACGACTCCAGCTTGCGCGTCAGGCGGTGAATCTGCGCCGTTTGAATTTCGACGGCGCCATGCTCCGTGAACGCATCGGTCACATAGCCCTGCAGCTTCCGCTCATGACGCGCAGGATCCGGCTCGTAAAAAAACTTCAGCGCCAGGTGCATGGTCTTTTCGCCGAGCGAACCAATCCCGTTTTCGCCCCTTGCGGTCTCCGCGGCGCGGGCGCAGGCATCGGCAAACGCCTGGACTTGCTGGCTGGTTGGCATCAAGGAAATCTGCGGCTCCTTCCGCAATCGGTCTATCGATCGATGTTTTCCCTGATTATATCACATTGCGCCCTTTTTGGAAAGGCCTTCTGCACATATCCCTCTGCGGCACGTTTGGCCTCGGCGAGAATTTCATCCTCGCTTTTTCCGTTTTTTTCAAACAAATCCCGTTTCAAAACAAAAATCACCTGTTCAAACAGATGTTTATCCGGATTTTTGATGATGATGACATGTTTTGCTGCGCCATGGATCATTGCGGTGCCCTCCTTTTCCGGGTTCCCGTTTATTGTCCCCCGCAGCGCCCGCCGTTATACCGGGATTTCGTGTTTTGCATAATGCAGCGCGATCACGGTCCGGTCGTCTCGTTCGTCCGCCGTTCTGGACATCCGCAGCAGCAGTTCGGACAATTCCCGCGGGTTGTCGCAGTGCAGTTTTTTGAGGCATTCGCAAAAATCCGACGGTGTTCCGCCCGCTGTGACGCCGTCGCTTGTCAGGACAATCATGTCCCCCTCCGCCAGCGGCGTCCGCGTCACGGCGATATCATCCAGCTCTCTGCTGCCCTCAATCATCCGCACTGCAAACGCGCCCCCGCATTTCCGGCGGAGATACGTCGGCGCCGCCCGGTATTTGATCGTGCAGAGCTCGCTGGTTTTCGGATTGACGACGGCAATGTCCACCGTGGCAAACGTTTCGCCGTCCGAACGGATCCGCACCGACGACCGGATAATGTCGGCCGCATGTTTCGGTTCGATGCCCGCCCGCAGGAAGCTTTCCAGCAGCTTGACCGTCCGGACGGCTTCATCCCGGGCTTCGCTGCCGCTGCCCATGCCGTCGCACAGAACCACATACATGCTGCCGTCTTTTCCGGTAAAATAGGTTCCGCAGTCTCCGCTGATGCGTTCGCCGCGCTTTTTTTCAGCCGTGGCGCCGATGCGGCAGGAAAAATCAGGCTGTTCGGCAAACGACAGGCAGGAAAAGTGCCGCCCTTCCAACTGCTCCGGCAGACCCATGCGGACGCCGCAGATGCGCTGCATGGCTTCCGCCAGCGCTTCCCCCTGTCCATTCAGGATGTGCAGATCCGTGCCGCACAATTCCACATGGAGACGGCCGCTGCTGTCCCGGTATGCCGCCGCTTCTGCATCGACGCCGTAGGACGCGGCAAGCCGCTTGAGTTCCGTCTCCAGCGCCCGTTCAAAATGCGGGCCTTCTGACAGTTCCTCCGCTTCTGCGTCCAGGAGCGCCGAGATCTGCCCGTACTGTCTGGACAGGAGCGCACGGTTTTCGCGGTGTTCGCCCGCCCGGATCCGCCGTTCGCGGCCGGCGCGGACGGCCAGTGTGAAGCAGGCGCAGACGTCGTCCATCCGTCCGCAGCGCGACCGGACTGTGCCGCTGAAATCGGCCGGTTCGGCCCGTCCGCGCGCCAGAATGTTCTGAAGCGCCCGGCGGTCCATCGCCATCTCCCGGATGCAGACGGCGCGGTTTTCGCACCGGCCGCATGCGGCATCCACAGCAGACGCCAGCAAGTCGGCTTCTTTTGCGTTCTCGCAGTCGCTGGCGGGTTCCATGGTTTTGGCGATGTCTTCATACGCCTCTGCCAAACCGTGCAGTTTGGCCTGCATATGACGCCGCAGGCGCATTTCATAATCAGACTCTTCCGCAGTCCGCGTGCGCCGTTCCGGCAGCAGCCGCATCACCCCTCTGGGCAGGAGCGCATAGATGACGGCACCGGCCGCAGCCTCTGCAACGGCGCCGTACGCCTGCACGCCCACCGGCAGAATCAGCACGGCCAGCGCGTTGACACCGGCAAATACCGCGGCGCTCACCAGCCGGCCGCCGCGGACGGCAAGCCCCGCCGCCGCGCCTCCGGCGGCATACAGCGCCGTACAGAGCGGGGCGCCTGTCCCCGTCAGGTCAGCCGCCAAGCCAATCAAAAGGCCGGTGATAACGCCGCCGTAAGCGCCCGCGGCGAAGGCCGCGGCCAACACCAGCACCGTGGCAGCCATTCGCCCGAAATGAATGACCGCTCCGGCGATTGTCAGCGCCGGGAAAGACGTGCAGCAGAGCGCCAGCAGGGCGAAAACAGCCGTCATCCGTTTTTCGGCGTCATACGGCGATGCAAACCGCCGGCCGGATCCGTTGACGGCGTAGGAGAAAACGGCGGCTGCGGCCATGGAAAGCATGAGTTCCGCCAGGTACAAAAGCGTGGTCAGCGCGGAGCCTTCTGTCGAAAGCCGCCAGACCAAACCGGTCAGGCCGACGGCAATCCCCGTGGACAGCGCGGCAAACAGGCGTGTTTTGGTGTTGAACACCTGCCGCAGAATCAGCTTCAGCATCAGCGCGATCAGGGAGGCCGCGAGATAGCGGACGCTGTCCGCACGGTGCCAAACCGTGCAGGAGCCGATCACCGCACCGGCAAACGTTGCCAGCAGGCGTTTGTTTTTTTGCTGGGCCTGTAAAAATGAGACGCCGAACGGCGCATAGCTGCCGTAAATCATGGCGCGGGCCAAGAGAAACCCGGCCGCAGCCGAGGCTGCCAGATACCAGGTCTCCGCAGAGACCCCTCGTTTTTCACGCGTCAGACGCGCCTCCGTGATGGTTCCGGTTTCCGCTTCGAAAAGTTTCATATATCGGGCCTGTCCTTCCTTTGTTCAGTTGGCATATCGCCTGCCCGTATATCATATATGCCGCGGCGGGGTTCTTTTTGTCGCAAAGGACAGATGGATTCTTTTTTCGCCCGCCGCCGTTTTTGGAAATCCGACAAATCACGCCGAAAAAGAACCGCGGCAGACGTTTTTTGCCTGCCGCGGTGCGCGTTATTTGTGGTATTTTCGGTGATTCAGGATGGCAAACGCGCGATACAGCTGTTCCAAGAGCATCACGCGTGCCAGATGGTGCGGAAAGGTCATCTCCGACATGGAGAGCAGGAGGTTCGCCTGTTTTTTGATGCGCGGACAGATTCCGTTGGAACCGCCGATCAGGAAGCAGATCCGGCTCTCGCCGCCGCTGGCCAGCGCATCGATTCGGGCTGCGAACGCTTCGCTCGGCATCTGCCGCCCTTCCGGCGATAAGACGATGAAAAACGCATTTTTGGGGATGGCCCGCTCGATCGCATCGCCTTCTGCATCGAGCGCCGGGGCAATTTCCGCTTCGGTTTCGACCGGCTTCTCCGGCAGCTCCGTCACTGTCACCGCTGCAAACGGCCGGAGCCGTTTCAGATATTCCTCGCAGGCGGTCTGAAAGTGCTTCTCTTTCAGCTTGCCGACGCAAATCAGGGTGACCGCAATCATACCGAAGGCGCCTCCGGCGGCGCCGCATTGTCTGCCGGCGGCACCGTATGGCTGTGTTCGTCGGCGGAGCGGGCGTATTCCGAGTAGATGGTCAGCGTCATCCGCAGGTAAGGCACCAGATAGAACGCCGTCAGAAACATCGTCACCGTGCAGATGAGGAACCAGCCGATAAAGCTGAGGATCAGCAGGATAAACTCCCATGTATGAGCGCGCATGGCGCGCCATGACCGGCCGGCCGCTTCAAACGGGCCGATTTCCGGGTGATCCAAAAAATAATACGGCGTCAGGAACAGGCGGACGCTGAGGAATGCGTAGAGCAGCATCAGCAGCAGCGAAACGCCGACCGCCCGGAAGTTGACCAGCGACCAGTGAATCACCGGCGACAGGACGCCGTTCGTCATCTGCTGGCCGAAATCCGTGGTCACCGCGTTGATCGTTTCCATCAGCCAGTTGGCCGGAACGGCGTACAGCGGGATGGCGATTAGACCGATCAGCACGGCATAGACGTAATATTCCAGCACGCGTTTCCAGTGAACGCCGTCGGCATACCAGAGAAAAACGTCTGCAACGCGCGG
>OLGE01004237.1_pt1 | contig 10552 bp, 8 predicted proteins | sample 1605151 | NCBI WGS metagenome assembly OLGE01 (sample SAMEA3888912, study PRJEB22519) | human gut metagenome | biome: human gut; feature: human-associated habitat; material: faeces | place: Denmark | collected 2010
CGACGTATTAAACTAAAATATCATCCATACTTTACGTTACAAAATCATTGCTTCTTTATGTTTTTTTCTTTATCTCAAAAGAAATAAGAATAATTTATTAAGAATTTGTTGCAAAATGTTGACATTGTAAGATAATAGTGATATAATCCGATTGTTAAAAACAGAATATGGTTCTGAGAATAACTCAGGATGATGGAGGCGCGGTGCTTTACAAGTAACTTTCGCAGGGAAGGCAACTCAGAAAGTGAAAAGACTGACCGCCGAAGCGTGGGAAACTGCCTTGTGAACCATAGCTGGGACGTTGCAGAATATGTAACGGACTGTCACAACTTGTATGTGGAGTGCTGTCATGTAGTAATAGTCGTTATGACATGGTTGGTATGAATGTACGGAACCATGTCGTTTTTTTATTTTAATTCAGGAGGGTTTATTGTGAAAAAATCCAAGAAAATCATTTTGGCGATCGCCTGCGTTGTTATTGTCGCAGTTCTCGCTTTCGCCAAGATCTCGGGCGGTTCGCTTTCAACCGCACGATGCACCGAATGCCATGGTGCCGGAATAGTACATGATGTAGATTGTCCGGTTTGTGATGGAGAGAAAGAATACGCCGGCAAGCCATGTAGTTTCTGTAACGGAGAAGGCATCCTTAAGGATGCTGAATGTTCTGATTGCGGGGGCGAAGGCATAGTCAGAGCTTCCTATTGGGCTCTTGTTCCCCCGGTAATCGCTATCGCACTCGCTCTTATCACCAAGGAAGTTTACAGCTCGCTGTTTGTCGGTATTCTTGCCGGCGCAATCCTCGGCTCGGACTTCAAATTCACCAAGACAATGGATATCCTTGTCAATGACGGACTTATCGGCGCCGTTTCCGGCACTGCGGGTATCTTCATCTTCCTCGTTGTTCTCGGTGTTGTCGTTGCTCTTATCAACAAGGCAGGCGGTTCCGCCGCTTTCGGCAGATGGGCACAGAAGCACATCAAGACAAGGGCAGGCGCAATGCTTGCAACCTTCGCTCTCGGTGTTCTCATCTTTATCGATGACTATTTCAACTGCCTTACGGTTGGTTCCGTTATGCGTCCCGTTACCGATGGTCATAACGTTTCGAGGGCTAAGCTCTCATACCTCATCGACGCAACGGCGGCTCCGGTCTGCATGATTGCTCCGATTTCCTCATGGGCGGCTGCCGTTTCTTCATATGCCGAGGACGGTCAGGGTATCGCTCTTTTCATCAGAGCTATTCCGTTCAATTTCTATTCGCTTCTTACTTTCGTATTCATCATCGGCATCACGCTCATGAAATTTGACTACGGTCAGATGAGAATTCACGAGCTCAATGCAAAGACTAAGGGCGACCTTTACACCTGCGGCGACAAGGCTGAGGTTGAGGAAGAAAATCCGTCATCAAACGGTAAGGTTATCGACCTTGTTCTCCCGATCGCCGTTCTTATTGCAGTTTGCATATTCGCTCTCGTTTATGTCGGCGGAATCTTCGACGGAAGCAGCTTTGTCGATGCTTTCTCCACCACGGACGCTTCGGTAGGTCTTCCGTGGGGCAGCATTATCGCTCTTGTATTCACAATCGTTTACCTTTGTGCAAGAAAGCTTGTTTCCTTCAAGGAAGCTATGGAGTGCATTCCCAAGGGCTTCATCGCCATGGTTCCTGCGATCCTCATTCTTACCTTTGCAACATCGCTTAAGAACATGACAGCGGTTCTCGGTGCAAAGCCGTTCGTTGCCGACGTTATGACAAGCGTTGCAGGTGATTTTCAGAACTTCCTTCCGGCTATCATATTCCTCGTTGCATGCTTTATCTCCTTCGCAACAGGTACATCATGGGGCACATTCGGTATTCTTATCCCGATCGTTATCGCAATCTTCCCGTCAGGCGCAATTCAGACAATCGGTATGTCTGCTTGCCTTGCAGGTTCTGTTTGCGGCGACCACTGCTCACCGATTTCCGACACGACTATCATGTCCTCGGCAGGCGGTCAGTGCAACCACCTCAACCACGTTTCGACTCAGCTCCCGTATGCGATATCCGTTGCGGCTATCTCGTTCGTAATGTACATTGTTTCGGGCTTCGTTCAGAAGGCATACATCGTTCTTCCTATCGGCGTCGTTCTTACTCTTGCATTCCTCTTTGTAATGAAGATGGCTATGGTAAAGAAGTACGGCAAGGAAAACGTATAAGGAATAATCAAAAATCAAAGGCTGTCGCAGAGATGCGACAGCCTTTTTTGTGTATTCTATTCCCTGAATATCAGAAAATTTTTGATATTAAAATCCTGTAATGTCTCGATTACCGGTACGGTATTCGCTGCTTATACAGCTTTCTGCTTCAGCGTTAAGCAAGACCAACGCCGTAATTCTTGTTATATTGCCTTAAATATATACTCCGCAGTCAAGCTGACCCTCCTTGTCAAATCTATCCTTTCTGAAGCATTCGTAGAACCTGTATCCACCGGCAAAGCTGTAACAGTCAAATCCCTCCTGAGCCAGTATTCGGGAAGCTATATAGCTGCGAAGTCCGGACTGACAGACAATATATACCGGCTTTTCTATATCAAGCTCGTTTATTCTGTCTCTGAGCTCGTCTATCGGAATCAGCCTGTCAAAGCCGTCAATCTTTCCTGATGAATGTTCCGCCTCGGTCCTGACATCTATCCTCTGGATATCTTCTCTGTCCTTAAGCTTTGCAATGTCCTCACAGTAAAACAGCTTAACCTTTCCCGTCAAAACGTTTTCGGAAATATATCCGACCATGTTTATCGGATCCTTCGCCGAAGAAAACGGCGGCGCATATGCAAGATCAATATCCTTGAGCGTAACGATATCACCGCCGGACTGCATAACAGCCGCAAGAACATCTATTCGCTTATCAACCCCGTCATATCCGATAACCTGTGCCCCGATTATCTTCCATGTGTTTATGTTAAACAGCACTTTCATCGTCATAAGATGTGCTCCGGGATAATATGCCGCATGGGACGGAGGCGAAAGAATTACCTTTTCATAAGGAATATCAAGCTCTTTTGCCCATTTTTCATTCAATCCCGTAGACGCCGCGGTCAGGTCGTATATTTTGATTATTGATGTTCCCGATGCGCCTTTGTACCTGCTGTCATATCCTGCAATGTTATCCGCCGCTATACGTCCCTGCTTGTTCGCCGGACCCGCAAGAGGAACGGAGGTTCTTTTTCCCGTAACAAAGCTTTTTATTTCAACAGCGTCTCCGACTGCGTATATATCCGGATCCGAGGTCTGCATATGTCTGTTGACCTTAATCGCTCCCCTGCCGCCAAGCTCAAGACCGGCAGCCTTTGCAAGTCCGCTTTCGGGAGTTATTCCTATCGCCATCAATACCATATCCGTTTCAATAACATCACCGTTATCAAGATTGACAATGATGCCTTCCTCAACGCTTTCAAAACCGGAAACCGTTCTGTTCAGACGAAGATCAAAGCCGTTCTCCTTTAAATGAGAATGAACAAAGCCCGCCATGTCACGGTCAAACTGCGGCAACACCTGATCCGCAGCGTCAACAAGCGTTATATGAATACCGAGGCTCCAAAGATTTTCCGCTGCTTCAAGTCCGATAAAGCCTCCGCCGATCACCACCGCCGACATGATATCGTTATAGTCCACCCCGTTTTTTATATGGAGCGCATCCTCTATGGTTCTCAAGGTGTATATTCTCGAATCGTTAATTCCGGGGATATCCGGAATTATCGGGACGGCTCCCGGAGCCAGTATCAGTTTATCATAGCTCTCCCGGTACTCCTCATCCGTCTCAAGCTTTTTTATTGCAACTTCTTTTTTCTCTCTGTCTATCGAAACGGCTTCATGCAGAGTACGCACTTCTATTCTGTAGCGTGACCATAATGTTTCGGGGGTCTGCAAAGTCAGCTCGTGCTCGTCCTTTATCAATCTTCCTATATAGTACGGAAGTCCGCAGTTTGCATACGAGACAAATCCGGATCTTTCCAGAATGATAATCTCCGCTTTCTCATCAAGCCTTCTGATTCTTGCCGCCGCAGTCGCTCCGCCGGCAACGCCTCCGATAATTACTACTTTCATATGTGTGTCCTCCTTTACGCTTTCGGTAAAAAATATAAAGCAAAAACGCACAAGTCAATCCCGAAAGGACTCAACTTGTGCGTTATTTTGGCAAAAAGCCGCATGACCAATGATACCCGATCCCGCTTTGGTATCGGCAGCTCTTTGAAAACATTCGATTTATGCGTTGTTTTAACATAATTCCACCTCTGCTGAAACAATTGCATATATTGTAGACTTAATATACCATTTTTAATATCATAATGTCAATACTTTTGAAAAAAATGTTGATTTTTTTGCGACAAAAAAACGATCTGCATATAAAAATGCAGACCGTTAAATATACATTTGCCGAAAAAACGTCAGATCTTCTTGCAGAAAGTGAAAATCTCCTCGGGAAGCTCTTCCTCATCGGCGGAGATTGTGAAGATGAAGCTCTTCTCCTCAACGTGATTCTTGCTGAGCTCGTCAACCTTCTTGAGGAACTCGCAAAGCTCGCCGTAATCACGGGTACCGATTCTCAGCGTTGCGTCAACAAGAACATCCGTAATATCGTGGTCACCTGCACAGATGCCGCAAAGGAAACCGAAGAATGCGTCATAACCGCTTACCTTGTAATGATCCGTGTCGATAAGACGTGCGCGATAATTTACATCATATGTGAGCTTGGGCTGCTTTTCAACGCAAACAACGTTGCCGTTTGAATTCTCAATAGCCTCGTTGACCTTTTCAATCAAAAGCTTTGTTTTTCCTGAACCTTTTTTACCTAAAATAAGAGATACCATAATAATATCCTCCCTGTTTTTTTATTCTAACATTCGTGTTCCTGCACGAAAATTATACGATATTTATTGCGGCATCGCCTTAGCCTAATCTTGCCTCAAGCTCGGCCTTGCGATCCTCGTATCCCGGCTTGCCGAGAAGAGCAAACATATTCTTCTTGTAGCTCTCAACGCCCGGCTGGTCGAAAGGATTGATGCCGAGAATATAGCCGCTGATAGCGCATGCCTTTTCAAGGAAATAGATGAGATAGCCGAGATTGAATTCGTCCATTGCTTCAACCTCGAGCACAATGTTCGGAACGTCGCCGTCCGTGTGAGCGAGCAATGTACCCTCAAAAGCCTTTTGATTAACGAACGAAACAGTCTTTCCTGCGAGGAAATTGAGTCCGTCGGCACTGCCCTCCTCGTTCTTTATCTCAACCTCCGACTTTGACTTTGCAAAGTGGACAACGGTTTCAAAAAGATGTCTTTCACCCTCCTGGATATACTGACCCATCGAGTGAAGGTCGGTCGAGAAAATAGCCGAAGCCGGGAACAGACCCTTGTTCTCCTTGCCCTCGCTCTCGCCGTAAAGCTGCTTGAACCATTCATTCATCATCGTGTATGCCGGCTCATAGCTGACCATCATTTCAATCTTTTTGCCGCCTCTGTAAAGGAGATTTCTCGTTGCTGCGTACTTGTAGCAGTCATTCTTTTCAATATCCTTGTCGCAAAGCTCGTTCATTGCAGCAGCAGCTCCCTGCATGATAGCGTCAATGTCGATTCCCGCAACGGCAATGGGAAGAAGTCCGACAGCCGTAAGAACGGAATAACGTCCTCCGACATTGTCGGGAACAACGAAAGTCTCATAGCCCTCTGCATCCGCAAGAGCCTTGAGCGTTCCTCTCGCCTTGTCCGTAGTAGCATAGATACGCTTTGCCGCTTCCTCTGCGCCGTACTTGCTCTCAAGCATCTCTCTGAAAATCCTGAAAGCAACCGCCGGCTCCGTGGTTGTGCCCGATTTTGAAATAACATTGACGGAAAAATCTCTGTCTCCGATTATTTCAACAAGCTCGTTGATTGAAGCCGAGCTGATCGTATTACCTGCAAAATAGATTTCCGGTGCGCCGTGTCTGAGCAGATTATAGTTCTGCGACTTGATGAACTCGATCGCCGCTCTTGCTCCGAGGTACGAACCGCCTATTCCGATTACTACAAGAACCTCAGAATCCTTTCTGATTTTCTCGGCAGATGCTTTGATTCTTGCAAATTCTTCCTTATCATAATTTTCCGGAAGGCTGAGCCATCCGAGGAAGTCATTTCCTTTACCCGTTCCGTTGTGAAGCTCGTCATGTGCGGCTTCAACCTCCGATCTGATGTCGGCATATGCGTTTTCTTTGAGGAACGGAGTTACATATTTTGTGTTTAACTTTACAGACATTATCTGTATGCCTCCGATTTACTTTTCTTATTAGTTGGTTATATTTTACCCTATTTAACTTGTTTTTGCAAGTGGTATTTAGCATTTTTTACGCAGATTGCATAAAAAATACACACTCAGTTCACACTAACAGACTGTTGCGGCTTGCAAATTGAGCATATCATGCGGATAAACACCGTTTTGAAGCTGAGCTTTTCAACATAATGCGGCGCAGTCAGCTTATACTCTCCGAGCTTTTTTCCGTCCAGCTTGACCGTCACCGTACCCAAGGTCTGATTGGACTCAACGGGAGCCTCAACTGCGGCGGCAAGGTCAATTTCCTGAGTGATGTTCTTTTGCTTCCCCTTCGGAATAAGGAAGCCGAAGCCGCCCGATATTTGCGGCGTGAGTGTTTTCTCCTCGCCCTTGATGATATTCACGTTTGTAATCAGCGATTTGTCGATTTCGGGAGTTACCGTTTCATAGTTTGCAAAGCCCCAGTTGAGCATCGCCTTTGCGCCCTCAAAGCGGTCCTTGCTGTTGTCCGCACCCATCACAACGGCTATGAGACTTGTTCCGTTTCTCGTTGCCGTCGCTGAAATGCAGCAGCCTGCCTTTGACGTTGTACCGGTTTTCAGACCTGTTGCGCCCTCATAAAACCTAATTAACTTGTTTGTGTTGACAAGCTCTGTCTTGCCGTCGCGAAGTGAGTCCATCCAGATTTTTGTGTACTGCTGAATAAACTGATGCTTCATCAGCTCCCTTGACATCAGCGCAATGTCATACGCCGTTGTCAGGTGAGTGGCCGAGGTGTCGTCAAGACCCGTGCAGTTGTCAAAATATGTATTTTTCATACCAATCTCCTGTGCTCGGTCGTTCATCATCGTTACAAAAGCTTCATCGCTTCCGGCTATATATTCTCCGAGGGCTGTGCAGGCATCATTTGCGCTGTAAACGGCTGTTGCCTTCAGCAATTCGTCAACGGTCATTGTTTCGCCCTCTTTGAGCCAGATTTGCGAACCGCCCTTTTTTGACGCATTAGTGCTCGTTGTCACCGCGTCGGTCAGCCTTATCGTATTGGAATCTATCGCCTCGGCAGCCAACAGCATTGACATTATCTTTGTCACCGAAGCAGGATAGAGCTTTTCGTTTTCATTCATTCGCATAAGTACCGTTCCCGTTGACTGATCCATCAGAACTGCCGATTTTGCTTTCACGTCAACCGGCATCTGCGACTCATTTTCCGCCGAGGCAAATACACCTAATATTCCGCACATCATAATAACGCTTAATAGGATTGCAGTTGCTTTCTTCATAATAAGCCTCCCTTTCACTGCTGTACACAATAAATATATGCCCCGCTAACGGCAAATAAAACTTGCACTGCACACCGTTTTGCTTTATAATATTATTTTAGATTACCAAACGGAGCTGATGATATGAAAATTGCATTTTACACCCTGGGCTGTAAGGTCAACCAATATGAATCCCAGGCTATGTCCGAAAAAGCGGCGGCGAACGGCTATGAAACCGTCACTGCCGACGAAGAAGCGGACGTTTATGTTGTCAACTCCTGCACTGTTACCGCCGAGAGCGACCGTAAGACACGTCAGGCGGTCAGAAAATTCAAGCGCAACCACCCCGAAAGCATAGTCGTTCTCACGGGCTGTATGCCTCAGGCTTTTCCGCAGGACGCCGAACGCCTTGAGCAGGCGGATATCGTACTCGGCAACAAAAATAATTCAAGGCTTTTTGACTTGCTGAACAGCTATTTCAGTTGCGGCCGGCGTATAATTGATATTGAGCAACACAAAACAGGCGACAAATTCTCGGGCAGCGACATCTCGGGCTTTGACCGTCGAACAAGAGCCGTCGTAAAAATCGAGGACGGCTGTAACCGTTTCTGTTCATACTGCATTATCCCCTATTCGAGAGGTCGTGTACGCTCCAAACCGATCGACGAGCTTAAATGCGAGCTTCAAAGGCTCAGCGATGCCGGCTTTGCCGAGGTTGTGCTGGTCGGAATAAATCTTTCTGCCTACGGAACGGATATCGGATTGAGCATCTGTGATGCCGTCGAGCTTGCCGGCAGAATGAATTTTCGACGTGTCCGTCTCGGTTCGCTTGAACCCGACCATATCACAGACGAGGTCATTGATCGTCTTGCAAAGCTTCCGAGCTTCTGTCCGCAGTTTCATATTTCACTTCAAAGCGGCTGCAACAACACGCTCAAAGCAATGAACCGTCACTACAGCGCAGAGGAATATTTTGAACTTTGCCAAAAGCTACGTGCAAGCTTTCCCGAGGCGACAATTACAACAGACATAATGGTAGGCTTTCCGACCGAAAGCGAGGAGGATTTTGCCGAAAATGTCCGCTTTGCGCAGAAAATCGGCTTTGAAAAGGTTCATGTGTTCCCCTACTCTCCCCGTGAGGGCACAAAAGCTGCCAAAATGCCGCAGATCGAAAAAGCAATTAAAGAAAAAAGAAGCCACATAATGATTGAAAAGACTGAGGAAATAAGAAAGATTTTCCTTGAATCCCAGATCGGCAAAACTGTTGAGGTTCTCTTTGAGACGAGACATTCCGACGGATTTGCTGAAGGCTACACCAAGAACTATACCCCCGTCAAGGTCAAGGGTGAATTGCCCTGCGGTGAGATATCAAGGATAAAAATAACCGCTGTTGACGGTGATTTTTGCGTTGGTGAAAAGATATGAACGAGCATAAATTTGACCAAAAAGGTGGGATTTATTCCAAGGCACGCCCAAGCTATCCCGACGAGCTCTTTGCGTATCTAAAGGAGCATGATTTTATTTCGGAAAGCACCGTCGCCGCCGATATAGGCTCGGGCACAGGGATATTTTCGGAAAAACTTTGCCCTTATGTAAGCAGAATTTTCGCAATTGAACCGAACAGCGATATGCGCGCTGTCGCCGAGGAAAAATATGCCGCGCACAAAAATATTATCTCCGTCAATGGCAGTGCCGAAAATACAAAACTAAGCGACAAAAGCGTTGATTTTATCACCGCGGCACAGGCTTTTCACTGGTTTGACAGGCAGTCCTTCAAGGCGGAATGTCGCCGTATTTTAAAGGATAACGGAAATATTCTGCTTGTATGGAACGACCGTGACACCGAAAGCGAGCTTATCCGGGAAAATTACGACATCAACCGACGCTTCTGCCCGAATTTCAAGGGTCCGTCAAACGGCATAGATTTCAGCAAAGAAGCATTTGCGGATTTTTTTGAGGGCGATTTTATCGTTGTTGAGTTCGGGAATGACCTGATATATGATGAAAATGCATTTGTTTCAAGATGCCTTTCCTCGTCATATGCTCCTAAGCCCGATAAGAAAAACTACAACGAATACGTCGCCGAGCTGCAGAAGCTCTTCAAGAAATACAATCAAAACGGTACAGTCCCCTACCCTTACATCACACGATGCTATATCGGCAAAGTCTGAGCAATCCGATAATAATTGCTCACTTTTTTCTGCCTCGGGCAACCCTGCCGCTGTCGATTAAACCCCTGTTAAAAGGTTGATAATTTGGTATTTATTTCATTTTCTGCATATTAAAATATTGCTTGCTTTTCCCCTGCTTCTTGTGTTATTACGTTTATGGGAAGTGCTTCTTTCTTGGTTATGTTTTTGTGGTGAATAACATTATAACATTTTTTGAGGTTGCTTCTCTTTTTTATTGGGTCATATCATTTTAGCACATACAAAAAGTTGATGATTTGGTGTTTATTTTTATTGACAAGTATAGAAATGTTTGGTATAATACACGTTGCGATGTGCAATCGGGCATGTCGCAACAAACTGAAACACGGAGAGTTGTCCGAGTGGTCGAAGGTGCAGCACTCGAAATGCTGTGTACGTAATGTACCTAGGGTTCGAATCCCTAACTCTCCGCCAAAATGAAAAGCAGGTCGCAAGGCCTGCTTTTTGCTTTGGCAAAACAAAAAGAGGGATTCGAACAAGGAGGGAGCAGACGCAGTCTGCAAAAGAAAACAGTCCGGTGGACTGTTTTTGCCGACGTGGTCAAGGAGCGAAGTGACGCGAAGGCGCACGGGAGTGCGCCGAAAAAATCCCTTACTCTCCGCCATAAGTCCACCGTAATGTTGATAGAATTATCGTGGACTTTTTTCATGCCCGAAAGCCGCTTGAAAGGCAGGCTCACATAAGGATACTTTCAAAAAGTGACCGATTGAGATCAGTACAACGCCACAGAGTTTTAAAACTCTGTGGCGTTGTGCTTTTTATAGCTAACAGGAAAATGATTAGAAAAAATTTTGATTTTTGATTAAGGTT
>OLGE01004239.1_pt1 | contig 10549 bp, 16 predicted proteins | sample 1605151 | NCBI WGS metagenome assembly OLGE01 (sample SAMEA3888912, study PRJEB22519) | human gut metagenome | biome: human gut; feature: human-associated habitat; material: faeces | place: Denmark | collected 2010
AAACTCGCTTTTCATGAAAGTGAATTGTTTCTGCGCCTGCAGCGCGGCCAGCGCCTCGCTGTTTAATTCTACTTTACGGGTACCGGCTTTTGTTTTGGTACCTTTCAGAACGCCAACAACACTCGCCGCCTGAACGTGAGCTGTTTTAGCGATATTGTCGAGATCAGGCCAGCGCAACGCACACAGCTCAGAGCTGCGTAAACCTGTATTGAATGCGAAACGGAACAGATTTTCCCATTCCGGATATCTGCAGCTCTCGTAAATAGCGCTGATTTCCGCTGGCGTGAACGGATCAACTTCGTAATCGTCACTATTCGGGCTGCTGTCGATCACGTGATACCGACTCGCGCTTACAAGGGTTACCGGGTTGATCGTCAGCAGGCCGTCTGTCACCGCTTCATCTATGGCGCTGCGCAGAAACGAGAGGTTATTCCTGATCGTTTTCAGCTTTGTTTTTCTGCTGGCGATCCAGTTTTTGAGGACCGCAGGGGTCAGTTCCGATACATGCATTTTGTGCAGCGCAGATAGCGCAGACAGGCACTTTTCATAACCGCCAATCGTGGACGGCGAAAGGTTACGGTTCTGGCAGATTTTCAGATACTCGTCCAGGTAGGACTTAATATTTTTGGTTTTCTTCACTACTCCGAACAGCTCCAGTTTTTTGGAGGTAGGGAAGTATTTCGCATAATCGAATGTGCCGCCGGCGATCTGGTTCTGTATCTCCCCCAGCAGGCGCTCGGCATACTTCACGCCGCGCGCGTTTGCTTCCATTCTGGAAAGGGGCTCCCGGCAGAGAACCCCCTTGTAGGTGAATGTGATCACCAGGGTATCGCCAGTTTTATGCTGGCGAATGGTTACTCCTCTTGGGAGAGATAATGATCCTTGTTCTTTCTTGCCCACTTTGAAACCTCCGTTAAGTCTATCCAGCGTTCTTTAACGCCATCGACTTTTAATACATGGACACCCTCTTTCCATAACCCCCTTTGTATCCGTTTGTTAACGGCTTCAACCGTTTCTCCGGCGTCCCGGCAGTAGGTTGAAAGTGGTACGCAATCAAGACTCATGACCTACCTCCCGCCCAAATGCCTGGGCATTTTCCAGTTCATTTGCCGCATAGATAAGTGCGTTGTGATGCGCTCTAAAACCGCCATCAAGTTCGCTGGCCGCTCTCTTGCGCAGAATGTCGATCGCAGCCTGATAGTCGCTCTGGTAATCGGCGGACTTTTCCGCCGAACTGGATGATAGTTCACCCAGCACCATCAACATATTCTCCGGATCGATGGGGATGGTGGTGAGCCCCAGCTGCTTGGCCTCCGTTGCCAGACGGGTCCAACGCTTAATAACTTCTAAAACAGGCTTATTCATGGAGCGCCTCGCTACCTCACCAAAAATTTATATTCAATCAGCGCGCCGATAACGGTGGCCGCCAGCAGCATGGAAACAATGATGCTGAAAATGAAGGGCTTCATCATTTCACCCCTGCTGGTTTGATGGCCTGCAGTGCATCAACCTCTTTAACGAATCGGTCATGCATCGCGTCCCATTTCTCACACCATTTCTCCATTTCTCGCTTGCGCGCCAGGATGCGACGCAGACGGCGAACACAACGCTGGTGGGCGGCCAGATACTCAGCCTTTGTTTCCCCGTCTCGCCATACCTCCCTGTCATCGCGATCAATACGCACCCGCGGGTGACGCTGCGGAAAACCTGAACGCTCAAAAGCCTCGGTGGTCATGAAGAAAGCCAGATAGCGGATCGCTGTATCTTGCGTGAAGCATTTTTTGATACGACCGTGACGTACTGCCACGAACAGTGGGCCAACTGGCGTATGGTGTTTCTGTAATGCCAGGTCAATCATGCTTACGGTGCGTTTATCGTTCATTTCCGGTCCTTAACTTTGCTGTATCGTTCGTGACTCATTACTTCCCAGTTCTTTCCGCCATCGCGGGAGAGTAGCCTCCAGCGGTGATTAACCTTGAGGCTCAAATTTCCGGAGCCGTGCATACGGCAGGGGTGAATGCGTCTTGCTCTGAACTGGCTTAAAACGTGTGCTGCTTTGAGGTGAACCCACTCAGGAATTCGTATCGCTGTAAGTGCCACCAGCTACCTCCTCAAATCTCAGCTCCATTTCGCGCGCCATTTCGATAAATGTGGCCAGTGAGCAAATGTGCTCGTCGTCGAACAACCGGCGGTCGCATATCACCCTCCCGTTCTCGATGTGCAGGACTACCCGCCCGGTAAAATCAGGGAGGACATGCAGATCCACGTTCAACACGGGGCGGGGGATCAGCACACCCTGATAGAGCATTGTTTGTTGGTCAGCCATTGCCGATCTCCGCATTAACTGGTTTCTGCTTTTTGACGAACTCAACCAGCTCAGAAATGAGCTCGTCGATTAATTCCTTTCCGCTATTTGTGAGGAATTCACCGCTGCCATTAACATCAACAGAGCTGCTGTAAATCCCCTTAATAGCTTTTACACCTTCGACATTTCCGTACTCACTGATCGCGAGCCTTTCGAATTTTCGTAATAATCCATCGAGAAGAATCTCTGTTAACTCGACCGTGTTAATACCGCCTTTATTGAGCTTAATAACAAGGCAGTTACTGCCCGTTTTACGCTGGTGGCGTAATAACGCTGCCTTTAAAATTCGGCGGCGATATGTCTCGATTAATTTATCCATTGCGGCGAACCTCCTCCTCTAAGCTCATAACAATTTCCTCTTCTTTTTCGGTCCAATCATTAATTTCTCCAGCAATGTCATAAACAAGAGAGCAAATAGTTTTAAGTTGGAAATGGTCCAGTTTGTCGTGATATTCAAATAATGCTTGCGTCAAGCCTGACAACTTCTCCGCTTTGATATTCACTTCCTGAATATCCTGTCTTTTTAAAACACCCATAATTAACGACCATATGCTTTTTTAAGATAAAGACGAGCGATTACCTCGTAACCGCAGGCTGCATAAAGGCATGCTGTTCTGTATGCCGTCTTATCCTTGATGAAAGTCATACGAAGCGCCTCACAGCCAAAGAAGCGACTACCCGACCGTGAATTTTGATTTCTTTCTGTTCATTGGTGTTGAGGGTGAAAGTTTCGTAATGATGGTTATCTGAGATGATTTTTAATGAGCCATCAGCTAATGGCTCGATTCTCTTAATGAAAAGGCATGGGCGACCAAAAGCATCCATTGTGTAAACATAAATGCCAGAGGTAAGCGCACGTCCACCGCAATCAACGAAAGCCACAACCTCACATGGTTCTATGGTCGGCTGCATTGAATCACCTTCCATCCGGCAGCTTTGAACGCGGTTGCCAAAGTCATTAATGTTGTCAGATCCGAACAGCATTTGAGGTGTTTTAACTGGCTGATTAATTGCGACGGAATTTTGCATTTTCATTTCCTAAGGGTGAGTTTGTCCCCACCAAGAAAGGTGTTAATTAAATAATGTTAATTAATTTTAAATTTTGTCGGCTTGCTTGCAGATGGTTTCTTGCAAGTCGTCTAATTTTTCATAAACGATAGTTAGTGTACCGATAGCCGACAATTCCGGAGGCATGCAATCCATAGCGTTAGATAAAGCCATTCTGCAATTGCCAATATCAGCAGACCATGAGTTAAGTTGATTGGACGTTATAATACTTGTTGGTTCTGTAAATTCACCGCACTGCTCGTTGCCTGAAATGAGCCACAGAACATCAGAATGAAGAATGTTAGCCAATTGGATTAACTGGTCAGCAAACGGAACTGTTTTTTCCGTTTCCCAGTTGTTAATGGTTTCGGTTGTTAAACCAAGATGATCAGCCAAAAAATCCTGAGAGAGTCGAAGCGAAGATCTTTGATTTAATATTCTTTTGCCGATGGTTTTGGCTACGGTGATTTGAGTATTCATTTCATTGGCTCCGTTGTTTGCCGATGAATGAACTTTAAGTCACGCAATAACTTATTGCAATAACAAAACTTATTTTTATTTTGCAATTTGGTTTAATGCATTGATTTTTCTGATTAAATTTTATTGTTTTACTGCATGTATACAGCTATTGATAAAGAAAAAGCCGCTTTTCAGCGGCTTCAAAAGGTGTGGTGTTGAAGGTTAGAGCCTATTGTAATTGATTGATTCGTGCATTATGGCTTTACCCATCACGTAAAGGTCATCCTGGTTTTCTTCCGTGATATACCATTTCTCATATGCTGGGTTATCCGATAACACTGCTAGCCTGTTTCCCTGCATCTGGAGTCGTTTTAGGTGAAATGTTTTACCAAAAACAAAGACATATACACCATCTGTTAGAAAGTGTCGGACGGAAATGTCAACGAAGACACGATCACCGGAATTGAATGTGCTGGCCATGCTGTCGCCATTGACTGTCATTACTTTTACGACATCTTCACTACGATTTCCAAAAAGGGATTTTGCGTGTTCAGTAGTGAACTCTATAGCATGTAAAACCTCAACATATTCTGAAAGCATAAACGTGCCAGGCCCAGCACTCACCGAAAGGTCAAGAACTTCGACCCTGAATATGCCAGCGTTATCCTTTACTTCCCTGTCGGGCATAGTCTCTATCACATACCCCTGTCTGTGGGGTACATGATTTTTCCCGGTAGAAAGCCATTCAGGGCTTACACCCAGCGCATTCGCAATCTCAACCAGCTTACGTGTTGTGTTGGTTTTGCCTGCAACAAGGCGCCAGATAGCTGGTTGCGAAACCCCAACTTTCATCGCTAATTCTGCCTGTGTAAGGCCAGCGTCAACCATCGCTTTTTGAAGACGATCTGAGAATGTGTTCATACCAATAAGCCTATACAAAAAGTTATTAAGTGGCAAATACGATAAGTTATTGCATAAAGTTATTCAAGGTTATACTCTTTCCTTGTGTTCAATAACTTTTGGTACTTTTATGATCAATCAACATGTCAAGAGAGCTATCGATATTCTCGGCGGACAAGCTGCATTAGCAAGGGCTTGTGGGGTTACTCAACCAGCTGTTTTTCGCTGGCTTAATGGTAGCCGGGTTAAGGCTGATCATGTCATGTCCATTGTTAAAGCTACTGGTGGCGAAGTTAAAGCCTACCAGATCCGCCCAGACCTTCCAGACACATTCCCTCATCCGGGAAATGAGGTGTGAGGTGTGATATGTCGCACTCAATCACTACCGAAAACCAAGTTAAGCCATTGGATATCGATTATCGCGATCCGCGCGGTGTGATTGTGCATGTCACCGGCTGGAATCGGGATAAACAGCAGGTGTACTTCACCAGGCAGAATTATCCGCATGAATGTATGCAGCCTGTCTGGAAGTTCCAACAATATTTTACGAAGGTCTCGGAGGCGCAAAATGCGTGATTACGGAAAGGTGTCTCCTCACTTCTGGATTGGCAGAACAGGCAAAGAGCTGCGTCAGGCTGGGCCAGAGTCTCAGCTTGTGGCGTTGTACCTGCTTACCAGTCCGCACGCCAATATGATCGGTCTTTATTACATGCCCCTTGCGTTCCTGTCTCATGAGACTGGATTAACCATGGAAGGGGCTAAGAAGGGGCTTAATAGCGCCATTAAAGCCGGGTTTTGTAAGTACGACGAGCATTCAGAGATGGTGTGGGTCATCGAAATGGCAACGCATCAAATCGGCGAGGCACTGAAACCCGGAGACAAGCGCTGTACTGGAGTACAGAACGAATACAACAAAGTATCGGATAACCTCTTTCTTTCAGAGTTTTACGAGAAATATTCGAAGCAGTTCAATATGACTTGCCCCCGTAGTAGTGAGCTCCAGATCCCGGATGTAAATGAAGGGGCTTTAAAGGGGCTTGCAAGCCAAGAGCAGGAACAGGAGCAGGAGAAAGAACAAGATCAAACTAATTTGTCCGATTCGAATCTGACCGATGGCGATAAACCTGACGAGTTGAAAGGTCAACCTGCACAGGGAAAACCTGATTCAGACTCCGAAGGTGCTGGAGTCCCGGATCCAATCGATGCCGCTTTCGAAAATATTTTTTGGGACGCAGGTTTGAGGAAGGATGCCAAGGTAAAGGCCCGGTCCGCCTTTAAAACCAAATACCGCGAATGGAAAAAAACAAACCGAGGTACTCCGGATAGCTTCGCCGTAATGCTGGCAGAAGATATCCGCGTTCGAGCAAAGGCGCAGCAAATGGGCTTCGACAAGCTCCTTCCAGCCTCATACCTGAACGGTGAGCGCTGGAACGACGAAAAGCCACAGGTAGCCCCTCAGATATCTGCAGGCACAAACGCCGTTGGTGGGGCAGGAGCGTCCTGGTACGCCAAACCCAATGACGGTTCGGCTGAGGTATTTATCAGTCAGGCCGCAATTGACCGCATGAAACGTGGAGCTAACCGCCCATGAAAACAACCCTCAAGCGTGTCCTGGTTGCTGGTTATAACTGTGGCTTTCTGCGCGAGGGATTCGTGACGTGGTGCTTTATAAAATTTGATTTACGGAGTGTCTGATGACCCCTGCTGAACTTTCAGAAAAACTATGGGATAACGCCGAGCGCGTCGCTAAATTTCTCCTTCCGAAAGGACATCTGGAGGGGAAAGAGTGGTGTGCTGGCAATACGAACGGTGACTCAGGCAAAAGCCTCAAGGTCAATATCGGCGGTAAAAAATCATGGGCTGACTTTGCCAGCGGTGACAGCGGCGACCTGCTGGATCTCTGGGTGCTGGTGCGTAACTGTCAGCTACATGACGCCATGCGAGAAGCGAAAGAGTTTCTTGGCCTGAAAGATGATGACCACCACTTCGAAGCGAAGAAAAAAACGTTCTCGCGTCCGACGAGGAAGGGCGTTAAATCGGCCAGTAAATGCTACGACTACCTTGCTTCGCGTGGTATCACCCGTGAAACAGCAGATCGTTTTAAAGTGACAGATGCGGTGGTCTGGTACCACGACGAAAACCGCGAGGTGCCTGCCGTGGCATTCCCGTACATCCGGAATGGCGAACTGCTGCAGGTGAAACGTATTGGTACCGAGCGGCCAAACGGCAAAAAGTTGATCATGGCTGAAGCTGATTGTGAACCATGCCTGTTTGGCTGGCAGGCGCTGGATAAAAACACCCGTCTGGTAGTGCTGTGCGAGGGTGAGATTGACTGCATGACCTTCACGCAGCTCGGTTATGATGCCCTGTCTGTTCCCTTTGGCGGCGGTAAGGGTGCCAAACAGCAGTGGATTGAATACGAGTATCACAACCTTGATCGCTTCCAGGAAATCTGGCTGTGCCTGGACAACGACGATGTAGGCCGTGAAGCGGCAAAAGAAATCGCCAGACGTCTTGGTGAGCATCGTTGCCGCATGGTTGAACTGCCGCACAAAGATATCAACGATTGCCTGATGAACGGCATGGACAGCGACTCCATTCTGGAATACATGGAGCGCGCCAAATTCTTTGATCCCGATGAGCTTTGCTCAGCAGGGGACTTGCTTCAGGAAACTATCGAGGCATTCGAACATCGGGATACCGGTCTGTTTACAAGCCCATGGGCTTCGCTGAACAACAACTTTAAGTTCCGTGCCGGTGAACTGACCCTCGTCAATGGCGTGAATGGGCATGGCAAAACAGAGCTCGTTGGACATATCGCGATTGATGCGATGAGTCAGGGCGTCAGGACCTGTATTGCTTCTCTGGAGCTTAAACCAGGAAAAATGCTTGCCCGACTCACGCGGCAAACCATCTGCACCTCCTCACCGAAGCGTGAAGAAATCATTATGACCAACGAATGGTTTTCTGACCGCCTTTGGGTATTCAAACTCACTGGAACGGCCAAAGCCGGCCGGCTTCTTGAGATTTTTGCCTATGCCCGGCGTCGCTATGGCATTGAGCTGTTCGTCATAGATAACCTGGCAAAATGCGGACTGGACGAAGAAGACTACACAGGTCAGAAGGACTTCATCGATACGCTTTGCGACTTCAAGAACGAGCATAACTGTCACGTCCTGCTGGTTACTCATGCCAGAAAAACAAACGACTCAGCTCCAACCGGAAAGATGGATGTAAAAGGCACCGGTGCGTTAACGGATATGCCCGACAACGTGATGGCCGTCTGGCGCAACATTCCCCGTGAGCTGGCGCAGAGAAAAGCGGACCGTATGGGTTATGAGAGCCTCAACAAAGACGAACAGGCCGCAATCAATCTTCCTGCCTCAATGATTCGCTTGTTGAAGCAACGAGAGGGCGAAGGGTGGATCGGTGACATCGGAGCTAATTTCGACTCTCACTCTCACCAGTTCCTGGAAGGCGAGAAAAAACCATTTAACTACCTGGTCGGTAAGCCGCAAAGCGAGCTTGATCTCGAGTGGGAAGCCAGCAACGTAACGAGGGTTTGAGATATGGAACTTGAAGCATCACTAAAACACTTTAGCCCTCAGGGTATGCACATCAGCGACGACGTAAAAGGAACTTCTCCGGACCGCCTTACAGGAACAGATGTTATGGCGGCCATTGGCACCACCAGCAGCCGTGCGCGCTTCGGCCTGGCGGCGTTCTTCGGTAAAGCGGGAATCAGCAAAACGGATGAACAGCTCGCAGTTCAGGCGCTGGCGCGATATGCGATGGATGTCGCACCGAAGAATGTTCGCAAAGCTGCTGGTGGGCAGTTCGGATGGTGTATGCAGATGCTGGCACAATTTGCTTTTGCCGATTATTCCCGTTCGGCGGCTACCAGCGTGGCATGTCACAGTTGCAGCGGTACCGGGCGAACAACCCGCGAGCAAATTACCCGCAAAGTTTCGTACCCATGGGGTAAAGCTCCATACTGGGCCTGCCGCTCTCGTGCTGTTCGACCGTCTGACTGGGAGCAGTGGATGGAGGTAACAGAGGTTGTACCGGCGGTCTGTGATGCTTGCGAAGGCAAGGGAACGATCAGCGCCCGTTGTCGTTGCGGCGGTAAAGGCGAGGTTCTAGACCGCAAGGCCACAAGCGAGCGCGGCGCGCCGGTGTTTAAAACCTGCGAGCGCTGCAGCGGAAATGGATTTTCTGCGGTGCCGTCTACCGCAGCCTATAAAGTGATACTGAAGCGCGTTCCGGATCTGCACGTCAGAACATGGACTCGCAACTGGAAACCGTTTCTTGAGGCGCTGGTAAGCATTTGTCAGCAGGAGGAGGGAAACGCCGCAAGAGAATTTCAATCTGCAACCAGTTTAGGCGAAGAAGGTGACGAAATTTAGCATTATTACGACATAAGGCTTGATTTTGTCCGAAGTTGTCGTGTATGCTTCTAATCATGCGGAGTAACGCCTGAAAGATTTCAACAATAAGCCCCTTGCGGGGCTTTTTTATGGCAGCGAGTTAACGAAAGAACTGAAAAGGGCCTTATCTTTATTGCTAATTGATTTTTTCAAATGTAGTTGATGATTTAAAGGTTTAAAGTTTTCCTTTGTGAGATATATACATGCTTTCTCAAAACGATCCTGAAGGAATTGAAATCTTTCATTCAGCCTGGAAACTTTTAATCCTAATGACATGACCTTCTTCTCAGGAATATCGTCAGGATTGCAATTATTGAGTTCTTCCAGCAAAAGGCGAATATCTCTTTCGAAGATTAGCGCTATGTTATAATCGTTGAGGAGGCATTCAGGATTACGAACAATGCCAATTACTTCGTCGATGAATTGTGGTTTTACATTATCCTCAGCATTTTCATCTTCGTTATCGGAAGGTTTTTGAGACATAACATTCGACAACTGCATTTCTTCCTTGGTTTTCCTTCTGGGAAGTAAAACTTTTCCATCTCCTAAAGCAGCCATACGTTTCAAAGCTTGACTCCCGGCTCGGCCAACTACTTTAGAATCTCTTAAATCTAAAATTTTATGTGCGACCCATTCTAATGATGGTTCACTGGCTTCGATTTTGGCTTTTGCTTGGTAATGGAGAAAAATATTTTTCTTGGCTTCCTTGAGGGCTGTTAGATATCTGTGGAAATTTGCCTTTTTCTCGAGGTCAGTGGCTAGGTTTTCAAATGCTATACCGAAGACTTTTGTACCGCAAACGTGACCCAGGTTCGTCTCCAGACCATCCTCAGTAAGAACAAGAAACCCTTTTTTATGGCCTGTTCGACAGCTCGACTTGCCACACGGGATTTCTTCCGGGAGGTCATCATAATAACCAAAAACATCGGATAATTGTTGATCGGTCAGTTCCAGCCTGGAATGATAGCTTTCCCGAGCTTGAATTTCTGTCCAGTCATTAATGCGATCAAAGCTATTGCCGTTTTTAATAAAAATCATATCTTCCCTTGCTCTGGTTAGATTGAAAGCACTGCCGCTTGATATTTAACCATTTCCCTGATTGTTTTTCATCATAAAACCATATTATTGCAAGGGTAGTTTTACCTATGTATCTTCTTGCTCCCGGCCCTTTAGCTCAGTTGGTTAGAGCGTGCGACTCATAATCGCCCGGTCGCTGGTTCAAGTCCAGCAAGGGCCACCAGACCGCCACTAGCTCATCGGGAAGAGCGGCAACCCAGGTGTTGTGGTACGGGGTTCGAGGCTCCGGTGGCGGACCACTGCCGACTTAGCTCAGTAGGTAGAGCAACTGACT
>OLGE01004243.1_pt1 | contig 10540 bp, 9 predicted proteins | sample 1605151 | NCBI WGS metagenome assembly OLGE01 (sample SAMEA3888912, study PRJEB22519) | human gut metagenome | biome: human gut; feature: human-associated habitat; material: faeces | place: Denmark | collected 2010
TTGCAGTGGACTTCAATACCCTTAGAACGCAGATTTGCTTCCATCTGCTCGGAAATCATCGGATCCATCGACTCCAGCAGACGGTTTGCCTGCTCCAAAAGCGTCACGCGGGAACCGAGCGCCGCGAAGATCGTCGCGATCTCCACACCGATGACACCGCCGCCGATGACCGTCAGACAGTCAAAATTCCAGTCATCCATCCGCAGAATATCACGGCTTGTCATAACCTGCGGCAGATCAATTCCCGGGATATCCGGAATCACAGGGCTGGAACCGGTTGCCAGAATCACATTTTTTCCTTTCAGCGTCAATGCGCCTTTGGAGGTCGTCACACGCACCACATTATCCGCATGCAGGCGCGCATCGCCGTGAATCATCTCCACCTCCGCTTTTTCTAACATTCCCTGAATCATTGAGCGGAATGATTCCACGGACTCATTTTTATAAATCTGCATCTGCCGCCAGTCAAAGCTGACCTTCTCCGCCACGATGCCAAACCGGAATGCTTTCAACATATCCCGGTAGACTGCCGTCGCCTGCAGAAGCGCCTTGGCAGGAATACAGCCGGTATTGACGCATGAGCCACCCAGCGCTTTTTTCTCGATCAGGACTGCATCCATCCCCATCGCCGCCGCACGCAGCGCTGCCGTATATCCCGCCGGTCCCGCACCGATAATAATTAAATCATAGATATGATCCGCCATATAAATATCCTATCCTCTCATTCTATGGGCTTCCCATTACACAAAAAACTGCCGCAGAAAATCACTTTCCCGGGCAGCTTTTCATCAATTTTATTTTTACAGCAGATGAATGTTGTGAGCCTCTGCCTCTGCGCGCACACCATCCGGCCAGATCGACGCCTGCACCTCTCCGATATGTGCTTTCCGCAGGAAGAACATACAGATACGGGACTGACCGATACCGCCGCCGACTGTATACGGAAGCTCTCCCTCCAGAACTGCTTTCTGGAATGGCAGCTCCGCGCGTTCCTCACATCCCGCCTTTACCAGCTGCTCTTTCAGGGAATCCTCATCAACACGGATACCCATGGAAGAAAGCTCCAGTCCGATATCCAGAACTGGATAATATACCAGAATATCGCCGTTTAATTTCCAGTCATCATAGTCCGGGGCACGACCATCGTGCTTCTCACCGGATTTCATCTTGTCACCAATCTGCTCAATAAATACCGCACCGTGCAACTTCGCAATCTTGTACTCGCGCTCCTTCGGTGTGCAATCCGGATACATATCTTCCAGCTCCTGGGTCGTCACAAATGTGATATTTTCCGGAAGATAACGTCCAATGTACTCATACTCATATGCCATATAGTCCTCGGTCACTTTCAGTGCCTTGTAAACCGAACGGACAATGGATTCCAGTGTCTCACGGGTACGATCTTTTTTACTGATGATCTTCTCCCAGTCCCACTGATCCACATAGACGGAGTGGAGGTTGTCCACCTCCTCGTCGCGGCGGATGGCGTTCATATCGGTAAACAGGCCCTTGCCGACGTTGAACTGATAACGCTTCAGCGCCAGCCGCTTCCACTTCGCAAGCGAATGGACGACCTGCGCCTCGGCGTGCACGTCGGGAATGTCAAAACTGACAGGCCGCTCGTAGCCGTTTAAGTTGTCGTTCAGGCCGGAGGCCTCCTCTACGAACAGCGGCGCGGACACGCGGCGCAGATTGAGCGCGTTGGACAGATTCGTCTGGAAATTGCTCTTGATGAATTCGATCGCGCGCTGCAGCTCATAGACGGACAGTGGGGCGCGGTAGCCCTCAGGGATAAAGACCTTGCTCATGGGGAAGCCTCGCTTTCATATAGCGTTCAAAAATTTACAAAGTATTATACATCAAATTCCGTCTTCATGCAAGTGCAGCGCGGAAATATGCAAACTTTTTGCAGAAACAGAAAACATGGCGAAAATACAAAAAATGATTGACAAATCAAGGGGGTATCGGCTATAATACCATTTGTATGCTCCATGGGAGCAGCTAAATTCTTGACTCGCTGCGGCGGAGGCTGTACCGGCGTCCGCTGTTGAGCATATTTTTACAGGAGGTGTAGATTCCATGGCAACTGTTCGTACCTATCAGCCCAGAAAGCGTCACAGATCCAAGGTGCATGGCTTCAGAAAGAGAATGGCTACCGCCAACGGCCGCAAGGTCCTCGCCCGTCGCCGCGCCAAGGGCAGAGCAAAGCTCTCTGCGTAATCTGACGCGCCTACACCGCAGCACACATACATTCGGGGTGAATGGAAGCAGTTCTGTTCGCCCCATCTGTTTATCAGCCGCAAAAAGACGCAGACCGTCGTCTTGTCCCGAAGGTGGGCGCATTATGCAGTTTTCTTCCTCGTTAAAGCTCAATCATATCTTCCGCCGCCTCTACCACAAGGGCCAGAGCGCGGCCAACGGCTATCTCGTGCTCTACTGCCGCAAAAACGGCTCCCGGCAGAACCGCATCGGCCTGACCGTCAGCGCCAAGCTGGCCCATGCCGTGCACCGCAACCGGCTGCGCCGCCAGCTGCGCGAGATCTACCGGCTGCACGAAGCGCAGTTTGCAAGGGGATATGATATCGTCGTCGTCGCACGGACCCGCGCCATCGGCGCGGACTACGCGGCGCTGGAGCGCGCCTATCTTTCGCTTGCCGCGAAGCTCGGTCTTCTCGGGGGGCAGACGGCGTGAAGCGGGTATGCCTGCGGCTCATCCGCCTGTACCAGAAGTATATCTCCCCGGGCCTGCCGCGCCGGTGCCGGTTTTCGCCGACCTGCTCGCAGTATGCCCTGGAGGCGATCGAGAAGTACGGCGCGGTGAAGGGCGGCTGGCTGGCGTTCAAACGGCTGCTGCGGTGTAATCCCTTTTACAAGGGAGACTATTTTGACCCGGTGCCATAGGGCAGCGTGGTTTTTTCCCGTTGTCCGTGGCCATCCCACCACATTTGGAGGAAAACAATGAAGAAAAAAGTCCTGGTTTGGGTCCTTGCCGCCGTGCTGCTTCTGTCCATGGTCGGCTGCTCGGCCGCAAACGTCAGCTCCACGAACGACCAGTACGTCGGCATGGAGCCGGCTGCCGCCGCGGAAGCCGCTGCTGCGGAGACCAAAGACACCGCGAGCCTGTCCGACATCATCCGCGTGCCGTTCGGCTTTCTGCTCGACTGGCTGTACACGTTCACGAACAACTACGGCCTGGCGCTGATCCTCTTCTCCCTCATCATCAAGCTCGTGCTGCTGCCGATGTCGGTGAAGAGCAAGAAGAGCATGCTCAAAATGTCCCGCCTGTCGCCGCAGGTCAAGGCGCTCGAGTCGAAGTACGGCGACGACAAGCAGAAATATCAGCTGGCTGTCCAGCAGCTGTACAAGGAAGAGGGCGTCTCGATGGGCGGCGGCTGCCTGTGGTCGTTTATCCCGCTCATCATCCTGCTGCCGCTGTACTACATCATCCGTGAGCCCATCACGTACATGATGCACAACCCGCAGTCCACCTCCGCCGCCATCGTCGCCTTCATGCAGGCCAGCGGCGTCAACCTCGGCAAGAATGCCTACTATGCACAGTTGGCCGCCGCCGGTCACATCGGCGAGTTCATGGACGATCTCAAGGCGCTGGCTGTCACCGCGAACGCCAATCTGCAGGCCATGAACTTCCAGTTCCTCGGCATCGACCTGTCCGGCATCCCGTCCATCAAGTTCTGGGAGTGCGAAGGCTGGGGCGAGATCGGCCTGTTCCTCATTCCGGTCGTTTCGGCCGGTCTGCAGGCTGCGTCCATGTGGATCAGCCAGAAGATGAACAACCAGGTCGCCACGAACGCCGACGGCGAACAGGACGCCGAGGCTGCCAAGACGGCCAACCAGACCAACATGACCATGATGCTCATGATGCCGCTGATGTCCCTCTGGATCGGCTTCTCCATGCCGGCCGCGATCTCCATCTACTGGATCGCGCAGGCCGTGTTCGGCGCCGTGCAGGATTATTTCCTGACGAAGCACTACCGCAAGGTCTATGAGGAAGAAGACGCCGTCCGGCAGGAGCTTGCAGCCAAGCGCCGCGCCGAAGAGGCGGAAAAAGAGCGCCAGCGCGCCCTGCGCCGGGAGCAGAACCCCGACGGCATCACCGACAACGTCAGCAAAAAGAAGATCCGTCAGCAGGAAAAGGAAGCCGCTGAAAAGGCGGCCAAAGCATATGAGGCCAGGAAGAACCCTGTGCAGGAATCCGAGGAAAAGAAGCCGCTTTCCGGCGACCCGGAGCGCCCGTACAGCCGCGGCCGCGCCTATGATCCTGCTCACTACGGCAGAAAGCGTCCTGCCGGCTCTGACGCAGAACAGACAGAGGAGTAATTATGGAGAAATTTATTACCGCAACCGGCAAAACGATCGATCTGGCCATTGCAGCGGCTCTGGAAGAGCTGCATATGGACCGTGACAGCGTTTCCGTTGAAGTTCTGGAAAACCCGAGATCCGGCTTCCTTGGCATCGGCGCACAGCCCGCGCGCGTCAAGGTCACCTATGAAGCACCCGATGAAGCGCCCAAGCCCGCCCTGTCTTCCGCGTCGCGCAGCAAGCCGAAAAAGCCTGCTGAGTCCAAGCCCGCGGACAGTGCGAAGGTGATCGCGCCCGCCGCTCCAAAGGTCATCGCACCGGCTGCGCCCGAAGCGCCCCGTCCGCAGGATACGCGCGCTTCCGCACCCAAGGCTCCGCAGCAGCCGCGTCAGGAACGCGCACCGAAGCAGCAGCGCGGCCCGAAGCCCGAACGCCGCGACCAGAAGCCGCGCCAGCCGCAGCAGCCCGAAAAGCCCGCTGTCCCGGCAGAGCCGAAGGTCTACGCGCCCGCAGAGCCCGGCTCCACGGAAGAGCGCATTGAAACCTTCATCAAGGGCCTCCTTGAGCACATGGGCTCTGACGCCGTGCCGCACGCCGTCAAGACGGCGGACGAGACGTATCTGGTTGATCTCGTGGGTGAAAACCTTGGCATCCTCATTGGCCGCCGCGGCGAGACGCTCGACGCGATCCAGCATCTGACCAACTATGCCGTCAACCGCGGCCAGAACAAGCGCGTGCGCATCAACGTTGACGCCGAGAGCTACCGCCTCAAGCGCGAGCAGGCGCTGCAGCGTCTGGCCGACTGCGGCGTGCTGCCCGGGGACTGGGCTGCGCAGCAGGACACCGCCGAGGCAGACAGCTACACGGATTATGACGGCCGCTGGTATGACCTGAGCGCAGCCTTCTGCGCGACCGACAGCCTCGGCTTTGTGACGGTGCGGCGGTTCGGCATGACGGACAATGCACTTTTTACGCGCTACAGCGTCACTATGGACAGCCGCACCGGCACAGTGGTCGAGGCATGGCTCTCGATGGCCGGGACCGACGCGGAAAACACCCCGCTGCCCACCGAGACCGCCCTGCGCAGCTTTGCCGCCCAGGCCGGACTGGAAAGCCTTGGCGACTGGGCCGCCCCCGCCGACAGCCCCTACGGCTGCGCCCTCTACAGCACGAACGGCGGTGCGCTCATCACCGCCTCGACCCACCCCTACACCTACCAGGATTACGTCGGTACAGCGCCGGTTTTGTCAGACCGCTGGTACTACAGCCTGACCCTCCAGCTCCGCACCGAGGACCAGCTGCCGGGGTAGGGGGCGGCGTCCCGCCGCCATACAGCCCTTGCCTTCCCCCTCGGGGGAAGGTGGCCCCGCAGGGCCGGATGAGGGGCAGGCTTCCGTCACCGCCCATTCCCGGGAAAACCGTAGGGGGCGGCGTCCCCGACGCCCCGCGGAGGCTTGCGCTGCCGCCCTTCCCCGGGTTGCTACCCGCGGAGACTCGCGCTGCCGCCAACACCCCGCGGAGGGGTCAAGACCCCTCCCTACGGACCGAACCATTGACGGGTGTCCGCGTAACCCCCCCGGGCCGGGCATGCCCGGGCCCTACGGGGAGGCGGGAATCCCATAAATTTTGCAAAAAAGTCAGCTCCAAAATAAATCGTTCCACCAACTACAGCACCAATTATTGTTGCAAAAATCAACGCATTTATAAAAATTTTATGAGAGTTTTTATACTGTCCCTGTACATTTTTTGCCGCTACCATTCTTGATACCGCCAGTGGTAACCCATATGAAGACACAATTAATGCAATACTATATACTTTATACGCACCACCGTAAATTCCATTTCCTTCTTCTCCTAACAAATTGTTAAGTGGAATACGATACATCACTCCAATCATTCTTACAAGAATAGAAGCTGCTGCCAAAATCGTTCCTTGTTTTAAAATATCATTGGTTTTCTTCTTACTACTCATATCTTTCCTTTCTTTCTTAGCGATAAAGCTGAAGCAAATCCATTATTTCTCTTTGCTTTTTCTCCATGACCATCCGTTCCTCTTCCTCCATGTGGTCATAACCACATAAATGTAGCATACTGTGAGCGGTAAGGAAACCTAATTCCCGCTCAACGGAATGTCCAAATTCTTCTGCCTGCTCTATCACTCGATCAATCGAAATAATAATGTCGCCAAGCATCAATTCCCCTGTCTCTGGATGAAACAACATCTCATCCTCCTCTACATGAGAAAAATCTCCTGGCTGTGTGTAAGAAACCATAGGAAAAGATAATACATCTGTTGCCCTGTCTATCTGTCTGTATTCTGCATTAATTTGGTGTATTTCTTCATTTGTAGTTATTATAATATTAATCTCTACCTCATACGGACACTTCTCGTAATCTAACACCTGTAACATCACACGTTTCATCAACGCTTCATAATCGAAAGAAAACTGTTTGTCCGCTTCATACTCAAAATGAAAAGTCATTTTTCTCCTCACTTTCTGTATCTTTTAATTACTCATTTTCTGTTGCTTATTTTCTATCCATTCTATAAAGGCATTTAAAAGAATCGCATATTCTTTTAAAGTAAGCTCACTTTCTGCCAATGCACCTTTCTCCAATCGCAATCGAAACACCTGTTTTACAACTTCGGCTGGTGCTATCTGTTTTTTCTGAATTTCCAATTGCTCTAACATAGAAATTACGCTATCTGCCAACATAACAATACCTCCTTCTCTCGTTTTTGCATGTTGCCTCACAACGCAATGTTCCTCTATAACATTCAACAAGGCATCTGGAAAAGAATATTCATCGGCAATCTCTCTATTTCCTTTTAGATAATCTTTTCCTCTCAACCTGCCAATTTCATGATACAAGCCACCAACATAAGTAAGCTGTGCATCTATCTTCGCCTCTCCTGCAGCATATTTTGCCAAATTTGCAACGGTCATACAATGTGCGTATCTTCCCGGCAACTTTTCTTTCATTTGAACCTGTAAAGAAAAATCTTCTCGTCCCAGTTGCTCTAATCTTAGAAACTCCTTTACCTGCTGATTTCTCGCATCACTTGCCTCTTCTGAAGCAGTATTGCCTTTCTCCTCTACATCTTCTTGTAGAAAGAAGCTCTGCATCCCTTCCTTTACAAAAGAAAGATTTCCCGATTTGCTAATTCCCAGTAAGAACCAAGATACTACCATACTTAAAAAAATGACTACTAAAAAAACAAACTGCTTAAGAAGGGTTTCCATCGAAAAAAAATTCTTCCAAACAAAATCACTTTGACAAAGTAGCACAAGGGCATTGCAAAAGAAACCAATTCCTACAACATAACCTACATTTTCTTTTTTTCTCAAATACGGCAGCAGCAAGCACATTCCCGCTCCAATAAATACTATATAGCTAAACTGTATCATAGAATATCCACAAAGATAAGAATAAAGCAAACTAAACAAAGCCTGATACAGCATACCAATATATGGGTGTACCAAAATACTTACGATCCAGCCTCCCAACATCCATACTTCCTGTACATTCCAAATAGAACTAAGTAACACCGTTCCAAATGATACAATATAACAACAACTAAAATAAAAGAAGCTACATGCATCCTCTTTTTGCTTATCTCTATGGTTCAACGCTATGATAAAAAAGCCCAGTATCGTCAGCACAATAACTGTCAGTTTTCCATTTTTTAGTTGTTCCATGGTTCCCATTCCAAATAGAATAACACAGGTATAAACAAACACCAATATTCCTGCCCATCTTCTTATGTATTCCTCTTTATTCGTTTTTATCCTATTTGCGTCTCGTTCCATCTCCTGCTTTTTTCACCGTCGCTTTCCCATTTTTACCTTTTGTATGTCGAGTTTTCTTTTCTTCATAATCATCATATGCTTTTACAATTTTTTGCACTAACGGATGTCGAACAACATCTTTGCTGGATAAATGACAAAAACCTATATCATCAATCTTACCAAGCACTTTCAATGCTTCTTCTAATCCAGATTTTGCATCTTTTGGTAAATCCTTTTGGGTTAAATCACCTGTAACAATTACCTTTGAGCCAAACCCAATTCTTGTTAAAAACATTTTCATCTGTGCTGGCGTTGTATTTTGTGCCTCATCCAAAATAATAAAAGAATTGTCTAATGTTCTTCCTCGCATATAAGCCAATGGTGCAACCTCGATCAACCCTTTTTCCATATTTTTCATAAAACTTTCCGGTCCCATAATCTGATGTAGCGCATCATACAATGGTCTTAAATAAGGATCAACTTTACTCTGCAAATCTCCTGGAAGAAATCCCAATTTTTCTCCTGCTTCAATCGCAGGTCTTGTCATAATGATTTTTCCAACTTCATCATTTTTAAAGGCGGTAATCGCCATTGCCATTGCCAAATACGTTTTTCCTGTTCCCGCAGGCCCCACTCCAAATACAATCATTTTTTTTCTTATCTGATCAATATAATTTTTTTGTCCGATTGTTTTTGGCTTAATAGGTTTTCCTTGTATGGTATGGCAAATCACATCTCCATCAATCTCTACGATAGCACCTTCTTTATCTTCCATACTTAGTGCCAACGCATAATTTACATTTTGTTCTGTAATCACATTATCCCGTTTGGATAATGCAATTAAATTCATGAAAACACTTTTGGCTTTCTCCACATTTTGTTTTTCACCAATTAACTTGATCTGTCCGTTCCGAGCCACAATCGTCACATTTAGTGTATGCTCAATCTGCTTTACATGCTTATCCAGTTGCCCGCAAACATTCTGCTCATGCTCCACAGGCACCTCAATCATTATCTCCACTAAGCTCATTGTTTTCCTCCTGACTCAACTCCTGGGCGGTAATCTCTTTATAAGTTGTTACCGGTTTTTCTATTACAAATTCTACCTGAAGCGAAACCTTATCCTTCTCGGTCTTATACTGCTCTCTCTTTTTTTCTATTGTCTGTTTCTGCTGTTCTGCTTTTTTCATATACTCCAGACTCTGCTCCTGTAAAATTTTTTTCGCCTGTTCTAGTGTATATCTCGCTTCTACTTCTTCATACTGTCGATAACAGGTCTGCCCATAACTCAACGGTAAAATAAAAGATTTACTGACAGAAACATTGCACACGTTAGCAATTATATCATATTTTTTTGCTTTATCAAAACCTTTCAGTGGATTTAGAAAATATATTTTTTTATTAAACAACTTTAACTCTAGTATCTTTTTCTCGTAGCCAGTATAATTTTTCACTTTATAAATTCGATCACAGGTAAAGGTAATGCTTTGGGTCGTTCGCAATTGAATATCTCCATCTGCATGTACTGCTTCCTTTTTTTTCAAAGTTCCGTCATCATTTTGTAACCCCAATACCCCAGAAATTAGAATTTGTCCCTTCTTTACCTTGTCTCCCTTTTTGACTAGAGGAACACCCTGTCTGGTTACAATATTGACAATTTTCCCCTTTTCCGATGCAATCATATGACAAGCATTATCATCTAGTGTTTTTTTCGTTGGAAGTCTTGTTTCTACAATAGAAATCGATAACTTTGTTCCTTCTAACTCCGTTGAAACCCATCCAATATTCGGATAACTGATACGAATCTGTTCTTCAATATCCTGACAATTTATCCTATGTATGGGAATACCTGTATGTATCTGTATCGTGTTTAGATAAGACAATAGCTGCTCTTCCGTATAATATGATTGTCCTGTAAACGAAATATCCCATAAAAATAAACTAAGACCATACATAAGCATTATTCCTGAAACAAAACCTAAAATTACCCCTTTTTGCTTTCCCATTCGATAGATACAAAAGGGAAGTCCTATTCGCTTTACAATCCATGGTCTGACTTTTGCTTTTCTGGCAATCTTTTTAATAACTCGAAAATCCGATAAATCCATGCAGCAAAAATATTGATCAGCCACCGTATAAATATTCCACAAATAAATATTATGTCTCCGACATAAATTAAAAAATCTTTCCTGTGCTGCACCTCTTAATTCTACTAGAACATACCCTCTGCACCACCTCATCATCCGTTTCCACATACTATCCCTCCTATTCTATATATTGAATTTGGCTAATTCTCCCAATTATGCACAATTCAACATCCGAACAATAGGATATGTGAATCTTTTTCCCCGTAATGATAATCTTTCCATCTCGTGACCAAATCTTAATTTGTGTATCAGAATAATCTAATATCCCCTTATAATTCTCCA
>OLGE01004246.1_pt1 | contig 10532 bp, 9 predicted proteins | sample 1605151 | NCBI WGS metagenome assembly OLGE01 (sample SAMEA3888912, study PRJEB22519) | human gut metagenome | biome: human gut; feature: human-associated habitat; material: faeces | place: Denmark | collected 2010
CACAAATCTGGATACACATTCAGAGCGATGGCACGTTCCAGCTCAAAGCCTACAGCGTCATAATACTCTAACAGACCGATGGAGGCATATCGCATTCCCATAGCGTATTTGATAGCCCGGTCAATATCCTCCGCCGTAGACACCCCCTGCTCAATGAGGTAGATGGATTCCCGGAATAGCGCCTGCGCAAACCGATTTACCAAGAAGCCAGGGACGCTTCGATTCAGAACCACAACCTGACGATTCAGGTCTTTCAGTAGCGTACAGACGGTTTTTGTGGTTTCGTCGGAAGTCTGTTTATGACGGACGACTTCCACCAGCGGCAACATATGAACCGGCTGGAAAGGATGTGCAATCAAAAACCGGGAGGAGTTTTCAATACGCTCAGCTAAAAGAGACGCGTCAATGGACGAGGTGGTGGAAGCCACGATGACATCTCGCCCGCAGTGTTCCGTCACCTGACGATAGACCGCTTCCTTAACGTCTGCATCCTCTGCTACTGCTTCGAATACGATACAGCTACCGACCAGTGATGTTGGGTCATTAGTGATGGTGACCAGGGCCATGGCAGCCTTTTTATTTGCTTCCGTGGCCAGTCCCTCCGCAATCAAGTCATCCCAGTTTTGGCAGATTGTTTCACGGCAACGGATTAACCCTGCTTTAGAGTGCCCCACTACTACCGTAGGATATCCATTACCGGAGGTCAGGGTTGCTTGGCAAGCGCCGATGGTGCCGGAGCCATAGATGCCGATTTGTTTTCCCATAAAGTTCTCCCCTCAAGATGCTTTGTCATGGCCTTGACGAAAATATAATGAAGCAAAAAATATGCCAAAAGCGGCGATTTATGACAAATCCGCTTTTGGCATATTTTCACAGTCAAATTGCACAAACAAATAAAACTATATAAGATCGTAAATGTGAAGCTTGCGGTATAGAATCGTACGGGAGATGCCGAGTTTTCGAGCGGCCAACGCCTTGTTACCCTGGCATTCCTGAAGAGTTTGAATCAGGATGTCTCGTTCTGCGGCACCGGTGCGGCGCCGCAGGGTGGAACTCTCCGGCAGAATAGCCGGTACCGCTGGGGATGCGGAAATTGGATACCTCGGGTGATTGAAATAATCGGAAAAGTATTTCCACTCCAACATCTCAAACCAAGCCAGATTCATCGCGCGTTCCAACACATTCTGCAGTTCACGCACATTACCGGGCCAGTCGTATTCCATCAGGCGCTTTACAGCTTCGGGGGTGATTCCGGGAATCTGCAGATTCAATTGGAAATTCAACTTTTTTATCAAGTGGTCGATAAGCATTGGAATGTCCTCGCGCCGCTCCCGCAAAGGCGGAATGCGAATCCGAATAACATTCAGGCGATAATAGAGGTCACTACGGAATTTACATTTCTGAACCATCTGCTCTAAGGGGACGTTAGTGGCGGAAATGATACGAGTATCAATGGGAATGATGGTAGAGGAACCGATGCGCTCAATCTCGCGTTCCTGAAGAACACGCAGTAACTTAGGCTGGAGTGTCAGAGGCATTTGGCTGATCTCATCCAAAAACAGGCTTCCGCCATTGGCTATCTCGAATTTTCCCACCTGACCGCTGCGGCGGGCACCGGTGAAGGCACCGTCCACATACCCGAAGAACTCCGATTCCAGCAGTTCTAAAGGGATGGCCGCACAGTTTACTTTCACCAACCGATGATTTTGCCGGGGACTGAGTTCATGGATGGCATGGGCGACCAATTCCTTGCCGCTGCCTGTTTCTCCTTCAATATGGACTGTGGATGAGGAGCGAGCTGCACAGACAATTTCATGCTTCATCTTCAGAATTTCTGGGCTGGCACCGATGATGTGATCCAGTGGATTAACGGCTGTGGAATGAGATTGAACCATAAGAAGTTGCTGATTCAAGGCTTCCATCAGGGTTACCACATTGGGTGGGATGGTCATGGAGGTGTGTTCACTTTTGGGAATCATGTATACAAAACAGCCCTCAATCTCACCATCATGAAACAGAGGAGTATAGGAACAGTAGACGGGAACTTCTTCGTTGGTACAGATATTCAGAAGAACTGCATCACCAGAGACAAATTTTTGACTTTTCAAAACCTCATCCACTCGGGAATTTCGAACAATGTCGCGGACATAACGCCCCTTGACTTGGTCCAGCGTATAGCCGGTCAAAGAACTCCATCGGTGATTGACATAAATGTATCGCCCATCTGCATCTGTAACAATCAGCCCTTCCAATTCAGCTGTGATGCGCGCCATAAGTGCCTTGGTTGGGATCTTATCCAATTCTCTGATGGCCATTCCATACGCTCCTTTTCGTGATTTTGACGACAAAAAATAGTTGACACCAAAACTGCCGCATACACAATAGATGTAACAAAATACTAACATGTTCTGCAAACGCTGTAAAGAAAAACTTACATATGTTTACATTGAAACGATTATGTTTTGATGAACACGGGTTGGCAAAATAATTGAGTAACAAAACTATCTCTAAACGATTACTATCAACATGTTGCTGCCCGGGGGTCTATTGCTCCTTGTTTCATAGATGCGGATTTTGACCACAAAACCAGGGTGCTCCATCTTTAAATTTCGTCCTAACCAATGGCAGATGTGATGCCGAAGAGGATGAGGTCATTAGTCACTGTTGGCATCGGGGAGATGTGCTTTTTTTGCTTACCGCAGGTCAAATCCTGGTTAGTTCCGCCCCCAGAACCAGCCCCATGTTTTTCAACTGCGCCCCCAGTCTCTCTGCCTTGCCTCATAACTTGACCCAGAACAACAGAAAAACATTGGGCACAGCGGAGTGGACAGAGGCGGAAGGCGTCCATCTCTGAGCCGAACAGGCTCTGAAAGCCTTGGAAAGGGTCTGCTGTCAGCCTGCAGAGCAGCTACGGATCAGAAGGCCTTGCAAACTTAGGTACTCAGTGTTATCATACAGTATGTAACCTGCCCCCTGTGTCAAGGGTTGTGCTTTTACACCTCACAGGGCTTCGCACTTGTTCAGAGGCAATAAAAATACGTTTCAGAAAAGGTCGGTGGCTGCGTGTGAAAACAGACAAAAGACTGTCGGCCGAGAATTTTATGAAGCTCGTTGAAGTGTTCACCGCAAACGAATGGGAGATCCCCAACGAGGAGGCCGGAATGGAAAGCCGCTTTAACCGGTTTTGCGAGCGCCTTTGCACATTAGACGCGGAGGAACAGCGGTTGGTCATTGAACTGACCCGACGGTTTACAGCGATTGGCGGAGCCGAATATCCGCAACTCATACTCAAACTGATGAATCGCCTCCACAGTCAGAATCTCCCGGTTTTTTCAGAAGTTGAGAAGGTTTTCATCCTCCCGCTTATCGCGCCGGAGGATCATGGCCGAACAAAAAGCTCCAATGTTGTGTGGTATCACTGCCGGGAGGAATTGATTCGATATAGTCCGCTGCTTGCGGATAAAAATGTTCTGTACTATGACATCAAAGAAGCATCACAGATCAAAAATCTCAAAACAAATGAATTGGTAATCCTGGTTGATGATTTTGTCGGCTCCGGTGAAACGGCAGGCTCCGCGGTCAACTGGCTTACAGACAGCTTTGGAGCAGATCCGAAGCAGATCGTCATACTGTCGATCGCAGCGCTGGAAATGGGAATAGACCATGTGAGACAGGAAATCGGGGTCGAGATATACGCATACTATATTTTCCGGAAAGGGATCAGTGATTATTATTCGGACGATCAGCGGGCCGGCTGTCTGAAAACAATGAAAAACATTGAAAATAAGTTGAAGGTCTCGTCAAAATTTCGTCTGGGATACGCAAAAAGCGAGGCGTTGATCTCTCTAATCAGGACACCGAACAACACATTTCCTGTATTTTGGAAATCAAAAGACTTACCATCACCTGCACCGTTTTCGAGGGATTAGTTATGGATGAACAGCTTACTTATCAGCTCTTGAAAATTATGAAGCACAACGGCAATGTATGGGAACTCATTTCCGGCGGCTACGAATTCGGACAAGTTGCCTTTTTTTTGGATACGCTGAAGCAGAAGCACTACATTGCCTTGGATGAAACCGGAAAAACACTGATCACACCGGATGGAGAGGCATTCCTTTCCCGTTTCGAAGAAAATAACCATATTAAACGGTATTCCAAATGGGTACTGCCCCGCAGTGAGATGTGGAGCAAACCTGCTGGCTCATCGTTTATTTACATCCCAAAAGGGTGATACATGCTGCTCTGGGATGATAGCCTTTACACTTTCGGGTGTTGGTGCGAAGATGTCTTCGCGCCATGAATGAACTGATTTTCTAGCCCCGCAACGAAATTGTGTATAAGTGCGACGGAGCGGCTTCTCCACAATTTCGTTGCAGCCACCGCAAATGGAATTTGCGGATGGCGTACAGACAAAACAAGGGATTGTTTTGTCTGTATGGATGAGAACGAGTATCATTTCAGGGCAGCATGTTTACCATATATCAAGGGAGGCGGCCAGATGCGTTGGGACAGTTATGAACGGAAATTCAGAGACCTTGCCGGGAAAAGCGGCGCCGCGCAGGAAAAAATCGAAAGCTGGCTCATCTACGCCAAAGAGCTGACCTCGAATAATCTTCCTATTATCTTTGATCAAACCCATTTGGCGCTGCTGCTGGGCATTGACAATGAGTATCTTCACCGCATGTCAAACGCTCCTGAGTACTTTTACCGCACCTTCTACATCCGGAAGCGAAACGGGAAGCAGCGGCGGATCGACGAGCCTCTGCCGGACCTCAAAAAGGTGCAGTCGTGGATCTTAACGGAAATTCTCTACAAGGTGCCTTGCAGCAAATTCGCAAAAGCCTACGTCCCCCATACTTCGATCAAGGATAATTCCCGGTTTCACCGGAATCAGAAGATCGTTGCAGGGGTCGATTTGAAAAACTTCTTTCCCTCTATTAAAAGCGGATCTGTTCTCAGCGTATTTCTTTCCATGGGCTATAACCTGCCCACGGCGGTTTTTCTGACGAGACTGTGCTGTCTGCGGGAATCCCTCCCTCAGGGCGCCCCGACCAGCGCGTATCTGTCCAATCTGGTCATGCGTCACTTTGACGAGCAGATCAGCGCATACTGCATGGAAAGGAAGATCCGGTATACCCGGTATGCTGACGACTTAACCTTTTCCGGGGACTTTGATGTTGCGGCCCTGCTCTACCGCATCGATGGGGAGCTTAAATATCTCCATCTGCGCCGTAATCCGCAGAAGCTGAAGGTTATGCGAGGCGGAGACCGGCAGAAAACGACCGGAATCGTTGTCAATGAAAAACAGCAGCTGCCAAGAGAGTACCGAATGAAGATCCGTCAGGAAATCCATTATATTCAGAAATTCGGGCTTGACGATCATCTGGCGCACATCGGAGAGACACGCCCCCATTATTTGCAGCATTTGATGGGTAAAATCGAATATGCCTTTTTTATCAACCCGAAGGACGAAAAAATGAAAGCCTATCGGGAGGTGCTCCGCGCATACAGGCCGTGTGAATAGGGGAGGCAAAAAACCGTGCCGGGAGTATCATCCCTGGCACGGTTTTTTGCAGAAAAAGTGCATTTCGATCGGGAATACTCATACTGTCTTCGCCACTAGTTTAATGACAGTGGGTGAAGAACGGAAGCGTTTTTCGGAATCGGTTCCGGCGTGTAGGGCGGCGAGGGTCCTTACAATAAAAGTATAGGGCCGGAAGAGGCGACAGTACGGAACAAAGAGGACCTTTCCGGGACGGCGGGCCGTCGGGCATCGCCGCCGGGGTCATAGCGATACCTATGGGTATCCTGACTGTCTGCTCACCTGGCCGCGCACAGACCGTCACCGAAGAAAGTCATACAGGGCGGGGCCAAGGCTGCCGCCTGATCGCGGTGGAACGGGTGCGCGGCGGAACATTTCGGCCGGGTTTTGCGATCGAGGAGGTTTGCGTATTTGAAACAGGACTACATTTGCGCCGGGGCGCTGACAGAGGAATCCCTGACCGGGGCGGTGTCGGACTTTTTGTACCGGGTCCGTCCCCACAGAGAGCGGCTGTGGGACTACTACGAGGGCCAGCAGCCCGTGCCCAAGGGCGAGGCCGTCCGGGGACGGCCCAACAATCTGCTGCGGGTACCCTTCCCCCGCTACATCACGGAGGTGCAGACCAGGTATTTCCTCGGCGTGCCCCCTACCCTTTCCTATGAGCGCCCGGAGGAGGGGCGGATCTATGCCGGTCTGCCCATGGATCATCTGCTCTTTGACATTGGCCGGGACATGAGCATCTGCGGCGAGGGCTTTGCGCTGGTGTGGCTGGAGCAGTCCGGCGTGCGGGTGTGCCGGTGCGACCCCCTCACCTGCTTCGGCATCCGCAGCGGCGAGGCCGGCGAGCCGCTCCGCGCCGCCGTCCGGCTGTTCAAGCGCCCGGACGACAGCGTATGCGGGATGCTCTACGAGGAGGAGCGGGTCACGCCCTTCACATGGGACGGTCAGCGGGTGGCTCTGGGCGCGCCGGAGGAAAATCTGCCGGGGCATCTGGCGCTGGTGCCCTTCAACAACAACTGCCGGACCTGCGGCGATTTCGAGATGGTGACGGGTCTGATGGACGCGTACAACCTGCTGCTCTCCGGGGCCATGGACGATATGCAGTCGGTGGCCAACGCCTTCCTCGCCCTGTACGGGATGCAGGGTACGACCCAGGGGGACATCGACGAGGCCAACCGCACCCGCATCCTCTCTCTGGCGGAGGGGGGCCGTGCGGAATTCGTGGTGAAGAATCTGAATCACGAGGCCCTCGCCCAGCTGGAGAGCAATCTGCGCCGCAGCATTCTGGAACTGAGCATGACGCCGGATCTCTCCGACGAGCGCTTCGCCGGGAACGCCTCCGGCGTGGCGATGCAGTATAAGCTGCGGCGCAAGGCCGAGGAAACCACGGAAACGGAGAAGTAATATATGAACGAAGAAGAAAAGCAGAAACTGGAAACTCTGCGGGCGGAAAAGCTCCGCCGGGAGCAGGTGGAGCGGGCCAGAGCCGCCTTGGAGCGGGGCGGTGTGCCCCAGTCCTTCGCGCCGCTGCTGGCGGGGGGCGACGACGGCGACACAGACCGCCGGACGGAGGAATTCCGCGCGGCGTATCAGGCGTCTCTGGCGGAGGACGTGAAAAGCCGTCTGCCCGCCTCCGCGCCGGTGGTGACGGCTCCCCTGCCCCAGCGTCCCAGACGGGGCATCCGGCGGCTGAGATAGGAGACGGGATATGAATATTCAGGGAACATATACGAACAAGGGCCTTGCGCTGACGGCGAAAACCGCCGCGGGGGCCTGTCTGCGGGTGACCCGTGTGGTGGGCGGCAGCGGACATACCGCGGACGTCCCCAACGCCGCCCAACTGCCGGAGATCCGGCAGACGCTGGCGGTGGGCGAGGCCCGCTGCGCTGGGAACACCGCCGTTTTGCCCGTGACGCTGGCAGCGGTGGAGTTGGGGGCCACATACACGCTGACGGAGCTGGGCGTCTATGCGGAAGATCCCAATGAGGGGGAGATCCTGTACTGCGTCTACCGATTGGACGAGCCTGTGACCATTCAGGCCGGAAGCGACACGGTGCTGCGATTTTACCTGCGCCAGACCGTCAGCGAGGACGGCGGCGCAATGGTACTCTGCTCCCCTGCCGGTCTTATCACTGAAAGCGACTGCGGCCCGGTGCGAAGAAAGGTGCTGGCTACCGGCGTGCCATCCCGAGCCGTCACCATACCTGCGTCGGAGCTGCAAGCCTATCTCAACTCCCTTCCCCGCTTGCTGACTGAGCATCATGACATCACTCTCAGCGGAACGAATTCCGACATTGTTTACGTGAAGGACTTTCACGGCTATGGCAGCCTCTCGTTCCACGCGAACAATTTGGGAGACTGCGTATTTACGCGGGGCTTTACACTGAAAAACTGCAGTGCGCCGGTGATAATGGAGAAGCTGAAATGGGAACTTGGATCAAACATACCGTATGGTGAAAGCTGCGTCTACTGCTCGACCAGCGAGGTCATGGCGCGGGAGTGTTCCTTTACCGGCTATGTGTCACCTAACGGAGGACAGGTCGGGCGTGCCGCAACAACAGTCAACCGCGGTTGTTGTGATCTTTGGAATTGTAAATTTCATAATTTTGAAATGGTTATCAACTGTTTTGGTGCCGGGCATATCGACATAATTGAAACAGAACTAGGGGGAGAATACGGCGGCAGCAAGTACGGCGTATTTACCGATCTCGGTGGGGTGGCCATGCTTTCGGACAAGGTCCCAGCCACGCTGGGCAGCGGCGGAAATGTAACGAGAAACGGCGGCGTGATTATACAGGGCGGTAAATTTATATAAGGAGAAACGGCATGATCTTGTATTTATACAAGCTTGGGACAAATACGCCCGCGCTGACCATCAAAAACGCGCGGAGTTACACGGCAGACAGCGTGACGGACGAGGATGGGGCGGTATATAGGCCCTTGGCGGAGGACTATGAGTTGTCCGGCAAGGCGGACTGCTCGGAGACCCTGCGGGCCGACTACCGCGCGGCGCATCCCACACAGGAGACCCGGCTGGAGGAGCTGGAGACGCTGGTGGCGGCGCTGCTGTTCGGAGGTGAGGGCGTATGAGTACGGCTGTGGCGCTGCTGTGCCGTGTGGCACGGCGGAGAGTGGAGCGGGGCGAGGATTCATTTCATCGCCCTGCTCCCGGATGTAGCTAAACAGGGCGATCCAATCGAAGGAATTTCCGTTGCAGGTTTCCAGCATCCGGCAGCCAGCGCCGGACAGCTCCACACCGGCATCATCACGGCCACCGTGATAGAGATGAATCCCACCGAAGAACTCATGACAGAGCCAGCCGTCACGAGCCTTTCCCTGCTCCCAATCTACTTTTTACAGTCCCAGCATTTCCGCCAAATCAACCCAATTATGTATTTTTGAGGTAAATCGGAGATAGTCAATCAGTATCTCTATAAAATCACCCTCAAACCATTGATATGAAAGGCTTTGGTACAAACCACCATGACTAATAGCACCCCCGTGCTACCAGCCGGGGGTCAAGTGCGGTTTCCTGCACTTTTCCGGTGTCTTACAGTTCCGCAGCCGCAGCCGTGCCAGGCTGCGAATTTTGTATGACAGTGAGTACAGCGACGAGCCGACGCATCAAGCGCTTTTTCACTTGCTGGTCATGCACGTCGGGGCCGCCGTTCCCCGGGGCCCCACCGCTCGCGCGGTTCCCCTCGGCACAGACGTCCCCGCCTGCGCTGACCATATCGCTGAAGAGCTTATAGCTGTCGTAGACCTTGCTGTACTTCTTGTGATACGCGAAAATCTGCTTACTGAGCATGAGCTTGTTGCCGCCGTACCAGTATTCGATCGCAACGAACCACGTCATGCCGGTCAGGGAGATCAGCAGACCGCCGAAACTGTAGTTGTTCAGCTTCCGGTGCTGGGAGAACAACGTCACCCAAGCGCCGCGATCCTTCCGCCCGAAGTCCCGGCAGTTGAAGATGATCTGACACTCGTCAATGATGACCATGGTCTGACCCTCAACGCCGATTTTGTGATGCTCCAACGCGTATTCTACCAACCGCTTGGCGGTCAACTCGGAGTTACCAACGGCATGGCAGATGGCACCTTCGGCGTCAACAATACCTGCACCCGTGGGCAGAGTGTGACGTTCCTGTACCGTGCGCTGGGCACGGCTCCCAGCACGGTCAACGGCTTTACCGATGTGGCGGCTGATTCCTTCTGCGCTGGTGCTGTGTGGCATGGGCAGTGGAGAACGGCGTGACCAACAGCACGTCCGCTACCACGTTCAGCCCCGCCGATGGCTGCACCCGTGCACAAATCGTCACGTTCCTGTATCGTGCCTATCAGGGCAAGTAAATCCCTATAAAATGAGCAGTTCCCCGCCACTCGGCGGGGAACTGCTCTATGCAAAGCGAAACTTGACATCACGAAAGAAATCGCTATAATGAAAATAGAAAGAGGCGCTACCGGCAGATGGTTAGCTCCCCACTTGGTTAAGAAGTAACCGCTTGCTTGGAGGCTGGGCGGTTACTTCTTTTTTGCCTGAATGAACAGGCTGCAAATACCGATGATGACAAGGCAAAGTTGAAGAACTTCGGATGTACTCATGAGCAGCCCCCCTTTCGCAAGATCAGGGGGCAAGAAGTTACCCCCGGAAATGGGGGCCAAACCGCCGCCGTTAACTGGTAGCGCCACGGTGAGCATATCATAAAGAACGACAAAATGCAACTTTTTACGCTGTTCCGAAGCCAGAATAAGGGGCTGATTTCTACCCCTATATTTACCCCTAACAGCTTACCGTATTTTACAGAAAAACCAGCAAACCCTTGAAAACACTACATTCTTTTACGCGCATTTTCTTTATTTTACACCTCTTCGAAATTTCATTGTATTATCTCCTCGCATTCTTGTATTTTTCGCTGGTATAACGCAATTATACCGAACCTGCGGCAAAATAGCAACATATCAGTACGCTCCGCAGGAGATCAGTCAA
>OLGE01004259.1_pt1 | contig 10502 bp, 6 predicted proteins | sample 1605151 | NCBI WGS metagenome assembly OLGE01 (sample SAMEA3888912, study PRJEB22519) | human gut metagenome | biome: human gut; feature: human-associated habitat; material: faeces | place: Denmark | collected 2010
AAATGTCGCCTTTTGCAACTTTATGACCGACTTGTATATAAGAAAACCGCAAGGAAACTCCATGAAGGAGCCGCCTTGCGGTTTCTGTTATAAATTCTTTGATGACGGCTCGTTACCGTCCTGTTTTTTATTTCCCTTGATAGGTTCGATACAGGAAGGTCACGATCTGCGCTCTTGTGCAGTCGTTGCCGGAGCCGAACAGACCGCCGCCGATGCCGCCGGTGATCTCGTTCTTCTCCGCCCATGCGACTGCATCAGCGTAGTAGGCATTTGCCGCCACATCGTTGAACGCGCTGCCGCCGCTGACGGCGGGGCTGCCGGAGGCGCGGTAGAGGAAGGCTACAGCCTGCTCACGGGTGCAAGTAGCGTTCGGGCTGAACTTGCCGTCGCCGGTGCCGCCGGTAATGCCGTTCTCCACGGCCCAGGCCACCGCCTTGGCGTAGTAGCTGTCAGTGGGGACATCCGCGAAGTTGCCGGTGCTCTTCGGCTCGGGAGAACCGGCTGCACGCCACAGGAAGGTCACGATCTGGGCGCGGGTGCAGGCGGCGTTGGGGCCGAAGTGAGTGTCATCCGTGCCAGAGGTGATACCCTTCTCCGCCGCCCACTTCACCGCGTCGTAGAAGTAGTTGTCGGCCTTGACGTCCACGAAGTAGTTCAGCATGGTGTTGTCGTCCATGAAGGTGACCTTGACCTCGACCTTGCCCGCAGGCATGGTGAAGGTATACTTGCCATTTTTCTCGGTGAGCTTGAGCTCCTTGCCGTTCTTGTCCAGAACGGTCAGAGTTTCCAGCGTGTAGCCCTTGTCGGGAGTGACCGTGACGGTCACGGTGTCGCCCGCCGCCGCGTTCTTAGGACTGACGGAAACGGAGCCGTTGTCCGTCTTTGCCGGGGCGGTGACGGTGAAGGTCGGGACGGACGCCCCGCCGCCACCGCCGCCGCCGGAGGAACGAGGGTTGACGGTCAGGGTACCGCTTTCAGGTGTTCCGACTTCATAATTGGTATCCATGCCGGATTTCAGTGCAGTCGTTCCGCTCACAGTGATGGGGAAAGAGCCGGTGCCTGTGCCGTCCGCCGTGCAGAAAGCAGTTGCTTTCGTTTCGATCACAGTAGCTTCGCTGTCGCCGGAGGCAAAGTTGCCGTAGGTCACGGTGAAGGTGGGGAGTGTTCCGTTCGCGGTCATGCTCTTGTTGTCTGCCTTGACGCTGATCGCGCGCTTTGCGACGGAGACGCTGACGCTGTTCTCCGGTACATCCGCATAGCCATCGTTGCCGATGACCTTGTAGTACACAGTGTAAGTACCGGCGTTCTTGACCTTGGGAAGCTCCGTGCTGTAGCCGCTGCCAGAGGCCAGGCTGTACTGCAAGGTACCACCAGTGGCAGAGCCAGCATCAATCAGCACCTGATCTGCGCCGTTGTAGACCAGTCTGGTCTTGGCCGTAGGAGCGGTGACCACAGGGGTAGTCTTGTCGTTCACGGTAACCGTTACGGTGATTGTATAGCTCTCATAGTTGGTCGCGCCGGTTACAGGAACTGTGATGGTGGCCATTTTATTGGCCTTGCTCGCGTCGTTCACAAAGGTGAACTTCAGGGAATTGCCCTCCATGACGGGATCGCCGCTGAGGACTTTTTCGCTATCTGCTGTGGTGATTGTTCCAAAACTGCCGCCCGCGGCCAGATAGCGGCTCAGATCCACGGAACCGGTCGTGCCGTACTTGGCGGAGCCGAAGGCAGTCTTGTTGCCGTAGTTCGCCTTGTTGATGGTAAAGCTTTTCTGCGTTTCGCCGAAGGTGTAATTGCCAGTTGCCGTTTCCGTAACTGTAATCTTACCGCTGCCCGCATTGACATTATCGGTGATAACGGCAGCGTAGTCGTTTTCCGCCAGTGTAGTGGTGCCATCCTTCACGGTAAAACTCGGCAGGATCATCGCGCCGTTGTTGTAGGCATAGCTGCCCGATACCTCAATGGTCGGGGTAATGCTCTTTTTAGCGATGGTAAACTGCTTCGTCACCTCACCGATATAGTTACTGGCATCCTTTGCCGTAACCTTCAGTGTGTGCTCACCGGCATTGGTCTGTGTATTTTCGCTGATATCGCAAGAAGTAGTGATGTCCTCGCTATTAAGTTCCACCTTGGTAACCGTCTGCGTCTGGGCGGAACCATTGTAGATCAGCGCCGTTCCAAGAGTGACCTCCGCGCCCGTAATGGACTTAGGCGCAATGGTGAAGGAATCGGAAGTGGCCGTATAGATATGGGTGGGTGTCTCGCACTTCACGGTGACGGTGTAAGTACCTGCCTCAGTAGGCTTGGTCGTGCTGCTGTAGGTGCTGCTGTCCTTGCGGAGCGTACCGTTGTAGGTAACGGTAGTGCTGCTGGTGTCGGCGGGTTTGGTGTAGATGGGATTGGTCAAAGACTCGCCATAGGTGCAGCCGTTCTGTGTGACCCCACCTTCAAGAGGTATGGTAGTCTTGTCAGTCACGGTAACAGTGATCGCATCGGAGCCGGTGTAAGCGTTGTACTCGTTCGTTCCATCGCCGTTCACATCCTTGGCCATGATGTGGACGGTAATGACAACATTGCCGGTCTTGTCAGCGGCAGAGGTCAGTGTGGTACCGCTAAGCGTCGCCGCGTCGCCGGAAGCAATTGTGAATTCGACTGTCCCCTTTGCATTGCTGACCAGCGTGCACAGGTCAAGCGTGTTTCCGCCCTTGGCCAGAGGCGCGGCAGCGGTGATTGTGGGAGTCTGATTCAAGGGAGTGATGCTGAAGGTCTTTTCAGCGGTGCCGGTATAGTTGCCCCGACCGGTGATCTTCACCGTTGCGGTACCCACATAGGTATTAGCTTCGTAGCTGTAAGTAAAGTCGGTATTTTCAGTCAGCGTAGAGCCATCGGTAACCTCGGGCTTAGGCGTGATGGCGCTGCCGGTATAGGGCTGGCTGTCCACAGAGGCAAGCATAGCATCATTGATGCTTTTTTGAAGCAGCTTCCATGTGGTGCTGGCCTCACCGGTGTAGTTGCCGATACCCTTGATTTTCAGAACGGTTTCCGCTACATCGGTGGCCTTGTTGCCACTTTCAATGGTGTAGTCGGTGTCCTGCGGCAGCATCATGGAGCCAACCTCGACCTTATTGATGGTGATAGTCTGCTCCGTGCCGTTGTAGGTCGGTGCAGCGTTCAGCGTGATGTTCGCGCCGGAGATGTCTCTGGCAATCACCGAGACAGAATAGCTGGTCACAAAGTCGCTGTAACTGCTATTGCTGAACTTCACCCACAGCGTTTTGCTGTCGCTCACATTGGTGACCTGCGGCATAGCGTCAGAGTAGGAACCTCTCTCGGAATCCGCATACTGCACAGTCCAGCCAGCGGGCAGGGTACCTACGGTGAAAGCGTCATGTGCCGTGCCGTCATAGGGGGCATTGTAGGCAGCGATTGCGTCTTTCAAGGTGTTCTGGAGGTCGCTGTCCGCAGAGGCTTTATCGGTGGTAAACTCGACTGATTTTGCTTCACTGGCTTCCATGGTATCGGTCGTTGCTACGCGGCTCCACAGCTTATATTCGGTGTTGGGGGTCAGGCCAGAGATGATACCGGTCATAGTCCAACTGGCAGGCTCATTTGTTGCAGATTTCAAGGTGACGCCGTACTCATATCCATCTTCTTTGTTGGCAATCACTTGAGTGTCCGTCGTGCTACCTACGGAGGGAGTATTGACTGCACCGCTGTAATCCGCCTTGGCCACAACATCAGTGGTAGTAGATGTCAAAACTCCAGACTGATTGGTTGCGGAGACTTCAACTTTGATTGTCTTACCCACATCAGCGGCCTCACTGGGCGTATAGCTACTGCCCGTTGCACCGACAATGGGGGTGGTTTCATCTCCGCGATACCACTTATAGGTCAAGTTATCAGAAATAGTTGATGTAACACCAGCGGTGTCCACCGTCAATATCTGACCAATCTTTGGTGTGCCGCTGATGGCGACAGTCCCCTCCAGCGAGGGCTTCTCGGTAGTCAGCACCATCTTCCCTTCGGAAGTCATTACCACATAATAATTAGGGTCATCAGAGGTAAAGTGTGCTACATCCGCAGCGGTAAGCGGACGGTTTTGATCGTATTCAATCAACACGACAGGATTTTCTTCTGTAGGCATAATCTCAGTGGAAATGCCAATAGGAGTTTTATTCGATATGGAACCGCTCAGCGCAAAGACTGTATCTTTACCCATGTATATATTCCGACTTTGCGTTCCATTCTGAGAAATATCTATTTCCCCTGAAAGCGAGAAACTTCCTTTACTTACATATATTCCGCTTTCTTTATTTTTACTAATAGTCCCTCCACTTATATCAAATTTGCTACCGTCTCTAAGTATTACAATTCCACCATATCCGCCATTCTCTTCGATTGAGCCACCAGTCATCTTGGATTTAGAGTCAGTGATAACAACACCATTGAGTGAGTTTTTTGCTATTAAACCGGCTGTCATTTTGAAAGTGCAATTTAGATTTCCATTATAACCATATCCTGTATTTCCACAGATTTCTCCACCGTTCATTGTGAGATATCCACATACACCACCATTTGTGTTTTCATCAATATATCCTGCATTCAGCGTGAAAGTGTCATTGCTATATACTCCTCCGCCATCGTTAGTGGCACTATTGGTGCAGATTTTTCCTCCGTCCATGATAAACTTTGACTGAATAGCAGTATATACGCCACCACCTCGACCGTTCAAAATACCCCCACTAACTGCCTTGTTATTGCTTATTGTCCCCTTTTTCAGTGTGAATGTTCCCCCAGCAACATATATACCGCCTCCATCGCCATCAAGTGCAGAATTTTGCGATATATAACCATCGTCCATTGTGAATCCATTTTTGGCATATATACCTCCACCGGACCTACTGGCTGTGTTATTTGAAATATTGCCGCTTGACATAGTTATATTTTTACTTTCGGAATACACGCCTCCGCCATCGTGTGCAGAATTATGCTCAATAGAGGCACCCATTATCGCAAGAGTGCCTCGATTTAGATTTATTCCGCCGCCAAAACAGCTACTTGAATCACCACCATTTCCAACTATTGTTCCACCTTGCAATGTCAAACTTCCCGCATCAATATATATACCGCTATAACCATTGGAATTATTTGTGATAATTCCCCCAGAAATTGTTTTTGCGCCATTGGGATTCAGTGTCCAGCAACCAGTTTTGCTGTTTTCCGAGAATTTATGCTCTGTACTCTTGTTGCAATCAGTAATGGTTAAAGAACAATTATCTCTATTTTCGGTACTGCCGAGGGTGGTTCCCATATAGATAACATTTTTCTTACTTTCCGACTGCACAATTGCGTGCCCATTCAAACACAAAGTTGTTTCTCCCACCGGAGGAACCCATGCAGAGCTAAGTATGACATCAACGCTCAAATAATAGTTTCCAGAAGTACCTGGCAGCTCGTTCTCATTACTCCATTCAGTCCATGCACTATGGTCATGTTCTAATTCTTCTGCTTCCTCGTTGTTGGCAGCAAAAGCTCCGATTGTGAGCCACGAAAGGCACATTGTTACCGTTAGTAACAACGATAAAATTCGTTTTTTCATTTTCCTATTCTCCCTTTGTTGATTGATGTACTACCGAAATAAATGGCCATACTGCGCCAAAAAGTCTGGCAGTCCGTTTAGTGTAGTGACATACACATTTTCCGTGTTTCTTCCATTGAATTCGACAGATTTAGAAATCCCTTGCCCAGTACAATTCAGAATTGCTTCTGCTGGAGCAGATACAACCCATCTCCGAACGCTTCGTGTTTCATCTGTTGGTTGTAGCACAGTCCAAATCAAGCAAATGTCATATTTCTTGAAATATTTAAGGGCGTATCGAATGGCCTCTTTATTTTTCTTGTTTGAAAAGTCATAGACAAATCGATTTCTTTGTTTGTCGTAATCTTCCCCAATCCCGACTGAAAACATGGTTTCATCTAAATTCGAATTACGGATCATACTCATGATTTGTTTTCGAAGTTCATTATCTGACATACATAACACCTCCTTTTCTACCTTCCTAAAAGGTGTACTTTTTTGTAAATATATGCACCTAATAAATTGTATTCAGTATAGCACAAATTGCCATCAAAAAGCAACCGCATACTTATCCTTTTCAACCAAACATGAGAGTTGTATAGCTTGAATTTTAGCTTTGCGAAAAAGTACACATTCCTGTAAAATCAGCCGGGTTACAGCAACCCGGCTTTTTCGTAAATTTCTGCCCGGTAACGGAAGGTAGACAGCGGCATTCCGCAGTCTTTTGCAGCTGCGGTTCCGGTTATCTCGCCGTGCTTCCAGCGCTGATAGACGGCGTGAAAGTTCTCCGGCAGTGGCTTCGGTATGCGCCCGAACCGCACACCCTTCGCTTTCGCCGCTGCGATTCCTTCTGCCTGCCGCTGGCGGATATTAACGCGCTCATTCTCAGCCACAAATGACAAAACTTGGAGAACAATGTCGCTAAGAAAGGTTCCCATTAGGTCTTTTCCCCGTCGGGTATCCAATAAGGGCATATCCAGAACCACAATGTCAGCGCCCTTGTCTTTTGTGAGGATACGCCATTGCTCTTGAATTTCGTTATAGTTGCGTCCGAGACGGTCGATGCTCTTGATGTATAACAGATCGTCCTTGCGGAGTTTTTTCAGCAGCTTTTTGTACTGCGGACGGTCAAAATCCTTGCCGGACTGTTTGTCGATAAAAATGTTCTTTTGCAGTACCTGTAATTCGTTCATTGCAATAAGCTGCCGATCTTCATTTTGTTCTCGCGTAGAAACGCGGACATAAGCATAGATTTCTGCGATGATTAACACTCCCTTTCTAACGCATCACCACCTTCAGTATAAAAATTTCGAATTTCTTCGTATAGTTCTTTCATACTTGTTGATAATCACTCGCTGGATTCTCTCAAAAAGAATCGAAACATCACCATGCTCGCCTTAGAGAAGCTGTGTAAGATCATTGGCTGTACTCCCAATGATGCGATTTCGTTCAAATAGTGGCTGCTGGCGTCTGTGCCGGTGGCCGCTATTTCTTTGGAACGCAAAAAGCAGGCCCACACCACCCGAAAAGGCAGTGTGGGCCTGAAATAATGTGGCTCAATTTGAGACACATTTCGACAGGGGGGTGTTCTCTTGCCATTTTCTACAATCCTCGACAATACCTCCAAATACCTTTACATAGCGGACAGTTTCCCATATAATAATGCAAACAAAGCACAAAGGAAGGTGCTGTTGTGCCAATCAACAAGCAATTACTGAGGCAGCTGTTAGCCACTGAAAAATTCAAGAAATGTGCGGATAGCCCGGACAGCGCCGCTGAGTTAGGCTCTACATTGTCAGATACGGAGTCGCTGGTTCGATCCTGCCAGAATGTTCAGGCAATTCCATTTATACTCTGGAACGACTTCTATAATTCCGCCGGCATCCTTGCTCCTAAAAGCAAGAAGAAATCTTACCGTTATAAGTGGGGAGATAAAGTCTTTGTGGACTTCGGTTGCGGCAATATCCAGACGGAGCTATCCTTCCCACACCCAGCCATTGTTCTTTACAACTTTGCAAACACAGTGATCGTTGCACCGACCACCTCTGACGACAGCCCCAATAGCTTTTCTGCCGACATTGAAGAGGTCATCATCAAAGCCAAAAGAGACGGCACCGTATTTCCGAAAGACACGATCATCAATCTCCATCAAATCAAATCCGTACACAAAGACCGTATCATCAGCAATCTGCGCTGCAATGTAAAAAGCTATATCGTGGACAGGCAGGAAATTGCACGGCAAAATGCAATCCACGGTGCAGATACCTTTACAGATGGCATGGATTTGCTGGACTGCATCCGAACAAAGCTGGCATATATCCTCGCGGCCCCTCAAATGCAGTCTAAGAATACAGAGATACTGAACGGACGCCAGCAAATCAGCCAACTGCAAACCGCTCTTGAAGCCGCTCAGCAGAAAATTGCGGAACTGACCGCTCAGCTTGAAAAAACTTCTTCCGAAAAGCAATGTCAGAACGATTGAACTCTGCATATAATATTTGCGGATAGACATTGACATGGCATAGAGAATTTGCTAAAATACAATTAGCAAAAAGGTCTATCTTGTCAGCTCGAAAGAGTGAGACACTCAACTTTATGCTTAAACTGCGGAGACGGAGCATTTTATGTTCCGTCTCCATCTTTTTATAAAAAAGCAGGCCCACACCGCCAGGAAAGGCAGTGTGGGCCTGAATAATAATGTGGCTCAATTTGAGACACATTTCGACAGTGGGTTATTCTCCGTAATACTCCGGTCTGGCAACGGACACAAAGCCGCTTGTCCCGGTGATGACCACATTATTCGCGCCGCTGGCGCAGTGAATCACCAACAGATTTCCATTCTCGTCTCTGCCGCAGACGATGCCAACATGGGAATTGTCCGGGTAAAACACCAAGTCACCGGGCTGGGCGTCCGGCCACGAAATATCAGTGCAATACGAGTGCTGCATGGTGGCGCCGCCGCCATGTCCGATGATGTAGCTGCCGCCCGTGGCGTTGTAAAAGGCCCAATCGACGAAACCTGAGCAGTCAAGTCCGTAAGGCCGATAGGTGCCGGTGGTGGAGCTGCCTGCGGCTGTGACCTGGCAAAGCTGCCCCCAGCGGCTGTCCCAGCCAAGCACCAGTGATTTCCCGCCCCAAAAATACGATACTTTTCCGTAAAGCATCAGAGCATTTTGGATGACCGCCCGGCGCTCCGGGGAAAGGTCTGCCGGGAGGTTCTGAAGGACTTCTTCTGCATCCGCATTGGTGATGGTCAGACTGGAGGCCAGTGAAGCCAGCGTGGCCCGATCTGCCAACAGCTCGTCCAAGGCTTCGTTTTGATACCGGGTAAAGGCGTAGGCCGTCCGCATTTCATCCGCTGTTTTCGGCGTGATGGTGATATGCAAAATGTACTCCGTCCAACCATCATCGTCTCCACTTCCGGGATGGTCTATCGTCTCCACCCAAGAGGTGATCTCCGTCATATCCCAGAACACGGCGGTCAGGCGGGCTACCCGGTCAGCATCCAGCGTGGCCACATCCACGCCATCATCCGTGCCTGCGGTTTTAGCTGCAAAGACAGCCAGCACTTCCGGCCAGTCCGGGGTCTGCCCTTGAATGTCGATGCTGTCATAGTCCCCGGTCTGCAATTCCTCCAACTTTGTATTGTAGGCGATATTCACCTGCGCCACGGCCTCGGCTACCGACACAGTATTCGGTGCATTACGCTCTGCGGCAAAATACAGACCAAACGGGGAACTTGCCACAGCCGCGATGATGATAATGACTATCAGTGCCACCAGGACAACGCTCCCGCCTACCAAACCGGCCAGTGCGGAGATCAAGGCAGCGGCGGCACGGCGGAGCATCCCAGCTGCCCGCTTGAACAGCTCTACCGCTGTCTTGGCGGCCTTTTTTGCCTGTGCCGCAGTCTGGTGGATCTGTTGCTGCGAAGCGGTTTTCTGCGCTGCTGATATAGGCTTTGCCGCAGTTTTGAAGGATGTACGCTTAACCTTTGGAGCAGGCAGCGGCTTTTCTGGCTTACTCCTACTATGATCGTTCACGGCAAAACGCTTCTGCTCTTTGAAAGCGCTGTGCTTCGGCATATCCGTCTTTGATGGTGAAACCGGCTCCCATTCTGCGTCATAGAAAGTAGGCGGCTTCTCCACAGAACGAACGGCCCGCCGTTCCGAAAGCAGCTTGTTTTTCTGCTTGTCCACTACGAACTGCCGACGGGTTTCAAACTGCTGCTTTTCATCCAGTGGCCTTGCTTCTTCAGCGGAAGGAGTCTCCAAGAAGTTTTTATTTTTAGGCACTGTGTATCTTGCAGGGGGTTCCCGCGAAGCGGCGGTTTGCTCATTTGCTTTACGCTCACGCGGAATACTCGCAGCCGATTTTTCCTTTATCGGCGGTTTTTGCCTTGCCCTCGGCACCTGCGCCGCACGATCCTGCACCGTGTCCACCGCCCAGTTGGCCGTGTTCTCTACTTCATCGACAGCCTGCGTTTCTGCGCTGTCTGATTCCAGCTCCCGACGCTCCGCCAACTGCTGGCGGTACTTCTCCTTTAGCAGTTTGGCCCGATGGCGGGGATCAAGCATAGCGGTACGCTTGCTCTTGGGCTGGCCCATTTTAGGCTTCTCCTTAAATTCCGGCAATCCGGTACACCCCCTTAATGTGTCTCAATTTGAGACGAATTTCGACAATGCTCATTTGTCCCCCGGTGTCGTGGTCATCAGGCTGTAAAGGGCGCCGTCACGGGGAAACTCGTTGACGAAGGGGATGATGGAGCTGCCGATCCGCATAAGGCCATGACCGGCCTCCACATTCGTCACATGGCTCATCTGCGTTTCCGAAATATGAAGCAGCTTCGCCAGTTCTGCCCGGTCGGTGGCCGCCTGATTGAGCAGGATCAAAAACTCGCTGTTGGCCAGCATCAGGCGGGCCG
>OLGE01004267.1_pt1 | contig 10486 bp, 9 predicted proteins | sample 1605151 | NCBI WGS metagenome assembly OLGE01 (sample SAMEA3888912, study PRJEB22519) | human gut metagenome | biome: human gut; feature: human-associated habitat; material: faeces | place: Denmark | collected 2010
GGGCCAGCAGTTCGGAGGTGCCGAAGGGCTTGACCAGATAGTCGTCGGCGCCGTAATCCAGGGCCTCCACCTTGTCGTGCTCGTGGTTGCGGGCAGAAACCACCACCACCGGCAGATTGGACCACTTGCGGACAGATTTCAGCACCTCCATGCCGTCCATATCGGGCAGGCCCAGGTCCAGGACGATCATGTCCGGGCAATGGGAGGCGATCATGGTCAGGGCCTCCTCGCCGGTGCGGACAATGATGGTGTCGAAGCCGTTGGCGGTGAGGATCATGGAGATAAAGTTGCTGATGGACTGCTCATCCTCCACGATCAGGACTTTGTCTTTAATCTTCATCGTTTTCTCCTTTCATGGGCAGGGTCACGGTAAATACCGCGCCGCCCTCCTGTCTGTTGTCTCCCCGTATCACACCGCCGTGGGCCAGCACAATGGTGCGGCACACGGACAGACCAATTCCCATGCTGCGCTTGCCGTCACTGCTGCGGTCGCTGCGGGCGGAGCCGTCGAACAGCCGAGGCAGCAGGTGCTGGGGAATGCCGCGGCCGTCGTCCGCCACAGTGAACACCGCGCAGTTTCCCTCGCTGGACAGGGTCACGTCGATATGGTGGGTCTCGCCGTGGATGACGGCGTTCTCCATCAGGTTCACCAGTACCTGCTCCATCAGCAGGGGATCCATGGGCACCATCATCAGCTCATCCGGCAGATGGACACGGATATCCACCTCCGGGTAGTGCTTGTGGGTCTTGGCCACGGCGGACTCGATGACCTCCTCCGCCGGCTCCGGCTCTTTCTTGACCTTAGCCTCCTCAGAGCTTATGCGTGTGATGGACAGCAAATTCTCTACAATGCGGATGAGCCACTGGGCGTCCTCGTTGGTGGATCGCAGCAGCTGCTGGCGCTGCTCCTGCGTCAGTCCGCCGTCCTGCTCCAGCAGAACGTTGGTGGCGCCCACGATACCGGTCAGCGGCGTGCGGATGTCGTGAGACACGGCGCGCAGCAGGTCGGCATACATCTTTTCGCGGTCGGCCTCCCGGCGCACCTGCTCGGTCTGCTTGGCCCGGCTGGTAACGGTAGCGGTCAGGATGGAGATGGTCATCATCACCAGGAACGTCAGCGGAAAGCCCGTCAGCGTAAAGCTGATATGCCAGAAGGGGTAGGTAAAGATGATGTCCACGCTGAACATCCCCACCACTGCCATGATGATGCCCAGCAGATAGCCGTCCGTCCAGTAGGCGGTAAGGAACACATCCAGCAGAAAGATCATGGCAACGTAGCTGGTGTCGTTGTGCATATCGAAGCTGCGAAGCAGCAGACAGCACATAACGGCTACCAGGTAGAGTCCCAGTGCTTTCAGCACATCCATGCCGGAAAAGCGCAGACCAATGGTCCGCAGCAGCTGTCTCCGTCGGGCTTGTTTACCGGTCATAGCCGCCCTCCCCTCCTTTTGATGACGTTATTATAACATACATTATCGCTAAGGTAACGCTAAGATATCGTTAAGGTATCACGAATATCTCATTAAGAGCAACCGAAAATAACAAATAAGAGACGGCGTTGGCCGTCTCTTTTCATCTTTGCTGCGCGGGGATCAGGCTTTGCGATCTATGTGCAGGAGGCGTTTTCTGTCGAAAAACACCCATAAAAAAGCAAATCACCACGCTTTCGCGTGGTTTCCTCATCGGTATGCCTTACCGCTGGCTCACTTCCCAGTCGCTGTCGGCAAAGATCATGTCATCCAGGTCACCCCAGATCCAAGTTGTCGTCATGGTGATATCACGCTCCTTTCTTCCGTTTTACAGTGTTATTATATGCCGCGGCAGCCCGGATAACAAGGGCAAAATTGGATATTCTGTATAAAGCTTTTGTAAACTTTTATTGCACATTGCACAATACCTATGAGTTATTTCTGTGTAACACTCTTGCGCTGTTGTGTGCTGTATAGTATAATAAAGTGTTCAAGCAGTCTTATGTGGTGAGGTGAGCACCTGATGAGAGAGTTTCATGGCGGCGACTATGATGTGGCCGTCATCGGCGCGGGGCACGCGGGCATCGAGGCTGCCCTGGCGGCGGCCCGGATGGGCATGAAGACCGTCTGCCTGACGGTGAGCCTGGACGCGGTGGGGAATATGCCCTGCAACCCGGCCATCGGCGGCACCGGCAAGGGCCATCTGGTCCGGGAGCTGGACGCACTGGGCGGCGAGATGGCCCGGGCGGCGGACAGGGCCTGCATCCAGTACCGGATGCTGAACCGGGGCAAGGGTCCCGCCGTGTGGTCCCTGCGGGCCCAGGCGGACCGGCGGAAATACCAGCAGGTGATGAAGCACACGCTGGAATTGCAGCCGGGGCTGACGCTGCGGCAGGCGGAGGTGACGGAGATACGCTGCGACGGGAACGGCCATGCCGCCGCTGTGGTGCTCCGCACCGGCGCGGTGCTGGGCGCCCGGGCGGTCATTCTGTGCACGGGCACGTATCTGACCGGACAGACCATCGTGGGCGAGTGCATCGAGTCCTCCGGGCCGGACGGCCTGCACCCGGCCAACGCCCTGACGGACAGCCTGCGGGCACTGGGACTGCCCCTGCGGCGGTTCAAGACCGGCACGCCGCCGCGGATACACCGGGGCAGCGTGGACTTCAGCAAAATGGAGCTGCAGGAGGGCGACCCGGATCCGCTGCCCTTCAGCTTTGAGACAAAGAACGTGCCGGAAAACCGGGCGGTGTGCTACCTGACCTACACCAACGAGGAGACGCACCGGATCATACGGGAAAATCTGGACCGCAGCCCCATCTATTCCGGCGTTATCGAGGGCATCGGCCCCCGGTACTGCCCGTCCATCGAGACGAAGGTGGTGCGCTTTGCGGACAAGCCCCGGCACCAGCTGTTTATCGAGCCTATGGGGCTGGACACCGAGGAGCTGTATGTGCAGGGCTTTTCGTCCTCCATGCCGGAGGAGGTGCAGCTGGAGATGCTGCACACGGTGCCGGGGCTGGAGCACGCAGTGATGATGCGGCCGGCCTACGCCATTGAGTACGACTGCATCGACCCGCTGGCGCTGCTGCCCACGCTGGAGGTAAAGGCGGTGCCCGGCCTGTACGGCGCGGGGCAGTTCAACGGCTCCTCCGGCTACGAGGAGGCGGCGGTGCAGGGCTTTGTGGCCGGCGTGAACGCGGCGCTGAAGCTGCAGGGTCGGGAGCCGCTGGTGCTCAAGCGGAGCGAGAGCTATATCGGCACGCTGATCGACGACCTGGTGACCAAGGGCACCGAGGAGCCGTACCGCATGATGACCAGCCGGTCGGAATACCGGCTGCTGCTGCGGCAGGACAACGCCGACGCGCGGCTGTGCCCTATCGGGCACGAGCTGGGGCTGGTCAGCGATGAACGGCTGGCGGCGGTGGAGGCCAAGTACGAAGCCGTGGCAAAGGAGATACGGCGGCTGGAGCGCACGGGCATACCCGGTACGCCGGAGCTGAACGCCCTGCTAACAGAACGGGGCACCGCCGCCGTGGACAGCGGCTGCCGCCTGATCGATCTGCTGCGGCGGCCCCAGCTGACCTACGCGGACCTGACAGAATTCGACGCAAATCGACCCGACCTGCCCGCGGAGGTGCGGGAGCAGGTGGAGATCACCGTGAAGTACGAGGGCTATATCCAGCGCCAGCAACGGCAGGTGGCGGAGTTTGAGAAGCTGGAGCGCCGGAAGCTGCCGCCGGATATGGACTACGACCACATTCAGGGTCTGCGGCTGGAGGCGCGGGAGAAGCTCAGCGCGCTGCGGCCCCTGAACGTGGGGCAGGCCGGGCGGGTATCCGGCGTGTCACCGGCGGATGTGGCGGCGCTGCTGATCTGGCTGCAGACACACGACAAGGAGGCGGACGCATGACGGCACATGAGCTGACCCACACCATACGGAACGATATGCCGGTGTATCCCGGCACGGAGCAGCCCCGGCTGACCACCGCCTGCACGATCGACCAGTGCGGCTACCGGGAGACGCTGCTGCATATGTTCTCCCATACCGGCACCCACATGGACGCCCCGGCCCATATGCTCCGTGACGGTACGGCGCTGGACCGCTATGACGCGGCGAAGTTCGCCGGTCCCGCCGTGGTGGTGGACTGCCGGGGGCAGCGCGCCATTACTCTGTCCCTGCTGCAGAGCTATGACCTGAACGGCGCGGACTTCGTGCTGTTCTGCACCGGCTGGGACAAAAAGTGGGGCACGCCGGGCTACTATGAGGGCTTTCCCTGCCTGACGGCGGAGGCGGCGGCATATCTGGCCGGCCTGCCGCTGAAGGGCGTGGGCGAGGACACCATCTCGCTGGACCCCTGCGACAGCGTGGATTTTCCCAACCACATGACACTGCTGGGCGCGGACTTTGTGAACACCGAGAACCTCAAGGGGCTGGACAAGCTGCTGGGCCGACGCTTCACGTTCGTTACGCTGCCCCTGAAATTTGAGAATGCCGATGGCTGCTCCTGCCGCGCCATCGCTCTGGAGGAATGACAATGGGTAAACTGCGGTTCCTGTTTGCGCTGTGGATGGCAAAGCTGTCCATCCCGGCGCTGAAGATCACCCGCCACAACGGCACGGACTTTCCCGGCAGTCTGGCGGTGAAGCTGTGTCCGGACTTTTTGAAGTATATCGGCAAGCCGGAGCACATCATAGCCGTCACCGGCACCAACGGCAAGACCACCGTGGCCAATATGCTGAACGACGTGCTCACCGCCGAGGGCAAGACCGTACTCAGCAACCGGGCGGGCAGCAACATTATCTCCGGCGTCAGCACGGCGCTGCTGAAGGGCTGCGGCCTGCTGGGCCGGATCAGGCCGGAGTACGACCTGGCGATCCTGGAGATCGACGAGCGCTCCGCGCCCAGGATCTATCCCTATGTGAAGCCGGAGCACATCGTCATCACCAACCTGTTCCGGGACTCCATCATGCGGAACGCCCATCCGGGCTACATCGCGGACATCCTGACCCGGTCCCTGCCTAAGGAGAGCAGGCTGATCCTCAACGCCGACGACCTGATCTCCTGCACGGTGGCGCCGGAGAACCAGCGGGTATATTTCGGCATCGACCGGCTGCCCACCGACGTGACGGAATGCGAGAACCTGCTGAACGATATGCGTATCTGCCCCCGATGCGCCGGGAAGCTGCGGTATGAATACCGCCGCTACCACCACATCGGCCGGGCCGTGTGCGAGAGCTGCGGCTTCCACTCCCCCGACTGCGACTATCTGGCCACAAAGGTGGACACCGCCGCCCACACCATGTGCATACGGGAGGCGGGGCAGGAATACCCGTACACCCTCATCACCGACAGCCTGCACAACATCTACAACACGGTGACGGTGATCGCCGCCCTGCGGCAGCTGGGCTATGACCACGGTACCATCGCCCGCCGCATGGCGGAGGTGAAGATCCCCGCCAGCCGGCTGTCCGAGGAGGATATCGGCGGCGTGAAGGTCATTATGCAGATGTCCAAGGACAAGAACGCCCTGGCCTGCTCCCGCAACTTCGACTATATCCGGTCCAAGCCGGGGAAGAAGGAACTGCTGCTGATGATGAACTGCCTGGGCGTGGCCAAAAGCTGGTCGGAGAACCCCAGCTGGATGTACGACACGGATTTTGAATTCCTGAACAGTGACGATGTGACGTGCCTGGTCTGCGCCGGGCCGCGGGCCTATGACTACCAGCTGCGGCTGCTGCTGGCGGGCATCCCCCGGCAGAAGATACGGCTGGCCGAGGACGAGTTCGCCGCCCTGGAGCTGCTGCCGCTGACCCCCGGCGACGACGTGTATCTGCTCTACGGCGTGGACGGCACGCCCCTGGCCTTCCGGGTCAGGGAAAAGCTGAAGGAAAAGCTGCTGGCAAAGGAGGGCGCGCAATGAAGGCGGAAATTCTGTTTCCGGAGGTCTGCAACCTGTACGGCGATCTGCAGAACATCTACTATCTGAAGCGCTGCTGCCCGGCGCTGGAGATCATAGAGACGGACCTGCACAGCAAGCCCCGGTTCCTCACGGAGGATGTGGCGCTGGTCTATATGGGCAGTACCACGGAGCAGGGGCTGTGTCTGGCGGCGGACGCCCTGCGGCCCTATGCCGCGGACATCGCCGAAAAGGCGGACGCGGGACAGCTGATCCTGCTGACCGGCAACGCGCCGGACGTGTTTTCCGCCGCCATAGAAAGCGACAGCGCCGACACCATAGAGGGGCTGGGCATTCTGCCCGGGCGGGTGCGGTACACCATGATGAAGCGGCACAACAGCTTCTTCCTGGGCACCTTTGACGGTATGGAGGTCGTCGGCTTCAAGAGCCTGTTCGGCTTCCACTACGACGCAGCGGAGGCGGAGGGCTGGTTTGACACCGTGCGGGGCGTGGGCCGCACGCCGGAGTCGAAGACGGAGGGCTTCCGCCGGGGCGGGCTGTACGCCACGGCGCTGATCGGCCCGCTGCTGATTCTAAATCCTCCGCTGTGCAAGTGGCTGCTGCGGCAGATGGGCGCCGAGGACACGCTGGCCTTCGAGGACGCGGCCTTCGCCAGCTTTAACAAACGTGTGGCGGAGTTCAAGGAGCCGGGCAGAGGTTTCCAATACTCGTAAGCAAAAAACATCCCCCGGTTGGGGGATGTTTTTTGTATCAGAGCTTTTCGGACAGTGTTTCGTCCAGGCCCACGCCGTAGAGGTTCTTGGCCGAGCAGCCGGCGCGCCCGCCGCCGGCACAGGCACAGGCGCACGCACAGGCGCAGCTGCTGGCGCAGGCACAGTGGCTGCCGCCGCCGAAACCGCCGCCGCCAAAGCCGCCGCCACGGCTTCCGCCGCCGAAGCCGCCGCCACCGCTTCTGGGCGGTCTGGGCTTTGTTTTGGTGCCCACGCTGCCGGGACGGGGCCTGCCGTCCGGCCCGGCGGGATACCACAGGTGGTTCACGAACACATACCGGGTGCCGAAGCCGCCGGCGTAGCCGTCGCCCCGGCGGGCGGCGGAGATCAGCACGAGGATGAACATCACCACGAATATCGTCACCATCATGCCGATGATGGCGTCACCGGTGTCGTCCTCAAAATGCTCGCATGGCACATACACACAGTGGTCGTAGTCGGAGGGGAGATTGTCGGCGCTGTATTCCTCCGACAGCTGGGTGGGCCAGTCGGTGTAGCGCACCTGTATGTTCATTTTGTAGCCGTAGTCCAGATCGGAGGCGGTGATGGTCATGCCGTCCTGCACCGTCACGCTGTCAGCGCCGCTGACCGTACCCTCGGTGAAATCGCCGGTCAGCCCGGCGGGGTCGTTCCAGACGAGGGTCATCTGGCCGATCCCGGCCTCGTCGAACCAGCCGGCGGTGTAATCGTAGGTCACAGCGCTGCCGTCCAACTGGTACATATACTCCTGCACCCACGAGTAGGCGAAAGAAAAGGTCTCGTTCGCGTCGTAGCCGCGGTCAAGATAGACGTACATATAGCTGTTGTCGAAGTCCAGCCGCTCGATGTTGTCCGTCTGCGCCGCCACATCCCGGATGGAGCCGTTGGGTACGCCGATCTTCAGCTCCTGACCGTAGGGCAGCTCCTCCAGCGGCGTCCACTCCAGCTTCACGGTGATAAGCAGGCTGCCATCCTCCGTGTTGGGCGTCACCATAACGCCGTACTGCTCGATGTAGTCGTAATCCGCCCATGCGGTGGCGGTAAAGCAAACCGCCGCCAGCAGGGTCAACAACAGGATATGGAGCTTTTTCAGCATACGGACGCCTCCTCTCCGTTGCCCTGGCGCAGCTGGCACAGCTGCTCCATTTTGGCGCTTTTGGCGCGGATGGCCGCGCAGCGCTGGCTCTGCCATATCTTATCCCAGTCGTCCGTGAGGATATTCCCCAGCGGCTGGCTGCTGAGCCAGCTCTGGCAGGGGATCACGCCGCCGTCCGGGGCGATGGCCATGTTGCTGAGACACGCGCCGCAGCTGGGCACCAGCGTCAGCCCCAGCGAGCGCAGCGTCTCCTCCTTCAGCCAGCCGGGGCTGGTGAAGTCCATCTCCATTCCCAGCTCCTCCGCCACGGTCACGGCGCGGCGCAGCACGTCCGTCAGCTGCTCCTCCGTGAGACGGGTGGCCTGACTCTCCGCGCCCTCGGCGCTGCCAGAGGGGATCAGGCCGGAGCAGGTGACGTACCGCACGCCCAGCTCATGGGCGAAGCGCACGGTGGCGGCGTAGTCCTCATTCAGGCTGCACAGTGGCGTGTTCACCGACACGGACAGACCGGCGGCCACCGCGTTTTTGATGCCGGTCACGGTGTCGTCAAAGCCCTCCGCGCCCACCAGCGCGTTGTGGATGGCGGGGTCGTGGCTGTACAGCGTTACCTGCACGCTGTCGAGACTGGCCTCATACAGCCTGCGGCACAGCTCCGGCGTCAGCAGCCGCCCGTTGGTGTTCAGGCGGGTGACGAACCACTGGGCGACCTCCACCAGCTCCACCAGATCAGCGCGGAGCGTAGGTTCGCCGCCGGTGAACGTCACCTGCGGGACGTTGGCGGCGCGGAGCTCCGCCAGTATCTCCTTCCACTGGGCGGTGGTCAGCTCCGGTGTGTCGGACAGGGGCTGACCGGCGGCGTAGCAGTGCAGGCACTTCTGGTTGCAGTGCCACGCGCCGCCACGGGTCATGGCGCTGACCATAAGATCCATGCGGTGGGGCGCGGTCATCTCCGGGGCGTACTCCCCCAGCGTCAGCGGGGCGACCTCCGCCTCCGGCTCCTGCCCGCGGGCGATGGCCACCAGGGACCGGATCATGGTGGCCAGATCACCGGCCAGCCGCTCCTTGGAGGTGAAGGGATAGGTCTTGTGCGTCTCTGCCACGGCGCCGGCGGCCATGGCGTTCCAGTCGCTCTCGGTGATCTCCACGCCGGTAAAGGGCTCCAGCCGATCCATGAAGTTGGCCAGCAGGATCGCCCAGCTGAGGTTCAGGGGCACCAGACGGCTGCCGTTGAGCAGCAGAAGAAAGGGCGCGTTGTCCGCGTCCTGACGGGGTGGGATCATGTGGATGCGCAGCACGCCGCGACCCTTGGGATCCAGCGTGATATGGCGCACGCACTCCAGATGGCGGCGGCGATAGCGCCGCTCCAGCAGTGTAGCCACAGGCAGTTCCTCCTTTTGAAGGCAATATATGACAGAGTATACCACGACCGGCGGCATAAGGCAAGAAACGCGCAAAAAAGAACCGCCTTTCGGCGGTTCTTAATCGTTCACATCGTAGAAAATGCGCTCGCCCTCCTCGGCCAGTCCCAGCTGGTCACGCGCCAGATCCTTGATGAATTCCTCGTCGTCCTTCTTGGCCAGATCGGACTCCAGCGCCTGGTTCTCCTGGGTCTGCATTTGCAATTGGCGCTCCAGCGCCGCCTGCTGCTGTCTGGCCTCGCTGAGGCGCTGTCCCACCTGTATCAGCTCGATGCCCAGGAAGATCACCAGCGCGGCGATCAGCAGCACCAGGGCGGGGCTGGTGCGGTGCATTGCTTTTTTCTTCTGTGCCATGTGTGCTCGCCTCCTTCGCCGTCTTTTTCTTTATCATAGCGCACTTGCGGCGAAAAGAAAAGGCTTTTTTCCCGGCAACGGCGATTTTTTTCGCCAGCGCCGCCATCCACGACACAGGGCGCCACAGAAGGCGCGCCGTGGCCGCCGCTGCGCCCAGCCAGAAGTCCCACAGCGGCCGCAGCAGCGGCGACAGCGCCAGCACATACAGCAGCGCGCCCAGCCCCATGGCGCTGAGCATCACCAGCCGCAGCTCGCCCTCGCCCACCCGCAGGGCATACCACAGCAGTGCCGGAGCCACCGCCAGCAGATACACCCCGTCCAGCACATGGGTCAGCCGTCTGTTTTTCCGGCGGCGGAGGCGCACCGGCCGCAGCAGATCGTACACCGCCGCAGCCGCCGCGCCCAGCGCCGCCGCCGTCAGATAGCCCCACAGCTGCGCGGAGACAACGGTGCCCACCTCAGGCGAACAGGCGGCTGAAGAAGGAGCCGCCCCGCTCCTCCGGCGCGTCCTCGTAGGTCAAGGCGTCGATGCGCCCGTCCACATGCAGCTCGCCGCCGTCCAGCGACAGCTTGCCGATATGCAGTCCCTCGCCGCTGACCACCAGCGTCCCCGCGCCGGTGCGCAGGACGATGCACTGGTCGTCGAACCGCTCCACGTCCTCCACACCGGCTACGGTGAGCTTTTCCCGTCCCTCCAGCTGGAGACGGTGGACGGCGGCAGGGTCTGTGATGTCGTATGCCATAAGAAATCCCCCTCATACACGGTTTTTCCCAGTGTATGAGGGGGCTTGTTCGTTTATGACAGAGCTGTCCCTATACCTCGCGGTACATGGCGGCAGCCGCGTCCTTGCCCACGTTCTCGGTGACGGACAGCACCTCCACCGTCAGCGTTTTCGCGCCGAAGCGGATGGCGGTCACGTCGCCCACCTTCACGTCGTAGGACGCCCGCTGCACCCGGCCGTTGACGGTGACGCGCTCG
>OLGE01004271.1_pt1 | contig 10481 bp, 8 predicted proteins | sample 1605151 | NCBI WGS metagenome assembly OLGE01 (sample SAMEA3888912, study PRJEB22519) | human gut metagenome | biome: human gut; feature: human-associated habitat; material: faeces | place: Denmark | collected 2010
CAGCCGCGGCAGCGGTGCTTAAGCCGTCAGGCGGGAATTGTGCGGTGTTGCCTTAAATCAATATTATAGCAGAACCTGAGGTAAAACTCAAACACAAAGGCTTACAAACCGTTGCGCTTCGGGCAAAAAAAGCGTATAATAATTTTAGTTATGCGTATAAAAATGATACGCAGCAATTCACAAAGATGAAATACGGCACTTTAAAGGAGGCTGTTGGAAATATGCAGCAGGTATATGATGCAATGAGCGCCTATCTGAAAGGCAAAAAAGTGGCCTTTATCGGCGCAGGCGTAAGCCACAAGCAGTGCATTGAGCAGTTTGTGGAAATGGGTGCACAGGTGACTCTGTGCGACAAAAAGCCCAATGTGGAGGCTTTCGGCGATTATGCCGATACCATTCGCAGGCTGGGCATTTCGCTGAGCCTTGGCGAAAACTATATGGATGGCTTTAAGGGGCAGGATATCATTATGCGTACCCCCGGCTTTGAGTATTTTACTCCCGCTTTGCAGCAGGCCATTGCCGCCGGTACCGAGTGTACCAGTGAAATGGAAATGTTTTTCAAATACTGCCCCTGCCGCATTGTGGCCGTGACCGGCTCGGACGGCAAAACCACCACCACCACGCTGATCAGCAAGTTTTACGAGGCTGCCGGCCGCCGTGTGTGGCTGGGCGGCAACATTGGCCGTGCCCTGCTGCCCATTGTAACGCAGGTGGAGCCCGAGGATATGGCCGTGGTGGAGCTGAGCAGCTTCCAGCTGATCAGTATGCACCAGAGCCCCAACATTGCGGTGGTGACCAATGTGACCCCCAACCATCTGGACCACCACAAGGATATGAAAGAATATGTGGACGCGAAGCGCAACATTCTGCTGTGGCAGAAAAAGCCCTGCCGCGCTGTGCTGGGCTTTGAAAATGACATCAGCCGCGGCATGAAGGCAGACTGCGTGGGCGATCAGGTGTGGTTTACCCGCCTGCACGATACCGACAACGGCGCCTTTTTGCGCAAGGAGGACGATACCCTGTGCATGGCAGCCGACGGCGTGGTGACCCCTGTAATGCCGCGCAGCGAGATCAAGCTGCGGGGCCTGCACAATGTGGAAAATATGCTGGGCGCGATCGCGGCTGTGTGGGGCGAAGTGCCGGTTGAGGCCATTCGCAAGGTGGGCAGCACCTTTACCGGTGTGGAGCATCGCCTGGAGCCCGTGCGCACGCTGGACGGCGTGACCTGGTATAACGATTCCATCGGCACCAGCCCCACGCGCACCATTGCCGGTTTGCGCAGCTACAACCAGAAGCTGATCCTGATCGCAGGCGGCTACGATAAAAAGATCCCCTATGCTCCGCTGGCCCCGGTGATCGTGGAAAATGTGAAAACCCTGATCCTGATGGGCGCAACCGGCCCGGTGATCGAGCAGGAAGTGAAAAAGATCCCCGGCTGGGAGGCCCTGCGCATTGAGCACGCCGCCACCCTGGAGGAAGCTGTGAGCATTGCCCGCAAGCTGGCCGTAAGCGGTGACGAGGTGCTGTTCAGCCCGGCCAGCGCCAGCTTTGACCTGTACCCCAACTTTGAGGTGCGCGGCCAGCATTTTAAGCGCCTGGTGAACGAGCTGAAATAAAAAGCAGCGCAGCGAACACTGCCGAAACGCGATGCAGTCCCCGGCGGGCGAATGCCCGGCTTTGGCCGAATTTGCCTGCCGGGGTTTTGTGTCGGAAAACAGCGAAAATTTAGTACAAACAGTATAAAGCTAAGGAAATAATACAAATGCTGAAAGAATTTTTCCCCTTTAATGAAAAGGCATTGGCGCTGGATCAACAGGTGATGGCCCTTTGCCAGCCGGAATTTGCCAAATTGGAGCAGATCCGTGATTACAATCAGTTGAAAATGTTGAGTGCTTTTACAGAATGTAATATGGCCGCCACAGAGCTGTTTGGCTCTACGGGCTACGGCCTGTGGGACCCGGGCCGTGACAAGCTGGAACAGATTTTTGCCAAGGTGGTGGGGGCCGAGGATGCGCTGGTGCGCAGCCAGTTTATGAGCGGCACCCATACGCTTACGGTGGCACTGTTTGGCCTGCTGCGCGCAGGCGACACGCTGCTGGCCGCCACCGGCCGCCCCTATGATACGCTGGAAGGTGTGATCGGCATTGGCGAGGCAGGCAAGGGCTGCGGCACGCTGGCCGAGTATGGCATCCAGTATGACGAAGCCCCGCTGAAGCCGGATATGACCCCCGATCTTGATTTGATCGCCCGCAAGGCACCCCACGCCACGGTGTGCCATATCCAGCGCAGCCGCGGCTACAGCAAGCGAAATGCCTTTACATTAGAGCAGATCGAGCAGGTGGTAAAAACCGCCAAGGCCGCCAACCCCGATATTGTGGTGTTTGTGGACAACTGCTACGGCGAGTTTACCCAAACCCGTGAACCCCTGGCAGTAGGGGCGGATCTGATCGCGGGCAGCTTTATCAAAAACCCCGGCGGCGGCATTGCCCCCACCGGCGGCTATATTGCGGGCCGCAGCGATCTGGTGGAAAAATGCGGCCACCGCTATTCGGCCCCCGGCACCGGGCGAGAGATCGGCTGCACGCTGGAAACCATGCGCGAAATGTTTTTGGGCCTGTATGCCGCTCCCGGCACTGTGTGTGAGGCACTGAAAACCGCTGTGTATGCACAGTGCCTGCTGGGCCTGCTGGACAAAGCGCCGGTGCCGCTGTATCACGAGCCGCACAACGATATCGTTACCTGCTTTGAGGCAGGCAGCGCCGAAGCGCTGGTGGGCTTTTGTCAGGGGATTCAGGCACTCAGCCCGGTGGACAGCTATGTGGCCCCCGAGCCCAGCCATGAGCCCGGCTATACCGACGAGGTGATCATGGCCAGCGGCAGCTTTACCACGGGCAGCACCATTGAGCTGAGCTGCGACGGCCCGCTGCGCGCGCCCTATATGTGCTATCTGCAGGGCGGCTTAAACTTTACGGCCAGCCGCGCCGCTGTGCTGATGGCAGCACAGAAGGCATGGCTGCAGGCATAAAAAATAACAAGGCAGAGGATCGGCATCCCCAAAAGGGGCCGGGCCTCTGCCTTTTTTGATGCAAAATTTTTAAGGGATTGAAGGGGCGGGCCGGAAAATCCCTGCAGAAACAGGGCGGTTATCCGGTATAGGGCTCTGTGTCTTTTCCATCGTATACCAACACTTTTATGGGGGTGCCCGCCGCTGCATCTGCATGAATGCCAACGGTGTAGTCTTTTTCGGGTACAGCCTGCAGAAAGGAATAAACCCCGCCGGAAGAGATAGGATCGGATACGGCCTCCGGCTCTCCTGCGCACAGTAAGTGTACGGTAATAGCAAAATGGTTTGGATTCTGAACCGTCAGTGCGCCGGTTTGGGAAACGACTTTCGTGCCGGAATAAGTGATCACGTAGCTGTCGGCGGTTGACTCTTTGGCACAAGTTACCGAGCAATCCCACTGTATGGCGGCTTTTGCCTTTCCGTAGGCTTGTGAAGAACGATAGGCCGAAAAGAGAATCATGGCGATTACCGCCAGAAGAACTGCCAGAACAAAACCTGCCGCTGTTTTTTTCTTCATGGTTGCTGCCTCCCATCCTGTTTGGCCAAATCTGTGGCGTGAAAGGGCAGTGATGCCGACCTGCGGGGCAGAATGCACCGGTGGATCAGAAACGGAAGATGTTCAGCCCGGTTTCTTCATCATACACCCGGTCCACATGGCCGTCGATCAGGGTGATGACCATTTCGCAGGTGGCGCTTACGACGGCTTTGTTCAGATGCCCGCCGAAAACCTGCCCCTGATCGTTTCCGGCGCTCATGTGAATGTGGGTATAAAACTCGCCGTTCATGGTGTTGATGGTGCCTGTCAGGGATACGATCTCAAAGCTGCCCTGAAACGAATTGGCGTAATACTTTTTTTCATCGACCTTATACACGCCCACCGTGAAATCGTTGGTGGCGCCTAAGGCGCTGATGCTTGCCAGCGTGATATGCTCTTTGGCGGCAATCTCCCGAATTTTTTCCAGAATTTCCTCGCCCTTGTCCATTCTGGCTACGATGGTGTTTGCAAATCTTCTGTATTCCATAGTAAGGTCCCTCCGATGAAAGCTAAGGCAGCGCCGCATGGCTTTTCCGGCGGCTGCGGCACTGTCTTAAAACGGATACAGCCGCCGGGTTTGGCAAATCGAACAGGGGCTTTTCTTATAAACGCAGATCATCTTGGTCAATGATGAATTTTCTGCAGGGTTCGCAATAGAAAACTTTTACCGCTGTGCCATCTAACAGAGAGGTGAGTTTTATTCCCTTCACAAGCGGGGTGAAATTCAATAATCCCATATCTTTTTCAGCCGGGATCCATTTCAGTGCATATCGATCTTGAGAAATGCTTCCAACGAGCATTTCTTCTTTGCAAAAGGGACATTTCATAGAAGCAACACCTCCTGATACAACAAATTACGAGTGAGTAAAGAAAAAATCGGCTCATGCAAAAGGGGATTTTGCAAAAGCGCCGGATACGCTTTAAGGGCGATACGGCAGGTGGGAAAATGCGCGGCAGTGCTTGAAGGCTGTCTAAAACCAGTATAGCACACCGAGAAATAAAATGGCACTATGCCCGCCAGAAAATCTGCAAGCGCCTAACAGCCCGGCGGGCTTTGGGGGGCTTGTGTGAAAGTAATGCGGCCATAGAAAAAGGCAGGGCATTCCCATTGGAAGATGCCCTGCCGCATTTGCTTTGCAAAACAAAAACAAAAAACCACAGCCTCGATAGAAGCTGTGGTTTATGGTGGAGAACTAGGGACTCGAACCCCAGACCCCCTGCGTGTGATGCAGGTGCTCTAACCAGCTGAGCTAGTCCTCCGGAACGAGATTTATTATAACACAGACACAGAAAAATGCAAGCCTTTTTTTGAAAAAATACAGAATAATTTTCCGATAAATAAAATAACACGATGATAAGCATGAAAAAATATGCAGAAAATGGGCAAATATAAAAAATACCGCCCCGGCGGAATCGCCGCCGGGGCGGGAAAGAGGCAAACGGGGCTATAACAGCCCAAAATGGAATGGCTTTTTCGGCTTTTGACCGATGCAGGGCGCTCAACGCAGAACCAGCTGGTCGCCCTGCGCATCCACGGTCAGGGTGCTGCCCTGGCTGCGGCTGCCGGCAATGATCTCTTTGGCGATCATGGTTTCCACATGGCTCTGGATAAAACGCTTCAGCGGACGAGCGCCGTAAACGGGGTCGTAGCCCTGATCGATGATCAGCGCCTTGGCGGCGGGGGTCACTTCCAGCTTCAGCTGTTTGTCGGCCAGGCGCTTGCCCAAATCGGCCAGCAGCAGATCCACAATGCCGCCAATTTCGTCTTTGGTCAGGCTCTTGTAGTACACGATCTCATCCAAACGGTTCAGGAACTCGGGGCGGAACTTGGTTTTCAGCAGCTGGCTGATCTGGTTCTTGGCTTCAGCGCTCAGCTCGTTGCGGCCCTCGGCACGGCCTTTTTCCAGATCTTCCAGAATCAGCTCACTGCCAAGGTTGCTGGTGAGAATGATGATCGTGTTCTTAAAGTCGACCGTGCGGCCCTGACTGTCGGTGATACGGCCATCGTCCAGCACCTGCAGCAGAATGTTGAACACATCGGGGTGGGCCTTTTCCACCTCATCAAACAGCACAACGCTGTAGGGGTGACGGCGCACAGCCTCGGTCAGCTGGCCGCCCTCCTCGTAGCCCACATATCCCGGAGGCGCGCCGATCAGGCGGCTGACGCTGAATTTCTCCATGTATTCCGTCATATCGATACGGATCATGTTCTTTTCATCGTCAAACAGGTTTTGCGCCAGGGCCTTGGCAAGCTCGGTTTTGCCCACGCCCGTGGGGCCAAGGAACAAAAAGCTGCCGATGGGGCGGTTGGGGTTGGCAATGCCTGCACGGCTGCGCAAAATGGCCTCGCTCACCCGGCGCACGGCTTCGTCCTGGCCGATCACACGCTGATGCAGCGTGTCCTCCAGGCGCAGCAGCTTTTCGCGCTCACCCTCCAGCATTTTTTCTACGGGGATGCCCGTCCAGCGGCTCACGATGCGTGCGATCTCTTCGTCGGTCACACGGTCACGCAGCAGGGAATCCTCTTTCTTCTGCTGGGCCAGCTTTTCCTGATCCTCCAGTTCGGCCTGCAGCTTGGGCAGCGTGGCGTATTGCAATTCGCTGGCCTTTTCATAGTGGCCTTCACGCACAGCCTTTTCAATATCGCCCTTGGTGCTTTCGATCTGCGTGCGCAGGCTCTGCACCTTGCCAATGGCGTTCTTTTCGTTTTCCCACTGGGCCTTCTTGCTGTTGAACTGATCGCGCATTTCGGCCAGCTCTTTCTGCAGGGTGTGCAGGCGCTCCTGACTGAGGGCATCGGTTTCCTTTTTCAGGCTGATCTCCTCGATCTCGTGCTGCATGATCTTGTGCTGCAGATCGTCCAGCTCGCTGGGCATACTTTCCATTTCGGTTTTGATCATGGCGCAGGCTTCATCCACCAGGTCAATGGCTTTATCCGGCAGAAAACGATCGGTGATATAGCGGTCGCTCAGGGTGGCGGCGGCGATCAGCGCGGCATCCTGAATTTTAACGCCGTGGAACACTTCATAGCGCTCTTTCAGGCCACGCAGAATGCTGATGGTATCCTCCACCGTGGGCTCGTTTACCTGCACAGGCTGGAAACGACGCTCCAGAGCGGGGTCTTTTTCGATATATTGGCGATATTCGTCCAGCGTGGTGGCACCGATGCAGTGCAGCTCGCCGCGGGCCAGCATGGGCTTTAACAGGTTGCCGGCATCCATAGCGCCGTCGGTTTTGCCTGCACCCACAATGGTGTGCAGCTCATCAATGAACAAAATGATCTGGCCTTCGCTCTTTTTCACTTCGTTCAAAACGCTCTTCAAACGCTCTTCAAATTCGCCGCGGTATTTTGCACCGGCCACCAGAGCGCCCATATCCAGGCTGAACACCTTGCGGTTCTTCAGGTTTTCGGGCACATCGCCCTTCACGATACGCTGTGCCAGCCCCTCGGCAATAGCGGTTTTGCCCACGCCGGGCTCACCGATCAGGCAGGGGTTGTTTTTGGTTTTACGGCTCAGAATACGGATCACATTGCGGATCTCCTGATCACGGCCGATCACGGGGTCCAGCTTGTTTTTGCGGGCGGCTTCCACCAGATCGGTGCCGTATTTGCCCAGTGCGTCATAGGTGTCCTCGGGGTTATCGGTGGTCACACGCTGGTTGCCGCGCACCTCTGCCAGCAGCTTTAAAAAGCCGGCCTTGCTGATGCCGAAGGCCTTGAAGATCTCGGCGCAATCGCCGGGATTTTCCAGAATGCCGAAGAATACATGCTCAACGCTGATGTATTCATCCTTCATCTGTTCGGCCTGCTTTTCGGCAGCCTGCAGGGCTTTGTCGGTGGTTTGGCTGATATACACCTTTTCGGGGTCACGCCCGCTGCCGGAAACATGGGGCAGCGAGGCCACCTTTTCCACCACGGCGCTGCGGAAAGCGGTGGGGTCAACATTCATGCGGGTGAGCAGCTGCGGGATCAGGCCGTTTTCCTGCCCGGCCAGTGCGGCCAGCAAATGCTGAGGCTCGAGTGCCTGATTCTGATATTCAATGGCAAGGCTTTGGGCACTTTGCAAGGCCTCCATGGTTTTTTGGGTGAAACGACTTGTATTCATAACATCAAGCCTCCTTTATGGAAAAGTTTGAAAGTTTGGTGGCTATTGGTTAGCAATCGTATTGGCGGAGTGCTTGCAAGCGGCACAAAACCAAATCGGATTGCTGCAAAGAGCGGAATGCAACGGCGAGAAAGGCTTTGCAAAGGGTGTTTCGCCAATCCAGTTAGCACTCTATCTCTTTGACTGCTAATACTATACCTCTGCGCTGGGTATTTGTCAATAGGGAAATTGAAAACTTTTTGTGTACAATTTTGCCCGCAAGGCGCTGCTCAGCCTTGATTCTGGGCGGGGATTGGAATACAATACATTATATATTGCAAGCGCCGGGCGCTGCGCCTCAAAAGCACAGGCAAGCGCAAACCGGCGCATGGGTTTTAAATTTGTACAGGAAAGTAGGAAAGTATATGAAAATCAACAGCGTTTGCGTGCAGGGCGGCTACACCCCCGGCAACGGCGAGCCCCGCCAGATCCCCATTGTGCAGAGCACTACCTTTAAATATGATACCAGCGAGGATATGGCCAAGCTGTTTGACCTGGAGGCCAGCGGCTATTTTTACACCCGCCTGCAAAACCCCACCAACGATATGGTGGCAGCCAAGATCTGTGCGCTGGAGGGCGGCACGGCGGCCATGCTGACAAGCAGCGGCCAGGCAGCCAATTTCTATGCACTGTTCAACATTTGCAACTGCGGCGATCACATTGTGGCCTCCAGCAGCATTTACGGCGGCACTTTTAACCTGATCGATGTGACTATGCGCAAAATGGGCATTGATGTGACCTTTGTGGCCCCCACCGCCACCGAGGAAGAGCTGAATGCCGCCTTTAAGCCCAACACCAAGGCTATGTTTGGCGAAACCATTGCCAACCCGGCCCTGACTGTTCTGGACATTGAAAAGTTTGCAAAGGCAGCCCATGCCCACGGCGTGCCCCTGATCGTGGACAACACCTTCCCCACGCCCATCAACTGCCGCCCGTTTGAGTGGGGCGCAGATATCGTGACCCACTCCACCACCAAGTATATGGACGGCCACGGCGCGGCTGTGGGCGGCTGCATTGTGGACAGCGGCCATTTCGACTGGATGGCCCACGCCGATAAATTCCCGGGCCTGTGCACCCCCGATGAAAGCTATCATGGCATTACCTATGCCGAAAAATTTGGCAAGGAGGGCGCGTTCATCACCAAATGCACCAGCCAGCTGATGCGTGATTTCGGCTCAATCCAAAGCCCCCAGAATGCCTTTATTCTGAATCTCGGCCTGGAAAGCCTGCACGTGCGCGTAAAGCGTCACTGCGAAAACGCACAGGCTGTGGCAGAATTTTTGCAGAGCCACCCCAAAATTGCCTATGTGAACTACTGCGGCCTGCCCGACAATGCCTATTATTCGCTGGCGCAGAAGTATCTGCCCAACGGCAGCTGCGGCGTGGTGAGCTTTGGCTTAAAGGGCGGGCGCGAGGCTGCCAGCACCTTTATGAAGAGCCTGCGCATGGCTGCCATTGAAACCCATGTGGCCGATGCCCGCACCTGCTGCCTGAACCCGGCTTCCAGCACCCACCGCCAGATGAACGATGAGCAGCTGGCTGCTGCCGGTGTGCCCGCCGAGCTGGTGCGCATGAGCTGCGGCATTGAGGATAAAGACGATCTGATCGCCGATATTGCACAGGCACTGGAACAGTGCTGAACCGCCCCCGAAAAGCCATTTATAAACGAGGAAACAAACAAACCCTATGCCCCTGATCATTCCACAAAATTTGCCTGCTTATCAGGCATTGGCCGATGAAAATGTTTTCGTGATGCACGAAGAACGGGCCAACTCTCAGCAAATTCGCCCGCTGCGCATCGTGGTGCTGAACCTGATGCCCACCAAGATCACCACAGAAACCCAAATTGCCCGCCTGCTGGCCAACAACCCCCTGCAGGTGGAATTTACCCTTTTGCAAACGGCCACCCACGGCGCCACCCATGTTTCGGCCGAGCACATGAGCGCATTTTATCATGTGTTTGAGGAAATTCGTGACAACCGTTACGACGGCATGATCATTACCGGCGCGCCGGTGGAAACCGTGCCGTTTGAGGAAGTGGATTACTGGCCCGAGTTGTGCGAGATCATGGAATGGAGCAAGACCCATGTGTTTTCCACCATGCATGTGTGCTGGGGGGCGCAGGCGGCGCTGTATTATCACTTTGGCATTCAAAAGCGCCTGCTGCCGCAAAAGCTTTCGGGCATTTTTGAGCATCGTGTGGTGCGCCCCAGCAACCCGCTGGTGCGCGGCTTTGACGAAGTGTTTTACGCGCCGCACAGCCGCTATACCGGCATTGATAAAGCCGATGTGGACGAATGCATCGACCTGCGGGTTCTGGCCGAAAGCAAGGAGGCCGGTGTGTATTTGCTGAACACCGACAGCGGCCGCCAGATTTTTGTGACCGGCCACCCGGAGTATGATAAATACACGCTGGACGGAGAATATCGCCGCGATATCAACAAAGGGCTGGACATTCAGCCCCCCAAGAACTACTATCCGAACGATGACCCGAACCGGGAACCGATCTTCCGCTGGCGCGCACACGCCCACCTTTTGTATCACAACTGGCTGAACTATTATGTTTACCAGAACACCCCGTATGATCTGAAGGATCTTACCGGGCTGGAATAAAAGCACAGCAAAACCGGCACGAGAGAAAGGCCGGTGTTCGTAAGACAGCGAACAGCCACAGCAGTTTGCACTGCTGTGGCTGTTCTTGTAGTTTATCCGGCCATATGATAATATGGAGCCGAAC
>OLGE01004274.1_pt1 | contig 10476 bp, 5 predicted proteins | sample 1605151 | NCBI WGS metagenome assembly OLGE01 (sample SAMEA3888912, study PRJEB22519) | human gut metagenome | biome: human gut; feature: human-associated habitat; material: faeces | place: Denmark | collected 2010
AATTGCCCGATATTTGGACAAACTAAGCGACCTTATCACCCTTCATCAGCGTAAGTATGACAAATTGACCAATGTCAAAAAATCTATGCTTGAAAAAATGTTTCCCAAAAACGGTTCAAATGTACCCGAAATTCGTTTTAAGGGATTTACTGAAGCTTGGGAACAGCGTAAGTTGGGAAACGTGGCTAATTATAGGAGAGGTTCTTTCCCTCAACCATACGGAAAAAGCGAATGGTATGATGGAGATGGTGCAATGCCATTTGTTCAAGTTGCAGATGTATCTGATGAAATGAATTTAGTAGAAAACACCAAACAAAAAATCAGTATGTTAGCTCAGCCTATGAGTGTATTTGCAGGGAAAAATACTGTTCTGGTTACTTTACAAGGAAGTATTGGACGTGTTGCAATTACGCAATACGGAGCTTTTGTCGATAGAACAGTCCTGATTTTTGAAAAGTATAAAGAAAAAATTGATACTACATTTTGGGCTTACATTGTTAAGCAAAAATTCATAGATGAAGCTCGAAAAGCACCGGGAGGAACAATTAAAACAATAACCAAAGAAGCGTTATCAGATTTTGATTTATCTATCCCAAATTATAAGGAACAGCAGCAAATTGGAACATTTTTCAAGCAACTCGACAACCTTATCACCCTTCATCAGCGTGAGTTGGAAAAGTTGAAAAATATTAAAAAATCGTGCCTTGAAAATATGTTTGTTTGATAGTTAGGGGGGAAATGAAATGGTTTTTAATAAAGAGTCGGATTTTGAGGAAGCTCTGATTAAAATACTGTCTGAAAAAGGATGGGAAAAAGAAGTTCTTAAAAACTATTCTGAACAAGATTTGTTGCGAAACTGGGCAAATATACTCTTTGAAAACAATAGAGATATTGACAGATTGAACGATTACCCTCTGACAGACAGCGAAATGCAACAAATTTTAGAGCAAATCGAAGCTCTTAGAACACCATTAAAATTAAATGGGTTTATTAACGGAAGAAGTGTGTCTATCGTCAGAGATAATCCGGATGATAAGTTGCACTTTGGTAAAGAAATCAGTTTGAAAATTTATGACCGCCGTGAAATTGCAGCAGGACAAAGCAGATACCAAATAGTTCAACAACCTAAATTTCCTACAAAATCAAAGCTGTTGAACGACCGCCGTGGAGACTTAATGTTACTTATTAACGGTATGCCTGTTATACATATTGAGTTGAAGAAAAGCGGCATCCCTGTAAGTCAAGCTTACAATCAAATTGAGAAGTATTCACACGAAGGAATATTCAGCGGTTTATTCTCTTTGGTGCAAATTTTTGTCGCTATGGAACCTAACGAGTCGGTTTACTTTGCCAATCCGGGTCCGGATGGTAAATTCAATCCCGATTATTATTTCCATTGGGCTGATTTCAATAATGAGCCTATAAACGAATGGGACAAAGTTGCTTCAACTTTACTTTCTATTCCTATGGCTCATCAGCTTATAGGCTTTTATACGGTTGCCGATGATTCCGACGGTGTATTGAAAGTAATGCGTAGTTATCAGTATTTTGCGGCAAGTGCCATTTCAGATAAGGTTGCCAAAGCCAAATGGGAAGGCAACAACCAACTTGGGGGCTATGTGTGGCACACCACCGGTTCAGGCAAAACTATGACCAGCTTTAAGTCTGCTCAGTTAATTGCGAGCTCTAAAGATGCAGACAAAGTTATTTTCCTTATGGATAGAATTGAACTCGGCACACAATCACTTAAAGAGTATCGTGGCTTTGCCGATGAAAATGAGTCTGTTCAAGCTACTGAAAATACAAAAGTTTTAATAACAAAATTAAAAAGTTCAAACCCTGCTGATACATTGATTGTTACTTCTATTCAAAAGATGAGCAATATAAAAGATGAAGCAGGAGGATTGAATGCTCGTGATATTGAACTTATAGGCGATAAGCGTATTGTGTTTATCGTTGATGAAGCTCATCGCTCTACTTTTGGCGATATGCTGATTACTATCAAAAACACATTTCCTAAAGCAATGTTTTTCGGTTTTACCGGCACACCGATTCAAGATGAAAATCAAAAGAAAAAGAACACAACGACTACTGTGTTCGGAAATGAATTACACAGATACAGTATTGCCGACGGTATCAGAGATAAGAATGTTCTTGGATTCGACCCTTATAAAGTATTAACATTTAAGGATAAGGATGTTCGCAAAGTAGTTGCCTTAGAAAAAGCAAAGGCACAAACCGAAGAGGAAGCAATTTCCGACCCTGTTAAAAGCAAAATATATTATAAATATATGGATTCAAGCAAGGTTGGAATGGTCGGTCATTTTGATGAAAAAGGCGACTATATAAAAGGTATTGAGGATTATATACCAAGTGTTCAATATAAGACCGAAGAACATACCAAAACAGTTGTAAAAGATATATTGGAAAATTGGACTACACTCAGTCACAATAGCAAGTTTCACGCTATTTTTGCTACAAGTAGCATTCCGGAAGCAATTGACTATTATAGATTGTTCAAAGAAATGAAGCCGGAATTGAAAGTTACAGCCTTATTTGACCCAAGCATTGATAACAAAGGAGGAGTTCAATTTAAGGAAGATGGACTTGTGGAAATAATAAGCGACTACAATGAAAAGTACAGCCAAGATTTTACTATTCCTACATTTGCTAAAATGAAAAAGGATATAGCAGCTCGTCTTGCACATAAAAGACCGTATGAAAGAATTGTAAACGAGCCTGCAAAACAAATTGATTTACTTATTGTTGTTGACCAAATGCTTACGGGATTTGATTCTAAGTGGATTAACACCTTGTATATGGATAAAGTCCTCCAATATGAAAATATCATTCAAGCATTTTCTCGTACAAATCGTTTGTTCGGACCGGATAAACCATTCGGTACTATTCGTTATTATCGAAAGCCTCACACTATGGAGCGAAACATCAACGCTGCTGTAAAACTATATTCAGGCGACAAACCTCTTGGCTTATTTGTTCAGCATCTTGTTGAAAACTTAAAGCGGATGAACGAACTCTATGACGGTATTTTCGATTTGTTCCACAACGCAGGAATTGAAAACTTTGAAAAACTGCCAACCGATACCACGATTTGTAGGAAATTTGCAAAAGATTTTAATGAGTTCAATGAATATTTAGAAGCTGCAAAAATACAAGGTTTCAAATGGGACATTACTTCTTATGTTGACGAAACAACCGGAGAAGTCGTTGATGTAACCATAGATGAAAACACATATTTGATATTGGCTCTTAGATATAAGGAATTGTCCAGCGGTAGCGTAGGTACAGACGGTGGTGATGACGTTCCGTATGACCTTGTAGGCTACATTACCGAAATTGATACAGGCTTAATCGACTCGGATTATATGAACTCTCGTTTTGATAAGTATATTAAATTGATTAACGCCGATGGAACGACACAGGAAGCAATAGAGCAAGCGGAAACAGAGTTGCATAAAACATTTGCTACGCTTTCTCAAGAGGAGCAGAAATATGCTAATATTTTCCTGCACGATATTCAAAGAGGTGATGTCGTAGTAACTGAGGGCAAATCGTTAAGAGACTATATCAATGAATATTTGTCAAAGGCTAAAAATGACCAAATCCATCAAATCGCAACTGCGTTAGGTCTAAATGAAGAAATACTCAGAAATATTATGAGTTTGAAACTTAACGAGAATAATCTCAATGAATTTGGTAGATATGACGAGTTGAAAAAAACTGTCGATAAAGCAGTAGCAAAGAATTATTTTGAAAAAATAGAGGGAACTAAAATAATACCACCCAAAGTCAATGTAAAAGTTGACAAGTTACTTCGTGATTTTATTATCAACGGCGGTTATGAAATCCAAATGCCAACAGATAATGAATAATTGAACTGTTTTTGGAGTCAAGGGCTTATCCCCTTGGCTCCTTTTTCATTCTTTCTTGGGAACAGCGTAAGCTCGGTGATATTGGTAAAGCTCGCTCTGGAGTAGGCTTTCCCGATACCGACCAAGGCGGGGTAACCGGTGTACCGTTCTTCAAAGTATCCGATATGAACTTAGACGGCAATGAGAATGAAATGATTGTTGCTAATAACTATGTTACAGCAGAACAGATTGCTGATCATAGGTGGTCGCCCATTACGGAATTGCCAGCAATTTTCTTTGCAAAGGTTGGAGCTGCTGTGATGCTAAATCGCAAGCGTTTATGCCGTTTTCCGTTCCTTTTGGACAACAACACAATGGCATATTCTCTCAGTCCAACGAAGTGGGACGCAGACTTTGCAAAGGCTCTGTTTGGAACGGTTGATTTGACTTCCTTGGTTCAAGTCGGAGCGTTACCGTCTTACAATGCCGGAGATGTTGAATCAATGGGAATATATCTGCCGAGCCTTTTTGAGCAAGAGCAGATTGGAGCTTTCTTCAAGCTCCTCGACAACCTTATCACCCTTCATCAGCGTAAGCCCTTATAATAATTGGAGGAAATTATGCTGAATAACATAAACAAAACAGATTTATTCTATGATTACTACGCTCAATGGATAACAGTGTACAAGGAAGGGGCGATAAGAAAAGTCACGATGGACAAATATCTGCTTACGCTTTCGTGGATAAAACGATTAGCGCCGGAATTGAAAGTATGTGAGCTTTCAAGAATAACATATCAAAAGTTGCTTAACGATTATGCGAAGCAACACGAGAGGCAGACAACGATGGATTTCCATCATCAACTAAAAGGGGCTGTATTGGACGCTGTTGATGAGGGTCTTATTGAACGAGACCCGACAAGAAAAGCTATCATTAAAGGGAAAAAGCCGAGACATAAGAAGATTAAGTATCTCAATCAATTTGAGCTGCACAAATTATTGTCAGTACTGGAGCTTAACCAAGAGCTTAATTGGGATTGGTTTATTTTATTAGTGGCGAAAACAGGAATGAGATTTTCGGAAGCATTAGCAATAACACCAAATGATTTCGATTTTTCAAAGCAGTCGTTATCAATTAACAAAACTTGGGATTATAAGGGCAACGGAGGTTTTATGCCAACTAAAAACCAATCTTCTGTTAGAAGAATACAGATAGATTGGCAACTGATAATTCAGTTTTCGACATTAGTTAAAGACCTGCCGCAAGATGAACCGATTTTTATTTCGGGAAAAGTATATAATTCTACCGTGAATGATATTCTTACGAGACATTGTAAGAAAGCCGGAATTCCAATAATATCAATTCACGGTTTGAGGCATACACACGCTTCACTGCTTTTGTTTGCTGGAGTATCAATAGCAAGTGTTGCACAAAGATTAGGACATTCAAGTATGACAACAACGCAAAAAACTTATCTTCATATTATTCAAGAACTTGAAAACAAGGATGTAGATTTGGTGATGCGTTCGTTATCAAGTTTGAATTGACGACAACCGCTTACGCTGATGAAGGGTGATAAGGTTGTCGAGGTACTGAAAAAAACCGCCTATTTTTATCTGTTCGGCTGTTGTCGGTATTTTGACCTCAGCATTTTTAATATTGTCTGAGTTAAGAGATTCAAATGTTGAGCCGCAGGAAAGTGTTTTCCAAAAACCGTCTGCATCCATTTTTACGAGCAGTTGATAAATAAATTCATTTCCTTTAATTGCAGCAACACCACGCCCGATTACCGCATTATAAGCGGTTTTTCCCATTGCTCCAGCCGGAGCACGGACACTCATTATTAAGTCACCTGCATCTGCTTTCTTGGTAATTTGAGTTGTCCAAATGCGAGGGCAAACCCAGCCGTTTTGCAAATCAGCATTACCTTGAACAAGAATATAATCGCTTGGCTCATCCGAATAGGTACTACCATCCGGCGATTGCCCCATAGTTATTTGCACGACATCACCGAGCTTACGCTGTTCCCAAGAAGAAGTATTTCGCTTTTTATTTGCGGTCAGGATACGCCTGCCCGCCCTTGCGGTAAAAGAAATGCACTCACGCTGATGAAGGGTGACAAGGCGGTCGAGTTTTTCAAAATATTCGCCTATTTTCTTTTGTTCGTCCAAACACGGCACTTTGAATTCCATTTTGGAAAACATATATCCCGTGATTTGGTTGATTGTTGCTCCCATATTCATTGCGATTTCTTCTTCAAATCTTGAAGTATTAAGTAAAGCATTTGTAAACTCTGGACATTCTGAACGAATACCAGTCATAAACGCTCCGATTACCGTGTTGGGCATAAAAGCCTTAATTTGCGCGTGTTTTCCGATGAGTGAACGAGAGCCATTACGAACAACAACAACTATATCGCCGACTTTAACATTCTCAGAATTAACAACTTGCGGATTTACATAGACATTATCTGCATCGACAACCTCACCGTTGCTTACATTTGATGAACGAAGCACAAGAGTTCCATTTTCCTGAACATCATTAGGCGTATAAGTTAATCCTGAAAAGAACTCGACAAACTCAGTCAACTTACGCTGTTCCCAAGAAAATGTTGAAGCGGTGAAGATCATAGAGATAAAAGCCTGAAAAAAGCCGAATAAAAATACACATTTACGCTGATGAAGGGTGATAAGGTGGTCGAGACAAGTTAGTAGCTCACCTATTTTCCTCTGCTCATCTATATGTGGTAGAGGTATAGGCATTTGGAAGAACACATCATTTTTAATTGAGAACCTGTCTGACCTTGCACCAGAGTCACCATTGAAATTCATAAACGAATGCCAATAAGCACACTTAAAGAAATGCTCCAAATAAGTCGTGTCAACATCGTGCGGGCGAAAGACCGTATATAACGGCGACATTACACCCGTTCTTCCAAGTTTGTTGCGGTTTATTGGTCCTACTGGTGCAGAAGTGGAGATACGAGGGTTGTAAACAAAGTCCTCGTTTTTTACAATGTAGTATCCATCCAAGCTGCTCAACTTTGCTATATCGTGGTCAAAGAAATCCCTTTGGCTTATAATGCCGAACTCAGCCGAGTTCGTAAATGTTTCTACATATTGTAGCCCGGAATTTTTCTCTGTAACTTTGTCAGCAATTTCGGATAGCTTACGCTGTTCCCAAGAAAAATCAAAAGAGCCAAGGAAACACCTTGGCTCTCTTGTTAAGACCGCATATTTTTTCATTTTTCGGCTTGCTTTAGCGGTGATGGCACTCATTACGGCACATCAACCTCAAATCCACCGGTAAGAATGAACTGCCGCAAAAGCTGATCTGTTTTCATATTGACCTTGGGCGGAATCAACTTGGTTTGTTCATATGCTTCAAAGAATGCTTTTGCTTTGGTCTTATCGACGCTCTTTTTCAGCTCGTCAAACCTGCCAAACTCATTGATAGTCGCTTCATTCAGGTTAAGCCCCATCATATTCCTGAGTTTATCCTCATCAAGACCGAAGATAGTCGCAAAACGGTGAATTTGGTCATCTTTTGCTCTAAACTGATACTCCGTGATGTAGTCACGAAGCGTTTTTCCGTCCTCGGCAATGACATCGCCTCGCTCAATGTCGTGCAGAAAGATATTTGCGTATTTCTGCTCCTCTTGCGTTAGGGCAGCAAAAGTTTTGTGAAGTTCTGCCTTTGCTTGCTCAATAGATTCCTCGGACGAACCTTCCTGTCGAATCAATTTGAGGTACTTATCGAAGCGACTGTTCATATAATCGGCATCGATAACCCCTGTGTCAATTTCAGTCAAGTATCCAACAAGATCGTATGGTATATCTATGTCTTGTGATCCAGGATCATCGGAAGAAGCAGCGGAAAGCTCTTTATAACGCTGTGCCAAAATCAAAAATGCGTTCTCATCGAACTCCATTGCAATTTCAATCGAATTTCCACTTTCCTCGTCCTTGAATGAGTAGGTGTGTTTGTCCCACCTAAATCCTTGGATTTTAGCAGCTTCAAGGTATCCGTTGAAATCTCTAAACAGCGAGGCGAACTTAGCTCTTACGGTTCCGTCCGCAGGCAACTTTTCAAAGTCAGGGATACCAGCATTCTTGAACAAATAGGCAATATCATCAAACACAGCGTTGAGCTTTCCGAGGTTGTAAGACAGTTTTTCAACGAACAGACCTATCGGTCTATCGCCGGAATAGAGCTTAACAGCTTTGCTCACATTCTGCTCCATCGTATGCGGCTTGCGATAATATCTGATGATGCCAAAAGGCTTATCGGGTCCGAAAAGTCTGTTGGTTCTGGAAAATGCCTGAATGATGTTCTCATACTCCAGTATCTTGTCCATATACAGCGTGTTGACCCACTTAGAGTCAAAGCCGGTAAGCATCTGATCCACTACAATCAGGAGGTCGAGCTGCTTCTCAGGCTCTCTTTCGACCCGCTTATATTGCTCTTTGTGGGCAAGGCGTAGAGAAAGGTCTTTTTTGAAGCGAGCGTGTGTAGCAATCGAAAAATCCTGACCAAACATCGTATTATAGTCAGTAAGGATTTCGATTAAGCCTTGCTCTTTATAGAAAGCAATCGGCTGCCCTCTGTATTCTTTGTAGTCACCATCTTCATTGCTGATATTGGGGTCAAAAAGGCAACTGATCCTAAGTTTCGGCATTGCAGCCTTCAGCAGTCGATAGTAGTCTATTGCTTCGGGGATGCTGCTCGTTGCAAAGATTGCGTGGAATTTCCCGTTGTGGCTCAAGGTAAGCCAATTTTCCTGAATATCCTCAACAACCTTGCTTTGATGCTCCGAGGAAAGGTACTGAGTCTTTGGAAGATAATCTTCAATGCCCTTGACCCACTTTCCGTCATCGCCCAAGAAGCCCGCCATCTTGACGGTGGAGGAGTCCATATACTCATAGAATATTTTTGCCTTTTTGGGATCGCTGATAGCTTCTTCTTCGGTTGCTGCTTTTGCTTTTTCCAAAGCAACCACCTTGCGGACATCCTTATCGCGGAAAGTCAGGACTTTATAAGGATCAAATCCAAGCACATTCTTATCCCTGATACCATCAGCAATGCTATATCTGTGGAGTTCATTGCCAAAAACATCTGTTTGGGCATTGTTTTTCTTTGCATTCTCCTCAAACACCGGTGTGCCAGTAAAGCCAAAGAAGATGGCGTTGGGAAATGTTTCCTTGATGATGGATAGCATATCTCCAAAGGTTGAACGATGAGCCTCGTCAACAATAAAAACAAGCCGTTTGCCGTTGATTATTTCAATGTCGCTTGCATTAAGTCCTCCATCCTCATCTCGGATATTGCTCATCTTCTGAATAGAGGTGACAATTAGGGTATCTGCTGTTGCGTTGCTTTTCAGCTTAGTCAAAAGGACATATGTGTTCTCTGTTGCCTGCACGGTTTCGTTCTCGTCCGCAAATGCCCGATACTCCTTGAGCGACTGAGTTCCTAACTCAATACGGTCGGTAAGGAAAATAACCTTATCAGCATCATTGGAGTTTGCAATCAACTGCGCCGACTTAAAGCTCGTCATCGTCTTACCTGAGCCGGTGGTGTGCCAAATGTAGCCGCCACGCTGCTTACCGCTGTCCCACTTCGTTTTAGACACAACATCGGAAATTGCGCTGGCTGCGTAATACTGGTAGCTTCGCATTACCTTCAGAACACCGTCAGCATTGTCGGCAACAGTATAAAAACCAATGAGCTGGTGCGCCATAGGGATGGACAGCAGCGAGGAGGCGATAGCTTTCCAATCGTTGATAGGTTCGTTATTGAAGTCAGCCCAATGGAAATAGTAATCCGTATTGAACTTTCCGTCAGGTCCGGGATTCGCAAAATAACGAGTTTCTTCAGGGTTCATTGCAACAAACACCTGAACGAGCGAGAACAATCCGGTAAAAACACCCTCATATGAGTATTTCTCAATCTGATTATATGCTTGACTGACGGGGACACCGCTGCGCTTCAGCTCAATATGTATGACCGGCATACCATTGATGAGCAGCATCAAATCGCCACGACGGTCATTCAGCATTTTTGACTTGCTCGGAAAGGCTGGTTGCTGTACGATTTGATACCGGCTCTGTCCAGCGGCGATTTCTCTGCGATCATATATTTTCAAGCTGATTTCAGTGCCAAAATGGAGCTTGTCGTCAGGGTTATCACGCTTGATGGACACAGTTTTTCCGTTGATAAAGCCATTGAGTTTTAACGGGGTTCTAAGTTCCGTGATCTGCTCAATAATCTGCTGCATTTCGCCATCCGTAAGAGGATAGTTATTCAAGCGGTCAATTCCACGATTGTTATCATACAGGATCTTTGCCCAATTTCGGATGAGGTCTTGCTCGGTCGGGTTCTTGATAACTTCCTTTTCCCAACCTTTATCCGCCAAGACTTTAATCAGGGCTTCCTCAAAGTCCGCTTCTTTTTGGAATGTCATTCGATTTCCTCCTTCCTGCGATATTGATGTCACACGAACATCTTTTCAAGCATAGATTTCTTGATATTTTGGAGCTTTTCCAACTCACGCTGATGAAGGGTGATAAGGTTGTCGAGCTGACGAATAAACGCCCCGATTTGC
>OLGE01004275.1_pt1 | contig 10476 bp, 8 predicted proteins | sample 1605151 | NCBI WGS metagenome assembly OLGE01 (sample SAMEA3888912, study PRJEB22519) | human gut metagenome | biome: human gut; feature: human-associated habitat; material: faeces | place: Denmark | collected 2010
CGCAGTTAGACAGCCTGGCAGGAAAAGAGATTCGGATGAACGGAGCAATTCACACCATACGTGATATGGGAGATGTTGCTTTCGTCGTGTTGAGAAAACGGGAAGGGCTGGTGCAGACCGTCTTTGAGACCGGTGCGGTCAAGGAGAAGGAGCTGAAAGACCTGAAAGAGGCAGCGACCGTCGAAGTCAGCGGAGTCGTTGCATTGGAGGATCGTGCGCCGAACGGATTTGAGATTCGGTTGACAGAAGATACCATTTTGTCCAAACCGAAAGAGCCGATGCCGATTCCAATCAGCAAATGGAAATTAAACACATCACTCGAGACAAAATTAAATCTTCGTCCGATTTCACTTCGAAATGTCAGAGAGCGGGCAAAATTCAAGATTCAGGAAGGAATCGTTAGAGGATTCCGCGATTACTTATTTTCACAAGGATTTACAGAAATTCATACCCCGAAGATTGGTGCCAAAGGTGCCGAGGGCGGAGCCAATATTTTCAAATTGGAATATTTCCACAGACCTGCCGTACTTGAGCAGAGTCCACAGTTTTATAAACAGATGATGGTCGGTGTGTTTGACCGTGTATTTGAGGCGGCGCCGGTATTTCGTGCAGAAAAACACAATACCAAACGGCATTTGAACGAATACACATCGCTCGATTTTGAGATGGGTTATATCGACAGTTTCCAGGATATCATGGAGATGGAAACCGGATTTTTACAATATACAATGAAACTTTTGGAAAAAGAATACGCAAAAGAGCTGAAAATGCTTGGCGTCACACTTCCAAAGACAGACGAGATCCCACAGGTTCATTTTGATGAAGCAAAGCGTCTCGTGTCGGAGAAATACGATCGCAAGATTCGCAATCCTTACGATCTGGAGCCGGAAGAAGAGATGTTAATAGGAAAATATTTCAAAGAAGAATATGGGGCAGACTTCGTATTTGTCACCCATTATCCTTCGAAGAAACGTCCATTTTATGCGATGGATGATCCGGAAGATCCGAAATTTACATTGAGCTTTGACCTGCTCTTTGACGGATTGGAAGTGACGACCGGCGGACAGCGTATTCACGATCTGGATATGCTCGAAGAAAAGATTGCGGCGAGAGGAATGACCGAAGAGGGAATGGAACATTATCTTCAGGTATTCCGCCACGGTATGCCGCCACACGGAGGTCTGGGAATCGGACTGGAGCGTATCACGATGAAACTTTTGGGCGAGGACAACGTGCGCGAGACAACATTGTTCCCACGTGATCTGAACCGACTGGAACCGTAAGGAAGAATGGAGGAAAATTATGGCAAATATTATTTCGGATGAAACGATCGAGTATGTAGGTATCCTTGCCAAATTGGAACTTTCGGAGGAAGAGAAAGAACAGGCAAAAAAAGATATGGGTAGTATGCTCGACTATATTGATAAGTTGAATGAATTGGACACGACGGGTGTGGAGCCAATGTCCCACGTATTTCCGGTGGACAATGTGTTCCGAGAAGATGTAGTGACCAACGGTGATGACCGGGATGAAATGCTTGCGAATGCGCCGCAGAAAAAAGACGGTACTTACATGGTGCCTAAGACATTCGCATAAGGAGGGCAATTATGGATTTGATGAAATATACTGCCGTCGCTCTTGGAAAGAAGATCAAAGCCGGAGAAGTGACGGTAAAAGAAGCAGCGCAGGCTGCCTTAGACCAGATAAAGAAATCAGAGGAAACATTAAACAGTTATGTGACAGTATTGGAAGAAAATGACATTTTTGCCCGCGCGGAAGAAGTGCAGAAGCAGATCGATGCCGGCGAATTGACAGGACCGCTTGCCGGAGTTCCGGTTGCCATCAAAGACAACATGTGTACCAAAGGCGTACTGACAACCTGCAGTTCGAAAATTCTTGCCAATTTCAAGCCGACTTATACTGCAGAGGCGGTAGCAAACCTCGAAAAGGCGGGGGCTGTTATCATCGGAAAGACCAATATGGATGAATTTGCGATGGGAAGTACGACGGAGACATCCGCATACGGAATTACGAGAAACCCACACAATACAAACCACGTACCGGGCGGTTCTTCGGGCGGTTCCTGTGTAGCGGTAGCCGCAGGAGAATGTTCGTATGCACTTGGTTCCGATACTGGTGGATCGATCCGCCAGCCAAGTTCTTTTTGCGGCGTGACCGGCTTGAAACCGACGTACGGAACGGTTTCCCGTTATGGTTTGATCGCGTATGGATCTTCCCTTGACCAGATCGGACCGGTAGCAAAAGATGTGACGGACTGTGCAGCCATTTTGGAAGCTATTTCCTCCTATGATAAGAAAGACAGCACCTCGATCCGACGCGACGACCTTGATTTTACATCGGCACTTGTCGATGATGTCAAAGGCATGAAGATCGGTATTCCGAAGGATTATTTCGGAGAGGGTCTTGATCCTGAGGTCAAGGAAGCCGTTCTTAACGCAGCAAAGAAGCTGGAGGAGAAGGGTGCCATCGTTGAGGAGTTTGAACTGAGTCTTGTAGAGTATGCGATCCCGGCATATTATGTTATCGCCTGTGCAGAGGCAAGCTCCAATCTGGAGCGTTTCGATGGTGTGAAGTACGGTTATCGTACCAAAGAGTATGAGGGACTTCACAACATGTACAAAAAGACACGTTCCGAGGGCTTTGGCGCAGAGGTGAAGCGTCGTATCATGCTTGGTTCCTTCGTATTAAGCTCCGGTTATTATGATGCTTATTATCTGAAGGCTCTTCGTACAAAGGCACTGATCAAGAAAGCTTTTGACAAGGCCTTTGAGAAGTACGATATGATCCTTGGACCGGCAGCACCGACAACGGCACCAAAGCTTGGTGAGAGTCTCAGTGATCCGATCAAGATGTATCTGGGCGATATTTATACCATTTCTGTCAATCTTGCAGGCCTTCCCGGTATTTCTGTTCCTTGCGGCGTTGACTCAAAGGGACTTCCGATCGGTTTACAGCTGATCGGTGACTGCTTCCAGGAGAAGAAGATCATACAGGCTGCATATGCATACGAGCAGACAAGAGAGCCGGCATTTAGCCCGCTTCTGGCAGAATAGAAAGGAGACCGGAAAGATGAAACAATATGAGACTGTGATAGGACTTGAGGTCCATGTCGAGCTTGCGACAAAAACAAAGATTTTCTGCGGCTGTTCTACCGAGTTTGGAGGAGCACCGAATACTCATACATGCCCGGTTTGTACCGGTATGCCCGGTTCTCTGCCGGTTTTAAATAAGCAGGTGGTAGAGTATGCGATTGCGGTTGGTCTTGCCACAAACTGCAGTATTACCCAATATTGTAAATTTGACCGGAAGAATTATTTCTATCCGGATAATCCACAGAACTATCAGATTTCCCAGCTGTATCTGCCAATCTGCCGCAACGGCGGCATTGAGATCGAGACGGCTGCCGGCAAGAAGACTGTCGGAATCCATGAGATCCATATGGAGGAGGATGCCGGTAAGCTGGTGCATGATGACTGGACAGGCAGCTCTATGGTTGATTACAACCGTTCCGGTGTGCCTTTGATCGAGATCGTATCCGAGCCGGATATGCGTTCTGCTGACGAGGTAATTGCTTATCTGGAGAAGCTTCGTATGATCATTCAGTATCTTGGCGCTTCTGACTGTAAGCTTCAGGAGGGTTCCATGCGTGCCGATGTCAACCTTTCCGTCAGAGAGGTTGGAGCGACAGAATTCGGAACACGTACCGAGATGAAGAACTTGAACTCTTTCAAAGCAATCTCTCATGCTATCGAGGGTGAGAGAGCACGTCAGATCGAGCTTCTGGAGGAAGGCCGTCAGGTTATTCAGGAGACAAGAAGATGGGATGACAATAAGGAGTCTTCTTATGCGATGCGTTCCAAGGAGGATGCACAGGATTACCGTTATTTCCCGGAGCCGGATCTTGTTCCGATCGTGATCAGCGACGAGTGGTTAAAGGAAGTAAAGGACAGACAGCCGGAGCTTCGCTCTGAAAAGCTGGAGCGTTACAAAAAGGAATATGACATTCCTGAGTATGATGCAGAGATCATCACAGGAACCAAGAAGATGGCAGACATCTTTGAGGCTACGACAGCAATCTGCAATAAGCCAAAGAAGGTTTCCAACTGGTTGATGGTAGAGACGATGCGCCTTCTGAAGGAGAACGAGATGGAGGCAGAGGATATTTCCTTCGCACCGGAGAATCTCGCAAAGCTGATCGAGCTGGCAGATGCCGGAGAGATCAACAGCTCTGTGGCAAAGGAAGTGTTCGAGGAGGTCTTTAAGAATAATGTTGATCCGGAGAAGTATGTTGAGGAGAAGGGCTTGAAGACCGTATCCGATGATGGTGCTCTTCGTGAGGTGATCGAGAAGGTCGTTGCGGACAATCCAAAGTCCGTTGAGGATTACAACAGCGGTAAGAAGAAAGCGATCGGCTTCCTGGTTGGTCAGACTATGAAGGCTATGCAGGGGAAGGCTGATCCTGGAATGGTCAATAAGATTCTGAAGGAAGTTTTGGGCTAAATAGGAAATGGGGTGCAGCATGACGGAACAGAGAAGAAATATCCGGATCCCGGTGAAGATGAATCTGGAGGTTTCCGATATCTTCAAACAGGATAATGTAAAGGTCAGTAATATCAATGCACCGATCGAGGTCATTGATATCTGCCGTGACGGCATTGGCTTTGTCACTAAAAGTGTTTTGCCAATCGGGTTTTATTTCAATTCCCGGCTGGAATTTCGCAGCAGCCAGAATGCGATCAACTGTGTGATCCAGATCATCCGCCAGAGTAAGAGTGAGGACGGTCTGTATCATTATGGATGTACATTTACCGGGATGCCTGCTGTATTTGACTACATCTTCGAGGAGATGGAGGAGGAATATAAACGGGCTGAGGCGCAGGAAAATGTTGCGGCAGAATAATAAAGAACAGATCAATGAGGAATATTCGCGTTGTGGAATATTTTTGTGATAGTTTGAAAAAAGACGGTACTCAGGGAACGGGTACCGCCTTTTTGATAACGGATAGAAAAGGCACAAGAGTAGTGTATAAGGGCAAAGAACTGCTTTTAATCTTTTATGCCCGGATATCAAAGGAGAACCGTTTCATTTCATGGGATGCAGACGGTGTTACCTTTGCGTTGAGAAAATCCTGAACCGGCGTTTCCGACTGTGTAAGAGGCTGTACCTGAACCTGACAGGTATAGCCTTTTTCGGCGAGAGAATCGGTCAGAAGATGTGTATTGCGTTCGATCAGGCGAAGGGAATCCTCCTTTTCCAGATGAAAATCAGCCTTGATATTCTGATGATCCTTTTCCAGACGGACATTGACGGTACCGAGGTGATCCATTTCCAGATGAAGCATCAGACTCAGCTTCTGCGGATTCTGCTTCATTTTATCCTTTTTGGTATAGACGTAGAGATCTCCGTGCGCATTCTGGTTCTGCAGCTTCAGAGGAAGCTGCATATAGGCAAATGCCTGGTTTAAGGACTTCATAAAGTCAATGTTGCCCTGCATATCATGAGCCTGACCGGAAAGCTGCCCAGAATCGCTGCCGGAAAGCGTGGTATTGATCAGTGTCTCAAAGGAGTTCATTTTCTGCTCCATAGACTGATAGAACGAGTCCGGCTCGTTTGTTTTGGCAAGCCGGTGCGGGGAGATCGTAAAGCTGTCAAGCAGCACATTTTGAAACAGTGTCCGGAATGCTTCGGTCTGAAACAGATTCTGTGTCAGGGCGCTGTCGGAATGTGCGATACTGTTTTTGATCGCAGCAAGTGTATCTGTGGCAGAGATGTCACCGGATAAAACGCGGTCAGTGATCCCGGAATCAACACCCATACCATGCAGATAACGGGCAAGCTCAGAGCGCATTTCGGGAGTAAGCTGAAGGAAAAGCTGGCTGTTTTGTCTGCCAAAGGATGTGACACCGGAAAGGAGCGTGTCGATAACGGCAGGGGGATGAGTGATATTGGTAGAACCATCGTGCGGGGCGGCTAACATCTCATTGATATTCTGGAAAGACGACCTGGCGGCATCGGACAGGTTATGAAACAGGCGTCCGGCAAAGGAACGTGCGGATGCGGAATCGGCGGAGGCTTCTGCAGCGTTGCTGTTTGCTGCATCGGAGGAAGCGTCCGGTAAAATGGCATCTGTTTCTGTGCTTTCCGCGATTTTTCCGGAAAGAACGCTTTCTAATGTGGTTAATTCCTCGGACAGGGAAGAAGCCGGCTGCGGATTTAATAATTGAAGGATCTCGTCAGATTTTGCCTGCAGTTCGGCGGCAGGACAATGTTCCGAAAGAACAATCGTCTGTCCTGTAATCGCCTTCTGGATCAGCAGAGCCGCCTCCTTGCCGGTCATGGTGCCTGATTGAAAAGCAGCCAGTTGTTCGTCGGTCATCGGTGTTTCTGAAAGCATTGTCTTTAAGGAAGAAAGATCAGCCTCCGACAGATCCGCGATCGTCGGGAGCGCGGAAGCGGTGTCTGCGTTCGTGCGACCGGCTGCAGCGGAATCATCGTCTGCAAGTGCAATACTTAAAAGCTTCTCGCCAAACATCGCAACAATGTTGGACGGACCGTTTTCGGCAAGAGTCTCTAAAAGCTCCGGAATCTGGTTGGAGAAGGTTTCTACACGGGCAAGAAGCGAGTGCGTGCCGTTACGATACGCACTGAACTGTGCCACGCTGTCTGCGGTAACCTGGTATTGCTTGCGGTTCATCAGACAGAGCGTTTCCATGTCCTCCGTACCAAGATCATATGCCTGTTGCATCAGCTGCTGGATCGATTGTTTGTTGATCGGCATCAGATTGTCCATCAGTGCCTTGACGGCAGACTGGTTGCGCTCTGTGGCCGGAAGAGATGCCTCATTCAGAGCCTTATTGATCAGCGTCAGCTCTGTCTCTGTGTAGCTGTTTGGAATCGCATCCAGCATAACGCCGGAGGGAGAGACGGAAGATAGGCGGAAGGCGGCAGTCTGCCCGATGGAAAGGGAAGAGCTGTCCGCAATCTGCCCCTTGATCAGCGTATTATTTTCCAATGTAATGGTGATCTCATTGTTGCGCAGGTCGGAAATCTCCCCACGGATCACATCGCCCTGGCGGATCTGGTTCATGCCGCTTTTTGCAACACCGTAGCTGCTCATCTGTCCGACGGAGCGGCCTGCCTGTCCCGGATTATTGCGGGCGGCAGCCTGGTTTCCGGTCATAGTCAAATTATTTCCTCTGTTGCCTGTATTAGTCGATGTGATGATAGGATCTGCCATAATGTATTCCAAACCTTTCTATAAATAGATCGTGATTCTTTCTATAATAAATGCACCGGATTGTTGTATGATCTCGGTGATCCGGCAAACATCTTTGTGTCATTATTATATATGGTATTTCGGCTGTTTTGCAAGAAACATGAAAAAAACTGAAAAAATTAGCAAAAATATCTTGACAATAAAAAATGATAGTGCTATCTTACTAATTAGATGTTAGCACTCCACCTCAAAGAGTGCTAACAAATAAAGACAAGGGAGTGATAGTTTGGAGCTGGATGAAAGAAAGCTTAAAATACTTCAGGCGATTATCCGGACATATTTAGAGACGGGTGAGCCGGTAGGATCCAGAACGATTTCCAAGTACTCTGATCTGAATCTCAGTTCCGCTACCATCCGAAATGAGATGTCTGATCTGGAGGAGATGGGATACATTTTACAGCCGCATACCTCGGCAGGACGTATTCCTTCCGACAAGGGTTACCGTCTCTACGTTGACACGATGTTGGACGACAAGGCACAGGAAGTGCATGACATGAAAGCGGAGCTTACAGAGAAGGCCGGTAAGATCGATGATCTTCTCAAGCGGGTTGCGAAGCTTCTGGCGGTCAATACGAATTACGCCACGATGGTTTCGGGACCGCGGTACGCCTCCAAGAAGGTCAAGTTCATTCAGCTTACGCTGGTGGATGAGAGAAGCCTTCTTGTCGTGATCGTTTTGGACAACAACGTAGTCAAGAACAAAATGATCCATATGGAGGATTCCATGGATCAGGAGACATTGCTTCGGTTAAACTTCATTATGAATACAACCTTAAATGGTCTGGATGTCATGGATATGAATCTTGCCGTGATACAGAAGATCAAGGAACAGATGGGAGCACACAACAGTGTGATCGATTCGGTTCTTGAGATTATCGGCAGTGCTTTGACGGAGGATGAGGATCTGGAGATCTACACAAGTGGAGCAACAAATATTCTGAAGTATCCGGAACTTGCAGACAAGTCCAATGCAGCACAGATCTTAAGTGCATTTGAGGAGAAGAAGGACTTAAACGAGTGGATCGAACAGGAGCCGGTCGGACAGAACGATGATAACCACGCCATACAGGTTTACATCGGCGGTGAGACGCAGGTTGAGTCCATGAAGGATTGTTCGCTGGTAACAGCGACCTACCGGATTGACGATGGTGTTTACGGCAAGGTTGGGATCGTAGGTCCGAAGCGAATGGATTATGACAAGGTAGTTGCTACACTGCAGTCCATGATGGAGCAGTTAGATGACATATTTAAAGACAAAAAGTAAGTCACAGAGGATGGCTTAAGAGAGGTGGTAGAAGGTGAGTCAGGAGAAAGAAACAAATCAGGACATGACAGAAGAGACAACGACAGAGAACACAGAGGAAACAACAAAGGACAGTGAGGTGACAGCAGAGACTGCCGGTGAGGTAGAAGAGAAGGAAGCTGTGGCTGAAGATAAAGAAGCCGTTGGCGAAGAGAAGAAATCACTCTTTGGCAAGAAGAAAAGTTCCAAGCTGGAGGAAAAGATCGCTGAGTTAGAGGATGCAAGAATGCGTCAGCTTGCCGAGTTCGAGAACTTCCGGAAGCGCTCCGAGAAAGAAAAGAGCCAGATGTTTGAGGTCGGTGCAAAGTCAGTGGTTGAAAAGATCCTTCCGGTCATTGATAACTTTGAAAGAGGTCTTGCTTCCATGCCGGAGGAGGAAAAGGGAAAGCCATTTGCAGACGGTATCGAGCTTGTTTACAAGCAGATGCTCGGAGCACTGGATGAGATCGGAGTCAAGCCGATCGAAGCAGTGGGACAGGAATTTGATCCGAATTTCCATAATGCGGTTATGACCGTCGAGTCAGAGGATATGGAAAGCGGAACGGTGGCAGAGGAATTGCAGAAGGGATATATGTATCAGGATTCTGTCGTACGCCACAGTATGGTAAAGGTAGTCAGTTAATTTAAGATAGAGCAATGAAAGAAGAATTATAGAGAAAGAGAGGACAAAACAATGGGAAAGATTATTGGTATTGACTTAGGAACAACAAACTCATGCGTCGCTGTTATGGAAGGTGGAAAACCGGTTGTCGTAACAAATACAGAGGGCGCACGTACAACACCATCTGTTGTAGCATTTTCAAAATCCGGTGAGAGACTTGTCGGTGAGCCGGCAAAGCGTCAGGCAGTAACAAACGCTGACAAGACAATCTCTTCTATCAAGAGACATATGGGTACCGATTACCGCGTTGCAATCGATGATAAGAAGTATTCTCCACAGGAGATTTCCGCAATGATCCTTCAGAAGCTGAAGGCAGATGCAGAGAATTATCTCGGTGAGAAGGTTACAGAGGCTGTTATTACAGTTCCTGCATACTTCAACGATGCACAGCGTCAGGCAACAAAGGATGCCGGTAAGATCGCAGGTCTTGATGTAAAGCGTATCATCAACGAGCCAACCGCAGCAGCACTTGCATATGGTCTTGATAACGAGAAAGAGCAGAAGATCATGGTTTATGACCTTGGTGGTGGTACTTTCGATGTATCTATTATCGAGATCGGTGACGGTGTCATCGAGGTTCTTGCAACATCCGGAGATAACCACCTCGGTGGTGATGATTTCGATCAGAAGATCACAGATTATATGATCGCAGAATTCAAGAAGGACAACGGTGTTGATCTGTCTCAGGATAAGATGGCACTTCAGAGATTAAAGGAAGCAGCAGAGAAGGCAAAGAAGGAGCTTTCTTCTGCAACAACAACCAACATTAACCTGCCATTCATCAGCATGAATGACAATGGACCGCTTCATTTCGATATGAACCTGTCCAGAGCGAAGTTTGATGAGCTGACACATGATCTGGTAGAGAGAACAGCAACTCCTGTAACAAATGCACTCCGTGATGCAGGAATCACAGCTTCAGAGCTTGGAAAGGTTCTTCTGGTCGGTGGTTCTACACGTATCCCGGCTGTACAGGATAAGGTACAGCAGATGACCGGTCATGAGCCAAGTAAGTCCTTAAATCCGGATGAGTGCGTTGCACTCGGTGCTTCCGTACAGGGTGGTAAGCTTGCCGGTGATGCAGGTGCCGGTGATATCCTTCTTCTGGATGTTACTCCACTTTCCCTGTCTATCGAGACAATGGGTGGTATCGCTACAAAGCTGATCGAGAGAAATACAACGATCCCGACCAAGAAGAGCCAGATCTTCTCTAC
>OLGE01004276.1_pt1 | contig 10473 bp, 15 predicted proteins | sample 1605151 | NCBI WGS metagenome assembly OLGE01 (sample SAMEA3888912, study PRJEB22519) | human gut metagenome | biome: human gut; feature: human-associated habitat; material: faeces | place: Denmark | collected 2010
TTTTTCGTTCAAATGGTGGAGTTGCGTTTTTGTAGAGTGTAGAGCTATTTGTAGAGTTGCGTTTTTATTTGTTTTCGTGTGCCGTTTCTATTTCAAATTTCACATGGTCTAGCAGTGTCATGATGTCCATCCGCATACATTCTGTCATCGAACAGTTAAAGGCTTTTACGCAGAGTTTTATTACTCTGTCGAGGTTTTCACGGCATATCTGCCATACATTCCGGTTGTCCTGTGTATCATTGTATCCATTTTCTTCGTCATAGTCGTCAAACGCAGATTTTTCAATTGACTCTAAATCTGGTCTGTCTGGGTTTAGCTCTAAAAATTTTGGAGTAATAATCTTCTGCATTGTAAAATGTATCATTTTGCAGGTTGTCAGCTGTTCCACAACGTCAGCCTGCAAAATTGTATCTTCCGGCGTGTCAAATATAACTTTTATAATCCTTGCGTTAAATGCAAATATTTTTTCAATGTCTTGCAGATTTTCACTGTGTTCCATCAGCTCCGTGTATTTCCGGTACTGTGCTGCTGTTATTTCGTCACTGTAAAATTCTTTGTCCTCTGTTTTGAACGGAATTTCTGGCGCTGTGCGCCATTCGTAAAATTTGCAGTTAATTTATCCGTTTTTCGTTCTACTTCTTCGCCAACAGCTATTTCAATTGATGCAAATTCCATAATGACGTCTGCCACGCTCAAGCCGCTATCTTCGCTTAAAAGGTCATCGACTGTGAACTGATTTCCATAAATTCCACAGATGCTTTCCATCATCTGTAAAAACTGCTTTTTTGTGTATAATCCGTTGCTGCTCTCTGTTGCCATCACGCTGTCGCGCACTTCGATATAATCCATGTATGCACTAATGCTCATTTTGGGCATAGTGTATTTTTTGCCTTTTACAATAATTTCCTTCTTCATGCTTTTGTTCCTCCGCTTATGCTGCTTCTGTTGCTTCTGTTGGCTCCTGTACCTTGCCGAACCAGTCTTTTATTGCCGCTGCTGCTTCTGTATGTTCTTCTAAGAGGTTGCTTTCATCGACCTGTACCGCAAAATTACCGTCACAGCTACGCTCATAAAATGTACCTTTAATTGTTGCCGTCTGTGCTGTCGCTTTGGCTTCCCTTGTCGCATAGTTGTCATCATAGCCCTGCCCAAATGTGCCGCAGTAAAGCCATACAAATTCATATTTGCCGTTTAATTTTTTTGCTCTGTATCCAACTGCAACCTCTGGTGCTTTATCATCTTTGTTTTTTACAAGAAAACCGTTTTTATACATATGCCCGAATAGCAGCGCTTTATCCTGCGGCGCAAGGCTGTTCACTTCAAATTCTACATCTGTACCTTCATAGTACTCGTTTACATCTTCTTTCCCGTCATCTGAATAGATGGTTTCGACCGTGAATTTATCCGAAATTTTTGCACTGATACCTCGCGCAAGTTTGATTGGCGTGTCCGTTTCGTAACCCGCAGCATCATTTTTTGTTACAAGTGCGATATGCACATCTCTAAATGATGCCGTTCTTGACCTTACAACTGTTTTTGTTTCGCTCATTTTTTTATTCCTCGCTTTCTATTTCTTCTGTTAATGCAAACCGTGCGGCATTAACAAATATTTTTGTATCCGTTTCCAGTATGTCGTTGCTCTCTGCAAAAACAAAGCCTGCTGCCTGCATAAGCCTACATATTCTTCTTTTTAATTCAATCTGGTCTTTATCCGACCATATATTAATTTGAATGATTCCGGTTTCAATCTCTGCCGTGTCATCGCTGTTTTCCGGTGTAGTCCCCAGATTCCATAGAGTTATATGTAAGTCGCGTATACTTGAATCGTACCAGCCTTGTTGTACTATATAGCCTTCGTCTGTAATCTCTTGCAGTGCCTGCGCCGCTTTTGCAATAATATCCACCGTTTCACCTTCTTTTTATTTTAATTTTGAATCTAAAAACTTTTGATATTCGTCCTCTGCAATGTTGCTCCACGCACTTTCCGATTCTTTGCGCGTATTTTTTAGGAAATCCTGCGGTTTTTGTCTTGTTGTCCCCCATTCTACAAATTTAATATAGAACCAGTTTCCAACGTTTCGTTTGTTCCCCGCATCACCTAGAATTTCCCAGCCTACAATACCGTGCGTGGTTGTCGCTTCTATCGGAACATTATCCGCTGCGTGTCCCGTCGGTCTGTATCCTCTTTTCCCGGATTTGCTGTTATCGCTGCTTTTTGGAATGTGGGACTGCATTACCGGCTGTGAATATTCCACTGCCCTTTTGAATATTTTTTTGTTCGTCTGCCGGATTTCTTTTTCGTCCGCCAGTTCTTCAAGCTGTTTCATTAACTCATTTAATCCGGTAAATTCCAGTCTTGTCTTCATCTTTTCGCCTTTTGTGTCAGAATCTGACACCGTTAAACTATCATGTTCGCTTTTAACTGCACGACTCTTTTATCATCTTTGTAGTCAAATGCATACAATTCGTATCTGCTGCCGTCAAATTCGATATAGTACTGTTTTAATCCCGCTACAATCTCTTTTATTTTTTTGCAATTTCTTACTTCAAATACAATTGTGTTGTTCAGTCTGATTTCAAGCGCCTTGTACAGTTCTGTGCCGTACAGCTTGCCGACTTTGCACCAACAGGCATAGTGTAACAGCGCTTCTTTTTCGGTGTTCCTTCCGTTTATAACTTCCGTCTGCTGTTTGTAGATTTTTATTCTTTCGTCTGCCATGTTCTAACCTCAATTCAACATTTCTTTTAACAACATCGACTGTATTGCATAACGCATTGTACTTTTCTTGTTTTCCATTTGTTCCCGGTTGTCGTACAGTTCTTTTACGTACACGCACGTAAGCAGCCGCTGGCGCGCTGTCATGTTAGCACTGTCAAAATCCGGTATCAGTTCCGTCATCTCTTCAATAACCGCATCGTAAATCATCTGTATAACGTTGTCGTCATCGTCATAATCTACGTGTATCCACGCTTTAAGCTCCGCCAGTTCCATTTTTGCTCCTCTTAGTCTATTATCCTGCTACCTTTTCTGTAATTTCGCCTTTTACAATCGCTTCTGTATCAAATGCCTGCACATCGAATCTGTCCCTAACTTTAATACCTGTTAAGTCCTTTGCCCATAAATCGCCTGCTTCTGTACTTAATTCAACCGTAATTTTTTCGCGGTCAAAAAGCGTGATAGCTTCTTTCATATCGCCCATATAAATCGGGTATTTATATGCTGTCACCCCGCTGTCGCCGCTCACTTCGGCATTTTTAAGTACTTTGTTGCTTACTTTCATAACCGGATACACGCCAAAAAGCATTGTTTTGGTCTTGTCTGTCACATCTGGCTGTAAGATATATTTACCCTGTGAATCCTTTAATTTATCCAGATAGTTATAGCCGGACTGGTTTGTAATTACCACAGACGATGCAGCTATTGCTGGGTCTAACTTCACGTTGAACACATCTTTCAAGTCGTCAAATGTACTGATAATAACTTCTTTGTCCTGCGTAATCTCTCCCATTTTTTTCAGGATAGCCGCATTACGTGTTGCACGTGATTTTTTCGCAATCCACTTATTTAAGTAACCTAAAATGTTCTCTGCTGTATCCTGCAATAACTCTCTCGTTGTCTTTAAGATGCCGCCTTTCTTTTTAATTTCGTATTTTACCTGTGTGAATTTTGGCGTGCTGCTCTCTGTAAACTCTGCTCCCTCGTCAACGTCTTCCCACGGCGTTGATTCCGCATCTTTTTCAAGCACACGGCTGCCGCTTTTTGTAGTTACTTTTTCAGTATTTACATACTGTTCCAAGTCGTCCGCAGTTCTGCGTAATTCGATAATATCTGTCTTTACATCTTCTGGCACTGTGAAGCCGCCATCTTCGCCGGAGTTTTCAGACATGGCATTCATGATTTTTTCATGTTTTTCCGGCATTTTTGTTCTTCTTAATCCGCAGACGATGCGGCTCACAAATGCAGCTTTGACTTCGTTTTTATTCGGCTTCGCTCCATTGCTGTCTTCTACTGCCTGTCCTCCGCCTGTCAGAAGCTTGTCTTTTACCTTTTTATCTTCTTCGTCTTCTAAATCCATAAGGATATTAAATTTATCCTGCAAAGTGCCGAGTTCTGTTTTTGCTGTTTTCGCTTCTTCGATTTTTCCGGCTTTTACATAATCTTTTACTTCCTGTTTTTTTGCGTTAATCTGTTCAAGTAACTCTCTTAATTCTTTATTCATTTTTGCCTTCCTTTCTTTCTTTGGTTCATCGTGTTCCATATAAAAACAAATCTTCTAAGATTTTGTTTTTTTCTTCCTCTGCTGCCCGTTTAGCTTCCTCTGTGCCTGCATTTTGGACTTTTAAGTCTTTTGGAATATTCCTATATCTTGCAAGCATATAATCTGTTGTACAGGCTGCCACCGCTTCCATGTTATCGTCCTGTTGTATATCAAACAATTGTGCCGCTTCTTCGGTATTAAACCAAGTTTCTGCATTGATTGCGGCTTCAATTTGTTCTCTTGTTACGTCTGGTAATACTTTTGTCATGTAAATGTCTGTAATCATTTGCTGGCATTTATCCAGTTTGTCAACAATCTTTGTAAAATCGTCCGCATTTCCGTATCCGAACGTTAGGGGCTTATGTATCATAATTTGCGCGCCTTTTGCAATTTCGATAGTGTCACATGCCATCAGAATTACACTTGCAATTGATGCTGCCAGTCCTTCAACGATTCCTGTTATCTTTCCGGTGTGTCGTTGTAAGATGTTGTATATGCCGATTCCGGCGAATACATCACCGCCGCCGCTATTTACGTACAGTGTAATATCTTCATCTTTTTCTATACTCTGCAAAAAGTCAGAAATTGACTGTGGGCACACATCTTCTGCGCTCCATCGGTCAGATTCAGCACTTACGATATCGCCGTAGATGTATAATTCTGTGCCGTTATCTTTTTTTAGTGTTTCCATATAACCGACATTCTCGATTTTTTTTCGTGTCTGCCGTGTAAACTCCATTCTAGGCATCTTCTTCAACTCCTTCCTTTGTCTTCGCTTGCATTGTCTGCATTTTGTTCGTCCTGCTGCCCGGTGTCTTCCTCCGGTGGGTCTTTTGCCTGCTCCGTGTTGTCTTCCGGTGCTTCTTTTGTTTGTTCGTTATCTTCCTGTTGTAAACCTTTTTTATATGCCGCGCCGACGTCTGTTAATTTTACGTATGTACCATTTACAATCAGCACATCGCCGCCTTCCATGTCCTCTAAGTCCAGTTTTCTGCGGGCTTCGTTTACCGTTTCCAAGCCGTTGTTTACAGCTTCTTTTAATATTTCCATCTGCGTTTTGCTATCTGTTCGCAATAGCGCCTTTTCGTTTTGCCGAAAATACTTTCCGGCTTTTATTTCAAGTTCTGTTAATAACTTATAATCAACTTCTTCCTCATATTGTTTCAGTACAAAAAGCATTGTATCCACATAAAAAGATAACTGTTGCATTTCGCTGTTGCTGTAACTGCTCTTGCTGTAATCATTTATCTGGTTCGGTTTTATTCCGAATGCCGCAGCAATCTGCAAGGCGGAATATTTTTTTAATTCGACAAATTGCGAATCAGACAGTTTTACATTTAGCGGTGTCAGTTTCATCCCGTCTGGTATTGGCAGTACTCGCCCGCTGTTGCCGCTTCCTGCGCCGAAGCGCTCAATTATCTCCCGCATTTTTTCGATTTTAGATTTTTCAAGTGTTCCGGTATACTCTAGCGTTGCTTTTGCTGTAAGTCCATTTTTGTATAGATTATTTAGGAATTTCTGTGCTTCAAGCACACCATCAACTGTCTCTTTTAAAACGTACTGCACCGGTAAGCCTGTAATTCCGTTTAACGTGTGGGACGTTTTAAAATGCAGCACTTCATTATTTTTAAAGATATACTGCTGCCCCGAATATCTATCTGTATACCAATACCAAACACCGTTGTCTGTTCCGAAATATCCAGCATCATCAATTATTACCTGCACGCAGTCGGACGGCATTATCCACAAGCCCAATGTCCTGTATTGCCCGCCGTATTTTTTCCGGTCAAATTGTCTTTGCACGTACACATACGCATTGCCGTAATGGTTACGGTTCATCTCTACAGTGTTCCAAAAAATTGTAGGTGTCATGTACGGATTCGGTCTGTGTTTTAACAAGATTGATACATCTGTATCTTTCGGTTCTTTGATTCCTTTTACCGTATTTTGATAAAATTTCCAAGGCATTTTCGCGACTGTTTCCGACATCATTTTTAAACACGTAAAATATGTTATGTCTGCGGTTGGTTTGTTTTTGCTGCGTTCTATACCCAGCCATTCCAGTGTTTTATCTTCATCGTGTTCTGTTCCCGGCAAAACGTTTAAGTTAAACATTTTTGCTATTCCCATTCCCAGCTTTTGCCGAAAGTTCATTTTTTCGTCCTCTTTCTTTTCCTGTGTTTATATTCCCAGCGTGTCCATATAAGCAAGCCATTCATCTGCCTGTTGCTCTGCATCAATTTTGGTTTCACTAGTCATTGCCTGTGTCCAAGCGTCAATCACTGCATCGACTATATCTATTCTGTCGCCTGCAACGTCCTTGTTGATTTTTATTTCGCCAAACGAATTTTTAACCACTTTTGCGTTAGCAAGCGACCACTGCACAGATTCGTTGTAGTCGTGTTCTATATGTCCAGCTTGTAATTCCAGCCTAAAATCTTCGGTTGCATCTCCTAATGAACGCGCTGACTGTATCACCGCCAAACTATCGCACCCTAATTCTTCTAAATCGCTTAAAAACGCTGATGCATTATGCGGGTCGTAGCAAATGTATTGTATTTTTAAGTCGTAATCTTCTATCAGCTTTTTTAAGTACGCGATTATATATTTATAATCTGTTTTAATGCCGCCCATCGTTTCCGTGGCGGTTATCCAGCCACTTCGTACCCACATATCGTAGGGTGCTTTATCTGTCTGCATATGCTCCTGTAGGCGATTTGCAGGTATAAAACTGTGCGCGTGTACAAAGTAATGTTTTTCTTCGTTTTGCGCTAAAAACGGTATTACAACCGCAAGTGAGGTTAAATCCCCTCCGCTTGATAAATCCAGTCCGATGTAACACACTGCGCCTTTGAAATCTTTCAGTGTTTTGTTCGTTTCCGACTTTATCCACCAGTCCATATTTTTTATATAGACATCGTCTGTGTACTGTATCCAACAATTCAGCTGCTTAACGATAAAATCCCTTAAATCATCGCCGCCTTTTTCCTTTGCGGCGGCAGCAACTGGTTTCATGTTTTCAAGCGCTTTCGGATTGTACTCTAACATTGGATTAGCTTTTACCCAATTGTCAGGATTCCAGATATCATCATTTTCGTTTAACTGTGCAATGTATACGAATTTGCTTTCGTTTTTAACTGTGCCTGTTGCAATTTGTTTGCAGTATTCATATTCCGCGTAACACGGACTTTTTAAGTCAAATCCCGCTGTCGTTATGATGCTTATCAGTGCAGAAGGTAGCATTTTTATGCCGCCTTCCAGTAGCTTAAACATCTGGTCTGTTTTGTGCGCGTGATATTCGTCCACAATTCCAAGATAAGGACGAAAACCGTCAATGCTCTTTGTGTCACCGCTCAAAGCTTTTATTGTGCTTTGAGTAAGTTTGCAGTCAATTGTTGCATTATGTTCATGTATGTCAAAGCATTGTTCTAAATCCTCATCAGAACGGATAAACTTGACAATTTCCTTAAAGACAATTTTAGCCTGCTCTGTTTTCGTTGCTGTGCAATAAATCTGACCGTAATTGAAACCGTCGAAATTGCCATAGTATGCCGCCAAAATTCCGTTTAAAAACGACTTGCCATTTTGTCGTCCTAACTGGATGTAGCTTGTGCGATAACGTCTATCATTGCCGTCTTTTGTTCGCCAGCCATTAAGTGAGCCTAATATAAAGCACTGAAATGGATACAGTTCTACCGGCTTTGGTTCTGTTCCCTCTGCGATTGTCAGCGTTTCCGCAAAACTGCATATCCGTTCCGATTCTTCTTTTGAAAAATAATATCTATATGGTGCTGCCTTTGATTTTTCAATATCGTCTAAGTGCCGTTTGCAGGCAGCTTTTACTAGTTCCCCGGCGGTTATCCTGCCCGCTAATACGTCACGGGCATATTGTGTTGCCCTATCCTGCATATGTATCCTTATGCGAATTTTGCAAATTTATTTTGTGGCTTTTCTTCCGCTTTCGGAACAACCAGACGGCATCGACTTGAAATTGTCAGACCGAAGTCTGCCGCGCCTTGTCGACACTGTTTAAAATATCTATCCTGTAGCAGTGCCAGCCGCTCGACTTCCGGATTAACTTCTATTCGTGTCATGATATCGCCATCTTGATTTAGATACTCTTTTTCAATCATCATTTGCTGTTGATTTAGCAGCTGTGTAACTTCGACATATTTTTCTTGTGCAATCGTGAAGCGTGCCAAACTGTCAACGTCAAGATTGCTTATCAGTTCAATGTTCTGTAACTCTTTTGCAATCTTTTTAAATGTCTTTTTTTGTGTCGGTGTCAAGTAAGTGGGTGCAGTCACTTTATCCGCCGCTGCTTTAACTTCGCTTCTTTGCCGTTCCGCAATCTCTGCCTTCGTCAGATGTTTTTTCCCTTTCGCAACAACTAATTCAATTGGTTGTCTTTGTCCTGCCACTCGCTTTCACCTTCTTTCTTTTTTTGTGTCAGATTCTGACACATCGCCCTTTTTGTCTTTTAAAATTTTCCGTGGGGAGTTTTTTCCACGGAAAGGAGGATACGCGACTGATTGTTAATTATTTAACACTTTCTAACACTCCCCCTGTCTGGGAAGTGCCGCCCCGCTCTCGCTTTGGTATCTCTTTATCAGCTTGTAAAGTAGCTGTTGCATTGCCTTTTTATCCGCTGTGCTGCGGTCATATGTGGCTTCTATTCTATTGTGTGTGTCGCCGCTTAATGGGATAAGGTTATCCGCTTCAAGCCGCTTATTCCAATCGTCCGCGATAGGTACAATGTGGTGTACCATGTCCGCACCTTTTATTACGTGGTCTACATAGTACGCATATATGTCTATGTGGTCGAATCGTTGCAATGCTTCAGCTCTCGCCTTGCGCCATGCTGCGCAGATGTAGAACTCTGCTGCCTGCTTGTTGCGCCTGTGCTTGTTATACTGCATATGTCGGGACTGCTGCCCCTGCTGCTTTTCCTCGCACGCTTTGCAGTATTTAGTTCCTTGTGGAATTAATTTTCCACATTTACATTTGTGTAGTAGCATTGTTGTTCCTCTCCTGCTGTCCCTTGTCATGCAGCATAAAAAAATGACCGAAAAACACGCAACGTTTACACGTCGTTATGCTTTCGGTCTTCGCAACTCCACAACATCATTTTATTACTATATATCTGTATTCAAAACCCCAGTTTTTCCCGCCATTTTCCCGCTGTTTTCCCACTGTTTTGCCCTTATTTTGTATATTTTAGGTACAATTTTATTTGTTTTTTCACAATTTTTTACAGTGCCTTTACACCGAATAATTTAATTGCCATCTTTCGATTTACCTCTTTTATCCAGTTTGCCGGGCTGTTTTTTCCACAATTTAGCCTGTGTGCTATCTCTTCTAACGTCTTTTGTTCTATGTAATGCATTTCAAACGCTTCAAATTTGTACATCATGCCTTTTTGTGCATATTCTGCCTTTATCTCTTTCATTGCTCTGTCTATATTTAATATCATCATCGCTGTCGCCATTTTACTGGCTTTCACGCTGTTCAGTTCTGCGTTTTCGCCTTTTAGCTTTTCGCAATGTTTGTAAATTTCCGTGTCAACTTCTGTTTCTTCTGCAATGGCATTTTTTACATAACTTTTTAATTCGTTGTATGTTTCCATTAGATGCCGCGTGTCGCTCCATGCTTTTTCCTTTTCTGTTTCCTCTTTTCCTCTTTTCATTTCCTTCTCCTTCTTAAGTTTCAAGAAACCGCCACCTGTTTATACAGATAGCGGTTTCCTTTTCAATTATTTATTTGCTTTTATAAATTCCTTCATGAAATTTGTTACTGCTGCCGTTTGGCTCACTCCTGCCTTTTCACAGGCAGCGGCGAAATCGTCAGCAAGTTCCTTTTTCATTTTAAATCCTTTTGTAATTATGCCGGCTTTTTTCCGGTATCTCTCTGTTGCTTCGGTCTGTGCGCTTGGTTTACCTTTTGGCATTTTTCATTCTCCTTATTTCTTTTTTTACGTCACACAGCCCCGTCATTCCTGCCGCTAATAGTATCAAGCTTGTTGTTACATTTTTAACGGAGAAAAACAGTGTCCATGCAGCGATTAAAAAAAATACTGTTTCTTTTTTCATTTTTCTTTGCAGATGTGCTATAATGAAAAGTAAGGGGAGGCGGTTTCCCGCCCTTGCCCTTATTTCAAGGCTGCAATCAGTTGTGCAAGTCCTGTCATTGCTGTTCCCAGTGCCACAAGTCCAGC
>OLGE01004281.1_pt1 | contig 10463 bp, 16 predicted proteins | sample 1605151 | NCBI WGS metagenome assembly OLGE01 (sample SAMEA3888912, study PRJEB22519) | human gut metagenome | biome: human gut; feature: human-associated habitat; material: faeces | place: Denmark | collected 2010
CGCGCGTTGCGCGGTTGCGCCTCGAAACTAGCCTGCGGGCGTCGCATCGACCCGCCGAAAATGGCCGGTTTATGGCGCCTTCCGGCGAATTCGTGCTGGTTTTCCATTTCGTGTCGTAGGGGCGGACGACCCTGTCCGCCCGCGGAAAACGCCCGTTTTCACGGAAATCCAATGCAAATTCGTATTATTTTAACGTTTTCCGTCGTAGGGGCGGACGACCCTGTCCGCCCGCGGAAAACGCCCGTTTTCACAGAAATCCAATGCGAAATCGTAACATTTTGGAGGGCGGACAGAGTCGTCCGCCCCTACAAGCGTCTTTGAGAGGTTATGCGACTCAGGCAGCAGACCGCAGATTTCAAGAGGGCAAGCAGGGGCGTCCCGCCCATGCACTCAGGTACGAAGGTGAGTCCACAGAATGGCCCCGGAGGCACCATTGCAGGATCGCAAGCCGTGTAAACCCCCGCTGCACCGGGCGGTGCAGCGGGGGTTTCAATATCAAAGCGGTCGGATCTCGATATGGTAGCTGTTTGTGCCGCAGGCGGTGTTTTCGATGTCGATGGAGTACTCCAAATCAAAAATGCCGCCGCGTTCGTTGAGCAAAACGGTCATCTGCTTTGCGCACACGCTGATCATCAGCGTGCCGAAGCCTGTGTCATAGAGCGAATCGTCGCGTCTGCCGAGCACAAAGACCATGGTGGAGTCGATCTTGCCCGTGCGGCGGAGCGTCGCCTTGACGCCGTCCTCGATGGTGAAGGTCGTGACCGTCCCCTCCAGGCCGGTCATTTCTGTCTCCACATAGGAGAGCGTGATGCAGCCCGGCTCATAGCGATAGGTACCGTGCGTGACCAGCTCGATGGTGTCCGGCTCGTCGCCGGCAAAGCGCTGCGTCCCGACAATGGTGATCAGTACCGGCTTCTCCATCACTCCTCCAGCGCCAGCGCGATCAGATCATCGATCAGCTCCGGATACGGAATGCCGCTGGCCTCGAACAGCTTGGGATACATCGAAATGGACGTGAAGCCGGGAAGGGTGTTGATCTCATTGAAGACGACCTCGCCGTCATGCTTGACGAAGAAGTCCACGCGCGACAGACCGCGGCAGCCCATCGCCTTGTAGATGCGCACAGCCTGTTCGCGGACATCCTCCGCGACATCCTCGGCAAGACGCGCAGGGATATACAGTGTCGAGCAGTTGGAGATGTACTTCGCCTGATAGTCGTAGAAATCCGCGCCGGAGTCGATCTCGCCGCAAATGGAGGCAAACGGATTGTCGTTTCCGAGGACCGCGACCTCGACCTCCTGCCCGTCAATGAATTCCTCGACCAGCGCCTTGACGTCAAAGTCGAGCGCATGGCGCAGCGCCTGCTCGAGCTCCTGACGATCCCTTGCCTTGGAAACGCCGACCGACGAGCCGGTTCCGGCGGGCTTGACAAAGACGGGATAGCTGAATTTCTGCTCCGTTTCGTTCATAACGGCATCGGGATTGCGCGCAAAGGCCGCCTTGTCAACAAGCTGCCACGCCGCCTGACGGACGCCGGTGTAGTCCGCGATCAGCTTTGTGATGGTCTTATCCATGCAGGCCGCGGACGCCGCCACATGCGAGCCGACATAGGGCAGCCCTGCGATCTGCAAAAGGCCCTGCACCGAGCCGTCCTCGCCGTTTTCACCGTGAAGTACCGGGAACACCACATCGATTCGCTCGCGCACGACGCAGTCGTTTTCAAAGCTCAAAAGGCCCTGTCCGTGCACCGGCGAAAGCGCCGCGCGGCGGTTGCCCTCAAAATTCTGCCATGTTCCGGCAGGCAGCATGCTGTAATCGTCGCCTGCGAACAGGATCCAGTCGCCCTCCTTGGTGATGCCGACCGGAAAAACATGATATTTGCTGTGGTCGATGTTGTTGAGCACAGATTCCGCCGAGCGCAGTGAGACCTCATGCTCCGGCGAAACACCGCCGAACAGGACACAGACACAAAGTTTTTTCAAAACAATTCCTCTCTTCTCCCGCGCCGCCGCGCGGACGTGATTATGCTATATAATATGCCAAAACCGCGCAGAACTCAAGCACAATTTTCATAAATTCCGCGATTTTCGTGCTGGAAAATACGCGCCGTACCGCATACCCCGCTGATCGGCTGACGCTGTCCGCCACGTCACCGCCAGCCGAAGGTTTTGCCTCCCCGCGTAGTACCATGCAGGGTTTGTTATTTCTCCAATTTCATTTCGTACACTTTCAAAGGAATGCTCTGATGTGTATCCTTGACGGCGTCAGAGAAATCTGATACTTTAATTTTGGAAGCGTTCGTGGAAGGGTAAACTCCCTGGGACTTCGTGTCCACCCGTTCGCTTCTTTTATTGTGTTTTCCACTCGCGATCTCTGTTTTTCATTGCATATACCGCCATTGCATACTTTGCGTTCTCTTCGCGAACTATTTTTGCAGTGCATTCATCGGAACTGCATTTGCAGTGTCCCCATTTCATGCTACGATTTTTGCATTTGTAAGGATTCTATTCGTTTCTCCGTTCAATCTGTGTCAGACGCTTGCCGCTCTGGCACGATTCCAAAGAAGATTCTACGCAAGCATGTCACGGAAAATATAGCAGTGGAAAAATTGCGCGTGGGCGTATATAATAATATGGAATCATTCCGTCCGGTGCATTCGGCGCCGGCGGCGGCCTTGATCGAAAGGAGGCGCGCGTCATGCACATCGAGCTGACAAAAAAAGAATTCCGGCGGCTGCTGGATATGGTCTATATCGGAAACTGGATCCTCAACTCCACACGCGGAGACGATCGTTTTGAGGACTATGACAACATCGAATCCAAGCTGTTTGCGCTCTGCCGTGAGCAGGGTATGCAGACGCTTGTGGAAAAATGGGAGGGTGAGGACGTCCCCTCGCGTGCTTTTTCCGAGGGCGGCATCCATGAGGCCATCATGGACTATGAGGACACCGTTTTCTACGAGATCCTCGCCGAGGAGCTCGCGCGGCGCGATCTGGACTATCAGCCCGTGTCCAAGGAAAACTACGATGAACTGGTCGCCCGCATGGACGACTACATCGCCGAATTTGAGGCCCACGGCACCGACAACATCCTGATCTCCACGATGGATGAGCCGTAAGCCCGCCGACAACTGTGCGCAGGAGTCGCTGACTCCTGCGCACTTTGTTTTTCGCCTATATGACCTGCGTAAAAAACCAGTAGATCACGCCGTAGACCACGCTTGCGACCGTCCCGTAGACGATGACCGGCCCCGCGATGGTGAACATCTTGACCGCTGTTCCGGTGATGAAGCCCTCTGCGCGAAACTCCATGGCAGGCGACACGACAGAATTTGCAAAGCCTGTGATGGGCACGAGCGTTCCCGCACCGGCGAGCTTTGCGATCTTCCCGTAAAGGCTCAGCGCCGTCAGAACGGCACTGAGAAAAATGAGCGAGACCGCTGTTGCCGTACCCGCTTCGCTCTGCGCAAGCCCTGCCGCCTGCCAGCCGTTCTGAACGAGCTGACCGAGCGTGCAAATGAGGCCGCCCGTCCAAAAGGCGTTCAGAAGGTCTTTCCAGACGGGCGATCTCGGTGCGAGGGACGCGACATAGTCCTGATACTCTCTGCTGCTCATGTTCATAAAAAAATCCCCCTTTGGCATAGTATCTGCCAAAGAGGGTTTTTTATCAGAAAAACAGCTTAGACCAATTCGATAACAGCCATTTCCGCTGCGTCACCACGGCGCGGGCCGAGGCGGGTCACGCGGGTGTAGCCGCCGTTGCGGTCAGCATACTTCGGAGCGATCTCCTTGAAGAGCTTGTTGGCAACGTCTTCCTTGGTGATATAGCTCAGAGCCTTGCGGTAGGAAGCGAGGGTGTTCTTCTTGGCAAGCGTCACCATCTTTTCCGCGACAGGCTGAACTTCCTTTGCTCTGTAGAACGTCGTTTCGATCTTGCCGTTCTCGAACAGGTAAGTGGTCATCGCCCGGAGCATCGCCTTGCGCTGTGCGCTGGTTCTGCCGAGCTTTCTCGTACCAAACATGGGGTTTTACCTCCTTCTTTGAAAGGTTATTGCATCAATTGTTGTTGTTTGAAGTGCCGGAATCGTCGCTGGCGAGGCTCAGGCCCATCATGGCGAGCTTGTTCTGAACTTCCTCAAGCGACTTTCTGCCCATATTACGAACCTTCATCATATCCTCGCCGGTTCTGGAGATCAGATCCTCGACGTTGTTGATGTTGGCACGCTTGAGGCAGTTGAAGCTGCGGACGGACAGGTCAAGTTCCTCGATGGTCATCTCGAGCACCTTGTCGCGATGGGTTTCCGGTTTTTCCGCCATCGTGGGCTTGCTGGCAACAGTCTCAGAGAGATCCGTGAACAGGCTCAGGTGGTCGGAAAGGATCTTAGCGCCGAGGCTGACGGCGTCTCTTGCGGAGATGGTGCTGTCAGTCCAGACCTCCAACGTCAGTTTGTCATAGTCGGTCATGTTGCCCACACGGGTGTTTTCCACGGTGTAGTTCACCTTGTAGACAGGCGTGTAGATCGAGTCCACTGCGATCGTTCCGATCGGCATGTTCGGCGACTTGTTCTTGTCGGACGACACGTACCCGCGGCCGTGGCTCAGCGTGATCTCCATATTGAAGGTCGCGTCGGGGCCGAGGGAGCAGATATGCAGCTCGGGGTTGAGGATCTCAACTTCAGCGTCCGTCTTGATGTCGCCGGCAGTCACTTCACGTTCGCCGGCGGCGTCGATGAAAACGGTCTTGGTGCCCTGGCAGTGGAGCTTGGCGATGATCTTCTTGACATTCAGAACGATCTCGGTGACGTCTTCCTTGACGCCGGGGATCGTAGAGAACTCGTGCTGGACGCCTGCGATCTTGATGGAGGTCGCAGCCGTTCCGGGCAGCGAGGAAAGAAGCACCCGTCTGAGGCTGTTGCCGAGGGTCGTACCATAGCCTCTTTCGAGGGGCTCCACGATATACTTACCGTAGGAGCCGTCCTCGGGAGAATCGATACACTCAATGCGCGGCTTTTCAATTTCTACCATGAATATAAATACCCTCCTTATACTACGAAACGGTGTTTCGCTGCCGAATTCAGCTTACCAATAAACGAGGGTCAGACGTTACTTGGAGTACAACTCGACGATCAGATTTTCTGCGATCTCAAAGTCAATGTCGTCCTTGGCAGGAAGTGCAATAACCTTGCCGGAAAGGGTGTTCTTGTCTCTTTCAAGCCACTTCGGAGCGGCGATGAACGCATCGTCTTCCTTCATGGTCTTGAAGCGAGTGGTGGAGCAGCTCTTCTCGCAAACAGCGATCACGTCGCCAACGCTCACCTGATAGGAGGGGATGTTGACGGCCTTGCCGTTGACGGTGAAGTGGCCGTGGTTGACAAGCTGACGAGCCTCGCGGCGGGTCTTGGCGTAGCCCAGACGATAGACAGTGTTGTCCAGTCTGCGCTCGACAAGCATCAGCAGGTTTTCGCCAGTGTTGCCGCCCATGCGCTCGGCCTTTTCGTACAGCATATGGAACTGCTTTTCCAGAATGCCGTAAACGAATTTGACCTTCTGCTTTTCGGTCAGCTGCATGCCATATTCGGACTTCTTCGTTCTTCTCTTGCCGCCGGGGTTGCGGTTGGAGTTCTTGCTGTAACCCATCGCGGCCGGAGACACACCAAGCGTTCTGCAGCGCTTGAGAACAGGCTGTGTATTCTTTGCCATTTTAGTTTACTCCTCCTTGTATCATTAAACGCGACGGCGCTTGGGAGGACGGCAGCCATTGTGAGGAATGGGAGTGACGTCCTTGATCATCGTGACTTCCAGACCTGCGGACTGGAGCGCACGGATGGCGGATTCACGGCCCTGACCGGGGCCCTTGACGTAGACTTCTACGCTCTTGAGACCGCAGTTTTCCACAGCAGCCTTTGCAGCGGTCTCAGCGACCATCTGCGCGGCGTACGGAGTGGACTTTCTGCTGCCGCGGAATCCGAGGCCGCCGGAGGAGGCCCAGGACAGTGCGTTGCCGTTGGTATCGGTAACGGTGACCATCGTATTGTTGAAGGACGAGCGGATATGCACGGCGCCCTTTTCAATTACCTTGCGCTCACGACGGCGCTTGACTACTTTCTTAACAGCCTTTGCCATTTACATATCCCTCCTTACTTCTTCTTATTCGCAATGGTCTTCTTCGGACCCTTGCGGGTACGGGCATTGGTCTTGGTTCTCTGGCCGCGGACGGGCAGGCCACGACGGTGACGGACACCGCGGTAGCAGCCGATCTCGGTCAGACGCTTGATGTTCAGAGCCACTTCACGGCGGAGGTCGCCCTCAATGGTGAAGTTCTTGTCGATCACATCACGAAGCTTTGCCTCCTGCTCGTCGGTCAGGTCCTTGACGCGGGTGTCAGGGTCGATCTCGGCGAGTTCGAGGATCTTGTTTGCACTTGTTCTGCCAATGCCGTAGATATAAGTCAAACCGATTTCGATTCGCTTCTCACGGGGCAGGTCAATACCAGCAATACGTGCCATACTATTCAGAGCACCTCCTATTAACCTTGTCTCTGCTTATGCTTGGGGTTTTCGCAAATTACCATAACGCGGCCCTTGCGCTTGATGATCTTGCACTTTTCGCACATGGGCTTTACGGACGGTCTTACTTTCATACTGTTAACCTCCATTGAGACCTCAAGTCTCTATTTACTTCTCCATGTGATTCTGCCACGGGTAAGATCATAGGGCGACATTTGCACGGTCACCTTGTCGCCGGGCAGGATCTTAATAAAGTTCATCCGGAGCTTGCCGGAAATATGCGCCAAAATGGTGTGTCCACCGCCAATATCGACAGAGAACATGGCATTCGGCAGTGCATCAGTTACGATGCCCTCAAGTTCGATTACGTCGTCTTTTGCCAAGATCAATTAACCCCCTTGGTTTTGACTGTTGAATTTTTGACCATATGCGGCCAATTCCCTTCGTAATTCGCTGTTGAGTACCTTGTCGCCGTTGCGAATCTTCTCGGCGACTCGTGTGTCTGTCTGAGAGATCTTCTCGACATGCTTGCGTTTTTTCCGCTTGGGCTGTTCGACCCGGCGGCCCTTGCCGTCCGCGATGTAGACATATTCCCCATCCGTGTCCAGCACGAAGAAGAACTGTCCCTGATCGCGTCCAGCCTTTGACGCTACTATGTCAGCTTTGGATATGTCCATATTCAAAGACCCTCTGTGACGGTGAGAATTTCCGGCTCGCCGTCGGTAATCAGAATGGTGTTTTCGTAGTGAGCTGCGAGCTTGCCGTCGGCGGTCACCGTTGTCCAGCGGTCCTTCAGGACTCTTACATCGTAAGCGCCCTGCGTGACCATCGGCTCCACGGCGATCGTCATACCCTTGACAAGTCTCGGCCCTCTGCCCGGATTTCCAAAGTTCGGTACCTCAGGTTCTTCATGCATCTGCTCGCCGACGCCGTGACCTACGAAGGCGCGCACCACGCCAAACCCATGCTTCTCAACATACGTCTGGACGGCATGACCGATGTCGGATACCCGGCATCCCTGACGTGCGAATTGGATTCCCTCAAAAAAACTCTGTCTGGTTACCGAAATGAGCTTCTGTGCCTCGGGAGAGATCTCCCCGCAGGCATAGGTGGCGGCGCAGTCACCAACGAATCCTCCCCACGTTGCGCCCACATCGACCGACACGATGTCGCCCTCCTTCAGGACCCGTTTTCCGGGAATCCCGTGGATGACCACTTCGTTGACGGAGATGCAGGTGCTGGCGGGGAAGCCTCCGAACCCGAGAAAGGTCGGAATGGCTCCCTGCGACACGATAAAATCGTGAACTGCTCTGTCGATCTCTCCAGTGGTGACGCCGGGCCTTACCATATCGCCTGCCAAGGCACGCGCTGCCGCGGTAATTTTACAGGCCTTGCGCATCACTTCGAGCTCGCGCTCATTCTTGATTGAGATCATTCCGCCGCACCCAGAGCCTTCAAGATATCCTGAGAAGCTTTTTCGATCGGCTGATCACCCTCGACGAGTCTCAGGATACCGAGCTTCTCATAGAACTCTTTCAGGGCTTCCGTCTCTGCGTGGAACACGCGCAGACGGTTTTTGACCGTCTCCGGCGCGTCGTCCTTGCGAGTGACAAGCTCGCCGCCGCACAGATCGCAGACGCCCTCTTTTTTGGGCGGGTTCGCAACGATGTGGAAGCTTGCGCCGCAGCTGCCGCACACGCGGCGGCCGGTCATGCGCGCTTCGATCACAGCGTCGTCGATCTCGATGGACACGACACGGTCGAAATGAATGCCGGCGTCTTCAAGCGCCTGCGCCTGCGGGATCGTGCGCGGCACACCGTCGAGGATGTAGCCGTTCGCACAATCCGGCTGCGCGACTCGCTCGCGGACGATGCCGATGATGACATCGTCCGGAACGAGCTTACCAGCGTCCATGAAGCCCTTGGCCTTCAGACCGGTCTCGGTCCCGTTTTTGATTGCTTCGCGGAGGATGTTGCCGGTCGAGATCGTGGGAATGCTCAGCTTCCGGCTGACGATCTCTGCCTGTGTTCCCTTACCGGCGCCCGGGGCGCCCAAAAGGATCAGCTTCATAGTGTTTCCTCCGATCACTCAAGGAAGCCCTTGTAGTGACGCATCAGCATCTGCGCCTCAAGGCTCTTGACCGTCTCAAGCGCAACACCGACTACGATGATGACGGAAGTACCGCCGATGGAGAGGGTGGTGTCCTTGATGATGATGCCAACGATGATGGGCAGAAGCGCGATGACCGCGAGATACAGAGCGCCAAACAAGGTGATCTTGTTGATGACCTTGAAGATGAAGTCGGACGTGGGCTTGCCCGGACGGAAGCCGGGGATGAAGCCGCCGTTCTTCTTCAGGTTGTTGGCGATCTCGATGGGGTTGAACTGGATCGTCGCATAGAAGTAGCTGAATGCGATGATCAGGAAGAAGTACACGATGATATACACCGCGCTCTTCGTGTCAAATACATAGGTGTTCATCCAGGCCCAGAAACCGGACGCCGGCGCACCCACAAACGCCATGATGGTGGCGGGCAGCGTTGCGATGGACTGAGCGAAGATGATCGGCAGAACGCCGGACATGTTGACCTTGATCGGCAGATTGGTCGACTGACCGCCGTACATCTTCCGGCCGACGACGCGTTTGGCGTACTGGACGGGGATGCGGCGCTCGGAATTGCTGATGAACACGATGAACATCACGATCGCGAGCATGCCGACAACCATCAGAATGGCAACATACCACTTGAGGCTGAACAGGCTGCCAACCATGGACGGAACACGCGAGACGATACCGGCGAACAGGATCATGGAGATGCCGTTGCCGATGCCGAACTGGTCGATCTGCTCGCCAACCCACATCAGGAAGGCGGCGCCGGCCATGAAGGTCATGACGATGACCATGCCGCTCACAAAGCTCGTCTGCTTCAGGATGCTGTACTGCGCGCTGGCGTTCTTCAGCATGATGTAGTAGGCGATGCCCATCAGCAGGCTCAGGCCGACCGTCGTATAACGGGTGATCTTCTGGATCTTCTTCTTGCCCTCTTCGCCTTCGTCCTTGGCAAGACGTTCAAGAGCGGGAATGGCGATGCAGAGCAGTTCGATGATAATGGATGCGTTGATGTACGGCTGGATGCCGAGCGCAAACACGGTCGCGTTGGAGAATGCCGAGCCGGACATTGCGTTGTACAGACCAAGGACAGTGTTGGAAAGCTGCTGGGTGTAGTAGTTGTTGAGGACATCAACATTGATATACGGCACAGGAACGCAGCTGCCAAGTCTGTAGATCAGCAGAACAAACAGCGTAAAGAGGATCTTCTTCCGAAGTTCGGGGATCTTCCATGCGTTGCGGAGTGTAGTAAACACTTACACCACCTCAGCCTTTCCGCCCGCCTTTTCGATTTTTTCCTTAGCCTTTTTCAAATCAAGTTGGGATTTATCCTTGCAGACAACCAGTCCACCTGAATCATGTGTGCATTTCAGCACAAATTGATTTGGTAGTTCGTCAAAATCAATGTCCTCGAACTTATCCCACACTCCAAGTGTCGGGATGACATACTGCTCACCAATTTTGCTTGCAATATAATTTTTCACTTCATACTTATCGACCAATGTGATAAGCTCCGGCTTTCTGTAGTGCAGCTTCAACCAGTTCAGTTTTTCATTGAATGTCTGTGGATTTTTGAAGTCAATGAATTTGCCGAACTCTGCATAATAAAATATCTGAAGATACGGTTTGTCCGGCATCCAATTAATCAATTTATGATTGACAAGATATCCCGCAATGCGCCGCATACCGTGTTTTTTTTTACTCATTTTACTTTCCCTCCATGTATGAATTAATCAGGTTTGCAATTCTTTCACAACTATGTCCATCGCAGGCAGACAAAGTTTCTATTAAAAATCCTGCCTGAAACTGAGAAATTGCTGAATTGGAGGATTGTTTATGAGTAAATTCCC
>OLGE01004283.1_pt1 | contig 10459 bp, 12 predicted proteins | sample 1605151 | NCBI WGS metagenome assembly OLGE01 (sample SAMEA3888912, study PRJEB22519) | human gut metagenome | biome: human gut; feature: human-associated habitat; material: faeces | place: Denmark | collected 2010
AACGCTGATGGCCATCAAAGACCCGAACCGCCGCAAAGCTTGGGTAGAGGGCTCCTGGGATGTCACCAGCGGTGGGCGCTTTGACCACCTGTGGAATGCATCGCTGCACGTCATTAAGCCGTTCCGCATCCCGGATAGCTGGACGGTTGACCGTTCCCATGACTGGGGTGAGTCGAAGCCGTTCTCTAACCTCTGGTGGGCGCGAGCCGACGGTACTGCCGCAGAACTGCCTGATGGTCGCCAGTTCTGCCCGCCTGCCGGGTCGCTGATCCTGATTGGCGAGTGGTATGGCTGTCCACCTGACGAGCTGAACAAAGGGCTCAATATGAGCTCGACAAACGTCGCCAAGGGTGTGGCCTGGATTGATAAGCGGCTGATGGGCGAAGAGCTGCCTGAACCTGAAGAGATAAAACTCAATGGGATAACTCAGGGGCAACTGAACATCATGCCCGGTATCTGCAAAAAGGTTGTGCCGGGCCCAGCTGACGGTGCCATCTACAACACTGGCGATGACGAGCTCTCTATTGCCCAGAAGATGGAATCGCAGGGCGTTAAGTGGGTTCCATCCAATAAGAAACCGGGATCGCGCGTAAACGGAGCGGCCCTCTTTGCTGACATGCTGGAGGCCGTCCTTGAGGGTAAGAAGCTGGAATCTGGTGTACCTGAGAAACCAGCATTCTACGTCTTCGACTATTGCCGCGGCTGGATAAGCCGTGTTCCGGTGCTCGTTCGCGACAGTAAGAACCCTGATGACGTAGACACTCAGCAGGAAGATCACGACTGGGATGGCACTAGATATGCCGTCCTGCATTCACCGCCGAAGAAAGTCGGCAAAGTCACCAACCTACGGATCTAATCCCATGCCTGATATTTCAACCCCAAATCTGGACTATGGGAACATGGTCGAGGCGTGGGATATCAACGATGCCCTGATGGGCGGCACGCTGTATATGCGCCAGCTGGGCGAGTCCTATCTCCCTCGCTGGCCCAAGGAAGACAAAGAGGATTACAAAAAACGCCTCGCCGTGGCCACGCTTCTGCCAGCCTACGAAGAGACCATTAAGCAAAACATCGGGCGTGTATTCGCCGAGCCCATTAAGCTTGCCGAGAATGTGCCTGATCAGCTGCGAGAGTATGCGAAAAACTTCGACCTTGAGGGGACGCGCCTGGACGTATGGGCGCAGGCATTCTTCGGTCTGGCGATGCAGTATGGACTCTCCCACGCGCTGGTGGATTATCCCAGGGTGGACACCGAAAAGGTGAAAACCAAAGCTGAAGAGAAAGCTACCGGCGCGCGCCCCTATGTCACCATGCTTAATCCACGCCAGGTAATTGGCTGGAAGTCGAAAATGGTGGACGGAAAAGTGGTGCTGACTGCGCTGCGTATCAAAGAGGTTGTGGTCGAAGACGGCGACGACTTCGGGCAGACCAAAGTCGAGCAAATCCGATACCTGACACCCGGAAAGGTGGAAATTTACCGCAAGGCTAAAGATGCTGACGGTGCCGCGACCTGGGCGCTATTCGATGGGTGGCAGACATCCCGCCAGGATATCACTCTGGTCACGCTCTACACCAAACGCACCGGGTTTATGTGTGGTTCACCGCCACTGCTCAACATGGCCCTGCTGAACATCAAGCACTGGCAGAGCCAGAGCGAGCAGGACAACATTCTGCACGTCGCCAGGGTGCCGTTGCTCACGGTGTTCGGTTTGGAAGAGGGGCAAGAGCTGATAATTGGCTCGTCTTCAGCTACGTCGTTCACTGATCGGCAAAAGCAGGGTCTGGAATACGTCGAGCATACAGGCTCCTCCATCGGTGCTGGTAAAGAGTCGCTGGCAGAACTTGTGGAGCAGATGCGCCAGGCGGGCGCGAAGTTGCTGCGTACAGAGAACACCTCTACCAAATCGGTAGACCAGACCTCTGAAGAGAAAATGCAGGAGCAGTCACCGCTCTACACCATGGCTACCAGCCTTGAAGATGCGATCGACAACATCCTGCAAATCATGGCTGAGTACATCGGCGAGAAAGATGGTGGCAACGTTGATGTTCGCACTGAGCTGGATGTCGAGTCGAAAGAGTTTAACCCGCCTGCGGCGCTGGCTATTCAGTCACTTCGCCAGGGTGGCGACCTCCGCCGTATCGATGCCATTAAGGCGCTGCAGAAGCTTAACCTGATTGATGCAGACGCAGACCCAGAAAAGGTCCTGGACGAGTTATTGGCTGAATCCTCCTCGCTGGATACCAGAACGATAGGCGAGGTGTGATATGGCCCGTTCCGTCAATGACAGGCTTCAGGACGAAACCATAGCGCACGGGCTTTATGTGAACCGCTACGGTACTGGCGTCGCCCGGCGCATGGTGTCGTTGCTGAACAGGCTGGATGCTGACCTTGCTGCAAAACTGCTGGTGCTGCTGGACGGCAAGCGTGCCGACACCTACAGCGCCCGCCGCCTAGCTTCGCTGCTGGCTGGCGTGCGCGACCTGAATCAGCAGGCCTATGAACCGGTTAATGCTGCGCTGACGCGCGAACTGACGCGCTACGTTGAATATGAGACCGGGTATCAGCTGGACCTGTTCAGCAGCATCATCCCTAAACAGATCCTCAAGCATGTGCCGCTCCAGAGCATTGCGGCAGAACAGGTTTACGCCTCAGCAGTGGCGCAGCCCTTTCAGGGGCGGTTGCTGAAAGAGTGGAGTAAGAAGCTTGAATTGGATCGGCTGGACAAAATCACCAACGCTGTACGCTCCGGTTTCCTCCAGGGCGAAACGGTAGAGCAGATTGTCCGGCGCGTAGCGGGTACGCCGCAGAGAAATCGCGAGGACGGGGTGATCAACACATCCCGTCGCGACCTGGCGGTGGTGACCCGCACCGCGGTGAATCACATGGCCGCCACGGCGCGTCAGGAATTCGCCCAGGCAAATAGCGATATCGTGAAGGCCAAACAGTGGTCCTCAACCCTGGATACGCATACCAGCCAGTGGTGCATCATCCGCGACCGCAAACTCTATACGCTCGATGGCAAGCCGCTGGGGCATGAAATTCCCTACCTACGCGGGCCGGGAAAAATCCATTTTCTATGCAGGTCCTGCGAAATCCTGCTCACGAAGTCGTGGGAAGAATTGCAGATAGCGTCAGGCGAGCTGAGTAGCGCCACACGCGCCTCAATGGACGGCCAAGTACCAGCGCATACCAGCTACGCCGATTGGCTCACCCGGCAGCCATACGCGCGGCAGGAGCAGGTGCTGGGCGTTACCCGCGCCATGATGCTACGTGACGGCAAAATCACTGTGCCGGAGATGTTCAACGATGCCGGGGAGTTCCTGACCCTGGACGAACTGCGCCGCGTGGATGCATCGGCTTTTGAATAACTGAATAAGGTAATAAAACAATGACTCAACATATTGGCGTGAAGCTCATCAATGCTTACCCGATGACCCGTCTGGCATATAACGACTTTCGTGGTTGGGAGTTACCAAGTGACGAAAACGGAAGTGATGAAGGTTATCTCGTCGAGTATCTGGATGGCGGAAAGCCAAATACCGATCGCTTCAACGGGTATGTGAGCTGGAGTCCGAAAGATGTGTTCGACAAAGCCTACCGACCAGTGGCGGGGCTTAGCTTCGGACTGGCTGTCGAAGACCTGAAATCAGGCAAGCGTGTCACCCGCGCAGGCTGGAACGGCAAGGGCCTGTGGCTTGAGCTGGTCCAGCAGTCGCCATCTGTGGACCTGCCGTACATTCGTTTAATTTATCCGGTGCCGGGCAATGGTGCTATGCCATACCCAAATGGCGCTCGCGTGCCTTGGGCACCAAGCCAAACCGACGTCTTGGCTGATGACTGGCAAATTCTCTAAACCAGTTGCTTGGGGGGTGGTCTATGCGAGATGACGATTTTCACCATGTGGGCGATGGCCGCGGTAAGCGCCGAGTGTTCGTTAACGGCAACGAGGTCAAACGCTGCATATGGGCGGATGTTAAGCGAGGAATCGCATGCTTCTATCCATATCCACTCCGGGTCCACAAGCGCAAGCGGGATGAGGTCTATTCCCGCAAACTGCGCGGCGTAGTAACCGTCGAATTTATCTAACAGGCTTCCTCCGGGTGGCCTTTTTTATGCCTGCCGCTGAGCGGATGCGACGCGGTGACCGGGTCGGATGACCTATTACCAATGGCCGGAAGGCTGGAGCAAAACAATGAAACTCAAACTCGATGCTAACGGAAATGTGGTCGTTGAAAACGGTATGCCTGTGTACATCCATGATGATGGCAAAGAGATCCCGTTTGATGCGGTCGCAGCGATGACCAAAATCACCTCCCTGAATGGCGAGGCGAAAACGCACCGCGAAGCGAAGGAAGCGGCGGAAGCCAATCTCGCGAAATTCTCGGGCATCACCGACCCGGCCAAGGCGCTCGAAGCTCTGGAGATGATGACCAAAATCGACCAGAAAAAACTGATCGATGCTGGTGCCGTTGACCAGGTAAAGGCGGAGATCACCAAAGTTTTCCAACAGCAGCTGGACGAAGCAAACAGCAAGACCCAGCAGCTGGAAACTCAACTCTACGACGAGATGATCGGCGGCCGCTTCGGTGGCTCTAAGTTCATTTCCGAGAAGATGGCGATCCCGACTGAGTTCGTGCGTTCCTACTTCGGTCAGAACTTCAAAATCGAAGAAGGGAAGGTTGTGGCCTACGACGGCCAGGGCAATAAGGTGTTCTCTCGCACCAAGCCCGGCGAGTTAGCCAGCTTTGATGAGGCCCTGGAGTCTCTGGTCGAGTCGCATCCGCAGAAAGATTACATCCTCAAAGCGTCCGGTAACAGCGGCGGCGGTTCTCACCAGTCGCAGCACCAGGCTGGGCAAAAAACCATGAAACGCGATGCGTTTGATTCCCTGGATAACGCTGGCAAGCAAGCAGCGCTGAAAGACGGCGTCAGCATCGTCGATTAAATCGAAAGGAGCCATAAATGGCAGGCAATACCCTTACTGGTCTGATCCCGACCATCTATACCGCGCTGGACGTAGTGTCCCGCGAGCAAACTGGTTTTATTCCTGCGGTGGCGCGTGACGCGAAAGCGGATGCTGCTGCAAAAGACCAGACCGTACGTGCGCCAGTCGCACCTGCAGCCACCACTGAAGATATTGTCCCTGGTCCGTCAGCACCTAATTCTGGCGACCAGACCATCGGTGGTGTGGATGTCAAAATCACCAAATCCAAGATGGCCCCGGTCAAATGGAATGGTGAAGAGCAATTGGCTTTGGGCCCGGCTGGTACCTACAACACCATCCTGGCTGACCAGTTCAAGCAGGCTTTCCGAGCGCTGGCGAACGAAGTGGATGCAGACCTCGCTGCGCTGTACCTCAACTCCTCCCGCGCTGTTGGCGCGCCGAAGAATACCCCGTTCAGCATCAAAGACGATCTGACTGATGCTGCGTTGGCGCGTCAAATCCTGACCGATAACGGTGCGCCGACTACCGATTTGCGTATGGTGCTTGGTGGCGAAGCGATGGCATCCATCCGTGGTAAACAGGCTGTCCTCTTCAAAGCGAACGAAGCGGGAACCGACCAGCTGCTGCGTGAAGGTGTTATCGGTCGCATCATGGGCTTCAACCTCCACGAATCCTTCAGCATCAAGCGTACCGCGAAAAGCGCTGCTGCTGGCTATAAGGTCAATGGCGAGAAGAAAGAGGGCGATATCATCATCGCTATCTCTGCCGGCACCGGCGGTATTGCTGCAGGTACTGCGGTGAAGTTCGCTGGTGATGACAATCAGTATCTGGTTGTTGCGGCTACGTCTTCCACTATCACCATCAGCGCGCCGGGCCTCCGTCAGGATCTGGCAGATCAGGCTGATGTCACCGTGTTGAGCGAATTCGTACCGAACATGGCGTTTGACCGCGGAGCATTCCTGCTGGCCAGCCGTACCCCGGCGATGCCTGAAGGTGGCGATACTGCTGATGACGTCATGAATGTGACCGACCCGAAATCTGGCATCACCTTCCAGGTTGCGCTGTACCGCCAGTACCGACAGGTGCGTTACGAAGTGGGTCTGGCATGGGGTGTGGCATCCGTGGCGCCACGCCATTCCGCCATCATCATGGGTTAACCCAAGGGGCTTAGGCCCCTTTGTTTTTCAGGAGGCCCAATGGCCGGATTAACCAGAGAACAGCGCGCTCAGCGTGACGCGGAAAAGCTTGCAGCTCAGCAGGCTGCTGATAATAACCCTGCCCAGCAGGAACAGCAGCAGGAACAGCAGCAGGAACAGCAGCAGGAACATCCAGGTATTGAGCTGGTGGTCATGGTGCGTGATATCCCAGAGTTCCCCGGCGGTCCGCTGCGCGCTGATGTTCACCCTGCTGAAGTGGATAACTGGCTGGCGCTGGACTGGCGTCTGGAGGAATAACCATGCTGGTTGCCGATCCCCATTCGCCGGACTTTAACAGCTACGCCAGCGTGTCCGACCTGCGGGTCTTTGCCGCCGCGCGCGGATATAACATTCCTGCAGATGATGGTGAGTGCGGTCAGATGCTGATGCAGGCAATGGACTTTCTGGAAGGGAAGGCCTGGCGAGGCCAGCGCTCCAGCGCATCACAGCCTCTATCCTGGCCGCGTTCCGGCGTGCGCTTCGATGGTGTTGACCTGCCGAATGATGCGATTCCACAGCGCCTGATTGATGCCCAATGCCGCCTGGCTATCGAGTCGCAGGAGATTGACCTCACGCCGTCGGTCTCCGGTGGCGGCGCGGTCATAGCTGAGAGCGTACAGGGGGCGGTCTCTGTGCAGTACGAGCCGGGAACGAATAAGGCTACTCCATCATTCCCCTGGTTCTATTCCTCGCTGCGCGGGCTTGTGGTGGGCGGCAACCAGGTCCGGATCGAAAGGGGGTAGCATGGCAATCGACTATCGCCGCATGCGCGCTACGGCAACGCGGCTACTGACGGAGAACGGCAAAGCCTACCAACTGACTCGCGGCGGAACCACCACCCGCGATCAGTACGGGAAAGAGGTTATCACCGAGCCTATTACAGCGACCGTTACCGGCGTTATCACCGAATACTCCACGCGTGAAATCGACGGTTCACTGATTGCTACGGGCGATAAAAAATTGGCGGCCACGTTTGAAACGGAAGTGCGCATTGGCGACCTCATTGATATCGACGGAAAAAAGTGGCGCGTGGTTCAGCCGAATCCGGTTAAGCCCGCAGATGTGCTGATCTCCTACAACATCCAGCTGAGGACCTGATTATGACCAGTTCTGCAAATCAGCCGTTCCTGGCTGCTATTCAGCTGTTCGTTGATGGCTCAAAGCAGGAGATTGACGAGGCGGTGCGCCGGACGGGTATCAAAATCCTGGGTAGATTGGTGGAGATGTCACCAGTCGGGCAGCCGGAGACCTGGCAAGTGAACCAAACGGCCTCTGCTTATAATACTGCAGTGCGTGAACATAATGCTGCCCTTCGCGATGATCCTGCCAACCTGACCAAATCGGGACGACTAAAGCGCGGTTTGCGTGTAAACGACTCGATGGACATCAAAAAGCCTGAGGGTTATGTCGGTGGTCGGTTCAAGAACAACTGGTATGTTGGGTTCGATAGCCAGCCAACAGAGACGAACGATACCCCGGACGCTTCGGGGCAGGGTTCAAACTCCCGCGGTCTGGCGGTGCTTGAGGTGTTCAAAGTAGGGCAAGTGAGCACGATTTACTTCACTAACAACCTGCCATATGCCCAGGCACTGGAGAACGGACATTCAAACCAGGCGCCCGGAGGTATGGTCGGGTTGACCGCATTGGATGCAGCCCAATACTTCCGCGAGGCAATGAACGAGGTGCGCAATGGCCGGTGACCAGTCCATGCGAATTGCTGAATTGCTGGAGAGCCGGGTGGCGATTATCGCTGAGTCGCTAGGATTGCCGATCGCCTGGCCTAACATCGCTTTTACCCCGCCTGATGATGCCCCTTACGGGCGCGTTTATGTCTTACCTGCGCAAACCGTGGGGCAGGACCTGGAAGGTCAGTTGCGTACATACCAGGGCATTCTCCAGCTCAATATCATTGCACCAGCAGGTAGCGGCGTGACTCTGGCCAGAGGGCTGACAAAGTCGGTCGCAGATGCTTTTCCCGAAGGGCTGCCGCTGGTGGACGGTAATCTGACGGTTTACATCAACGGGCCGCCGCAGGTGAGACAACCCATCCAGGACCGGCCAACCTCGGCGCCCAACGGGTCCAGTGGCTCCATAACCTACACCATTCCCGTCAGCATGCAGTACCGCGCTGACTACTGACCTGCCAGATGGCGGGTTTTTTATTAGCTAAATTCAGGAGAGTGCTATGGCATTCGCAATCCCTAACGGCTCGCGTGTGAACGTGGCCAAGGCCTATCAAGCCCCAATCACCTTTACCGCAGCCTCTAACGCGACGGAATGCGAACTGACCGTTGCATCGGCTTCCGGCATTCTGGCCGGTGACGTAGTTCAGGTGAGTTCCGGCTGGTTAAAGCTCGATAACATGGTGCTGCGCGTAAAATCGGTGACCAGTAATAAAATCGTGCTGGAAGCATTCGATACTACCGACACCACCAAATTCCCGGCAGGCACTGGCGCGGGCACGCTGCGTAAAATCGACTCATGGATCACCATGCCTCAGGTGATGACACTATCAACTGAAGGTGGTGACCAGCAGACCATCAGCGTGCAGTTCCTGGAAGATGACAAAGCGCGAACCATCCCAACGTTTAAAAACGCGGTGGTGCAGGTCTACACCTTCGCGCATGACCCGCAGTTAGCTATCTACAAACGTCTGATTGATCTGGACGACTCTAGTGATACTACAGCGGTCTGGTTCCACAACCAGCGCGGCAAAGCCGATCGTTATTACTCTGCGAAGGTATCCTTCCAGCGTGTACCACGTACCGAAATCAATGCCGTTGAAAGCAACGAAGCGCGCATGAACTTCGAATCGGACATGCAGATTTACCCGATCGCCGATTCATCCGTGACGCCGCTGGCGTTCCTGACCGACCTGCCGGCCACCAAATCGGTTGCCACAGGCGCAGCGCTGGATCTGGCGGTGGTAATGAAGGGCGGCGCAGCACCTTACACCTACGTTTGGAAGAAAGGCAGCACCGCTATTCCGGGCAAAACCGCTTCGACGCTCAACATTTCGTCCGTCGCGTCCGGTGATGCTGGCGTTTACACCTGTGAAGTCACCGACGCCGCGGGAAAAACCATCACCTCGGCTGCGTGTACTGTCACGATCAGCTAACCAATCAGGCCCGGTACGCCGGGCTTTTTTTATGCGCATCGCACGCGCACATCGAAGAAAGTCTTTCAGCTGTGAGCCTGGGCAAACCGTTAACTTTCGGCGGATTTGCCGTGCGACAGGCTCACGTCTAAAAGGAAAATTAAAATGTCAGAACCTTCAATCGTCCCTTACGTAAAAACCACTCCCAAACCTTTTGGTGTGGACGTCGAATGGAAATGGCCGGGTGGCTGCGCGGTGCTAGAACTGCAATGCCTTCATGAAGATGGCCGACTTATGAAAGAACGCATCTTCTGGCCAGCTACCGTATGCCTTATTTCCGGCCTCAAAGCTGGTGAGAGATTGCAGGTGCGCCTGCGTCCAATTGCAGAGGATGGCTCAGCACGAGATTGGCGAGCCAGTGACTGGGTCGAAGGGGTTTCTTCTGTCGATGTCGGAGAAATTGTAGAGGCGCTGGACGAAGAGATCCGTAACAGCTGCGCACTTCATGGCCTTAAAGGTGGCTGGTTTGTCGATAAAACCGGCAAGGCTTACATCCACGAAGCGCTGATTGGCGATGGCGTAGTGTCTCAAAACTACAGCGTTAAATTAAACGTCGCCGGCAAAGGCAAGCCGCACGAAGCTGGCATGACCCTCGGTGTTGAAGGTGAGCATAGCAAGGTTGAGTTTCTGGCCGATCGCTTTAAGGTACATGAAGCCGCTTCATCCATCATCGAGAACGCCGTCGCAACAAGCGCGAAGACGAAGATTAGGCTTGGCGATGAAATGAAACAGGCCATCATTGATGCCGTGCGTGAAAGCGATTTGTTCGCATCCCTCCAGGCAAAGATTGATGCGCAGACAGCTTCAGTAGTTGGCCTGCAACAGGCGATGCACGAAGCGGTGAACGATGCTCTCCTCAATGCGCTCAAGCCAGGCGGTCTGCTGTACAAACGATAACCCCCCATCACGCACTCGAATATTCAACCCGCTACGGCGGGTTTTTCTTTTCTAAGGAACCGAAATGACCAAATTTTCTCTGATCCCAAACCCTACGTTTTCCGTGACCGCCAGCATCCCACGCGCTGGCGCCGAAGACGGCAAGCTGACGTTTACTTTCCGCCATAAAACGCTGGAAGAGCTGCGCTCTATGGACGAAAAGCTGCAAAAGGATGCTGAAGGTAAAAAGGCTGCTATCGAGCCGCAGGCCGACTACCTCATGG
>OLGE01004286.1_pt1 | contig 10457 bp, 10 predicted proteins | sample 1605151 | NCBI WGS metagenome assembly OLGE01 (sample SAMEA3888912, study PRJEB22519) | human gut metagenome | biome: human gut; feature: human-associated habitat; material: faeces | place: Denmark | collected 2010
TTGCGCTTTCTCCGGGCGACTTGTTTATTATAGCCTAAGGGCCCCTGTTTGTCAACCATTTTCTGCTATTTTTTTCTATTTTTCCATGTACAGCCCATTCAAGCCGAAAATTCTGCTGCCATGCGAGAAATTTCAAAAAACGCCGCACAGCTTTTGCGCGTTTTCACGGCAGCGGCTGTGCGGTGTTTCATAAAAGCTTACTTATTCTTCCACCAATTCATTCAGATCCACATGATACACTTTATCACAGAACTGGCATTTCACCTCGGCGCTGGGGTCTTCGTCACGCAGCTTGATCAGCTCTTTCTGGCCAAGCGAGCGCAGCATACGGCGAACACGCTCCTCGCTGCAGGTGCATTTGTATTCCACATGATAGGTGTCCAGAATGTTGGGGTTGAAGCCCGCCATGGCGAGATTCATAATATCCTCGGGCGTTTTTCCCTGCGAAAGCAGAGTCGTCATGCTGGGCATGGCTGCAATGTTTTTTTCCAGAGTCGAAATTTCTTCTTCGCTGGCACCGGGCAAAAGCTGCAGCAAAAAGCCGCCTGCGCAGGACACCGTAAGGTCCGGATTCACCAAAACGCCCAGCGCACACACCGTGGGGATCTGCTCGCTGATGGCATAGTACGAGGCAATATCCTCGGCGATCTCGCCGGAAACCAGCGGCACCTGCCCCACATAGGGCTCTTTCAGGCCCAGATCGCGGATCACGCTGAGCATACCCTTGCCCACCGCAGCGCCCACATTCAAATGGCCGTCGGCGCGGGGCGGAATTTCCACAATGGCGTTGGCCGCATAGCCCTTCACATTGCCAAGGCCATCGCCCACGGCCAGCAGCAGCCCCGCCGGGCCGTCGCCCTCCACGCGCAGCGTAACGCTGTCCTCGGTGTTTTTCATCATAATGCCGATCAGCGAAGCCGCCGTGAGCAGTCGGCCAAGGCCGGCTGTAACCACAGCGCTGGGATGCTGATAGGCTTCCATCTGGCTGACAATATTGGTGGAATCCACACCGCAAAACACCACGCCGCCGTTTTCGGAAAGTGCGCGAATCATATTATTCATGTTGGTCTGCCCCCTCTTGGGTATATTGTTTGATGCAGGTAAAAACAAACCGCTGGCTGTCCGGCTGCAGTGCGCCAAAGGATTCGCCATCCTCAACCGACTGCACCGCAAAGCCGTATTTTTCAAGCACCTGCGTTACCTGCTGCAGTTCATAGGAATACTCCTTGAACTGTTCGTGAAAATCCTCGTCCGTATCGTTATAATGAATATCTATGCTGATCTCTACCGCCTGCTCCTCGGCCAGATAATGGTTTTGCCAGCGGCAGCTGGCATCCGGCCCTTCAAAGGTAAACAGATTTTCACCCAAAACCTGCCGGTTTTTATAAGGCGTATTCAGATCAAACAGAAACACGCCGCCTTTTTCCATAAAAAATGCTGCACGGCGAATGGCTTTTTCAAAATTCTGCCACGGGCCGATGTGGCTGTAGGTATCAAAGGTAGAAACCGCCGCGCGGATGGTGCCGAAAAGATCCAGCTCCAGCAAATTCTGGCGCAGCAAAAGCAGCCCATCGGCAATGCCCAGTTGGTCTGCCTTGTCGCGCAGGACTGCCAGCATTTCTTCGGATTGATCCACAGCGATCACATCATAACCGGCCTGGCTGAGCATCAGTGTAAGATCGCCTGTGCCGCAGCCAAAATCCGCCACAATGCCGTTTTGTATGCCGTTTTCCTTCAGCTTGCGAAGCACATAGGCAAACAGCGCATCATAGTCGGCCTCGCCGTTGAATTCATCATAAAAATAGGCAAATTCGTTGTAGGCCATTTTTACTCCTGCTGCTCCTGCGATCGTTCCAGCACGGATTCCAGATATTGTTTCAGTTCCTCCATGCCGGTGCCTTTTTCAGAGCTGGTAAGAAAAACTGCCCGGCTGCCGTACTGCAGGCCGATTTTTTCAAACCTCGACTGTGTTTCGGCGATCTGGCTTTTTTTCAGCTTATCCGCCTTGGTGAGCACGATCACAAACGGAATGCGGTGATAGTGCAAAAACTGCAGCATCTGCACATCATCGGCGCTGGGATCGTGGCGGCAGTCCAGCAGCTGGATCAGCATTTCATTGTTGCGGTTTTCCTCAAAATAGCTGTTGATCAGCTTATCCCAGCGGTCACGGTCTGCATTGGAAACCTTGGCATAGCCGTAACCGGGCAGATCGACAAAATACAGATCGTCCACGCTGTAAAAGTTGATGGTGGCAGTTTTGCCCGGCGTGGAGCTGACGCGCGCCAAGTTCTTGCGGCTGCACAGGCGGTTGATCAGGCTGGATTTGCCCACATTGGAGCGGCCCGAAAAAACGAACTCCACACGGTCGCTTTCCGGCAGCTGGCTGGAAATGCCATAAGAGGCAATAAAATCGGCTTTTTGAAAATTCATGGATTCCTCCGTTTACTCTTTCAGGCTGCGCCCGGCTCGGTCACATTCTGGCCTCCGCGGGCTTTTTGGCAGGCTTGGCCGCAAGCACTTCGTGCTCTTTATCGTCCTTGTTCTCCTTGTTTTTCACCGCGATCGTTTTGGGCTTGACCAGTGCTTCCTTAAGCACCTGCGACAGATCCGTCATGGGCACAAAGCGTATGGCATCCTTCACTTCCTGATCCACCTCATACAGATCACTCTCGTTGTCCTTGGGGATCAGCACGGTTTTCATGCCCTCGCGGTAAGCAGCCATGCTCTTTTCCTTCAGGCCGCCAATGGGCAGCACACGGCCATGCAGCGAAATTTCGCCGGTCATGGCCACATCGGCGCGCACCGGCCAACCGGACAGGCACGAAACCAAGGCCGTTGTCAGTGTAACACCGGCGCTGGGGCCATCCTTGGGGGTGGCACCGTCCGGTGCATGGATGTGCAGATCCTGCTCTTTGAGCGCGGCGGTATCAATGCCGTATTTTTCACCGTTCACGCGCACATATGTAATGGCCAGCTTTGCGCTTTCCTTCATCACATCGCCCAGCGAGCCGGTCACCTCGATCTTGCCGCTGCCGCCGGGGATCACCTGCACTTCAATGGGCAGCATTTCACCGCCCACGCTCGTCCATGCAAGGCCGTTGGCAATGCCCACCGCGTTGCTGCGGCTGATATAATCCGGCTTCACCTTGCGCGGCCCCAGGATTTTTTCCAGCATAGACGCCGAAACCGAAACCTTTTCAGCCTCCCCTGCAGCCACCTGACGGGCGCAGCGGCGCAGCACCTGCTGGATCACTCGTTCGAGATTACGCACACCGGCCTCGCGGGTATAGCCGTCGATCAAGGCATACAGTGCGGCATTGGCCACGCTCACCTTGCCGTGCAGGCCCGTGTTTTTCAGCTGCTTAGGCAGCAGGTGCTGCTTGGCAATGTTGAATTTTTCCACACGGGTATAGCTGGGCAGCTCGATCACATCCATACGGTCACGCAGAGGGCCGGGAATGGCCGACAGATCGTTGGCTGTGGTGATAAACAGCACGTTGCTGAGATCAAACGGAATATCAATATAATGGTCTTTAAAGGTGCAGTTCTGCTCCGGGTCCAGCACTTCCAGCAAGGCCGATGCCGGGTCACCCCGGAAATCACTGGCCATTTTATCGATCTCGTCCATCAAAATCAGCGGGTTGCGGCTTTTGGCGGTGATCATGGCATTGATCAGCTTGCCGGGCATCGCGCCGATATAGGTGCGGCGGTGGCCGCGGATCTCGGCTTCATCGCGCACGCCGCCCAGGCTCATGCGCACATATTTGCGGTTCATGCACTCGGCCACCGAGCGGGCGATGGAGGTTTTGCCCACGCCCGGAGGGCCCACCAGACAAATGATCTGCCCCTTCACATCGGGATTGAGCTGGCGCACCGCCAGAATTTCCAGAATGCGGTCCTTCACTTTTTTCAGGCCGTAATGCTCACGGTCCAGGATTTGCTGTGCCTTGGCAATGTTCAGCTGATCCTCTGTAGACTCATTCCACGGCAGGTCAAGGCAGGTATCCAGATAGGTGCGGATCACACCGGCCTCGGCGCTGTTGCCCTGCATACGGGCCAGGCGGTCGGTTTCTTTCAGCAGCTTGATTTCCACATCCTGCTGCAGGCCCAGTGCCATGATCTTGCTGCGGTAGGTGTCGGCTTCGGCATGGGTATCCTCGCCCTCGCCCAGCTCCTCGCTGATGACATGCATTTGCTCACGCAGATAATAGTCGCGCTGGTTTTTGTCCATCTGATCGTTGACCTTGTCATCGATCTCGCGCTCCACAGCCAGAATTTCGCATTCGCGCTGCAAAAGATACAGCAGTGTATCCAACCGGGCCGAAAGCGTGCCCTCGTTCAGCACAGCCTGCTTATCCTGATACTTCATCAGCAGGTTGGCGGGCATATAATCGCTCAGATACACGGCGCTGTCACTGCTGAGGATATTGTAGATCACATCCTTCGAGATCTGCGGGCCCAGCGAAAGATAGCGTTCAAAGCAGTTTTTCAGGCTGCGAACTATCGCCTCGGTTTCCACATCGTTTTCGCTGCGCAGCCCGCGCATAGGGGCAGCCTTCACGGCTGCCTGCAAAAACTTCTCCTTTTGCGTGTTCAGCTCCAGCAGCTTGGCGCGGTATTTGCCCTCTACCAGCACCTTGACAAGATCTTCCGAAACATGCAGCACCTGCTTGATCTCGGCCACAACGCCGTAGGCGTACAGATCCTTCTGGTCCGGCGACTCTACATCGATATCCTTTTGCGTCACCAGATAAATGCTGCTGTTGTTGTTCATTGCCCACTCGATGGCAGCAATGGATTTGTCACGCCCCACCTCAAAGTGAACGATATTATTCGGGAACACAACCAGCCCGCGCATGGCGATGGCGGGCAGATATTGCACATCCCTGTCAATTTTTACAGTTACCTGTTTTGCCATTAAAACCTCCCGGCGCTGGCTGCATTCAGCCGTCGCCAAAGCAACATTGATTCTACAAAAGCCCCGCAGGAGTTTTTTCATACATTTTCTGCGGTGCTTCTTGATAATTTATTATTATATCCAATAATTATGAACGATTCAACCATTCCCGCCCCCATAAGCCCGGGCGCGTATAAAACCCATAGGCTGCGGGCATTCTTTTGGCAGAGGTGATCGCCATGTGGTTTTTTAAAATTCTGCTCACCAGCGGGCTTTCCATCGCGGTGCTTTTTGTTTTGTGCCGGCTGAACGGCCAGCGCACAGTGGCGCAAATGACGGTGTTTGATTACCTGAACGGTATTACGATCGGTTCCATCGCCGCCGAGCTTGCCACCGAGCTGGAAAGCTGGCAGGAGCCGCTGCTCGCCATGGTGCTGTACGGGCTGATCACGGCGGGCATCAACAAGCTCAACTGCAAAAGCCTTGCCGCGCGCAGAGTGCTGAACGGCAGGCCTGTGGTGGTGCTGGAAAACGGCAGGATCGATGCCCGCGCGCTTTCACGCGCCAATATTGACCTGAACGAATTTTTGATCCAGTGCCGCAGCGCCGGTTATTTTGATTTAAACCAGCTGACTGCTGCCATTTTAGAGCCAAACGGCCATTTCAGCTTTTTGCCAAGCGAAACCAGCCGCCCTGTTTCGCCCAAGGATCTGGGCCTTACGCCGCCGCAGGAGAGCGTTTGGTATCCCCTGGTCGTGGACGGAAAGCTGCTGCAGGAAAACCTGCGCGCCATTGGGTGCGAGGAAAAATGGCTGCAGGCACAGCTGCGAAAATTTTCTCTGCACAGCACCGCCGAAACCTTTTTGGCTGTCAGCGATGGCCGACAGGGCTTTTTTGCCTGTGCGGCTCCGCCCAACGAGAAAAAGCAGAAAAATCTTTGAGCTTATTCCGGATACACCAAACGGTCGGCCGGGATATGATACAGCACATTTTCCAGATAACGCTTTGCCAGGTAGTTGGCCATGGGCAGATTCATATCCAGATAGTTGCCGCAATCCTTGGGCGATGCACCGGGCACCGGGCCGTTAAAGTCACGGATAAATTCAAACATTTCCACCATCAAGGGCATGATATCCCGGCTGCTGAGCGAACCGGCCAGCAGCAGATAAAAGCCTGTGCGGCAGCCCATAGGCCCGAAATAAATGGTTTTATCCTTATATTCGGGGTGATTGCGCAAAAATGTGGCCCCCAAATGCTCAATGGTGTGCACCTCGGCGGTGTTCATCACCGGTTCTTCGTTGGGGCTTGTCATGCGCAAATCAAAGGTGGTGATCACTTCGTTTCCGATTTTGTCCGTGCGAGAAACATAAACACCCGGCTGCAGCTTGATATGGTCAATAGTAAAGCTTGCAATTTTTTCCATACGGCTCCTCCTCTATCTCTATTCCGGCCCATGCGCCGCCCAAAACAGGGCTGCGGGGCAGCAGGATAAACTTTCACGATCTTCAGTTTACCACAACTTCACAAAAATCGCAAGATTTTAGCTGTTTTTAAAGCAGCCATCGCTATCGGGTATAAAAAATGCACTCGCCGCCTCTGTCATTTTCCTAATGCAAAGCTCCGCCCCCATACACAAAGGTATGAGAGCGGAGCCATACATGAATTCATTTTGCGCACCGGAAAGCCGCCAAGCAGCGGCTAAACCGAAAGTTTTCGGCAAAGAGCAGCCCAAGGCTGCCTGTGCGTTGGCCGGGTTTTATATCGTGTTCACCTGATTTTGATAGCGCTTGCGCACAGCACCATATTCCAGATGGGGCTTGCCGCCGTTCACCGCGTCTTCGTCCACAATCACGCGAATGATGGTGGGATCGCTGGGAATGGTGTACATGACCGGGATCAGGATATTTTCCATCACGCTGCGCAGGCCGCGTGCGCCGCTTTTACGCTCGATGGTTTTGCGGGCAATGGCGCGCAGGGCACTTTCGGTGAAGTCCAGCTGCACATTGTCCATTTTCAGCAGTGCTTCGTACTGCTTGATGATGCTGTTTTTGGGCTCTTTCATCACACGGATCAGTGCATCCTCGTCCAGTGCATCCAGCACGGTGACCACCGGGATGCGGCCGATCAGTTCCGGAATCAGGCCAAACTTTACCAGATCGTGCGGTTCTACCTGACGCAGCAGCTGCTGGCGGGATTCCTCGTCGGTCTGCTTCAGCTTGCCGCCAAAGCCCAGCGAAGAATTATCGGTGCGGCGCTGGATCATTTTTTCCAAGCCGTCAAACGCACCGCCGCAGATGAACAGAATATTTTTGGTGTTGATCTGGATAAACTCCTGCTGCGGGTGCTTGCGGCCGCCCTGCGGCGGCACATTGCTGACGGTGCCTTCCAAAATTTTCAGCAGCGCCTGCTGCACGCCCTCGCCGCCCACATCGCGGGTGATGGAAGGATTTTCACTTTTGCGTGTGATCTTATCGATCTCATCGATGTAAATAATGCCGATCTCTGCCTTGGGAATATCAAAATCCGCTGCCTGGATCAGCTTGAGCAGAATGTTCTCCACATCCTCGCCCACATATCCGGCCTCGGTAAGGGTGGTGGCATCCGCAATGGCAAAGGGCACGCCCAGCATTTTTGCCAGCGTTTGTGCCAGCAGAGTTTTACCGGTGCCCGAGGGGCCCAGCAGCAGCACATTGCTTTTTTGCAGCTCGACTTCGGTGCCCTCACCGCTCAAAATGCGCTTATAGTGGTTATACACCGAAACCGCCAGCACTTTTTTGGCTTCTTCCTGCCCCACCACATACTGATCCAGGCCTTCCTTGATCTGCTCGGGCGTAAGCACATTGATTTCGGGCATATCGCTGCCGGCCTTGGCAGCAGCACCGCGGCGGGGGCCCGCCTTGGGAGGCGCAGGAACCTTGCCCTCATTGGCCAGCACATTGTAGCACATTTCAATGCAGTCCTTGCAAATGTTCACACCGGGGCCAATGATGATCTGCTCTACTTCCTGCTGGCTGCGCCCGCAAAAGCTGCAGATGATTTCCTTTTCGTTGTTATCTTTTTTTGCCATTCTGACTCCCCGTTTATCGATGCTCGATCACGGCATCGATCAGGCCGTATTCTGCAGCCTGCTGTGCGCTCAAGAAATTATCGCGTTCGGTATCCTGCATCACTTTTTCCAGCGGCTGGCCGGTGTATTGGCTGAGCAGGGTGTTCATTTTTTCTTTGGTGCGCACCAGATGGTCGGCATGGATCTTGATATCCGTTGCCTGGCCCTGCAGGCCCTGCATCAGAGGCTGGTGGATCATAATTTCCGCGTTGGGCAGTGCAAAGCGCTTGCCCTTGGTGCCGCTGGCCAGCAAAAATGCGCCCATGCTGGCGGCCATGCCCATGCAGATGGTGGAAACATCGCACTTGATATACTTCATGGTGTCATGGATCGCCATACCGGCCGAGATGCTGCCGCCGGGGCTGTTGATATACAGGCTGATATCCTTATCAGGGTCCTGTCCTTCCAGATACAGCAGCTGTGCCACCACCAGGCTGGCCGTGGCATCATTCACCTCTTCGCTCAGCATAATGATACGGTCATTCAGCAGGCGGGAAAAAATATCATACGAGCGCTCGCCACGGGCGGTTTGCTCTACAACATAAGGAACCAGACTCATAAGACTATCCCTCCGTTTCAAATAATAAGGAAAATTGACCGATACGGGTATCCCCGAAAAAGGGCCGCCGTATCGGTCAATTTCAACTTCTCAAAAGCGTAAAGCTTTCGGCCTTGCAGGCTTTAAGCTTAGTTGGCCTTCTCGTCGGTTACATTTTCAACCTTGATGTTGGCCTTTTCCTTCACAAAATCCAGAGCTTTGTTGGCAGTCAGATCCTTCTTGATGTCCTCAACATTGATCAGGCCCTTAACGGCATCCACTTCCATCTTGTAAGCATCGGCGATCTTCTTGATCTCGGCCTCAGCATCCTCGTCGGAAGCAGTGATCTGCTCCTTAGCCACGATAGCCTCCAGAGCCAGACGAGTCTTGACCTGCTTCTCTGCCTCGGGCTTGAAGGTGGCCAGCAGCTGCTCCATGGTCTGGCCGGTGTACTTCAGGAAGTCATCCAGCTTCAGGCCCTGGTAGCTCATGCGCATCGCCATCTCGTTGATGTGCTGATCGATCTGACGCTCGATCATGGGCTGGGGAATTTCGACGGTTGCGTTGGCGCAGACCTTTTCGATGAGCTTATCGGTGCGCTCGTTCTCCGCAGCATTCTTGGCCTGCTCGTTCAAGCGCTTCTCAACGTCCGCACGGTAATCGGCCAGCGTATCAAACTCGGAGACATCCTTTGCGAAGTCGTCGTTGATTTCCGGCTTCTCCTTGACGGACAGGGAGTTAAGCTTGACGTGGAACACAGCCGCCTTGCCGGCCAGCTCAGTAGCACGGTAATCCTCGGGGAAGGTGACGTTGATATCGCGCTCGTCGCCAATGTTCATACCAACGATCTGCTCTTCAAAGCCGGGGATGAACATGCCGCTGCCCAACTCAAGGGGAGTGTTTTCGGCGGTGCCGCCCTCAAAAGCAACACCATCCACAGAGCCGGCGTAATTGATGTTTGCGGTATCACCCATCTGCGCAGCGCGGTCAGTGACCTCTGCCATGCGGGAAACGCGCTCGGCAGCGCGATCGATCTCCGCGTTAATCTGATCCTCGGTCACTTCCCACTTGGCGGCGGGAGCAGCCACGCCCTTATACTGACCAAGGGTTACTTCGGGACGAACGTAAACAGTCGCGGTGTAGACGCAATCCTCGCCCGCGCCGATCGATTCGATATCGATCTCCGGCTGAGCGACGGGCTTTGCGCCGGTCTCCTCAACCGCCTTGTCATAGGATTCGGGCAGAACCGTATTGAAAGCTTCTTCCACCAGGACGCCCGCGCCGTAGTAGTTCTCGATGACCTTACGAGGAGCCTTGCCCTTGCGGAAGCCGGGGACGGACAGACGGCCCTTGAGCTTGCCGTAAGCGGTGTTCATCGCCTTGTCGAATTCCTCGGCAGAGACGGTCACGGTCAGCTTGACCTGGTTGGACGAGAGTTTTTCCATCGTTGCGCTCATTTTTGTTTTACCCTCCAAAGATTTTGCGGAGAATGATTCTCGCACAAAACGAATATCAAACATTATCTATGAAATAATATCATATCTTTCTGCAAAAAGCAAGAACCAGCCGCACTGAATGTGTCGAAAAACCGCACATTTTACCTATTGTTCGCAATAGAAGGAAAGCTTTTCGCTTCCTCAGCATAGGATAAAAGAGTATTTTCAAATTCAGGAGGAATGTTCATGTCCGCTTGCTTCCCTGCCCGTTCAGGCTTCTACCGTTCCTATCACGAAATCATCTGTCGGAGCCAACAGATTTCTGCACGCAGTCTTTCTGGTCCCTTAATTAACCTCTATCCGCTTAAAAACCAATGCCGTATTTCCTTAATCGGGTCCGCGTCTCCCGCTGTGCAGAATGCAACCCGCTGGCAGTATGAAGTTGTTATGCCCTTGATGCTGATCGGGCAGGATTGCGCA
>OLGE01004294.1_pt1 | contig 10432 bp, 9 predicted proteins | sample 1605151 | NCBI WGS metagenome assembly OLGE01 (sample SAMEA3888912, study PRJEB22519) | human gut metagenome | biome: human gut; feature: human-associated habitat; material: faeces | place: Denmark | collected 2010
CCCGCCGTTCCGGCGGGCGGCCTGCGGCCCCACCCGCCCCCTGCATCAGCTCCAGTCAGATCTTACGCCTTGGCGGCAGCCTCGTTCAGGGCCTCCATCAGCCGGGGCACATCAATGCCATGGGCCAGGGCACCCTGCTCAATGTTCTCAAAGTGGGCGGCGGCGCAGCCGATGCACCCCATGCCGAAGCGCTGCAGTACCTCTACAGTAGCAGGATATTTCTGTACGATCTCCATGATGCCCATATCTTTTGTAATCAGCATAATTTATTATCTCCTTGCAGTTAAATTGGGGGAGGTAAACTCCCCTCCCTTAGTATAGTTATTTTTCCCCTATTTGTAAACAGAATCCGAACTTTTTTGCAAAGTCCCCCGTTCTGCCCGCCCGTTCATTGACAAGCGCCGCCGCCATGGTGTAAAATGATGCGGAACAAAGCCCCCGCCGGGGCCAATTTACAAGAAAAGGCACGAGGAACATTATGAAAACGACAACACGCCTGCTGGCCCTGCTGCTGGCACTCTGCATGGTATTTGCCTTTGCCGCCTGCGGCAAAGACCCCAGCGACCCCACCGATCCGATCGATCCCAGCAATCCCACTACCCCCACCGATCCTGATAACCCCAATCCCGATGAGCCCTCCAAGGAGGAGATCCTCAAGGAGCTGCAAAAGACCATGCTGGAAAATACGCTGGCCATGCAGCAGAAGAACAAGGATACCATCGGTTGGCTGTATATTGATGGCACCACCGTCAATGATGTGGTGGTCAAGGTCAATTATAACGATGATAACAAGTACTACCTGCGCCGCAATGCCAATGGTGAGAACGATAACGACGGCTGCTACTATGCCGATTTCCGCTGCACCAGCGGCAATCGCTCCACCATCTCGAAGAATACCGTCATCTACGGCCACAATCTGGGCCGGGCCGAAAATGCCCTGCTGACCGATTATCAGAACCACGCAAATGGCCCCAAGTTCGCTCAGCTGCTGAAGTATCAGGACGAGGATTTTGCCAAGACCCATCCTTATATCTACTACTCCACCATCGAAGAGGACATGGTCTGGCAGGTATTTGCGGTATTCTACACCGATATCAAGTTCGACTACATCAACCCCAACCCCGCCGATGCCACCTTCAATAGCCTCATCAAAAAGGCCCAGGATCTTTCCTTCTACGATTATGATGTGGAAGTGACCAGCAACGATAAGATCCTCACCCTCTCCACCTGCACCTACCGTCTGGCGGATGATACCAAGCTGCACTATCCCAATGACTACCGCTATGTTGTCATGGCCAAGCTGCTGCCCGCCGATGCCGTGCTGGAGGATACCGTTTCCCTCACCGTCACCAAGAACGCCCCGGTAAAACCCGCCGGCGAATAATGCCCCATCCAATAAGGCCCTCTTTCCCACCGGGAGAGGGGCCTTTCGCGTTCCCCTAAAGCCTCCCCAGTGTAAGGAGTGTGACACTGCACCATCCAAAAGCCTCCCCTGTGTAAGGGGAGGTGTCAGCCGATCGGCTGACGGAGGGGTTGTTGGCGCAAACTATGTCATCAAACGCCCCGGCGGCGAACTGTACGGGTCTTGCACTCTGCAAAATCAGTGCGCCGCCGCCAGGCGCCCACAAATTAGCCTCCGTCGGGTAGGCGCTCAGTTTATACCTTTGCAAAAAAGGCCCCGCCCAGCCGCCGGGCCGCCGCAAAAAAGAAAGCCCCCGCCATATGGCAGGGGCCTTGCTTGTCTTTTGTGGTTTGGGAATTACAGCTTGCCCAGCTTGGTGCGGCAGCTGCGGCAGACATACTTGTCGTCATAGGTAGCCAGCTCTTCCTTGGAGCCGCAGAAAATGCAGCAGGGCAGGTACTTCTTAAGAATGACCTGATCACCGTCTACATAAATTTCAACATCACTGTGGATGTCGATGCCGAGGGTGCGGCGAAGCTCTACAGGGAGAACGATACGGCCGAGGTTGTCAACTTTTCTTACGATGCCGGTGGATTTCATGGTACAGGTTCCTCCTTAATAAAGTTAGGTGGTTTGCTGGCGGTTTACAATATCTTCTAATATTCTCGCTTTTTCTCTACCTTGCTACTAAGTGTACTATTATTTTCCATGAAATTCAAGAGGTAATTAGCACAATTTCGCAAATCTTGTGGATAATTTTTGCCCCTAATTTGCCGCTTTTTTGGTTATTGTTGCTAAAATTGATAAAATGCGCACAGATTCCGTTATTTTACATAATTCGATAAAACACATCAAAAAAGGAAAACATTAGCGCAATACGCTCCCGTAAGGAGAAAAAGATGTTGATAAATCATCTCTACTCCCTAAAAAATGAAGAAAGGAGCTCCGCCCATGATGAACGGTATCCTTACCGCCCTGCTCATTTTTTCGGTCGTCACCGCGGCCTTCACCGGCCGGATGGAGGCCCTTTCCGCCGCGGCGCTTTCCGGCTGCGGGGAAGCTGTAAGCCTGGTCATTGCCCTCACCGGTATGCTGTGTCTGTGGAGCGGCCTGATGGAAATTGCCCGCTGCTGCCGCCTTACGGAAGCATTGGCCCGGCTGCTGCGTCCCCTCACCCGGTGGCTGTTCCCCACGGTGCCGCAGGGCAGCCCCGCCATGCAGGCCATCTGCATGAATCTTTCCGCCAATTTGCTGGGCCTGGGCAATGCCGCTACTCCCCTGGGTCTTGCCGCCATGCGGGAGCTGCAAAAGTTGAATCCCCATAAGGACAGCGCCAGCAATGCCATGGTCACCTTTGTAGCGATGAATACCGCCTCCCTCCAGCTTATCCCCACTACCTGCGCCGCGCTGCGGCAGCAGGCCGGCTCCGCCGCCCCCATGGAGATCCTGCCGGCGGTATGGCTCACCGGGCTTTCGTCCCTGGCTGTGGTCCTGCTGCTGGACCGTCTGCTGCGCGGGAAGTCCCGCCGGCCGGAATAAAGGCAGGCCCGTGCAGGGGGTGGGCGCCCGCAGGGCAAACCGCCCTTCCGGGCGGTTTCGGTGGCCTTCGGCCGCCGGCTCCGGCCCAGCCGGAGCGCTCTGCGGGCGCCCTTCACCCCATCCGCGAATTTCATCAAAAGGGAGGGCATTCCATGTCATTCAGCGCCTGGTTCATCCCGCTGCTCATCACCGGCCTGTTCAGCTGGGGCCTCTGCTCCGGCGTGGATGTGTTCGATTGCTTTTTGCAGGGAGCCAAAGAGGGGCTCAAAACCGCCGCCTCCATCACCCCGGCCTTGGTCTGCCTGCTTACGGTGGTCACCATGTTCTGCCACAGCGGCGCCCTGGATGTCCTCACCGGCTTCCTTCGCCCCGTGACTCAGCTTATCGGCTTCCCGGCGGAGGTACTGCCATTGGCCCTGCTGCGGCCGGTCTCCGGCAGCGGCGGTACCGCCCTGCTGCACCAGCTGCTGGGGGAATACGGCCCGGATAGCTTCATCGGGCGGGTAGGCAGTGTGCTGGCCGCCGCCTCAGAGACCACCTTCTACGCTATCGCGGTCTACTACGGCGCGGTGGGGATCCGCCGTACCCGCCACACCATGGCCGCTGCCCTCACCGGGGATCTGACCGCGGCGCTGGTCAGTGCCCTTGCGGTCCGCTTGCTGCTGGGGGTGTGACCTGCCTCATCAGAGGGAAACGGTATCCAGATAATGCAGGAAGAAACTGCCGTCCGGCCGTGTCATTACGGAGAAACGGGTCCGGAAGTCCCCAATTTTATAGGGATTTTCATAATATACATTGCCGTGCAGTTCGTAACTGACGCTTACCTCGGATTTTTCCCGATCAATTTGAACCTCCGTGTTCCTGCACACCGGAGTATTCCCCCATCCAAAGCCGGACCAAAACACATACTCCCCGGTTTCGGGAACATAGGTATCTTCACCAAACTCATAATCCGGAATATCAAACACCTCCTCGGCCATCTGCTGTATCTTTTCTTTTGGAAAGTGATAACACCCCTCATCATCCATGGCGACAAAATCATGGTACAGGTATTTCTCCTCCTCCATGAACATTACTGTACTCAAAATAAAAAGATGGATCTGCCGGTCCTCCAACGGATAGGCGGAGCTCCCCAGGATATCTCCAGAGTAAAAGGCAAAGTTGGTCAGCTGCGCGGTCAGAACCTCCGAGGAGGCCTGCAGTTCCTCCTGCATTGCGTCCCAGTCCAATGCGGACTTTCCCTGTGGGGCGTTGCCGACGCAGGCGCAAAGGCTAAAGCAAAGTGCCAAAGCGATTGCGAGTGATAGCATCTTTTTCATGGCGTTTTCTCCTGTATGTTTTTGCCGCTGCGGCAGGTTTTCTATCATTTTACCATGGGCGCCGCAGGTGGGCAACGGAAAATTTTAGGGCGGTGACGCCTGTTCCTTGCCAGCGTCCGCCCTCCTCACAATTTTTTAACAAAATCGCCACATTCGGCGCTATGCAAAAGGCCCCGCCGGTGCTATAATGTAAATTAGAATACTATGACCTGTAAGGAGGAAATAGCAATGATGGACAAGATCCTGGTAGCCGATGACGACCTGAATATCTGCGAGCTGCTGCGCCTGTACCTGGAAAAGGAGGGCTTCGAGGTGGTAATGGCCCACGATGGCGAAGAAGCCGTGGCCAAGTTCGAGAGCGAAAAGCCCTCTCTTATCCTCCTGGATATCATGATGCCCAAGCTGGATGGCTGGCAGGTTTGCCGGCAGATCCGCCAAAAGAGCGATTGCCCCATCATCATGCTCACCGCCAAGGGCGAAACCTTCGATAAGGTGTTGGGCCTGGAGCTGGGCGCCGATGACTATGTTGTCAAGCCCTTCGATACCAAGGAGATCGTGGCCCGCATCAAGGCCGTGCTGCGCCGCAGCAGCCCCGTCGGCACCGCCGAAGGTGAGGTCAAGGAGGTCAGCTACGATAAGCTCACCGTCAATATGACCCGCTACGAGCTCAAGGTGGATGGCAAGGTCGTGGATGCCCCGCCCAAGGAGCTGGAGCTCCTGTTCCACCTGGCCAGCCACCCCAACCGCGTATTCACCCGCGATCAACTGCTGGATGAGGTCTGGGGCTTCGAGTACTACGGCGACAGCCGCACCGTCGATGTCCACATCAAGCGCCTGCGTGAAAAGCTGGAAGGCGTCAGCGATCAGTGGAGCCTCAAGACCGTTTGGGGCGTCGGCTATAAGTTCGAGGTCAAGGAATAAGAATGAACAAATCGCAGAAAACCCTGATGGGCAAATACTACTCGGTATGCTGCGCCATCATTCTGCTCAGCATGGTGCTGGTCGGCTCTATCTTCATGGTGCTGGCCAATGACTATCTGCGGGAAGAAAAAATCAGCCTGCTGGAGAAAAATGTGACCCAGGCCGCCCGCCTCACCATGGAAAATTACGCCGCCCACGAGTACCGCTATGTCAGCAGCGATACCCTGCAGCCGGTGTATGCCGTGCTGGGCTCCGCCATCGAGGCCGACATCTACCTTTCCGATAACAAGGGCGATATCCTCATTATGGCCCATACTACCGAGAGCGCCATCCCCCAGTCGGTGCCGCAGGCTGTCCTGGATAGCCTCTCCAAAACCGGCAGCTATCAGGGCTCCGTGGTCATGGCCGGCACCGGGGAAGACCCCCAGTACGCCGTGGCCACCCCCGTGGTGGATGAAAACGGCCTTCTGGTGGGTGCCGTTATGGCCACCACCCGGGCTGCCAACCGTGCTCTGGCCGGCGATATGCTCCAGATGTTCCTCATCGCGGCCATCGTGGTGCTGGTGGTCAGCTTTATCGTCATTTATTTTGTCACCACCAGCCTGGTAAACCCCCTGCGGCAGATGGCCGCCGCTACCCGTGCCTTCGCTAAGGGCGACTTCTCGGTCCGGGTGCCAGTGGAGGGCGATGATGAGATCGGGCGGCTGGCCTCCGCCTTCAATAACATGGCCACCGAGCTGGCCCTCACCGAATCGGTGCGCCGCAGCTTTACCGCCAATGTCAGCCATGAATTAAAAACCCCCATGACCACCATCGGCGGCTTTGTCGATGGTATCCTGGATGGCACCATCCCGCCGGAGCGGCAGAACCACTATCTGCGCATTGTCTCCAGTGAGGTCCAGCGCCTTTCCCGCCTGGTGCGCAATATGCTCACCCTCAGCCAGATCGAGGCCGGCGAACGCACCATCCAGCCCACCGAGGTGGAGATCACCTCCCTTGTCACCAATACCCTGCTGGGCTTCGAGCAGCGGCTGGAGGAAAAGCACATCGAGGTGGAGGGGCTGGATACCGACCGCTACTGGGTGCTGGCCGATGCCGACCTCATCCAGCAGGTGGTGTATAATCTCATCGATAACGCCGTCAAATTTGTCAATGAGGGCGGCACCCTTTCCTTCGACTTTTATACCGAGGGCGAGAATATCATGGTAGCGGTGCGCAATACTGGCAGCGGCGTGCTGCCGGAGGAGATCCCGCGGCTCTTCGACCGGTTCTATAAGACCGACCGCAGCCGTAGCCTGGATAAAAACGGCGTAGGCCTGGGGCTTTCCATCTGCCGCACCATTATGAATGTCCACGAGGGCGAGATTTTCGTCCGCAGCCAGCCCGGGGAATACACCGAGTTTGTATTCGGCCTCAAGGCCGACCCCGCCCACTACAAAAAAGGCGTCAACCGCAAAGCCCCTATGGTAGATGCCAGCTTTACCACATTGCCGGCGGCCCCCGCTGCCGGCCGGGAGGAGAAACAGCATGAGAAACCGCAGCAATGACAGCAACTACCACTGGGATTACCAGGATTACCGGGGCAACTACGGCCAAAGTCCCGCCCGCGCCCGGAAAAGCAGCGGCCTGAAGTACTTCCTCATCGCCATGGGGGTGGTCATCCTGCTGGTGGGGGCGCTGTGCGTCGGGGCCTCCGTCTGGGGCAGCAAGCCTGCCCCGCAGCCGGATCAGGATTCGTCCATCGGCAATGAGCTGGAGCACCTGCCGGAGATCGACCAGCAGAACAAGCCGGAGGATAATGTGCCGGATACCACCGAAGACGGCCTTTTGACTCCTGCCGGCATCTATAAAAAGTGCGCCCCCTCGGTGGTGGGCATCATCACCTACGGCAGCAGCGCCACCGCGCAGGGCAGCGGCATCATCCTTTCGGAAAACGGCTACATCATCACCAATGCCCATGTGGTCAGCGGCGGCGAAAAGTTCGAGGTCGTGCTGCAAAATGGCGATAGCTATGATGCCACCGTCATTGGGGCGGATAACCAGAGCGACCTGGCTCTGCTTAAAATGCAGAACCCGCCCGAGGGGCTGGTCGCGGCTACCTTTGGCAACAGCGATGAGCTGGAGGTCGGCGAAATGGTGGTCGCCATCGGCAATCCCGGCGGTCTGGCGCTGGCCTCCACCCAAACCGTCGGCTACATTTCGGCGGTGCAGCGCACCATCACCACCGAGCTGGGCTACACCATGGTCTGCATCCAGGCGGATGCCGCCATCAATCCCGGCAACAGCGGCGGCCCCCTCATCAATACCTACGGCCAGGTGGTGGGCATCACCTCCAGCAAGCTGGTGGAGGAAGGCTACGAGGGCATCGGCTTCTCCATCCCCATCAATACCGCCCTGCCCATTCTGGACGATTTAATGCAGCACGGCCGGGTGACCGGTCGGGCACAGCTGGGCATCACCGTGGTGGAAGTAGGCAGCAATGAAGCCAATTATTACGGCATCCCGGCGGGTCTGCGCATCATGTCCATCAATGAGGACAGCGATGTAGGCCGTCAGGGCGCCGAGGTCGGTGATATCATCACCTCCATTGATGGCTGGGCCATCACCAGCCGTGCCGATTGCAGCGATATCCTGGCACAGCACAAGCCCGGCGATACCGTGGAAATAAGCCTGTACCGGGCCAGCCGTACCGGCCGCGGCCAGACCTTCACCATCACCGTCACCCTGCTGGGGTCCTAAGCATCCCACAAAAGCCGCCCACGGGCGGCTTTTCTGCCCCTTGTGCCATATTGCCCATAAAGCCGTGTCATTTCCGGGCAAACCTGCCAATGGCATTTCGGTCGGGAGTGATGTATAATTAAAAAGAGGAGGAAAGCAACCCGCATCGACACAGTAAGGAGGTGCCGAACAATGAAAAAGAGGATATCAGCCGTACTGCTGGCCCTGGCCATGTTATTCACCACCGCCCATGCCATGCCAATTTATGTGGATGGCAGCGCCCTGGGCTGGCAAGAACCGCTGACCCTGGAGGTGGAAAGCGGCGACAGCATCGATAATGTCAAGCAGAAGATCCAGAACACGGGTGTTTCGGTAGATGGGAAATGCCTGTATTTTGGCAGCAGATTTTTGGAGAACGGCCGCACTCTAGCAGATTATAATATCCAGAAGGAAAGCACCTTGCAACTGACTACCTTTTTGGAGGTAGCCGATTCAAAAAACCTGTCTGATGCTCTGGCTTCCGATGCCGCGGTCATTCGCTTGACTGGGGATATTGAGATCACCGCCTTTATGGCGGTGAGTAGACCGGTGACCATCGATCTGAACGGCCACTTACTGAAAACAACCAGCGGGGTCAGCAACTTGATCCATGTCAACCAAAATGGAGAGCTGACGCTGATCGACAGCAATCCCAATGCCGTTCACAAGTTCGATAAGAGCAACGCCCTGTGGAAGCTGGCAGATGGAACCACCGCCGAAGAAAATATCATAGAGGTAAAGGGCGGCGCCCTCACCGGCGGCAACAGCAAAGACGGCGGCGGTATCTATGTGAGGAAAGGCGGCACGCTCCTCATGCGGGGCGGCAATATCGTGGGCTGCACGGCGCGCGAGGGCGGCGGTGTTCATGTGGAAGCTGGCGGCCGGTTCGAGATGTCCGCCGGGACCATTACCGGCTGCACGGCTGGGCAGGAGGAAGGCAAGACGGCCAACGGCGTCTTTATCGCGGCGGGTGGCCGGTTTACGCAGTCACCCGGCGCCCAAATCACCGGAGAGGTCATCGGGGCCTATACGGTCACCTTCCAGTCGGAGGGTGGAAGCGAAGTAGCATCCCAGATTCGTGCCAACACCCCTGCCGCCCAGCCAGATAATCCCACCAAAGAGGGGCATACCTTCATCGGCTGGTACAGCGGCGAAAGCGAATGGGACTTTGAGACCCCCGTGACCGCCGATTTGACCCTGACGGCAAAGTGGCAGATCAACCGGTACACTATCACCTTTGATACCGCCGGCGGCAGCGAGGTCGCTCCCATTACCCAAGATTATGGTACTACCATCACCGCCCCGGCCAATCCCGCCAAAACAGGCTATACCTTTGCCGGCTGGGACCGGGAGATCCCCACTACCATGCCGGCCGGGGATATGACCATCACCGCCCGGTGGCAGGTCAACCAATACACCATCACCTTTAAGCCGGAAAACGGCGGGCAGGATATCGTCATTAAGCAGGACTACGGCACGGCCATTACCGCCCCGGCCAACCCTACCAAAACAGGCTACACCTTTGCCGGCTGGGATAAGACCATTCCCTCCACCATGCCGGCCGGGGATATGACCATCACCGCCCGGTGGACCGAAAACCGGGTCATTGTCATCATCCGGCCGGATGACAGCAAGGATGAGCCGGACCCCGGTACCATCCATCAGTGGGGCCCCTGGCGCTCCAATGGGGATGGGACCCATACCCGTCGCTGCACGGCCAGCGGCTGCTTCGACCAGCAAAATGGGAAGTGCTACGGCGGCACCCCCAATTGCACCCAGCGGGCAAGCTGCATCCTGTGCGGCGCCAAATACGGCAAGACCGACCCCACCCGCCACGCCTCCCTGGAAAAGCTGGAGGCGATAGCCGCCACAGCGGCGGCCAATGGCCGGGTGGAATGCTGGCACTGCACCGCCTGTGATAAGTATTTTGCGGACGCGAACGGCAAAACGGAGCTCACCGCGGAGAATACAGTAACCGAAAAGGTGCCGCCGAGCATCATCCAGGGCAACGACGCCCGATGGAAAAAGGGCGAAAGCAGCACCCTCACCTTCCGCTCCAACGCGGCGTTTGAGGACCTTATCGAGGTGCTGGTAGATGGCGCGGTGCTGCCATCCGAAAGCTACGAGAAGCGGAATGGGGAAGGCAACATCATCGTAGAGCTGCGGGAAAGCTACCTGGAGCAGTTGGCCGAAGGGGAGCATACTTTGGCCATTCGCTCGGCAAGCGGAGATGCCACCACCCACTTTACCGTGGAGGCAGCACCCGATGAAACCCATCCGGTGAGCTGGTGGGTTTACGCGGCGGCTCTGGGGGCTTTTGCCATCGGCACCTGTGTCGCAGTGATCTCCTTCCGGCGCAAAAAAGCCGGATAAGTGACAGCAAATAGCAGAGATTCCGGATCTCCTTCGTACCAAGTGTACGGGGGAGATTTTTTATTCAATTTTCAAGGTACTGTTGGGAGGCAGGTTCCCGCTTAAGGCAGACCCCCAAATT
>OLGE01004295.1_pt1 | contig 10431 bp, 6 predicted proteins | sample 1605151 | NCBI WGS metagenome assembly OLGE01 (sample SAMEA3888912, study PRJEB22519) | human gut metagenome | biome: human gut; feature: human-associated habitat; material: faeces | place: Denmark | collected 2010
TGCGCCGCGGCTACCTGTACCGCTTCGCGCAGGAGCTTGGCTGCAATAAGATCGCGCTGGGGCACCATTATGACGACGTTATCGAGACCATACTCATGGGCATGCTGCACGGCGCGCAGATACAGAGCATGATGCCGAAGCTGCACAGCACGAATTTCCCCGGCATGGAGCTGATACGCCCGCTGTACCTCATCCGCGAGGACGATATCAAGGCGTGGCGCGACTATAACGGGCTGCACTTCATCCAGTGCGCGTGTAAGTTTACCGACACCTGCACTACCTGCAACGACGGGCAGAATCACTCCAAGCGTCAGGAGACGAAGGAGCTGATACGCGAGCTGAAGAAGTCGAACCCCGACGTAGAGAAGTGCATCTTCAAGAGCGTCGAGAACGTGAATCTCGACACGCTCATAGCCTATAAGCAGCACGGCGTGCGGCACCATTTCCTCGACAGCTACGACGATAAAGACGAATAGAATAAAAAATTATCGCCCCACGGGGCGATAATTTTCAGCCTGTAGACAAAGCTGTCGGCGATGTATAGAATTGCATGGGGAGAGTGCAGAGAGGGGACGGGAGTCCCCTTTCTGTGTTCAATACATCCTTATTCAGGAGTGTTTTTGAATACTCCTGAATAAGTTTTCAAGGCGTCGAACTTTGTCGACGCCTTGAAAATTATCGCCCCAAACGGGGCGATAATTTTTTGTATAAACGCAGCTGCGAGGTGCCGACTGAGGGAGAAGAGAATTGCGTTATGTTGTCAGTCCTGCTTTATCAGCTCCAGCAGCGTCTGCCTGAAGCCGTAGCGCTCGGCAAGCGCCCGCGCCTCGTCTATGCGCGGAGTGCCGCGGCGATATGGCGCGCGCTTGCGGGTGCAGCGGAGCATGATGTTCTTCGGCGAGTGGGCAAAGTCGATGAACTCTATCATGTCCACCTCGTAGCCCATGTCCTCCAGCACCGCGGCGCGGATGGAGTCGGTCAGCAGCGCGGACATGCGCTCCTTTATTATCCCGTGGCGTAGGAAAATGTCCAGCTCGCCGCCCTTTTTTATCTGCGCGTTTATCTCATGCTGGCAGCAGGGGACGGAGAAAATGTACTTCACGTCGTGCTGCAGCGCGTAGTGCAGGGCGTAGTCGGTGGCGATGTCGCAGGCGTGCAGCGTCACGACCATGTCGATATGCCGGTCGTAGAGCGTGTCGCGCGTCACGTCGGCGACGTGGAACTCAAGACCGGAGTAGCCGTACTTCGCGGCGATGCCGTTGCAGCGCTCCACGACGTCGGCCTTCAGATCGTAGCCGATGATGTGCGCGCGCATACCGCGCTTCTCGACGAGGTAATAATATAATATGAAGGTGAGATAGGATTTCCCGCAACCGAAGTCGAGGATGGTCATCTCTTCGAGGCCGGAGGAACCGACCGCGTCGTCGATAAGCTCGATGAAGCGGTTTATCTGCTTGTATTTGTCGTACTTGTCGCGGAGGATCTTGTAGTCGGCGGTGAACACGCCGAGATCGACGAGCGCGGGGATGCACTCGCCCTCCGCAAGAAGATATTTCTTTTCGCGGTTGTGCGCGGCGGGGGCAGGGGCGGTCGCGGCGGTCTTGCCGGTGAGCTTGTAGCTGCCGTCGCGGCGGAGAATGTACTGCCGGCTCTCGCCGCCGGAGACTATAAGCACCTGCCGGTAGCGGCCTTCAAGCTCGCTGCGGCAGAGCGCGGTAAGCTCTTCAGCGCTGAGGTTTTGGTGCATGGCCTTGTTGTCGCGTATGCTCTCGGCCTGATATACCGTCTCGCCGCGGATGACGAGCGGGCGGACGCTGAGCTTCTGCGCGGCGGCCTTGTCCGTCGGCTGGCTGAATACGGCCTTGCCGAACTCCGGCAGCGCCGCGGCAAGAATATCGCTGATGTTCGGCATTGTTACCTCCTGATAATGCGGAGAAATTGGGCGGATGTATCGGCGCACCGCACCCTTGGCGCCCCTCTTAGGGGAGCTGGCACGGCGTTAGCCGTGACTGAGGGGGCGCCAGCGTTTGGATTAGAGCAGAGTAGAAAAGAACGAGCAGAGTAAAGAAAAGATTGTCATTGCGAAGCCAGTTCGCAAACTGGCTGTGGCAATCCGCGTCCAATAACGCCGCACGAAAACATACTGCCGCCATAAAAAGAAACGGATTCCCACGTCGCTTCGCTCCTCGGAATGACAGGTTGTTTTGACATGTTTGTTCTTTTCACCACTGCTCCAGAGTTGAGATTAGAGCAGGGGACAAAAGAAAGCATGCGCCCTAATTAATATACCTGTCCCCCGCAGCCTCACTCAAACATGCGTTTGAGATTCAGCGCGGCGGCCTTCAGCTCGTTTTTGCTGTAGGAATTATTCGGGTCGGCGAGGACGGCGGCGATCGCGTCGCGGCCGCTTACGCCGCCGGATATCATCGCGTCCACCAGCATCGCCTCGGCGCTGACCGTGTGCTCCACCTTCGTGAACTGATACTCCGGCTCGACTTCGGCGACGATGGCGTACTCGCCCTTGTCATAATTGCCCTTGGCCAGAAGCTGCTCCTTGACCTGCGCGGGCGTGCCGCGGAAGCTCATCTCGTGCAGCTTTGTCATGTCGTTGCAGAGGCACAGCCGCAGCTTCGCCTCGGACTCTATCAGAAAGTCCACCAGCTCCATTATGCGCTTCGGGCTCTCGTAAAACGCAAAGGTCCTCGTGCCCGCGCCGCGCATTTTTTCAAGCAGCTTGCGCCGGTCGGCGTTCTCGCGCGGGAAAAATCCGTAGAACAGGAAGCTCGACAGGTCGAAGCCCGATATCGCCAGCGCGTTCACCGCCGCGCAGCAGCCGGGGACGCCGACGACGCGTATCCCTTCCTCGACTGCCGCCTTGATAAGCTCGTTGCCGGGGTCGGAGATGCAGGGCGTGCCCGCGTCGGTGATGACGGCGACGCTCTTTCCGGCCTTCATCTCGTTTATAAAATACTTGGCCTTGCCGTATTCGTTGAACTTGTGGTTCGACACGAGCTTGTTGCGTATCTCAAGCTTGCCGAGCAGCACCATCGAGCGCCGCGTATCCTCGGCGGCGATGATGTCCACGTCGGTCAGTATCTGCACCCCGCGCGGGGACATGTCGCGCGAATTGCCGATAGGCGTCGCCACGATGTAAAGTGTTCCGGTTTTCTGCTCGTCCATATGCCTCATCCTCTGTGTCATATTTATTCAATATATTATATCCCATCCGCGCCGCTCTGGCAAGAGACGAAAATACACTTGCCGCCGTGCGGCGGGTATGATATATTAAGAATATTAAGATTCAAGCTGCCCGAATAGGGCGAAAACATAAACAGGGGTAGAAGCATGTACAAAGATAAAAAGATATGGCTTGCGCAGTCGGGCAAGAACCTTTTCCTGCTGCCCAATATGGCAAACCGCCACGGACTCATCGCCGGCGCGACCGGCACCGGCAAAACGATAACCATGAAGGTGATGGCTGAGTCCTTCTCCGACATGGGCGTGCCGGTGTTCATGGCCGACGTCAAGGGTGACGTCAGCGGTATGTGTGTGCCCGGCGCGGACTCCGCGGATATGCGCGGCCGCATCGAGCGCTTCGGCATCGAGGGCTTCGAGTACAAGTCCTACCCGACCCGCTTCTGGGATATCTTCGGCGAGCAGGGGCACCCCGTCCGCGTCACGATATCCGACATGGGGCCGGTGCTGCTGGCGCGCCTGCTGGGGCTGACCGATGTGCAGGCCGGTGTGCTGAATATCGTCTTCAAGGTCGCCGACGAGCACGGCCTGCTCCTGCTCGACATGAAGGATCTGCGCGCCATGCTCCAGTTCGTGGGCGACAACCGCGCGGAATTCACCACGCAGTACGGCAACGTCTCCGCCGCGAGCATCGGCGCGATACAGCGCGCGCTGCTGGCCTTTGAGGACGAGGGCGGCGAGATATTCTTCGGCGAGCCCGCGCTTGACATCCGCGACTGGATGCGCACCGACGCCGACGGCCGCGGCTATATAAACATTCTCAGCAGCGCGCGGCTTATCCAGAGCCCCAAGGTGTACGGCACCTTCCTGCTCTGGATGCTGACGGAGCTGTTCGAGCGGCTGCCCGAGGTCGGCGATCTCGAAAAGCCGCGCATGATATTCTTCTTCGACGAGGCGCACCTGCTGTTCTCCGACGCGCCGAAGGCGCTGGTGCAGAAGATCGTGCAGGTCGTGAAGCTCATCCGCTCCAAGGGCGTCGGCGTGTATTTCGTCACGCAGTCGCCGTCCGACATTCCGGACGATGTGCTCGCGCAGCTCTCGAACCGCGTGCAGCACGCCCTGCGCGCCTACACTCCGGCAGAGCAGAAGTCCGTCCGCGCCGCCGCCCGCGCGTTCCGCGTGAACCCCGCGTTTGACACCGAGCAGACGCTCATGGAGCTTGGCGTCGGCGAAGCGCTGGTCAGCTTTCTGGACGCCGACGGCGTCCCCGGCGTCGTCGAGCGCGCGAAGATCCTCCCGCCGCAGAGCCTTATGGGGCCTGCCGACAGCGCGAGAATGCAGCAGCTCATCCTCGCGGACGAGTTTGAGCTGAAATACCGCGACAGCGTCGACCGCGAGTCCGCATATGAGATACTTCAGCAGGCGAACGCCGAGCTGGAGGAGCGCCGCCGTCAGGAGGCCGAGGAGGCCGCGGCGGAGAAGCAGCGTCAGAAGGACGAGGCGGCTGCCGAAAAGGCGAGGCTCCGCGAGGAGGCCGCAGCCGAGAAGGCGAAGCAGAAGGCCGAGGCCGCGGCGCAGCGCGAGGCGGAGAAGGAAGCCGAGAAGCGCCGCAAGACCGCGCAGCGCGCCGTCACGAACGCGGCGTCCTCCGTTGCGCGCTCGGTCAGCACGAATCTTGTCAACTCCATCCTCGGCGGCAAGCAGACCAGCGGCAAGACCATCGCCAAGCGCGCCGCGAATAACGCGCTCAGCTCCGTCATGCGTTCCGGCTCCAGCGCCATCGTGCGCGGCCTGTTCGGCAATAAAAAGTGAAGAAATTGTTAAAAACACCGCTCAACGCCCAAAAATCGAACAGAAACCGTAAGGCGTATATTGAGTGGGCGCGGATAATATGATATCTTAAGTTCAGCTTAAGGACTCCCGCAAACGATCAGAAAGAGGGATAAGTTTTTGAAAACACGAGTAATTTCCGCCGTGGTGCTCATCAGCATCACGCTTGCCTGCGTCTTCCTCTCACCGGTGACCCGCGTCATCTTTTTCGCCGCGGCCGGCATCCTCTGCGCGTACGAGCTCAGCCGCAACCTTGAAAAGCTTGAGGTCGGCTGCGCAGCCGGCGTCATGTATGCATACCTCGCCGCCCAGGCGGTGCTGACCCTGATCGACCGCTTCACCGGCGTCGAGATCGGCCTGTTCTGGTACATGGTGCTCTTCGCCTGCGCTGTGTATTTCGCGCTGTTCGCGGGCATACTCCGGAAGGACGTGGCCGGCAAGGGCGCGCTCGGTACGGTGTTCGGCCTTGCGTACCCATGCTTCCAGTTCTCGATGATAATGGTCATCTGCGTCAGCGACATCTGGCTCCAGACGCTCGCGGTCGCCTGCCTGTCCACCTGGGTGTGCGACAGCTTTGCCCTCTTCGGCGGCAAGCGCTTCGGCAAGCATAAGATCGCCCCCTCCGTCTCCCCGAACAAGACCGTCGAGGGCTGCATCTGCGGCGCGATCTCGTCCGTCGTTACCGGCGTCATCGTGTATTACCTGTCGCAGCTCTGGCTGCCGATCCCGTTCTGGCTCTGCGTCGTCACCGCGCTTCTCGCGTCCACGATGGGGCAGATCGGCGACCTCGCCGAATCGCTTGTAAAGCGCATGATCGGCGTAAAGGACTTCTCGAATCTTATCCCCGGCCACGGCGGCATGTTCGACCGTGCCGACAGCCTGCTTTTCTCCATCCCGACCGCGTACCTCTGCCTTACCGTTGCCGGGATAATAGCCTGATCTGAGCGTATCATACCACGGAGGTTCCCATGGATACTCTTGATTATTCCGAAAGAAAAGATCTGAAACCGGCGCTGCTGATAATAAATCCGGTGTCGGGCAAGCGCATGGTGCTGCGCAACGTTGCGCAGATAATCCGCGTCCTGATGGACGCGGGCTATAAGGTCACTACGATGATAACCGGCAAAAAGGGCGACGGCACGGCTTTCGCCGCGAGCTTTGGGCGGGATTATCAGCTGGTCTGCTGCACCGGCGGCGACGGGACGCTCAACGAGGTCATCCACGGCCTTGCGACTGCGAATATCGACGTGCCGCTGGGCTACATCCCCTGCGGCAGCACGAACGACTTCGCCGCATCGCACGGGCTGAGCACGGATATCATCGAGGCGGCGGAGCACATCGCTTCGGGGTATTCCACGCGGTATGACATCGGCTGCTTCGGCGGGCGGCATTTCACCTATGTCGCGGCTTTCGGCGCGTTCTCGTGGCTGTCGTATACGACGGATCAGAACATGAAGAACGTCCTCGGCCATACGGCGTATATCCTCGACGCGATAAAGGATCTGTATAAGATAAAGCCGCTGCACATGAAGGTCACGGCGGACGGCGTGACGCATGAGGACGATTATATCTTCGGCGCGATCTGCAATACGACCTCCGTCGCGGGGACGATAACCCTGCCCGCGGCGATGGTGGACACGGCGGACGGCGTGTTCGAGGTGCTGCTCGTGAAGATGCCGAAGACGATGCTGGAGCTGGACATGATAATCCGCGGCCTGCTGTCGCAGGATTATTCCTGCCCGAATATCGACCTGTTTCAGGCAAAGGAGCTGGATATTGAGAATCCGCCGGAGCTTGAGTGGTCACTGGATGGCGAGGCCTCCGGCGTGATGGATAAGGCGCACGTCAGCGTCATCCCGCGGTTTCTGAACCTCCGCGGATAATGCGCGGCGCGTGTTGTGTAATATATAATAGTGTAATGTGTAATGACCACCCCATGCGGTTCACACCGCATGGGGTGGTCGCGCACTATCTTGGCGCCCCTATTAGGGGAGCTGTCAGCAGTAAGGCTGACTGAGGGGTCGCCAATCTTGGGTTACTGCCAGTAGGTAAAAGAAAGAACTTGTCCCAAAAACGCAGGAAGCCGCCACTGCGTTTTTGTTCCTGCTGTATGTGTCCCTTACTCGCTTAACCATCCAGAAAATCCTATGGAAATTATATACCAGTCACAGAATCTGCAAAATTGACACGCTAGGTCAAATTCCAAATATTAACACAACATATAGTACTGTTGCTTGCACAGAATGCCATATATTGAAAAACTTAAGAAAAATTATAATAAAAAGACAGGTCGCACCGCTTGACACTGGTATAGCGTGATGGTAAAATATCTTGTACCTTGGGGCAGAAGTATACATGCCCCAAAATCCAAAGGAATGGAGTAGATTTTATGAGCAAAAACAAAGGTTTCTCCCGTGTAATGGCTTTGGTTTTGTTGATATGCATGGTCGTGAGCTTTGCACCCGCGGCGTATGCAGACGTTGACGAAGCCCCGGCCGTGCAGGAAGAAACGGTCGTAGAAGAATCGACCGTAAAAAAACCTGTTTCGGAGGAAGAAGCGCCCGTCGAGGAAAACGACGCTGAGACTCCGGAACAGCCTGCGGTGCCCTCCGGCAGCAATAGCATCAAGGAACTGTTTAAGTTCCATTGCACTGCTGATGACACCCATGCTGATCAGACCTACAACTGGTTCGGCAGCTATGTTAAGTACAATAACGACATAGCCTATGATGCAGCGCGCGGAGTATGGACAGCAAGCGCGAATATAACCAATGTTCAGACCCTGCTTTCCGCCGGCGTGAAGGCTCCGAATAAGGTTTGGGGTAAGACCCATTACCACACCGATGCCGACGGCAATACTGTCCGCACCGCGACCATCAAGCTCGTCTGGGATGCTTCCGCCAGCGGGCTGAACGCGAGCGGAACTCAGACCACCGGCCTGTGGCTGCCTGACGGCGGTGTGCAGACTGTTGATGTCTGGTGCGCGACCGCTCCTGCGGCTCCAACAATAGCCGCTCTGCCCAGATCCACCAAGTCCTCTACCGCTATTCGCGTTCAGAACTCCACTGTTCCTTTTGACCCGAAGAACACCAGAGACACCGTTTCCAGCAATGTACATTACTTCAGAGACTTGAAGGAAGGTACCTACGAATTCACCCCTGTCACCAAGGACGAAAATGGAGACTTCTGGTGCACTCTCAAGATCACTGACTTTGCGCCCTACGTTACCAAATTCAACACCAGAAACAACAACCCCACTCCTGCATACCGTATTGATGAAGAATTGACTACCGCTACTTTCGAGTGGACCTTGAAGTACACCGGCAGCAAGACCGATTACAAGCAGGATGGTTCCGGCTGGTCTATCCAGTCCAACTCTTGGGCAAAGGGCGAAACCTCCAGAACCGGTAAGCTTCTGTATGTTTCTCAGTATTACACCGTAACCTATACTGACGGCATCAACGGCGAAGTATTTGCCGACCAGAGCTACACCGTTAGACTCGGCAAGGCTACTCCCGCGTTCAACGGCAGCACCGTGCGTCCCGGCTATAACTTCCTCGGCTGGGAACCTGCCGTCGCAGAGACGGTTACCGCTGATGTGACCTATGTCGCTCAGTGGGAGGCCAAGGGTCCCAACACTCTGCGCTATAACGCAAACGGCGGTCCGGACGAAGAGGATGTTGTCACCACGGACGAGGCATCCATTGTCATCAAGGAGGATGTTCCCAATTACCCCGGCTTTGACTTCAAGGGCTGGAACACTCAGGCAAACGGCAAGGGCACTTCTTATAAGGCCGGCGATACCGTCAGCTTCACCGCAGTCCACAACGAGGAGGAGATTACCCTCTTCGCCCAGTGGAAGAGCAGACCTGCAAACACCATTTACTATAACGCAAACGGCGGCGAGGGCGGCCCGGTCAATAACTTCTCCAACGCCATCTACGCCACCGTCCAGACCGGCGTTCCCACCCGCGTGGGCTACACCTTCGTATGCTGGAACACCGAGTCTGACGGCAGCGGCGACAGCTACAAGGGCGGCGACAAGTATTACTTCACCGCTGCCCATAACGGCGAAAAGGTCACCCTTTACGCTCAGTGGAAGGCAAACGACTACACCCTCAGCCGTGACTCCAACGGCGGCGACGAGCTCGCTGACGTCACTGTCACCATGGGTCAGCCCTACGGCGACGCTATCGTCGCTTCCCCGCGCGCAGGTTACACCGAGGACGGCTGGTTCCTCATCGTTGACGATACCGTCAGAGGCACCGAGATAAAGGCCGATACCGAAGTGGCCATGCCCGATAATCACCGCATCTTCCTCAAGCGCAGCATCGCTCCCGTGACTGTCACGGTTTCCGAGGACATCACCAAGGATTATGACGGAGAGGAAATCGTCCTCACCGCGAGCGCTGAAGAGTACACCGGTCTGCGTTACGCATACCAGTGGTACAAGGATGGCGAGGTTCTTGCAGGCAAGAACGACAAGACCCTGACTCTTGACGGCAATGTCGCCGACAGCGGCGTGTACACCGTCAAGCTCACCGTCACCAATGCTCAGGACAGCGGCGTTATCACTGAGAATGATGCCGTTTCCACCGAGGCCGAGGTCAAGGTTGTCGTCAACAAGATCAACAACTCCCTCACCTACAACTACAACGGCGCGGACGAGAAGGATTCCACCGTTGAGACCATCGAGAGCACCATCACCGTCGATGCCGACAAGGAGATCACCCGCAAGGGCTACGACTTCCTCGGCTGGAACACCAAGGCCGACGGCACCGGCGACAGCTACAAGAGCGGCGATGAGCTGACCTTTGCCGATAACGGCAACGGCGGCGAGGCTGTCACTCTGTACGCTCAGTGGAAGGGCAAGGAGTACAAGCTCACCTTCAAGATCAAGGAAGACCCCGATTTCAAGGAAGACGTAAAGCTCAACTTCACCACCAAGACTGTTGTCTACGGCGAGAAGGTCGGCCAGTTCCCGTACGCGACCCGCAAGGATCACATCCTCGTGTGGTACGATAAGGACGGCAAGCGCGTCAATTCCGAGACGGTCTACCTCGTCGAGGGCGACTCCACCTACACCGGCGTCTGGACTGAGTATAAGCCCGTTGTCGCTACCGGCGACAGCAGCAATATCGCTCTGTACGCAGCCGCAATGTTCGCTTCCGTCGCTTGCATCGGCGCAGGTGTCATCCTGCTCCGCCGCAAGAGAGAAGAGTGATCCGCAGTAGGCGAAGCACCAAATAAGCAATAATACGGAACACCCCCAGATGAAAATCTGGGGGTGTTTTGTATAGGGGAATAGTCTTGACATAGTCCTTTCTTCTATCTATTGGCAATATACCGTGTCTGGCGACCCCTTCGGCGCTGACGCGCCACTGTCTCGCTGCGGCTCGGTCACGG
>OLGE01004302.1_pt1 | contig 10417 bp, 8 predicted proteins | sample 1605151 | NCBI WGS metagenome assembly OLGE01 (sample SAMEA3888912, study PRJEB22519) | human gut metagenome | biome: human gut; feature: human-associated habitat; material: faeces | place: Denmark | collected 2010
GCATTAAACTAACAGGACTTTTATACTTTTTTGCATTATCCGGATGCATTTTATTTTACTATTATTTTGTTGTAATTCTTTTGCATCTTTTATTGTTCCTATTACCTTATAATTTTTTATTATGCTTGTTTCTTTCAAAATATTATCATCCAAAAATCCAATCAATTCATCATTACTTCTTATTACAATATCTGCTATTACTTTTGCATGTCCTCCAGCTCCAATAATCACAACTTTTTCATTCACTTTTTTCACTTCCTCTAAATTTATCTGTTGTTGCTTTTCCCTCTCCGAGATATTCCATCTCTTCTAAAAACTTTTATTATTGTTTTAAATATAATTTTTATATCATTCCATAAGGTAATATTATTTATATACTCAATATCTTCTTTAAATTTTTGTTTCCATGTTATTGCGTTTCTTCCACTAATTTGTGCCAATCCTGTAAGCCCTGGCTTCACTAAATGTCTTTTTTTTTGTTCTTCAGTATATAATGGTAGATATTCTACAAGTAATGGTCTTGGTCCTACAATACTCATATCACCTTTTATAATATTTACAAGTTCGGGTAATTCGTCTAAACTTGTACTTCTAAGCATTTTTCCAAATTTAGTCAAGCGTTGTTCATCTGGTAATAAATTTCCATTTTCATCTTTTTCGTCAGTCATTGTCCTAAATTTATATAAAGTAAATATTTTCTCGTCTTTTCCTGGTCTTTCTTGTTTAAAAATAGCTGGTTTTCCTAATTTTACTCTTACTAATATATATATAATAAGCATTAATGGCATTAGTAGTATTAAAGCCATTAGACCTAATATTAAGTCTAAAAATCTCTTTATGAATTTTTTATACATTTTGTAATCCCCTAAAATAATTCTTTAATAATTCTTATTACTTCTTGTTGTTCTTCCTTAGTCATTTTTGTATCACTTGGTAAACATACTCCTCTTGCAAATATATCTTCTGATACAGGTTTGTCTTCTACTTTTATAAAGTCATATTTTTCAAATACTGGTTGCATATGCATTGGTTTCCATATAGGTCTTGATTCTATATTTTCTTTGTCCAATGCTTCCATAACATTTAATGGAGTAACTTTTGAACCTTCTTTTAATAGCATTGTAGATAACCAATAATTTGGTTTTGTATCTACTGGTACTGGTTTCATCTCTATTTCTGGTATATCTTTAAATGCATCTTTATATGTTTCATATATTTCTTTCTTTTTAGCTAATCTGTCATTTAAAACTTTTAATTGTCCTCTTCCTATTCCTGCAACTATATTGCTCATTCTATAATTATAGCCTATTTCTGAGTGTTGATAATAACGTGCTTTGTCTCTTGATTGTGTTGCCCAAAAGCGTACTTTTTGTATTCTTTCTTCATCATCAGATACAAGCATACCACCACCACTTGTTGTAATTATTTTGTTACCATTAAATGAGAAAATTCCGTATTTTCCAAAAGTTCCTGTTTGTTTTCCTTTATATGTTGCTCCTAAACTTTCAGCCGCATCCTCTACTAATGGTACATTGTGTTCATTGCATATTGCCATTATTTCGTCCATTTTAGCAGGTGTTCCATACAAGTGTACTATTACGACTGCTTTTGGATTTGGATATTTTTCAAAAGCTTTTTTTAGTGCCTCTGGATCCATATTCCATGTTTCTCTATCACAGTCAATAAACACAGGTGTTGCATTTTGGTATATAATTGGATTTGCTGTTGCTGAAAATGTAAGTGATGAGCAAAATACAATATCTCCTTCTTTTACATCTAGAGCCTTTAATGCCATATGTATAGCAGCTGTTCCTGCTGATAGTGCAGCCCCACATTTAGCTCCTACATAATTAGCTAATTCTTCTTCAAACTTATTTACATTTTCTCCTAATGGAGCTATCCAATTTGTATCAAAAGCTTCTTTTATATATTCTTTCTCATATCCTTCTTCTGACATATGAGGTGATGCTAAAAAAATTCTTTTTTCCATCTTTATTTTCCCTTTCATTTATTATTTACTTCTTCTGGTTCTTTATATGTTGTTACTACTTCTTTCATAGTATTTTTGATGTTTTCATTAGAATATTTTTCGTTGTATTCTAATTCTTTTAGTATGTTTAATTTTTCTTCAAGTTCAGTCATTTCCATATGCATTGGTTTGCTTATAAATATCTTGTCATGCTTTGTTGATGTTAAGCCTTCTTCTGACATTAGGATTTCTTCATACAGCTTTTCTCCTGGTCTTAGACCTGTTATTTCTATTGGTATGTCTACATTTGGTTCATATCCTAATAGTTTTATTAAACTAACTGCCAAGTCATATATTTTTACAGGTTCTCCCATATCTAGTACAAATATTTCTCCACCTTTTGCGTATGTTACTGCTTGTAATATAAGTTGTACTGCCTCTGGTATTGTCATAAAAAATCTTGTGATGTCTTTATGTGTTACAGTAACTGGTCCGCCTCTTTCAATTTGCTTTTTGAATAGTGGTATAACTGAGCCATTACTTCCTAATACATTACCAAATCTAACTGCTACATATTCTGTTTTGCTTACTTTGTTTTTAGCTTGTACTATCATTTCACAAACTCTTTTACTTGCTCCCATTATGTTTGTTGGGTTTACAGCTTTGTCTGTTGAAATTAATACAAATTTTCCTACTCCATATTCGTCTGCACAATTTACCACATTGTATGTTCCAAATACGTTGTTGTGTATTGCCTCTAATGGGCTTTTTTCCATAAGTGGTACATGTTTATGTGCTGCAGCATGAAATACTATTTCTGGCTTATATGTTTCAAATACATTATTTAGTCTTGCATTATCTCTAACACTTGCAACAATTGCTTCTAAATTAAGTTTTGGATATTCTGCTCTTAGTTCCATTTCTATATCATACAAATTGTTTTCATATATGTCTAATATTACCAATCTTTTAGGATCATATTTAACAATTTGTCTGCATAGTTCTGAACCTATTGAGCCTCCTCCACCTGTTACTAATACAGTTTTATTTTTTATTAAAGAATTAATGTTTTTGTTATCTAGGTGTACTGGGTCTCTTCCTAATAAATCTTCAATTTGAACATCTCTCAGGCTGTTCATAGCTCCCTGTTTTGCAATTACTTCTAATGTTGTAGGTAATACTCTTGTTTTTACTCCTGTCTCTTGGCAAATTTCCAATATCTTTTTTCTCGAAACTGCATCTATTTTGTTTATTGCAAAGAATATCAAATCTACATTTTTTTCTTTTGCTATCTTAGGTATGTCATATCTTGTTCCTAATACCTTAACACCTAAAATATAGTGGTTTATTTTGCTTATATCATCATCTATAATTCCTACAATATTGTATTTGTCTCGCATGTTATTTTTTATAGCTATGATGATTTCTCTTGCACCCATCCCAGCGCCAATTATAAGTAAATTATTAGCTTTATTGTCTTGATTTTTATTTATCTTTTCGTATTTTGACATTCTCCTACTTAGAATTGATCTTCCAGCCAGTCTATACATGACAAAAGTGCCAGCGATTAATACTCCTGACAATACATTTACTTTTAAATTTATATATTCCAAGCTAAAAGCTTTATATACTATTGATAAAATTATCATTGATAGGAATGCACTAATTATATATTTTATATAATCTTTTCCTACTTCATAACGCATCATATTTTGATACATACGAAAAATATTTAAAAAGATTTGATATACAATAACTACCACTGCTATTTGCACCACAAGTACTTTGATGTTATCAATAGGTACATTTAGGAATAATATTGATGCTATATAACAACTGATAATAATTAATATATCTATTAAAATTAAAAGAACATTTCTATTCTTTTTAATTATTTCTTTCATTTTATTTCCCCTTAAATTTTACAGTTTTATGCACCTACAATTCTATAATAATACTCAATAAAAAGCAACCCTTTTCGCGACATTTTCTAGTATCTTTTGCATAAAAATATGTCAAAATTCATTAAGACCTAATTTAATGAATTTTGACATTTATTAACCTATTGGTTTTATTCTTTTATCAAATATAATATCTTTCACTTTTCCCTTTACTTGTCCTATTGTTAAGTGTGTTGTATCTATTACAATTGCATCTTCTGCAATTTTTAAAGCTCCTACTGGTTTATGCATATCATTATAGTCTCTTGTTTTTATAGCTTCTAGTACTTCCTCATATGTCATATCAATTCCTTTTTCTTGATTTTCCTTATATCTTCTTTGTGCTCTTTCTTCAACACTTGCATCTAAGTAAATTTTTACATCTGCGTTTGGAAATACTACTGTTGTAATGTCTCTGCCTTCCATTATCACATCTGCATTTTGTGCCATTTTTCTTTGTAGCTCTACCATTATTTCTCTTACTTCTGGTATTGATGATACTGGAGAAACAAATGCTGATACTTCTTTAGTTCTAATCTCTTTGCTCACATTTTCTCCATTCAAATACACTTGTTGTTCTTCGCCTTCATTTTTCATTTTTATATCAATGTTTTTTGCAATTTGTATAATTCTCTCTTTTTCTTCTATACTTGTTATTTCTTGTCTTAAAGCTTGAAGTGCAACACATCTGTACATTGCCCCTGTATCTATGTTTACAAGTCCTAACTCCTTTGATATTAGTTTTGTCACCGTTCCTTTTCCTGTTCCTGCCGGTCCGTCAATTGCTACTATAAATGACATATATTTATTCCTCCTCTTTTCCTTTTTTCTCTGGCATGTAAATAGCTTTTGCCACAATTGTAATATCTTTTACATTCATTGTTGTAAGTTTTTCAATTTCTTTCCTAATTTTATCTTTAAATTCTCTTAATGCTGTTAATATATTAAAGCCAAAAACTATAGATACTTCCATATATATATTTGGTCCTTCTGGTGTACTTTCTACTCTTGTTTTTAACACTTTATATATTGCATCTGAACGTGTTGCTAGGTACTCTGCAATTTGTCTAAACACAGAATCTGAAATTGTAAAGTTTCCTAAGTAGCTAAATGTTGGTCTTATTATTGATTTTTCCGCTATGTATGGATCTTTGTCTTTTCCTTTGAATTTAAATATTTGAAGTGGATCTAATATATATCCAGAGAAATCTTTTTTTATTTCAAAGGTTGGTACTGGAATAACATGTTTTCCTTGTGTTGTACGTATTCTTTTTGCTTCTTCCATTTCTGCCTCTGTAGCCACATCTTGAATATATATTCTCTTACTAACTTTAGGTAATCCTAGGTTTTCAGTTATTTTATCTATCATGCCATCAGAAGTACCCAGAATCAATATAGATTCTGGTTTATATTTTCTTATTGCTTTTCTCATTTCATTTCTATCTTTTTCATTTATGAATATTGCCTTTTTTACAGTTTCCACTTTTGTTGGAGCTTTTTTGGCTGATGTTCCTGCTACTACATTATTCTCGCATACTAGTAGTCCATCATCAATAATGTATTTTATATTGTTCTCTTTTGCCACCATTTGTGCCCTATAGCTTTTCCCTGTTCCTGATGGTCCAACAAATGAATATACTTTTATGTCATCAGTTGAATTTAAATTATTAAATAGTAATTGCAATGTTTTTCTCCTTTAATTATCTTTTTCTATTAAGCATATAGAATAATTATATCCATGATATTCTGTATTAAAAATTTCTTGTTTTATAAGTTCTATTCTATCTTCATACTTTTCTTTAAATTCTTCATATATACTATAGTCATCTGAATTTACAATCCAGATTCTTCCTTTGTAATTTTCTAATATTTCAATATTATTTGTGTAAATCATTTCTTTGCCAAATGCCTTATATGCTGGTTCTACATTCCAGTTTTCATAGTCATAAAAGCAGTTTGGCACATCTACTAATTGCATACTTATAGTAAAACCACTTCCTCTATTTCCAAATAATATCATATCTCCTTGTTGTAAATCTTGTTTTACATATTCTAGTGGTACTTTATTGTTTTCAGCATAGTTCATTTTACTTACATTTAGGTTCACCAATATTGCCACTGCAAGTGTAATAAGACAAATCATTATTGTTAGCAATTTATTTTTATCCTTTGCAATAAAAAATGCCATAAAAAATATAAATAATCCTGTTAGGTTTAAAAAGTAACGAGCATATAATATTGGTGTTTTTAGAGAAATAATATACATTGCTACAAATACTATCAAATAAACACCTATAGCCAATCTACCTGCTGTTTTTTCTCCTTTATTTGCTATAGCACAATATATGCAATATATTAATAATATTATTCCTAATGCTACTGATGTCCATTGTGGAACAAACATTATATCTAGATTTCCTGTAAATTGAAAACAAAATATTTGTAATAGTAATTTTGCTGATGGTGCAGAAATCCAATATCCTTTTGAAACTCCTGTTATTTGGTTTAGCAAGCTATATAGCCATGGTATATATAATATTATTTGTACTATAGCTGAAATAGTAAAGCTTTTTAATTCTTTAGTATAGCTTTTTTGCTTTATTGCATTTTTTAATAAATATATAAATAGTAATAAGTTTATTATTCCGGCTGTTGCTAAAGCATAATAATGTGTATATGCTGACGCCAAACTAAATATAGCAAATATTATCCAATTTTTTGTACTTGATTTTTTATATATTCTGTAAGCATATATTGCCATTATGGTTACGAACAGCATTCCCCATGTGTACATTCTAATTTCAGCAGAATATACTGATGCTATTGGTAAAAAGAATGTAAAAAACGAAAATAGTATACCTTCTTTTTCTCCAAAATCTTTTTTTATGTGTGTGTATCCTAGGATACCTAATATTGCAATTGGTATCATTGATGCAATTCTATATAAATATATGTTAGAACCAAATATTATATATATTAAATGTAATATCCAATAATATAATATTGGATGAACATCATTGCTCCCTATTTGCCAAATATCTATAAAGCTTTTATTGGCCATTCCTACAGAATAACTTTCATCAAACCACAAATTATTATGAAATACTGGTATGGTTATAAATATTATTCCTAATGCAATTATTGCAATGTGTAAATATTTTATCTTATTCATTTTTTGTCTCCCTTTGGTATAAATTATATCACTCTTACATTTTATTGTCTACACTAAGTTGGTGACTATGGGGACGGAGTCAAAAGTCACCGTTTCTATAGCCACCTAAAAGCGGCAAGAAAAGTTTAACCTTTCTTGCCGTATTTATTAACTTTGAACTTTTTCTGTTTCTGCTACTTCATGAATAGCAATTTTTCTAACGTGTTCAATTTTTTCCCATGTAGTGTCACGTTTGAATAAACATTTAAAGTTTATAGCGATCCATGAGCCTAAGAATAATGGATAGCATAATAGTCCTTTAATCATTGGCTTGATAGGTCTTTTATCTAATAACATTATTAGTACTGCCGTTCCAATTGGTAATAGGAATGTTGGTATTACATATCTTAACATATTCATAGCTAAGTCCACGCTTGTCATTCCATCTCCTGCGTACATAATAACATTTATTAGTAGTAATACAAGTGTAAGTATAAACATTGGTATACTTCCTATAATGTATAAAAATCCATCAAAGTTCATTATTGTTTTGTGTTCTTTAACTGCTAACGCTAATGGTTTTGTATATTCTTTTATACATTGCATATGTCCAACTGTCCATCTTGTTCTTTGTTTCCAACTTTGTTTAAATCCTAAAGGTTGTTCATCATAAACTACTGCATCTACTGCCCATCCTAATTTTTTACCTTTAATTATTCTTTTTAGTGAGAACTCAATATCTTCAGTTAGAGTTTTTGTAATCCAGCCTTCTGGTTTTACTACATCAAACTTAACCATAAATCCTGTACCATTGATTAATGGTGAAAGACCTACATTGTATCTAGCTAAATGATAAAAACGGTTCATTGTCCAATAGAATATTGCATATCCTGCTGTAATCCAGTTATCTGTTGGATTTTTAATATCTCTGTATCCTTGAACTACATCTTCACCTTGACAAAGTTTTTTATTCATATTTTTGATAAAGTTTTTGTCTGCAACATTATCTGCATCAAATATGCAGAATGCATCATATGGTGCATTTTCATCAATTTTTTGTCTCAAAAACCAGTTTAATGCATATCCTTTTGTTTTTTTGCTTGGGTCAAATCTTTCATATACAATTGCTCCTGCTGCTCTCGCAACGTCTGCTGTTCTATCTGTACAGTTATCTGCAATTACATATATGTCTAATAACTCTTTTGGATAGTCTTGAGCTTTTAAACTTTCTATTAATTCTGTTACTACATTTTCTTCGTTATGGGCTGGAATGATTGCCATAAAACGATGATTTTTGTTTACAAGCATTGGTTTATCTTTTAATTTTACTAGTGAACATACACTAATTGCTAATTGGTAAAACCAAAATATTGTTATAATCCATACTAATGCCTGTTGAACAATATATAAGTATTCCATGTTTTTCTCCTTTTCTTAATTTCTAGACTTATTATATACATGTCATTAAAATAATTCAACCATTTTAATTAAATCTTAATATTTATTCTTTTTCTTCGGTATTTCCTGCTTCTAAGTCTTTCATGTTTAAATTAATTCTTCCTTGGTTGTCAATTTCAGAAACTTTAACTGTTACTTCGTCTCCAACACTTAAAACATCTTCAACTTTTTCTACTCTTTTGCTTGATATTTTAGAAATGTGTAATAGTCCCTCATTTCCACCACCAATATCAACAAATGCTCCGAATGGCATAATTCTTGTTACTTTTCCATCATAAATTCCACCGACTTCAATAATTTTAGCTATATCTAAAATCATATCCATAGCTTTTTTACCACTTTCTGAGTCATTAGCATATACGCATACTTTTCCGTCATCATTTATATCAATTTTAACTCCTGTCTCGTCAATGATTTTGTTAATCATTTTTCCACCAGGTCCGATAACATCTTTTATTTTGTCTTTGCATATGTTTGCCATCATGATTTTTGGTGCATATTTAGAAACTTCTTTTCTTGGTTCGCTTATAACTGGTAACATTATATTATCTAAGATATAATCTCTTGCAACTTTTGTTCTTTCGAAAGCTTCCTTAATTATATCATATGTTAGTCCATCTATTTTAATGTCAACTTGTATAGCAGTAATTCCATCTTTTGTTCCACCAACTTTGAAATCCATATCTCCAAAGAAGTCTTCAATCCCTTGAATATCTGTAAGCATAATGTATCTGCTTGGATCATTCTTGTCTGTAACTAATCCTGTTGAAATACCTGCTACTGGCTTTTTAATTGGGACACCTGCATCCATCAATGCTAATGTACTTCCACAAATACTTGCTTGTGATGTTGAACCATTTGAAGATAATACTTCTGATACAACTCTTATAGCATAAGGGAATTCTTCTTCTGATGGAATAACTGGTACTAATGCTTTTTCTGCTAAAGCACCATGTCCAATTTCTCTTCTGCCTGGTCCTCTTGATGTTCTTGCTTCACCAACACTATATGCTGGGAAGTTATATTGATGCATATATCTTTTTGTTGTTTCTTCATCTAAACCGTCTAATTCTTGTGCTTCACTACTTGTTCCTAATGTTACTATAGACATTACTTGAGTTTGTCCTCTTGTAAATATTGCACTACCATGTACTCTTGGAAGTACACCTACTTCACATGAAAGTGGTCTTATTTCGTCTATTTTTCTTCCATCTGGACGTTTATGTTCTTTTAGAATCATTTCTCTTACACAAGCTTTTTCTAAGTCATGTACGCTGTCTGCAATATCTGTTTTCTTTTCTTCTGCAGCTTCTTCTCCGTACTTTTCTACAAAATATGCTGTAATATCTTCTGTGATTTTTTCAATGTTTGCATCTCTTACAGTTTTATCTGTAGCTTGTACATCTTGATACATTCTGTCTTTGAAGTTTGCTACTATTTCGTTATATACTTCTGGATCTGTAGCAAATGATTTGTATTCAAATTTTGGTTTTCCTATTTCTGCTTTGATGTCAGAAATAAAGTTACATATTTTCTTAATTTCTTCATGTGCTGTTTTAATTGCTTTAAGCATTGTATCATTTGGTATTTCGTCAGCACCAGCTTCTATCATAGTAATTTTTTCAAGTGTTCCTGCTACTGTTAATGTTAATCTGCTTTTTTCTCTTTGTGCTAATGTTGGGTTTATAACTATTTGGTCATCAACATATCCAACTGCTACTGCTGCTGTAGGACCTCCAAATGGAATGTCTGATATAGAAAGTGCAGCTGATGCACCGATCATAGCACATACTTCTGGACTATTGTCTGGATCTACTGATAATACAGTTGCTACAACACATGTATCATTTCTAAAATCTTTTGGAAATAAAGGTCTTATTGGTCTATCTATTGCTCTAG
>OLGE01004306.1_pt1 | contig 10409 bp, 7 predicted proteins | sample 1605151 | NCBI WGS metagenome assembly OLGE01 (sample SAMEA3888912, study PRJEB22519) | human gut metagenome | biome: human gut; feature: human-associated habitat; material: faeces | place: Denmark | collected 2010
ACGTCGCGCCCTACCATGGGGGTGTGGTGTGGAACGTGGTAGGGGCCGACGTCCCTGGCGGCCCGCGCGCCCGTGGGCGTCCCCGATGTCGTCCCGTGGGCGTCCCGTGGGCGCGGCGCGCCGAGGACGTCGCGCCCTACCATGGGGGTGTGGTGTGGAACGTGGTAGGGGCCGACGTCCCTGGCGGCCCGCGCGCCCGTGGGCGTCCCCGATGTCGTCCCGTGGGCGTCCCGTGGGCGCGGCGCGCCGAGGACGTCGCGCCCTACCATGGGGGTGTGGTGTGGAACGTGGTAGGGGCCGACGTCCCCGGCGGCCCGCGTACATGTGGGCGTCCCCGATGTCGTTCCGTGGGCGTCCCGTGGGGAAAAGTGGATGGGTGCAGTGCGGTTTCGTTTCATGAAGCGGGGGAGATTTGCTATCATGGAATCCGATCAGGAGACCCAGTGGGCATGACCGACCCCAAATACCGGACGCTCGTCGAGGCGCTGAAGCGCGGCATCCTCGACGGGAAGTACGGCATCGATGCGCCGTTCCCGAGCGAACGGGCGCTGATTCGCCGTTTCGGCCTCTCCCGCAACACCGTGCAGCATGCCCTCGCGGAGCTGGAACGGGCGGGATTCGTCTCCCGCCAGCAGGGGCGCGGCACGTTCGTCACGAAGCGCGGGGCGTCGCGCAAGCTGGGGCTGATCGTCCACGGCTCCGGCTACTGCGAGATCTTCTCCCCCATCGCGCGCGCCATTTCCCATCTCTGCCAGACGCACGACTACACGCTCCTCTTCGCCGACGTGGGCGGGACCGATGACCGCGCGCGGGTCGAACAGGTCATCCGCCAGGCGCGCGAATTCGCCTGGGGCGGCGTGGACGGCGTCATCTTCCAGCCCGTCGAGCTTGTGCGGGAGGCGGGGGACGTCAACCGCGAGATCGCCTCCCTCTTCGATGCGGCGGGCGTGCCGCTCGTCCTCCTCGACAGCGACATCGTCAACGCCCCGGAGCGGAGCGGCTACGACCTCGTCGCCGTCAACCACTTCGACGCGGGCCGCCGCCTCGGGGCCCATCTGCGCGCGACGGGGGCGAAGCGCATCGCCTACCTCATGCAGGCGGACCGCGCGCCCTGCGTCCAGGAACGCTACCTCGGCGTGCGGACCGCCTGCGAAGGGCTGGCCCTCGCGGGGCAGGCCCTCCTCGCCGAGCCCGACGACGCGGCCGCCGTTCGGCGCTTCCTGCGCCGGTACCGTCCGGACGCCCTCGCCTGCTACAACGACCGCCAGGCCGTGCTCTTGATGAAGACCCTCGCGGCGCTCGGCGTGCGCGTGCCGGACGACGTGGCGGTGGCGGGGTTCGACGACGTGAACTACGCCGCGCTCGCGACGCCGCGCCTCACCACGATGCACCAGCCCTGCGAGGAGCTGGCCGCCCTCGCCTTCGAGACGCTCCTCTTCCGCATGGCCCATCCCGATGCGCCCGCGCGCGAATCGTTCCTCAACGCGCCGCTCGTCGTGCGCGAAAGCACGCGGCCCTTTCCGGTGGCGCGGCGGAAAAGTGGATGGGTGCAGCGTCCTTTCTCCTTCCCCCGCGAGGGGGGCGTGTGCTATCCTCTTGAAGGTTAAAGACAGGAAGGGACGGCACATGAAGACGAAGGCGAAAATGGCCGCGGCGGGCCTTGCCCTGCTCGCGGGCGCGTGGGCGCGGGCGGCGACCCTGCACGTGGAGGCGGAAAGCTTCGCGACGCTCGGCGGGTGGACGGTCGAGACGCAGTCCATCCGCCAGGAAGGGTCGAGCTATCTGATGGCCCACGGGTACGGCGTGCCCGTGGCGGACGCCGAGACGACGGTGCAGATCCCGTCGAACGGCACCTACGCCGTCTGGGCGCGGACGCGCAACTGGAACGCGCCCTGGACGGGCGGCGCGGCCGGCCGCTTCCAGGTCGTCTTGCGCGGGACGGGGACACCCGTGTGGACGAGCGCGGAACTGGGGACGGAGGGGGCGGACTGGCACTGGCAGCGCGCCGGCGAGGCGACGCTCAAGGCGGGGGCCTGCCGCGTCGCCCTCCACGACCGCACGGGCTTCAACGGCCGCTGCGACGCGCTCTTCTTCGCCTCCGCCGGGGAGCGGCCGCCCGCGCGCACGCCCGCCGGCACCGTCCGCGACGACCCGAAGGAATGGGGCCTCGTCGTCGTGGGCGGCGGCTTCGCGGGGTGCTGCACGGCGCTCGCCGCTGCGCGCGAGGGCGTGCCGACCCTCCTGCTGCAGGACCGCGAGGTGCTGGGCGGCTGCAATTCGAGCGAGGTGCGCGTGGGCCTCGGCGGACGCATCCACGCCGGGCCCTACCCGAAGCTCGGCGAGGTCGTCGCCGAGATCCAGCCGCTCTTCGGCGGGGGGCGTCCGCTCGACAAGCGCTTCTACGAGGACGACCGCAAGGACACGGCCTTCCTCATCCCCACGCTCTGGCGCGGCGTCGCCGGCGTCGCCCCCGCGCGCCGCTACCGCCAGCACGTCTTCGCCGTCGAGATGGACCCCGTGCAGACGAACCGCATCGCCGCCGTCCTCGCCCGCGACACGCGCTCGGGCGCGGTGACGCGCGTCAGGGCGCGCCTCTTCTGCGACGCGACGGGCGACGCCATCGTCTCGCGCCTCGCCGGCTGCGAGACGATGTACGGGCGCGAGGCGCGGGCGCGCTTCAACGAGATCAGCGCCCCCGTCGCCGCCGACCGCCGCGTGATGGGCATGAGCGTGCAGTGGCTGACCGAATGGCGGAAGGAGAAGGCGCCGTTCCCGGACATCTCGGAATGGACGCTGCCGATCGACGAGACGACGGGCTACTACCAGACGTCCGGCTCGTGGGAACAGGAGTCCGGCTTCTATCATGACATGGCGGACGAGACGGAACGCATCCGCGACTACGCGCTTCTCGCGATCTTCTCGAACTGGCACTGGCTCAAGAACCGTTCCGCCCGCCGCGCGAACTACGCCAACGTCGCGTTCTCGTGGATCTCCCCCATCGGCGGCAAGCGCGAGAGCCACCGCACCGTGGGCGCGTACGTCCTCAACCAGAACGATCTCGAAAACCACGTCGCCCACCCAGACGGCACGGCGGCGGTCACGTGGGACATCGACCTCCATTTCCCCGACCCGGAGAACGCGCGGAAGTTCAAGGAGCCGTTCCGCAGCGCGGCCTACCATCGCGGCTTCGGCGCGGACTACCCGGTGCCCTACCGCTGCCTCTACGCGCGCGACTGCCGGAACCTCTTCCTCGCCGGGCGCGACATCAGCTGCTCGCACGTCGCGTTCGCCGCCGTGCGCGTCCAGCGGACGCTCGGGATGCTGGGCGAGGTCGTGGGCCTCGCGGCGGGCATCTGCCACCGCCGCGCGTGCCTGCCGGCGGACGTCTCCGCGACGGGGCTCGACGAGCTGAAGGCCGCGATGGCGCGCGGCGTCACGCCGCTCCCGCAGTTCCACGGCTACCACAACGGCATGGGCGAGAAGTACGACTTCAACCGGCGCGGCTGGGCGCACGTCTATCCCCAGGGGCGCACGAACAACCTGCCGGACGCCCTCGCGGCGGACATCCGGGGGCTCGGCTTCGTCCACCGGAACGAACACCCCGCGCTCGCGGACCGCCGCCGCCGCCTCGTCCTCGTGGACGAATCGCGCGCGCGCCTCCACTCCTACGATTCAGCCGACCCGTCCGCCGGCTTCGCCGTCCCGATCCGCAAGCCCGGCTGGGACCTGAAGGCCGTGGGCGGCACGCGCTACCGCACCGTCTGCCGGGGCGGCTTCCAGATCACGGACCTCGCGGCGCGGAAGGTCGTGGACACCTTCGACTTCCCGATCTTCCACTCCGCCGAACCGACCGCCTGCTGCGACCTCCCGGACGGCGGGTTCGTGTTCTCGGTCAACCCCGTCGGCCCCGACAAGGGGAAGGCCATCCACTTCTGCGTCTTCTCGCCGGACCGCACGATGACCCGCATCATCCGCCTGCGCGGGTTCGTGAACGCGCGCTCCTTTGCGCCCGGACGGGACGGCGAATGGCTCGTCGCGCACGAACACGGCTTCGCGCGCGTGCGCTTCCCGGACGAGGGACGGGACGTCGCGGCGGTCCTCGTGAAGGACTACCCGCAGCCGGCCGGCCGCAACTCCTTCGACGTGCGCCCCGCCGCGAACGGGGCGGGCTTCTGGACGACGACGGGCTACGGCGCGGAGCTGCTGCGCGTCGCGGCGGACGGGACGGTCGTCCGGCGCATCCGCGCCGAACAGGGCGGGAAGGCGAACGTCTTCTACGCCCAGCTCACGGAGCGCGCGGACGGCAACGTCTATGTGGCGAACTGGACGGGGCACGGGGCGCAGGACTCGTATCGCGGCTGGCAGGTCGTCGAGTTCGCGCCGTCCGGCGAGGTCGTCTGGCGGCTTGATTCGCCGGAGCGGTATGGATCCATCTCGGGCGTCCTGGAAATCGAGTGAGGGAACGAGGCATGAAGAACATGATGCGGCGGGCCGTTCTGGCCCTGGGCGTCTGCGTGGCGGGCGCGGCGGCGGGAGAGGCGACGAATCTCGTCGGGCAGGTGCGCGACTGGGTGGCCGTGAGCGCCTTCGCGGACGTGGAGAGCGCCTACTGGGCGCGCGGCAAGATCGTGGACGCGCGGCCCTACTCGGCCCAGTTCGCGGACGTCGACCTCAAGCTCGGCGCGTTCGGGCGCGTGGGCGCGCAGGCGTGGAGCGTCAGCTCGCTTTCGACGGGCGGGCAGTCCGCCCGGCGCCGGAACGCCTACAACGAGGTGGACTGGAACCTCCACTATGAATACGAGTGGGCGTTCGCGGAGGACTGGTCGCTCTGGAACCGCGTGGCGCGGCAGTGGGTCACGTTGCCGGGCTACTTCCCGGACTGCAAGACGACGCTCGAATGGCACGTCGCCCAGGCGCTCCGCAACCCCTACCTGACGCCCTACTACCTGCTGCGCCACGCCACGGCGCCCGAACGGTGGAACTACTGGGAGATCGGGGCCTACCGCACGTTCGCCCTCACGAAGGACCTGTCGCTCACGGCCAAGCTCTTCGGCGACTGCGGCGACGCGGACCACTTCCGCTCGCAGTACGGTCCGCGCGTCGGCCGCCCGAACGCGCGCTACCACGGCGGCCTGATGGCGCTGAACCTCGTCCTGCGCCTCGACTACGCGCTCACGGAGAACTGGAGCCTCTTCACCTACGTGCAGCAGTTCGACATTGTGGACGCCGACGCCCGCGAGGCCGTCAAGGCGTCTCCGGCCCCCGAGGCGAAGCGCGACCTCACGCTCTTCGGCGTGGGCATGGCGCTCGCGTTCTGAAGGGCGGGCCGGCATCAACCGACACATGGAGGACAGACGATGATGATGCAAGGACAGGCCGGCCGGACGACCCGGCGGGCGTTTCTGGGCGGATGCGCCGGTTTCGGCGGCCTTGCCGCGCTGGGCGGGTGCGCGGGGCTGCGTGCGGACCGCTGCGCCCCGTCCGCGCCGCCGAACTACTGGTGTACGTGGGCGACGCAGGCGCGCCTCGTCGACGCGAACGTGAAGAGCGGGGTGCTGGCGGTGCCGGGCGACCAGGGGCTTCCCGGCGTGCGGGACAACTTGACGGAGGCGGTGCTCTTCGGCAAGGACGGCTGGGCGCATACGCAGTATCCGTCCGTGCGCGGGAACCTGTACCTTGTCCTGGACGACGGCTGGGACGTGCCGTTCGGCTGCGCCCCCGGAAAGGACATCGGCGCCTTCGCCTCCTGCGTACTCGACGCGCGGCGGTTCCCATCCTTCACCGGCACGCCGGCCGCGCGTCTGCGCGCGCTGGACGCGCGCATTCGCGCCTGCGGCTGGCGCGGCACGGGCCTGTGGATCGCCTGCCAGGCCTTCGGGGAGAACGGGCGGAACAAGTTCCCGGAAGAACGGCTGCGCGAGGAGCTGAAGCGCAAGCTCGCGGCGAGCGCCGAGGCGGGCGTCGCCTACTGGAAGGTCGATTGGGGCGTGCGGGGCGGCGAGATCGCCTACCGCCGGATGATGAGCGAGCTGCGCGCCGCCTATGCGCCCGGCCTCCAGATCGAGCACTGCTGCCCGCCGGACGTTCCGCTCAACGGCGTCTCGTTCGGGAAGGGGACGTCCGTCTCCGGCACGGGCCGCCTCCTCGGCGACCCGGCGTTCGAGACGCGCCTGCGCGCGCGGACGGAGGACGTCCTCGCGTTCAGCGACGTCTTCCGCATCTACGACACGATCACGCCGATCAACAACGCGACCGACCTCGAACGCGCCGCCGTCTACGGACAGATGGCCGAGCGCGTCGGCTCGCGCGCGTTCATCAACGTGGAGGACAACGTCTACATCGCCGCGTGCCTCGGGCACACGGCGGGCGTGATGCGCTCGCCCTCCTGGCCGAAGCCCGACGTGGAGGATCCCGTCTACCGGCGCGACCGCGCGGCGGAGGTGACGCGGGCGGTGGCGTGGCAGCGCACGGCGCCGGCCTTCACGGCGCAGAGCGGGCTCAGGACGTTGACATCCGAGGCCGTGCTGACGGACCGTTGGCTGTTCGCGCCCGGCTGCACGTGGTGGACGCCGGTCTTCGGGCGCACGATCGAGCAGCGCGCGCCGGCCGTCGTGGCGCGCGGCCTGCCCCTGCCGGCCGTCGCGCCGCAGGGGGGCGACGTGCCCTTTGTCCTCGCTTCGCGCAATCCGAACGGCGCCCTGACGGTCGGCGCGCTGCCGCGCCTCTCGGTCGAGAAGGGCTTCCACACGCCGTTGGCCTCCGTTGCGCTCGACGCGGATCTGGCGCCGGACGTGCCGCTTGCCGTCTTCGGCACGTTCGCGTCCGTGTCCGTGCGCATCCCGCCGTCGTGTCCGCGCCGCGTCTACGCCTGCGATCTGGCGGACGGCGGGACGGGGCGGGAGATCACGCACGCCTGCCGCTTTGACGGGGGCCGCCTCGTCATCGACGGCGAGGCGCTCCGCCTGCCGCCGCGCGCGGCGGGCGACCGGTCGCTCCCCGGCGTCCGGCTGCGCCTCGGCTAGGAGCGCAGGAGGGGAAACGCCGACGAGGGCATGGTGCTTGCGTTCTGATGGAGTCTACAGTGAACGGAGGGAGCGGATCGGGAAATGGCCGTGGCGTACGGAGATGACCTCGGGCTGCTTGCGCTTGACCCTGTAGATGATACGATAGTCGCCGCAAATGACTTCACGGATGTCCCTGCGCCCGAACTCGGGTACGACGCGCCCGGAAAGTGGAAATCCCTCAAGCCGTTCGACGGCGGCGAAAACCGCATCTTCCCACCGCCAGGCCGTCTCCCAGTCGCAACTTTCTGCTGCGATGTACTCGACACAGGCGTGTCTGCGCCTGTCGCCGCGTGGAGACCAGGTGATCATAGTCCGAGTTCTTTCCGCTTCTTGGCACGAAGGGCCCTCGCGCGGCGCTTGATGTCCTCGTGCGGGATTCCGAGGCCGGCGTCGAGTTCGGCTTCGGCCGCGGCGAGGTCTTCGCGAAGCTCACGGAGCTCGCAGAATTCGACGAAGGCATCCCAGTCCCGGACATTGGCGAGGAAGGTCGTGGGGCGGCCGTTCTGGGTCACGAACAGGATCTTGTTCGGTTCGCTCACACGCTTGAAGCATTCAGCGAGATGGTTGCGGCATTCCGAGAAGGAAATGACATTCTCGGACATGGAGGGAATGAGGCGATTGCGGCGGGAACGCTTGGCGGGACGGTCTTGAACGGCGGGCATGGTATTGTCTCCTAAACTTGGCGGATGGCCGTTATTGTACATGATGATGTCCAAGACGTCAATGTGGTGTCGATTCGGCATCGTCTTTGATCGGGCGACATTGGACAGCGGACCGCCGTTTATGGTATGATACCGAAACACCGTACACGGGACGGTGGCTTGTGTCGAGAACGAGTCAATTTGGAGTGTCGATGAAGAAGACGATCGGTATCTGGACGTTGGTTGCGTTCGTGGGCGGACCGGGATGCGGCGCATGGGGGGCCGCCTCGGCGGGCGAGCTCGTCCTGGCGGCGCGCGGACAGCCGGCGGCCTACACGATCGTGCGCCCGGCGCAGGCGAGCACGAGCGAGGTCTACGCGGCGGAGGAGCTGCGGGACGGCCTCGCGCGCGCGACGGGCGTCACGCTCCCGATCACGGCGGACGACCGCCCGCTTCCCGACAAGGCGATCGTCGTCGGCGCGGCGGCATGCGCGCGGGCGGCGGCGTTCGCGCCGGACCTCGCGGCTCGGCTCGGCGAAGACGGCTTCCGCCTGGAGGTGCGCGGGACGCGCCTCTACGTCTACGGGTCGGCGGCGCGCGGCGCGCTCTACGGCGTCTACGCGCTCCTTGAAGGCCATGCGGGCTGCCGCTGGTACGCCTCCTGGCATGCGCGCTGCCCGCCGCGCGCGCAGGTCGCCGTGCCGGACGATCTCGCCGAGACGCAGGTTCCCGCCTTCGCGATGCGCGAGCCGTACTGGTACGACGTCCTCGAACATCCCGCCTTCGCGGCGCGCCTGCGCGTGAACAGCCGCAGCTGGCGGACGATGGACGCGCGCTACGGCGGGAACCCGTTCCGCTTCGGCGGCGGGCTCGGCAGCTGCCACACCTTCAACGCCTTGGTGCCGCCCGACGAGTTCTTCGACGCGCACCCCGAATACTTCAGCTTCGAGGACGGGCGGCGCGTCAAGCACCCGAGCCAGCTCTGCCTGACGAACCCGGACGTCCTGCGCATCGTCACCGAGCGGGTGCTCGCGCGGATCCGCAAGGACCCCGGCGCGAAGTTCTACGGCGTGAGCCAGAACGACTGGCTCCACTACTGCCGGTGCGACGCATGCCGGGCGGTCGACGAGGAGGAGGGGAGCCACGCCGGCACGATGGTCCGCTTCGTGAACGCCGTGGCGGAGGCCGTGGAGAAGGAGTTCCCCGACGCCCTCATCGAGACGCTTGCCTACCAGTACACGCGCAAGCCGCCGAAGAAGACGCGCCTGCGGCACAACGTCGTGCCGTGCCTCTGCACGATCGAGTGCGACTTCGCGCGCCCGCTCGACGCGAGCGCCTACCCCGAGAACGTCTCCTTCCGCGACGACATCGCGGGCTGGAGCCGCATGACCGACCAGCTCTACGTGTGGGACTACACGACGGACTTCCCGAACTACGCGCTGCCGTTTGCGAACGTCCTCGCGCTGCAGGGAAACCTGAAGTTCTTCCGCGCGCACGGCGTGCGCGAAATCTTCGCGCAGGGCGCCTATCAGGGCCGCCACGGCGATTTCGCCGAGCTCAAGGCGTGGCTCCTCGCGAAGTGGATGTGGAACCCCGACCTGCCGCCGGGCCCGCTCCTGGACGACTTCTTCTCGGGCTACTACGGGAAGGGCGCGCCGTTCGTGCGGGCCTACTTCGACGAGCTCCACCGCCTCCAGGCCGCCTACTCGACGCCGTCGAACCGCCCGCTCTCGATCTGGACGGGGCCGGAGAACCCCGCGCTTCCCGATGCGTTCCTCGAACGCGCGGCGGGGCTCTGGGCGCAGGCGGCCGAGGCCGTGCGGGACGACCCGGCGACCTCCTACAACGTGCGGATGGGCGCGTTCTCGGTGGACTACGTGCGCCTGGAGCGGATGCGCCGCGCGGAGGACAAGGCGCTGTGGCTCGCCGCGCGCCCCCCGGACCCCTCGCCGCTCCGCCAGTGCCAGGCGCTCGCGCGGAGCCTCCTCGCGCGGATGGACGAGGCGAAGGACATCCGCCTCGCGGAAAGCCGCGACCGCCACGAGGGGCTTGTGAAGGCCTGGCGCGCGCTCCTTGCGCGCACGCCCGCGCAGCTGAAGGCCGGGGCGGCGCGCGGCGAACTTGAGGAGACGGCCCTTTCCTGCGCGCGGCGCTGGGGCGAGGCGGTCGACGACGCGACGGCGGGCGACGGGCGGGCGCTCAAGCTCTTCAACACACACTTCGAGTGGTGCGCGACGTTCCCGATGCGGCGCGTCGCGTTCGAGCCCGGCGCGGCCTACACGATCCGCGTGCGGGCGCGCTGCGAGGCGGCTTCGGACGGCGAGGCGTTCTGGGCGGGCGTCTGGGATCCGGTCGCGAAGAAGGGGCGCGGGGGCATTGCGCCGCGCACGGGCGCGGTCGGCCCCGACTATGCGTGGTACGACGTCTGCACGTGGACGCCGAACGACGACGAGTTCTTCTGGATCGGGCCGGGGCGCTTCAACGCGGACGGGAAGAGCGCGATCAAGGGGCTTTGGATCGACAAGATCGAAATCGCCCGGCACGGGGGAGAGGGGCGCTAGGCCGCCCGCGCGGGGCGGCTCCAGTCCCTCGACCTCCTGCGCGTCGCCGCCCACTTGCTTTTTCTCCCGGCAAACCGCCCCTATTCATGGTAATGGGTTAGTGGGTTGCGCAGCCCACCAGTCGAATTGAGGGTGCGCCCGCC
>OLGE01004318.1_pt1 | contig 10387 bp, 9 predicted proteins | sample 1605151 | NCBI WGS metagenome assembly OLGE01 (sample SAMEA3888912, study PRJEB22519) | human gut metagenome | biome: human gut; feature: human-associated habitat; material: faeces | place: Denmark | collected 2010
CTTCTTACTGGGCGCGATGGCGAAGGCGATGAGCTGCGGCGGCAGTTCCGGTTTCACGACCTTGAACGGAGCCTTGGGATCGCTCAGCGTGTCACCGGTCCTCGTTCCTTTCAGCTTGGACACGGCCACAATGGCGCCGGGGCCGACTGGCTCCTTGCACGCGGTCACGTTCTTGCCGAGCACATACATGAGACCGCCCATGCGTTCAGGCTCACCTGTGGTCATATTCTGAAGCGTCATATCTCCGGAAAGGGTGCCGGTAAGAACGCGCAGGAGGTAGTAAAGCTGCCCCGAAACCGGATCAGCCAGCGTCTTGAAGACGAAAGCGGCTACGGGCTCATCCGGGGAAATCTTATGCTTTCCACCGTTGGCGTCTACCACATCGGGACGCTCAAGCGGAGAGGGGAAGAGAGCGTCGATGGCTTCGAGGATAGCCCTGCCCCCCTTGTTTTCCAGAGAGGAGCAGACGAGCACGGGGAAAACAGTACCGGCCATTACGCCCTTGCGCAGGCCTTCAGAAAGCTCGTCCTGCGAGAGGCTGCCTTCGTCGAGATATTTTTCAAGCAGATTCTCATCGCTCTCGGCGATGTTTTCCACAGCCACATCGTGCAGGAGCTGAATCTCTTCCGCAAGGGCGGCAGGGACGTCGCATTCCTCGAGGCCGCCTCCATCCTTAAAGCGGAACCCCTTGCCGCCGAGAACATTGACGTACCCGACAAATTTTCCGCCTTCCATAATGGGATATTCAAGGGCGACGGGTTTGACGTCCAGTCCCGAAATGCTGTCAAACGCCATCTGGAAATCAGCGCGGTCACGATCAAGCTTATTGATGACGATGATAGTGGGAAGATTGTCATTCCGAATCTTCGCCCAGAAATGCTTCGTCAGAGGACGCACGCCGTCTACAGCGTCGATGACGAACAGCGCACTGTCAACACCCCTGAGCAGATACTCGAGATCCCCCGTAAAGTTGCCGTCGCCGGGAATGTCCACAAGAAACTGACGGCCCTTGTTCCAGGAAAAGGTGGCCGTGCCGGGCTGAATAGAACCGCGGCGCTTGATTTCTTCAGGCTCGTAGTCGAGGCAGGTGGTACCTTCCTCAATGGCACCCATACGGTTGATGGCGCCGGCGTTGAAAAGCAGCATTTCAGCAATGGAAGTTTTGCCGCAGCCGCCAGTGCCCACAATGGCATAGGTGCGCTGCATATCAAGAGGGGTTGGCATAATCATACTCCAGGGTTGACGATTTTCTGAAAACTCTACGTTTCCGCCGCGCAGGCCCGTCAGGAACCCGCGCATTTATTCTGTCACTCCGGTGTGGAACGCCCGCGCTCTGCCGTACGCCGCCCCGGAATCCTTTCTGCTTCGGGCGGGTACAGGACGCAGGCGCTCTGGACCAAGCAAACATGAGGCGGTTTCCTGTGATGTGCGTACCCAGCAGGGAACTCCAAACGTTTACTTTTTCACTTTTAGTAACAGTATACGCCTGCCATAAAAAAGTGAAGAGCCGGAAGCCCGGAATCATCACATGTATCTCTCCTGCCCTGAAAAACAGGAAGCGGCCGGGAACGAATCCCCGGCCGCTTCCTTCAGAAAAAAACGGACAACCCGGCTAAATGCCGGACCTGAAAGCATCGAGATGGCGGGTGCTGCCTTCCTTGCGGGCCCGGACCTCAATGAGCTGCGCTGTAATGGAGACGGCTATTTCCTCCGGCGTCTCGGCTCCGATAGGCAGACCAATGGGAGCCGTCACCCGGGCCAGTTCCCCGTCGCTGACGCCTTCCTTCCGTAACTTGTCATAGACCATGGCGATCTTGCGCCGCGATCCAATCATGCCTATATACCCGGCCTTTGTCTGCAGAGCCTGACGGAGAACCTTGGCATCAAAAAGATGGCCGCGGGTCATGATAGCCACGAACGTATTTCCATCGAAATGAAAATCCCTGAAACAATCCTCGTATTCCGGGGAAACCCGGGTCAGGGCCGCCATGGGGAAGCGGAGAGAATTGGAAAATTCCTCACGATCGTCAATGACTGAAATCATAAAGTCCGTGCTGGCGGCTACCTTTGCCGTTGCCAGGGAAACGTGCCCGCCTCCGGCAAGCACGAGACGGAACGGGGCGATCCATGGTTCGATGACGAAGGTCAGTTTATCAGACGTCGTGATAACACACGGCGAAAGCAGTTCCCCCTTCTCCTTTTTCTCGCGGATGCGGTCGCGGAGTTCGGCGGGCAAAGGCCATTCCCCGGCATCCATCCTGCACAGTCTGCGGGCGTGCGGCGCTTTTTCAGGCACAACGCAGAACATGGCGTCGCCCATGGCAGAAGCGATGCGCAGACGCTTGAAAAGAACGGACGTCGGGCTGTCAGGTTTAAGAGGCTCAACGAAGAGACGCATTCTGCCGCCGCAAATCATGTCCGACTTTGCTGCGTCGCTGTTGGTGAGATCAAAATCCACGAATTCCACGGCATCGCCTTCGAGAACACGCTTTCCGGCCTCAATGGCCTTCGCTTCCATGGCGCCTCCGCCGATGGTTCCCGCCACAATGCCGTCGGGGCCAACCAGCATGGCGGCTCCGGCGTGCCTCGGCGATGAAGCGCTCTGCTCAACAACACTGACCAGAGCGGCTCTGCGCCCAAAATCCATTTCTCTGCAGATACTCTCCAGTATCGACATACTATTCCTCTCGAGACCTAACGGTTTTCCAAAAAAACAGAGCAGGCGTATTCCTGGGGAATACGCAGCACATCCCTGAGCGGCAGAGCCATATAATCTGCCAGGATAGCACGGTTCAGACCGGCATGGCCGACCACGACCAGAATGCCGTCCGGATAGTTCATCCTGAACCTGGCGAGAGCCATGATGGCCCTGCGCTGCACCATTTCAAAACTTTCGCCGCCGGCGGGAGCGTAGCCCGCCAGATCAGCCATGCGCTCATCCAGAGCCCCCGGATAGCGCTTCTCGACTTCTTCCTTTGTTAATCCTTCCCAGGCTCCCAGAGAAATTTCCCTGAGACCGCGGTCGGCGATAACCGGCATTTTTCCCCCGGCGGGGCGGAACGCCCGGCGCAGTATGTCCGCACACTCGATGCCCCGGGAAAGATCCGAACAGAAGAACGCCTTCGGCGGTGTCTTGGCCAGTTTTTCCGCCATGGTCTCAGCCAGGCGGGCATACTGCCTGTGCCCGACGCCGGAAAGGGGCAGGTCGCGCTGCCCCACAAAACGCCTCTGCCCGCCGCGCACGATGTCTCCGTGCCTGAGAAGCCAGATACCTCTTTCCATCATTTTTCTCCTTTCCCTCATCCCCTCAGGCCTTCCGTCGCGCCATCGAGATCCGCTGATTCCTGAAAATCCGGTCTGCCGTGTGCCGAGGGAGGTACGGCCATGGCGCCGAGACTTTCCACGTAGTCCTTCTCCGTGAGCACGGCCCGCGCCGCGTCAGCCGGATTCACGCCGGTCTCTTCTGCTATGCGCTTTTCCAGTGACATGGCATGGGCAAGGCGTTTCTTTATGCCTTCCAGAGCTCCCGGGCGGCTTCTGAAAAGTTCCATTTTCTGCCCGAAGCGCTCCTTCAGGGGCACATATCTGGGGCCGTAACAGTACTTGTCCGCCAGATAGACAATCTCACGCTCGCTGACGCGCTTTTTGCGGCTCAGCACAAGATCACTGTGACTCTCCGTCATCCAGGCCAGCTCGGAAAGCCCCAGCCCCTCAAGGTAACAGGCCCCCACTGTTTCGTGACGGCGGTAGCCTTTGCCGATGTCATGCACGAATCCGCCGGCTTCGGCGAGATCAGGATCCACCTCCCCGCCCGCCGCGCGGCAGGTTCCGGCTATGGCCCTTGCCGCCATGGCCACGGCACGGGCGTGCAAAAATCCTTTGTACGGACAGCCGGTTATGTTCAGCAGGCGTCTCGCCTCGTCAGGCGAAAGCCGCGCTCCGATCCTTTTCATCTTTTCAAGTTCGCGGGGCGGAATGCCCATGGCAGAATACACAGTACAGTCATCGGCTGTATCCGTTTCCCTGAGGGGAGGAAGCGAATGGAAGCCGCTTTCCCCTTCCTCTGCGAGTTCAAGCAGCGTCCCTCTGTCCAGAATGACGGGCCAGCCGGGCACGGCCTGCTCTCCTCCTGTCACGGGCCTCCCCAGAGGACGAATCCCCGCGCATGGGGCTGGGTTCAACCTAGCAGCGGCAAAAGCGCGCATGAGGAGAAGGATGCCGCTCGTGCGCACCAAGGGAAAGGCGGCAGGATGCACCAAGACTGCATCACCGCCGGCGAGGCGCAGAATGTCCTGCCACAGCGTCCGGCCCGGCGTGCGGGGAGAGACCACAAAACCATCACACTCAAGTTCCCAGGTGAAGGTTTCGGTTTCTCCACGGCCAGTGAACCGCCTGTCCGATCCATGCCAGCCGCTTCCAAGAAGAACGGGCTCGAAGCCGAGCCTGCGGTAACGCGTGGCCAGCGTGTGTGCCCAGGAATACACCCAGGCAGCCACATCGCCGGAATTCGTCAGCAGTGCCTGCTCCTCCCGCCGGTTCAGCCCTGAGGCGAAGGCCATGCCGTCGAGCCCCAGCGTTATGATGACGCTGTACACGGGGCGCCGTCTGGCGGGCAGACAGGTGTCTTCCGGGAAATGAAAGACATTGTGCAGCTGGGACATGTCAGCGTGCCTAAAACCGGCTGCCCGGCTTTCATACACCGCGTCCCCGCATCTGCCGGAAACATTTCGGAAACCGCTGTCTGCCAGCAAAATACCTTCTTCCTTCATCAGCATGACCCCTGTTCCAGCTTCTCGCTCCCCTGCACGGACTTTCCAAGCGGCGGATGAAAACGCAACCCCTTCCGGGGATGAATGATATCCCGCGTGCCTGGGGCGAAACGGCCGGCTATAGAGCCCAGACGGGAATACGGACTTCCGCAGGCGCAGGGCCGGGAGACAAGATACGCCGCGTCGCCCGTACGGTAGCGCACAAGAGGCATGACAGGCTGACGCAGCGTGGTGAACACGAGCTCGCCCACAGCTGTGCGCCCTGTTTCCGGATCGATGTCCAGCACCCTGCCAGTGAGAGGATCCACGATTTCACAGAAAACGTCCAGATGCCGGATGTGATAACCGTCATGACAGTTACATTCCAGAGCGAAACCAAAGCAGCTCTCTGTGATGCCATAATGATCAATAGAAGCGACACGCCAGATATCGCGCACCCTGGCGGCCAGGGAGGGATCACACCAGTCTGCGCTGGTAAGAAAACTCTGCAGCCCCGCAGGCGGCCGATCCGGAAAAATTTTAAAAATTCCCTCAAGCTGCTTCGGCGACAGCACCAGACTGTGCGGATGCAGTTCTTCCATGCGGCTGATGACGGCCCCGGCGTCAGCGCCTGAGGACATGGCCGCTACACGAGTGCCTCTCCGGTTCAGGCCCTGTCTGAGAAGGTCGGCAACGCCATCAGGACGCTCGGAGCCAGGCAGACAGACAAGAAGCGTCTCACCCGGTGCCACAATCTGGGCCATGCCGCTGGCGAAAAAATCTGCTGTGCGTCTGAGACATCCCGCGTCGAAGGCAATGCGCTTGGGCATACCTGTGGATCCCGATGTGGGCAGAGTCACGACGCGGTCGGCGCTGTCCTGGGAACCGCATACGAAGCTCCGGTAATCCCTGCTCAAATCCGCGGATGACGTGAAGGGAAGACCGGCAAGGAGCGACCGTATCTCTCCGGTAAATACCGTATCCCAGTCTTCACTGAAGTCCTCTCCGCACTGGGCCTTTTCCGAGAGCTCCCGCCAGAGATCAAGACAGGCCCGTGAAAGGACGCTGATGCGGTCTTCCAGGCCGCTGAAGCGTTCCCGGTAAAAAGGCGAAGCCTGCACGCGCCTCAAGACACGGGCGAGAAGAAGCCCCTGGAGGGCGGCCAGCCCGGAGACCGGAAGATATGCCCCCGGAGCAGCGAGCCAGGACGCTGGGATTCGGGCACTGGGTAACGTTCCGTCCGTGACAAGGGCTTTCAGCACGTCTCCGGCCTCCAGGGCCACGCGGCTGTCCTGGAAATCGATGCCGCCGGCGTCAGTGTAGCGTCCGGGCCCGTTCGTGCAGCGCGGTTCTCCGGCCGGGGCGGAAGAGAGAAAACCCATTACGACTCCTCTGCCGGCCTGTCCTGTTTTCCTGCTGAGGCCTGATTCGCTTCCGCGCGGCGTTTTTCCTCAAGCTCGTCGGCAAAGCAGTGGGGGCAGAGGTGCAGCTCTGCGTACTCCTTTCCGAACTGCGAGATCATCATTTCGCGTTCCTGCGGGTTATCGCAGGGGAGAATACCGAAATGACCGTTTTGCTCACCATTTATACCGCATTTGGCGGAAAGCCGGCTGGCCGCGTGAATAGTGTTGTCATCACTGTTGATCAGAAAAATTTCGCCCAGGGCGGGATTCACGAACATACAGATCTCCCCAGGTTCCGGCCCTGAGGCAGGAACCTTCGCTGAAAAAGATAATCTATCAGCCGAAGCAGGCAAGGACAATCAGAGCCAGCCCGGCCCCGCGGGCGTGCCCTATTGCATCTCCGGCACATCGAGGCGTCCCGGATACAGGGGAATCCCGTCCGAGCTCGTCATGTTCTGTGCGCAGAACGGAATGATGCGCCCGTCCGGGCGCACAATATGGATGCAGCAGTATCTGAGCCGTTCGGTATCGAGGCTCAGGGCATCCTGAAACGCCATTCCCGAAAGCGTAAAGAGGCGCTCTTCTCTTCTTTTCATGAGGAACGAGGAAAAAGCGTCAGCAGAACCAGGCTTCCCGCAACAGGGCGTTTCCCTTTCAGGGCGCGCCCACTGCCTCGCAATGAAGGCCTTGGTCATGCGTGAGCCCTCCGCTGCCTCTATGGGACCGCTGGGGCTATTCCCGCACCCCCCCCCGGCCCCGCTTTCAGATTTCAGACCGTCCCCGGTGCGTGCGTAGACAGCGCTGAAGCTGCAGAGAGAATGCTCACAGTGCGGCGGATGAAAATCTTTTCCGCTGATCCATTCCGGCGCCTGGCTGGCCAGGGCCTGCATGACATGGCCGAGCGTAAAGCGCTCTGCCCCGAGGAGCCCCCAAGGAGTCCGCCCGAAAAAGGAGGCAGGCTGCACGTGCAGTCCGCGCACAACAGGCCCGCGCGCTACGGCATCCCGGAGCAGATCCCCTAGATCGCCATCGTTCACGCCTTTCACGACTGTGGCGACAAGAACCACGCCGAGTCCAGCCCGGCGGCAGTTTTCGAGGGCCGCTTCCTTGATCTCCCTGAGACCCGGCATGACAGTGCCGCGGAGGATCTCCAGATGATCCTCCCGGAGGGAGTCCCACTGCAGATATACGGAGTCAAGCCCAGCGTCAGCCAGCATTCCGGCATAATGGGGTTCCCTGCCGAGGCGTACACCGTTGCTGTTTACCTGCACAAGGGGAAAGCCCAGCGCCTTTGCTTCCCGTATAATGTCCGGGAGGTCATCCCTCAGAGTGGGCTCACCGCCGGAAAGCTGCACATTACACCGTCCCGATTTTTCAAGAAGGCGGCGCAGTTCCCCTCTCACCACCTCCCGCGACGGATCCGCCGGCAGCTCTCCCTGTCCGGAAGACGCGTAGCACAGCGGGCAGGAGAGATTGCAGCGCATGGTGAGTTCGATAAGCCCGTGGCAGGTATGCTGGGCATGCACAGGACAGAGACCGCAGTCATAGGGGCACCCGTCCGCTACGTCCGTCTCCGGGGCATCCGGATACGAAGGCGTTTTGTCCACGCGCCAGCTTTCAAAGCCGGGGATATCCGGCGCTTCTTTCCGGGAGGGCCAGATCTGGGCAGCGAATGTGCCGTGCTCGGGACAGCTCCGGGTCAGATAGACAGCCCCGTCATCATCCTCTTCGTAATACGCAGGAAGACGGCGGAGGCATCTGGGGCAGAGCCCCTGTGTGTCGTGAAGACGCCGCATTCTTTTCCTCCACAGCAGGCGCGGGAGCGCAACACGGACAGAGTACGCTGCCCGCACCATGAGCAAAAAAGCTACTCCGCCACAGTGGCGGTAATATCCAGACCGTAGCTCTCGACAAGTTCGCCGATTTTCACCCAGCAGTCAGCCAGAAGCTCACCGCAGGCCACAGGATCGGGGACGCCGTCCTCTCCCTTCCGCGCGCCAAGCCCGGCCGCCACCTGAGGACAGGTATAGCCGCCGTATTGCGCAGTACGCTCGTAGAACCATGTGGCGTATTCGTTGAGCAGGGGGTTCAGCATCTGGTGGGGCACCTCTTCGTCCGCCCCCTTGCCGCAGAGCAAAGCCAGCACACAGGCGCCGCCTGGCAGGAGGCCACAGTCCCCCTCGGAGTGGCCGATGCCATGACAGAGGCCCTGAAGGGAACGCACCAGCGCCGGATTTTCCTCACCGCGCGCCTGCAGCATGAGCAGCATCAGAAGCTGGCTGCAGCAGAAGCCCTGGCGCACAAAGGGCAGCACATCCATCAGTACGGGGTTCATATCATTTTCTCCTTGCGGGCCGGAGGCCCTTTTCTCATCCTCCTTTCAGTGTATCCCCCGTATGTCCGTCTGTCCAAAAAATTCTCATTTTGTGCGGTAGGCAGCCAGCGCCGGCAGAATAGCAGCCACGAGCCCAGCGCCAAAGGAGACCAGGACCAGCAGCAGTTCCTCACTGCCAATGGTCACGGGAATCAGTATGTCCGTGCGCTCGGCCAGATACCGCGCGCAGCCAAGGGCACCGCCCCAGCCCAAAGCAAGACCGAAAAGACAGCCCAGAACCACCCCCAGGGACGTCAGACACCAGACGGTCAGAAGAAGATAGCCCGGACCTGCGCCAAGCACGCGCAGACGCATGAGAAGCGGGCGCCTCGCCTGAACGCCGGTTACGGACACAAGCAGCACGCCGGCCAGAGCTATGCCTTCGGAAATGATGGCCATGAGGAAAAGCAGATCACGTACGCCGCCGAGATCGGAAAAGAGTGACGTCAGGACCTCACCCGTGAACACGCCCTGCAGGGGAACAGCGCGGCCGGCCTCATCAACGGCGCTTTTCTGCGACCAGAAAGAACGCAGCCTGTAGGCGTCAGCTACGCCCACAGGTTTTACAACCACGCAGGCGATTCCGGGGAGCTGTCTGCCCTCGTTCAGAACGGCGCCCGCTGGTTTCCCCATATCTTCATGGGGCAGGAGACCGTGCAGAATCCAGAGCGTCTCCACGGGCACGAGAACAGCCTTGTCCCACGCGCTTCCAAGAGCCTGAAGGCGGCCCACAACAGTGAACGAATGGGACTCGTGCCCGCCCCTGCTGTGTCCGTGCTGTGGCGTGATATGTTCCCCGATATGGCTCGGAACGGACGCACCGACCACGGCTTCACCCGGACGGGTGAAGAGCCGTCCTTCCGCAACGCCGCGCTTTCCGCCAAGCGTTACCAGATCGGCAGAAGTGCCGACCACGGGATAGCGGCCCCAGCGGTCTCCGAAAGCGAGGGGGCAGCCCAGGCCGTCCCTTTACTTCTCCGAATCCCGCCGAGGATATCGCCGGGAATGAGTTTCAGTGTATTTTCACGCAGATAGACGTCTGAGAGAACCAGATCCGTGGCGCTTCCCTGAGCGCCGATGATCAGATCAAAATCATCTCCCGCCCTGGCCGCGCCGGCGCGCACGGCCTTCTCAACGCTTGTTATGCACACGCCGGAACCGATGGAGAGGCCCAGGAGGAGCGCGAGCGCCAGGAGACTCCACATCCCTTTCCTGGCTTCCGCGAAAACAAGGCGCAAAGGATTCATATGCCGGCTCCTTTCTCCGCTCCCTTCCCTCCGGAGACGCTGAGATGCCCGTCATCAAGGTAGAGACGCAGCGAAAACCTTCCCGCGATGGCGGAGTCGTGCGTCACGCAGAGAAATGTCGTCCTGAGCTCACGGGCAAGATCCAGAAGAAGATCCATGACCATGCCCGCACTTTCCCTGTCGAGGCTCCCCGTAGGCTCATCGGCCAGCAGGATGCCCGGACGGCGCAGCACGGCGCGGGCTGCGGCTACGCGCTGCTTTTCCCCGCGTGACAGGCGGCGCACATCAGCCCGTGGACGCACGCCGAGGAGGCCAAGGAGTTCCTCTGCCCTGGCACGCAGTTTCCCCGGAACCCTGAAATGCGTGAAAGTCCACGGAAGGAGCACGTTGTCGAGGGCGTTCAGAGAATCGAAAAGGCAGAAATCCTGATAAATCCAGCCGATGTGTCTGCCGCGCCAGGCGTCCCTTCCTGCGGCCGGCAGGCTTCCTATATCGAGTCCGTTCCAGCGCACGCTCCCCTTATCCGGCAGCAGGATTCCGCTGACGAGGCGGAGAAATGTCGTTTTCCCTGTTCCGGACGGAGATACCGGCACGAATATGAGCATGACGCTCTCT
>OLGE01004319.1_pt1 | contig 10385 bp, 8 predicted proteins | sample 1605151 | NCBI WGS metagenome assembly OLGE01 (sample SAMEA3888912, study PRJEB22519) | human gut metagenome | biome: human gut; feature: human-associated habitat; material: faeces | place: Denmark | collected 2010
TGAGGAAGTCCGCAAAATGTGACTTCTTTTTGAATTTGATGAAAAAGTCCTTGACAATTTGTCTCTGGTAAGACTGCAAAATCTATCCTCATCTCCTGTGGCGCACGGCTTGCACCCTTCGATATTCAGGAGTTACGCGACCTCACAATGTACGATGAACTGGAATTGGATACGCTGGGCGATAAGAAAACGGCCTTATTCCTCATTATGTCGGACACGGACAGCACCTTCAACTTCCTGATTTCGATGGTTTACACCCAGCTTTTTAACCTCTTGTGCGATAAAGCGGATGATGTATACGGTGGAAAACTGCCCATCCATGTGCGCTGCCTGATTGACGAAGCGGCCAACATCGGCCAGATTCCCAATCTGGAAAAGCTGGTGGCTACTATCCGCAGCCGTGAAATTTCGGCCTGTCTTGTCCTGCAAGCCAAAAGCCAGCTAAAGGCCATCTACAAAGACCATGCCGATACCATCATTGGCAACATGGACAGCCAGATTTTTCTCGGCGGTTCAGAACCCGGCACACTGAAAGACCTGTCTGAAATGTTGGGCAAGGAAACGATTGATGCGTACAACACTTCGGATACGCGTGGGAACTCCCCATCTTACGGCACAAATTACTCCAAATTGGGTCACGAATTATTAAGTCGAGATGAGCTGGCTGTGCTGGATGGCGGCAAGTGCATTTTGCAGTTGCGCGGTGTGCGGCCTTTTCTCTCGGACAAGTATGATTTGACTCAGCACCCGAACTACAAGCTCACTTCTGATTTTGACGAAAAGAACCGATTCGATATTGAAAAATATCTGAACCGAAAAACAGAAATCCACCCCGGTGATGAGTTCATCGTGGTGGACGCTGATTCGCTCCCGTCTGCCTGATTCGGTAGGCGGCTTTATTTTTACCCGGCCAGAGAGGTACACCAGCAAGTCAACTCCCACCGCAGCTTGCGGCTCAACTATTATGGCTTCAGGTGTGTACGGACGGTCTACAAGTTTTCAATTATAAAGGAGAAACGACTATGGAATTCTTTAACTCTGCTATCGAAGTTCTTCAGACTCTGGTTGTCGCTCTGGGTGCTGGCCTCGGCGTTTGGGGTGCCATCAACCTGCTGGAAGGTTATGGCAACGATAACCCCGGCAGCAAGAGTCAGGGTATGAAGCAGCTCATGGCTGGCGGCGGTGTCGCGCTGGTCGGCATTACCCTGATTCCTCTGCTGAGCGGCCTGTTCGGTTAAGAACCGCGGGCGGATTTATTCCGCCTGTACATACGCAATCGCTTCAATCCTCGCTGTGGATAACAGCCCCTATTATAATAGGAAGTGAATTGCTGCAAGACCATCCACCCATCAACGAAAGGCGGTGCTATTATGCAGCTTCTGACCCACATTATTTTTGTTCTGAACCTTCTCAAGACCCTTATCAACCACTTCACCTAAAGGACGGTGACTGCTGAATGGAAACCGTTCTCAAAGCCATAGCCGATTGGATAAAGGGTATCCTGACGGCTGGCATCATGTCAAACCTGTCCGGGCTGTTCGATGCCGTAAATGAGCAGGTCGGTGACATTGCGCAACAGGTCGGCACACGGCCATCGGCCTTTGAACCACGCGTTTTTGCGATGATCGAATCGCTCTCCCGGAACGTGGTTCTGCCGATTGCGGGCATTATCCTCACATTTATCGCCTGTTACGAACTGATTGAAATGATAACCCAGCATAACAACATGGCGCAGTTTGAGCCAGCACTTATTATGCGCTGGATTTTCAAGACCGCTGTTTCAGTATGGTTCATCTCCAACACGTTCGATATTGTGATGGCAGTCTTTGACCTGACGCAGAAAGTCGTGTCCGATTCCAGCGGCATTATTGCGGGCAATACTCGCGTCAATGAAATCGGCCTGTCGATGCTGGAAGCCAGTCTGATGCAAATGGATGTCGGTCCACTCTTCGGGCTTTTTTTGCAGAGCTTCTTCATCGGCATCACCATGAGAATCCTCTCAATCGTGATTTTCGTCATTGTGTACGGACGCATGATTGAGATCTACTGTATGGTGAGCCTTGCGCCGATTCCCATGGCAACATGGGGCAACCATGAACAGAGCCACATGGGACAGAACTATCTGAAATGCTTGTTTGCGCTGGGATTTCAGGGCTTTCTCATCCTCATCTGCGTGGCCATCTATGCCGTGTTGATTCAGAATGTGGCGATTTCCGGCGATGCCATCAATTCGATCTGGGGCATTGTCGGCTACACCGTCCTGCTCTGTTTCAGTCTGTTCAAAACCAGCTCCGTGACGAAATCTGTTCTCGGAGCGCATTAAAGGGGGTGCTTTATTGGCTGCGTATATTTCTGTTCCTCGCGATTTAACCAAGGTGAAGTCAAAAGTGGCTTTCAACCTGACAAAGCGGCAGCTCATCTGCTTCGGAACGGCGGCACTGATTGGAGTGCCGCTTTTCTTTTTGCTCCGAGATTCCGGCGGCAACTCTGCCGCTACCCTTGGCATGATGGCAGTCATGCTGCCTGCGTTTTTTCTCGGTATGTACGAGAAAAACGGTCAGCCGCTGGAAAAGCTGCTGTCGCACTATATTCAGGCGCGGTTCCTGCGCCCGAAGATTCGACCTTACAAGACCAACAACTACTATGTACTGCTTATGAAAGGAGGGTCAGCCCATGCCGTTTTGGAAAAAGACCAGTAAGGGCGGCAAGAAAAAGCCGCCGAAGCCCACTGTTCCCCGGACAGCGCAGCAGTCCATCCCCATGCAGCGGATGTTTGAGGATGGAACCTGCCGGGTGAGGGCAAACTACTACACCCGGACGATTGCCTATCAGGATATTAACTATCAGCTGGCACAACAAGAGGACAAAAACGCGATTTTCGAGGAATGGTGTTCGTTCCTCAACTTCTTCGACAGCTCCATCAAGTTTGAGCTGTCCTTTGTGAACATGGCAACGGACAGTTCAGAATTCGAGAAAAGCATCCGCATTCCATTCCAGAAAGACGGTTTCGATGATGTGCGGGCTGAGTATTCGCTGATGCTGCGCCAGCAGCTTGCCAAGGGCAATAATGGTCTGACTAAGACCAAGTTCATCACCTTTGGCGTGGAGGGCGAGAGTATGCGTCAGGTGAAAACACGGCTCGACCATGTGCAGAACGATCTGCTCAACAACTTCCACCGTTTGGGTGTTCAGGCCAAGCCGCTGAATGGTACGGAACGGCTCAAGCTCATGCACGATATGTTCCACATGGACGGTGAATCAAAGTTCCGTTTTGAATGGAATGATCTCGTGAAAAGCGGCCTTTCGGTGAAAGATGCCATTGCACCGACTGCTTTCGCCTTCAAAAATTCCCGGACGTTCCAAATGGGCGGAATCTACTGTGCCGCCAGTTTTCTGAGCATCACGGCCTCCGACATCAGCGACAAGCTTCTGAAAGATTTTTTAGATATGGATTCCAGCCAGATTGTCACCATGCACATTCAGAGCGTTGACCAGAACCGCGCCATTAAAACGGTCAAGCGCACGATTACTGAACTTGATAGAAGCAAGATTGAGGAGCAGAAGAAAGCAATCCGCGCCGGGTATGATATTGACATCATTCCGTCCGATTTGGCGACCTATGGCCGTGATGCCAAAGCCCTGCTGAAAGAATTGCAGAGCCAGAACGAGCGAATGTTTTTGGTGACATTCCTCGTGCTGAACACCGGGCGTACCGAGCAGGAACTGGAAAACAATGTCTTTCAGGCAAGCTCCATCGCACAGAAGCACAACTGCAATCTGTGCCGCTTGGATTACCAGCAGGAACAGGGGCTTATGTCCTCTCTGCCGCTGGCCGATAATCAGATTGAGATTCAGCGCGGCCTTACTACCAGCAGTACGGCCATTTTCATTCCATTCACCACACAGGAGCTTTACCAGTCCGGCAAAGAATCTCTGTACTACGGTTTGAATGCTCTCTCCAACAATTTGATTATGGTGGACAGAAAGAAGCTGAAAAATCCGAATGGACTTATCCTCGGTACTCCCGGCTCCGGCAAAAGTTTCTCGGCAAAGCGTGAAATCGCAAATGCCTTTCTGGTGACGGATGATGATATTATCATCAACGACCCCGAAGGCGAATATTCCCCACTGGTAAACCGACTGAAAGGACAGGTCATTAAAATCAGCCCCAACAGCACCCAGTTCATCAACCCGATGGACATTAACGCCAACTATTCGGAAGAAGATAATCCGCTGTCCCTGAAAGCGGACTTTATTCTTTCTCTGTGCGAACTGGTTGTCGGCGGCAAGGAAGGTCTGCTCCCGGTGGAAAAGACGGTCATTGACCGCTGTGTGCATCTGATTTATCGGAAATATTTTGCTGACCCCTGCCCGGAGAATATGCCGATTCTGGAGGACTTGTACAACGCCCTGCTCCAGCAGGACGAGAAAGAAGCTCATCATGTTGCTACCGCTCTGGAAATCTACGTCAAGGGCAGTCTGAATCTGTTCAACCACCGCACCAACGTGAACGTCAATAACAGAATCGTCTGTTATGACATTAAGGAACTGGGCAAGCAGATGAAGAAGCTCGGTATGCTCATCGTGCAGGATCAGGTCTGGGGACGTGTCACTGCCAATCGTAGTAGCGGAAAGTCCACCCGATATTATATGGACGAGATGCACCTCCTCTTAAAAGAGGAGCAGACTGCGGCCTATTCTGTGGAGATTTGGAAGCGGTTCAGAAAATGGGGCGGAGTGCCGACTGGATTAACGCAGAACGTCAAAGACCTGCTTTCTTCGCGTGAGGTCGAGAATATTTTCGAGAACAGCGACATGATCATCATGCTGAATCAGGCCGCTGGCGACCGTCAAATCCTCGCAAAGCAGCTCAACATCTCGCCCCATCAGCTTTCCTATGTGACGCACTCCGGTGAAGGTGAAGGACTGCTTTTCTTCGGCAATGTTATTCTCCCGTTCGTGGACAGATTCCCCACCGATTTGGAACTGTATCGCATCATGACCACGAAGTTGGGTGAGGTTTCGGAGAGCAAAAAGGAATGAGCAATCCGAAGCTGAACTTCAAAGAGGAAACGTCAGCCAAAAAGACACGCTCTCCCCCGAAGAAAGCGAGGGTCGAGCAGTCCACGCCCAAAAAGAAGAAGCTGAAACTCGATGCGGACAAGGCCGCAGAAAAAAACCAGCATTTGCGATTTGGCAAGGCAGAACTGACCCCGGACGAACTGAGCCGTTTGAGCAAAGCGCAAAAGCGCGAGATGTACGCTGCCAATGCTGCCCGGACTGCGGTGCATCGGGAAATCGACCAGTATGAGGAAGATAATGTCGGTGTGCAGGCGTTGAGCGAGGGTGAAAAGGCCGCTGGAAATGTCCGCGATATTTCCAAGAGCCGCTATGCCCGGAAACTGAAAAAGAAAGCCAAGGTGCAGGGCAAGAAAAACTCCAAAACCGCAAAATCTTCTGCGCAAGAACCAACTGCATCACAAAATGCAGGAGATTCCGGCATCGGTACCCGTGAGGGTGGTTCCAATTGGCTCTCCCGATGGCGGCAGAAACATGACATTCGACAGAGCTACTATGCCGCAGCCCGGTCTGGTGGCACAGCGGCACAGACCGTTGGAAGCAAAAAAGCTGTATCCGGCGGTGCATCTGCCGCACGGTCTGGTGTAGAACAAGTAGTGGACAAGGGAAAATCTGTGGTCGGTTCGGCAGTAAACAGCCTTATGACCGCCGCAAAGAGTAACGCGCACGTTCTTGTAATCGTGGGCGTTTTTGTTTTGCTCATCCTGATGGTGATGTCTGGCTTTTCCTCCTGCGGCATCCTCTTTTCGGGCAGTACCCAAGTATCCGGGCAGACGATTTATTCTGCCGAGGACAGGGACATTCGCGGTGCAGAACAGGACTACAAGAAGCTGGAAAAGGAACTGGACAAAAAAATCAAGCGCACTCCGCAAGACCATCCGGGCTACAACGAGTACCAGTACCATCTTGATCCCATCGAGCATGACCCGTGGCAGCTCACTTCCTTTCTGACTACTCTGTATGACGATTATACCCGGTCGGAAGTGCAGGGCAAATTGAAGGAAATCTTCAAAAAGCAGTACAAGCTCACCACATGGGTAGAAGTGCAGATTCGGTACAAGACCGTATGGGTCATTAGTCCTGCGGGCATCCCGGTTCCTACACAGGTGCCGTATGAGTACAAGATTTTCCACACCAAACTGGAAAACAAGGGTCTGGAAGTTGTTATCCGGGAAGAGCTGACCGAAGATCAGTGGAAACGGTACGAGATTTTTCAGGACACACTGGGCGGTCGGCCTTACCTGTTCAACGGCGGTCTGCCGCCCGGTGGCTCGGATGGCTCCGGCGCACCCGGCATCGACTATCAGGTTCCTGCGGAGGCCCTGACTGACAGTGAATTTGCAGCCATCTATGAGGAAGCCAAGAAATACGTTGGCACTCCCTACGTTTGGGGCGGTAGTTCCCCCGAAACTGGCTTTGACTGTTCCGGCTACGTTTGCTGGGTCTACAACCAGAACGGCTATGATGTTGGGCGCACTACTGCCAACGGATTGTGGCAGAAGAGCCAGCATATTTCTGAAGCCGAAGCAAAGCCCGGTGACTTGGTTTTCTTCAAAGGAACGTATGATACGCCGGGGATGAGCCATTGCGGAATCTATCTCGGTAATGGCATGATGGTCAGTGCCGGAGACCCCATCAAATATGCTGACATCCACTCGTCCTACTGGCAACAGTATCTTGCCGGATTCGGACGGCTTTCAAAATGATTGGAGGGTTCTATTATGAGCGAAAAACTGGAAAAACTGCGGGCGATGCTCGAAAAAGAGAAAGAGCGGCGCATCAAGCTGAACAACCGCATTGAGATTCTGGAGCGGCGGATTCAGGAAGCCGAGGCCGCCGAGGTGAACGAAATGGTGCGCAGTGCAAAGGTCAGCCCGGAACAGCTTGCCGCCCTGCTGCGGCAGTCGGCCAACACCACCCCGAACCCGGCTGCGCTGGCCGCTGTGGGTGCAACTTTTGACAAGGAGGAAGATGTCAATGATGAAGATTAAGAAATTCGGCGCACTGCTGGTATCGGCGGTGCTGTGCATCGGCATGGCTGCTCCTGCTTTCGCCTATGAGGGCGATACCACCCCGGTGGAAGAACCTGTCCTGCCGGAAATCGTAGAGGAAGAAGATGCTGTCACCATTACGGATGAGGAAACGGGCGCACTGACCCCGGAGGGCAATCTGACACTGGTGGACGATTATCACACCAACTACTCCGATGGCAGCGGCCAGCAGTTTATTACGATGGTGAGCAAGTCGGGTGCGACATTCTACTTGGTCATTGACCGCAATGCCAAGGGGCAGCAGACCGTCCACTTTATGAACCTTGTGGACGAAGCGGATTTGCTGGCCTTGATGGAGGAAGAAGCAGCAGAAGCCTACAACGCCGAAAAAGAAGCGGCGAAGCAGGCGGAACTGGACAAGCTGAAAGCCGAGGAAGAAGCCAAGAAAGCCGCAGAAGAAGCTGCTGCATCCGATGCAGAACAGCCGAAAGAAAATAAAGTCACAAAGTATGCTGCGGCGTTTCTCGGTGTCGTGGCTCTGATTGCGCTAGTGGCGGGCGGCGGCTTTTATTTCTTCATCCAGCAGAAGCACAAGAAACAGGCAGAAAAAGAAGCTGCTGACCCTGATGCGGACTACACCGAGGACAACGGCAATTTCGAGATTCCCCCGGAAGATGATTCGAACGATGAGGATACTTCTGAGGAACAGGATGTAACACCCATCTGATTTTAAGGCGGCGATTGCCGCCTACATACCATAATTCAAACTAGATTGGAGGGATTTCTTATCGCAAAATTGATCGTGACCGAAAAATCGTCCGTTGCCATGTCTTACGCCAAGGTTTTGGGGGTGCAGGGGCGGCAGGATGGCTACCTTGAGGGCAGCGGCTATATCGTGAGTTGGTGTATCGGCCATCTGGTAGAACTGGCTCCGCCCAGCACCTACGATGAAAAGTACGTCAAATGGAATGTAGCCGATCTGCCTATCCTGCCGCAAAGGTGGCAGTACCTTGTGTCTGCCAGCACAAAAAAGCAGTTCGGAATCCTGAAAAAGCTCATGCACCGCGCCGATGTGGAGAGCATTATCTGCGCAACGGACGCAGGGCGTGAAGGCGAACTGATTTTCCGGCTGGTTTACGAACAGGCTGGGTGTAAAAAGCCTGTTTCCCGGCTGTGGCTGTCCAGCATGGAGGACAATGCCATCCGGGAGGGCTTTGCAAATCTGAAACCGTCAACAGAATATGATGCACTGTATCAGGCTGCACTCTGCCGGGAACGTGCCGATTGGATGGTCGGCATCAACTGTTCCCGGCTTTTTTCCTGCCTGTATGGTCGGCCTTTGGCAGTCGGCAGAGTAATGACCCCGACACTTGCCATGACGGTGGAACGAGAAGCCGCCATTGCTGCTTTTGTCCCGGAAAAGTTCTACACGGTGGCTCTGGAGCTGACAAGCGGTTTTGTGGCATTAAGCCGCCGCATTTCTGAAAAAGCGGACGCGGAAAAGCTGCTTGCGGAGTGCAGAAAGGAGATGGTGTCCACGATCCAGAAAATCACGCGCAAGGAAAAGGCCGAAAATCCACCGCCGCTCTATGACCTCACTACGCTCCAGCGGGATGCCAACCGCTTGCTGGGCTTTACAGCACAGCAGACCTTGAACTATGCACAGAGCTTGTACGAGAAAAATCTCATCACTTACCCGCGCACGGACAGCCGTTTTCTGACTGAGGATATGGCGGCATCGCTGCCGGGGCTGATGTCGGCTGCTGCGGGAGCCTTTGATGTGCATGAAGCCGTGCCTGTCCATGCAGAGCAAGCAATCAACAACAGCAAAGTCAGTGACCACCATGCACTGCTGCCCACGGCAAGTGTGGCACAGGCAGACTTTTCGGCTTTGCCCGCCGGAGAATTAAGCATCCTGCGGCTGATTACGGTGCGTCTGCTCTGCGCTGTTGGCGAACCTCACCGCTATGCGGAAACCACCCTGACCACCATTTGCGCCGGGAAAGAATTTTCGGCAAAAGGCAAGGTAGTTTTGGACGAGGGCTGGAAAGGCATCGAGCGCAAAATGCTGGACGATCTGCTGGACAAAAAGAAAGAGCCTGCTGCTCTGCCGGATGTGCAGGAGCAGAGCGAGTGCGGCATTGCTGGTGCTGAACTGAAAGAAGGCCAGACCTCACCGCCGAAGCATTTCACAGAAGATACGCTCCTGCACTCTATGGAAACGGCCAGCGCGGACAGCATGCCGGAGGATGCAGAACGTCAGGGCATTGGAACTCCGGCTACGCGAGCGGCTATTATCGAAAAATTAGTGGCAAAGGGCTTTCTGGAGCGCAAAGGCGACAAGAAAACCAAAGTGCTGCTGCCTACCGACAAGGGCAAAGCCCTGATTACAGTGATGCCCGAAGAAGTCCAGTCCGCTGACATGACTGCCGACTGGGAAACAAAACTGCTGCGCGTGGAGCGCGGCGAGATGGAGCCAAAGACATTTATGACTGAAATCAGCGATATGATCTCCTCGCTGGTAAACACCACCGAGGCCGTGAAAGGAGCGAGTGCGCTTATGAAAAATAAAGTGATTGGTATCTGCCCGAACTGTGGCAAATCTGTTGTGGAGCGCGAAAAGGGCTATTTCTGCGAGAACCGGGAATGCCGATTTGTACTGTGGAAAGACAACGCCTTCTTCAAGCGTCTGGGCAAACGGATGGATGCTCATGTAGCCGACAAGTTGCTGCGGGACGGCCGTGTCCGCCTGAAAGACTGCCGTAGTGCCAAGGGCAAGACCTACAATGCAACGGTTTTGCTGACCACTGAAGCCGATGGTCGCAGCAAATTCTCGCTGGAATTTGAGGGCAGTTGCTGATGGAAAAGCTAAATGAAGCGGTCTACCTCATCAACGATGAACGCTATCTGCACCTCCGGGAAAACGGCGCAGGTGTCGGCTTTGCCACTTATAATAAGGTAACGGGTGAACCTCTGGAAAGCGGGCAGATCTCCGAAAAAAATCTGCCGCCGGATGGCAGGAACATGATGTCTGCTGCCCGGAACTGGTATCTGTTTGAACTTTCGGAAGATGAGCGCAAGGTTATCCAACTTGAAAGCATAAAAATTCTCGAAAGCGTTCCCGCATCCGGCATCCACAAACGGCGTATTTGGGAGCCTGAAACGATGCCAAAAGATATTCGGCTCATCAACAGTCACTATGACGACCTCTATCGCATTCCAGATGGCGGCGTGATTCAGGTGGATTACCCGAATGGGCACAGTTTTACGGCACGGGTGGAACATCTGGATGATTATCACTTTGACATGGGCGGT
>OLGE01004323.1_pt1 | contig 10381 bp, 4 predicted proteins | sample 1605151 | NCBI WGS metagenome assembly OLGE01 (sample SAMEA3888912, study PRJEB22519) | human gut metagenome | biome: human gut; feature: human-associated habitat; material: faeces | place: Denmark | collected 2010
CTGAAACAATTAAGGACGCACAGTCACTTGTAGTAGTTGACTACCGTGGACTTACCGTAGCAGAAGATACTCAGTTACGTAAAGCATTAAGAGAAGCTGGTGTTACTTACAAAGTATACAAAAATACTTTAGTAAGCCGTGCAGTAGAAGGTACTCAGTTCGAAAGCTTAAGAGACGTTCTTGAAGGACCGAATGCTTTCGCTATCTCTACTGAGGATGCAACAGCTCCGGCAAGAGTTTTAGCTAAGTTCGCTAAAACAGCTCCTGCTCTTGAAATCAAAGCAGGTGTTGTTGAGGGTACTTATTATGATGAGGCAGGCATGAAGGCTGTCGCAGCAGTACCATCAAGAGAAGAACTTCTTTCCAAATTACTTGGAAGCTTACAGTCTCCGATTACCAACCTTGCTCGCGTTCTCAATCAGATCGCAGAAAAAGGCGGTGCGGCAGATGCAGCAGTAGAGGCTGCTCCGGCAGAAGAAACAGCAGCTGCAGAAGAACCAGCAGAGACACCGGCAGAGTAATCTATCCGGCGGCTGGATGAAACAGTATATGGGCACGGCAGGAGAGACTGACCGGTGCGACAATAAATTATAATGGAGGAAAATTATAATGGCAAAATTAACAACAGCAGAATTTATCGATGCTATCAAAGAGTTAAGCGTATTAGAGTTAAATGATTTAGTAAAAGCTTGTGAAGAAGAGTTCGGCGTATCTGCAGCAGCAGGCGTTGTAGTTGCAGCAGCAGGTGCTGGTGACGGCGCAGCAGCAGAAGAGAAGACTGAGTTCGACGTTGAGTTAACAGAGGTTGGCCCGAACAAGGTTAAGGTTATCAAGGTTGTTCGTGAGGCAACTGGCTTAGGCTTAAAGGAAGCTAAGGATCTCGTTGATGGAGCTCCTAAGGTTCTCAAAGAGGCTGCTGACAAGGCAACCGCTGACGACATCAAGGCTAAACTTGAGGCTGAGGGCGCAAAGGTTACTTTAAAATAATCGCGTAAGCTACGAGAAGCATATAAGCGGAAACGGCGTGACTACGGGAATTTATTCCCGGCGGTCGCGCCGTTTTTGCTTATATGCGGCGACGGCCGCGTGCTGGCCGGCTCTGCCGGACAGAATGCTTCCCGCAGCATGCGCGATTTGCTTATTTGCTCTGCTTCTATGCGGTGACAGCCGCGTGCTGGCCGGCTCTGCCGGACAGCGGGCTCCCGTAGCGGCTGTCGCCGGTACGGGAAAATAAATTCCCTACTTCCCAAAAGAAAATACTTGGTATATGATAGTACTAACAGACTTTATAGGAAAATAGTACTTTTCCAGAGGATGAAAGTACGGGAAAGAGGAGAAGATACCATGCCGTGTTTGAGGATGTCGGTCAACCGCCTGCGGGAGGGAATGATGATAAAAGAGGATGTGTTTTCAAAGACAGGGGCGGTGATTGTGCCGGACGGAGCGGTCGTCACGAAGGACGTCGTCGCGCTGCTGACCAGACATTTTGTGGACAGTGTGATGGTGGAATATCCGACGGGCAGGAAAGAACGCCCGGAACAGCAGGAACAGAGTGCGCCGGCGAAGGAACAGCATCTGAAAGAGTTCCAGGCAGAGTTCTCGGTTGCCGAACAGTCGATTTCGGAAGAACTGAAAGATATTGTATACCGGAGTAAGGATGTGAACATTTCCATGCTGCTGGAGCCGCTGAACGGACTGCTGAAAAAAGCAGATGATGATACAGATCTTGCGGACATGCTGCTTCATATGAAAAAACAGCAGTCAGGTCTGTACGCACATACCATTAACGTGGCGCTTTTTGGACAGCTTCTTGCACGGTGGAGCGGATGCACCGAGGCGGAGATGGAGGAGGTCATGGCAGCGGGGCTGCTTCATGACATTGGATTTCTTGAACTCTGGAAGGACGGGCAGGAACAGACGGAATTTCTGCAGGAATACGAGACGGAGCGATATGAGAAACATGTCGTGAGCGGATACAACCTTATTAAGAAGATGAACATAGACCAGCGGATTAAACAGGCGGTTCTGACGCACCACGAGCGCGTGAATGGAAGCGGGTTCCCACTGCAGGTAATGGGGGATAACATCAACTGGATTTCCAGAATTCTTGCGGTGGCAGATACTTACGATGCCCTTACGATGCGTCAGGGAGATAAAGCGGGCATCTCGGCATTTGAAGCGATCAAGAAGATGGAGGATGAGGGGTATAACCGTCTGGACGCCAACTATCTGATGACATTTCTGAAGCGGATTGCCGAGACGATGATCCAGCGCAATGTGATCCTGAATGATGGCAGGATGGGAAGAGTGGTCATGATTAACAAATATAAGCTGTCATGTCCGCTTGTGCAGGTGGGGGACACGTTTGTCGATCTCGCAAAACAAAGCCGGTATTACATTCAGGAGATACTTGAAGAGTAGCGGTATTGTGTGTTATAAAGAAAATAGAAAAGGCGGGCAGGGAGAGCAGCGGAACTTGAGAACAGAAAGGAGGCTTTTATGAACGGTATTACTTCGATGCAGCGAAGCAGCACATCTTATGCAGATTACGGGAAATTCGCAAACGGCAAAAAAGTGAACCGGGCGGCAGACGGTGCGGCGGAGCTTGCGATCATCCAGAAGCAGGAGACGCAGACCAGAAGCTATAAGGCCGGGGAGAACAACATTGGCGCGGCAAAAGATATGCTGAATGTGGCGGATGGCGCAATGAGCGGGATTACGGATTATCTTCAGAAGATCCGTGAACTTGGTGTTCGGGCGTCCAATACGGCGACGATCACAGATGCGGAGCGGACAAGTATTCAGGCGCAGATCGAGCAGTATAAGCAGGGCATTTCAGATATTGCAAAACAGACAAGCTTTAACACGAAGCCGCTTCTGGATGGCACGTCGCAGAAGTACAATATCATGACGGATGCCACCGGCAACGGAATGAAGATTACGACTGCAGATGCCACATTACAGGCACTTGGGATTGCGGATTTTGATGTGACGAAAGATTTTGATCTGACGCAGGTGGATGATGCGCTTGCCAGAGTGAGTGCAGGGCGCAGCGGTATGGGCGCACAGAGCAATGCATTGGAGTATGCGTACCGCTACAGTACCAACACCAGGCTGAATGTAACGGCAGGAAAAAGCCGGCTCGAGGATCTGGATTACGGACAGGCGGTATCCGAACAGAAAAAGAAGCAGACCCTGCAGCAATATGCATTTTTTATGCAGAAAAAACAGATGGAACAGAGAACCCGCGCGGCGGCAAATTTTCTTGTCTCATAAGCGGTGGCGAACGGCGGAGCGAAGGCTTTAGAGCTTTCCTTCGTCGTTTTTTGCGTACTCACGGAGAAGAAATAAATATTTTAAAAAATCCTTGACGCGGTACTTGCTATTGTGCTATCATATACGTTGCACTATTGTGGTGCAGTGGACTTAGTGCGCTTATTCGCAGGAGTCCGGTAACGTTATAAACAACGGGTTCTGCCCTTATGTTAATAAAAACGAGAGGTGAAACGTCAAATGGAGAAAAACAGAATACGACCAGTCAAAGCCGGTAAAGGCATGCGTATGAGTTACTCAAGACAGAAAGAGGTATTGGAAATGCCGAATCTGATAGAGGTCCAGAAAGACTCCTATCAGTGGTTTTTAAAAGAAGGCTTAAAAGAAGTTTTCGACGATATCTCCCCGATCGCAGATTACAGCGGTCACTTGAGTCTGGAATTTGTTGATTTTACATTATGTGAATCAGATGTAAAATATACAATTCCGGAGTGCAAAGAGAGAGATGCAACTTACGCAGCACCTTTAAAGGTAAAGGTAAGACTTCACAACAAAGAAACAGATGAGATTAATGAACATGAGATTTTCATGGGTGATCTTCCTTTGATGACCGAGACAGGTACTTTCGTGATCAACGGAGCCGAGCGTGTTATTGTCAGCCAGTTGGTACGTTCTCCGGGTATCTATTACGGCATTGCTCACGATAAAGTGGGTAAAAAGCTGTATTCCTGTACCGTGATTCCAAACCGTGGTGCATGGTTAGAGTATGAGACAGACTCCAATGACGTATTCTATGTTCGTGTTGATAGAACGAGAAAAGTGCCGATTACAGTATTGATCCGTGCACTTGGTATCGGTACCAATCAGGAAATCGTCGATCTGTTCGGCGAGGAACCGAAGATCCTTGCAAGTTTTGGAAAAGACGTTGCAACGAATTATGAAGAAGGTCTTCTTGAGTTATATAAGAAAATCAGACCAGGCGAGCCGCTTACTGTTGAAAGTGCGGAGAGCCTTATTTCTGCTATGTTCTTTGATCCGAGAAGATATGACCTTGCAAAAGTAGGACGTTACAAATTTAATAAGAAACTTATGTTAAAGAACCGTATCAACGGACATGTTCTCGCAGAGGATGTTGTAAATCTTGCAACAGGTGAGATCATTGCAGAAGCAGGTACGGAGGTAACAAGAAGTCTTGCGGATGATATCCAGAATGCAGCTGTTCCATATGTATGGATCCAGACAGAGACAAGAAATGTCAAAGTCCTTTCATCTATGATGGTTGATTTAAGAGCATATGTAGACTGCAATCCAAAAGATCTTGGTATCACTGAGTTAGTATATTATCCGGTACTTGCCCAGTTAATGGAAGAGCATACCGATATTGATGACTTAAAAGAAGCTATCAAAAAGAATGTGCATGACCTGATTCCGAAACATATTACTAAAGATGATATTTTTGCATCCATCAACTACAATATGCACTTAGAGTATGGTATCGGAAATGATGACGATATCGATCATCTTGGAAACAGACGTATCCGTGCAGTTGGTGAGTTATTACAGAACCAGTACCGTATCGGTCTTTCCAGATTAGAGAGAGTAGTACGTGAGAGAATGACCACATTAGATTTAGATGGTATTTCCCCACAGAGTCTGATCAACATTAAGCCGGTAACAGCAGCGGTAAAAGAGTTCTTCGGATCTTCCCAGCTGTCACAGTTCATGGATCAGAACAACCCGTTAGGTGAGCTGACACATAAGAGACGTCTCTCCGCATTAGGACCGGGTGGTCTTTCCAGAGACCGTGCCGGATTCGAGGTACGAGATGTTCACTATTCCCACTACGGAAGAATGTGCCCGATCGAGACACCTGAGGGACCAAACATCGGTCTTATCAACTCACTGGCAAGTTATGCAAGAATTAACGAGTATGGTTTCGTAGAGGCACCGTACCGTAAAATTGATAAATCAGATCCTAAGAATCCGCGTGTCACAGATGAAGTAGTTTATATGACAGCAGATGAAGAGGATAACTATCACGTAGCGCAGGCGAATGAGGCTCTGGATGCAGAAGGACATTTTGTACGTAATTCCGTATCCGGTCGTTACAGAGAGGAGACACAGGAGTATGAGAAAACCATGTTTGATTACATGGACGTATCTCCTAAGATGGTATTCTCTGTCGCAACAGCGATGATTCCTTTCTTGGAGAACGATGATGCAAACCGTGCGCTGATGGGATCAAACATGCAGCGTCAGGCAGTACCATTGCTTGTGACAGAATCACCAGTTGTTGGTACAGGTATGGAACGTAAAGCGGCTGTAGACTCTGGTGACTGTGTAGTTGCCAAAGAAAACGGTGTTGTTAAGAAGGCAGCTTCCAATGAAATTGTTGTTACAAATGAAGAAGGAAAAGACGTTACTTACAAGCTTGAGAAGTTTACAAGAAGTAACCAGGGTAACTGCATGAACCAGAGACCAATTGTAAAGAACGGTGATGCAGTAAAAGTAGGAGATGTAATTGCAGATGGTCCATGTACTGCAAATGGTGAAATTGCCCTTGGTAAAAACCCATTGATTGGATTTATGACATGGGAAGGATATAACTATGAGGATGCGGTATTATTAAGTGAGCGTTTAGTTCGCGATGATGTATATACATCTGTTCATATTACAGAATATGAGGCAGAGGCGCGTGATACAAAGCTTGGTGCAGAAGAGATTACCAGAGATGTCCCTGGTGTTGGTGACGATGCACTGAAAGATTTGGATGAAAGAGGTATCATTCGTATTGGTGCAGAGGTACGTGCCGGAGATATTTTGGTAGGTAAAGTAACACCTAAGGGTGAGACAGAGCTTACAGCAGAAGAAAGATTATTACGTGCTATTTTCGGTGAGAAGGCAAGAGAAGTTCGTGATACTTCCTTACGTGTTCCACATGGAGAATTTGGTATCGTAATTGATGCAAAGGTATTTACAAGAGAAAATGGAGACGAATTATCACCTGGTGTAAATCAATGTGTACGCATTTACATTGCACAGAAGAGAAAGATTCAGGTAGGAGATAAGATGGCCGGTCGTCATGGTAACAAGGGTGTAGTTTCACGAGTATTACCAGTAGAAGATATGCCATTCCTTCCAAACGGACGTCCACTTGATATCGTACTTAATCCACTTGGTGTGCCTTCGCGTATGAACATTGGACAGGTGTTAGAGATTCACCTTTCCCTTGCATCAAAGGTACTTGGTTTCAACGTAGCAACACCAGTATTTGATGGTGCAAAAGAAAATGACATCATGGATACGTTGGAATTGGCAAATGATTATGTAAATACACCTCTTGAGGATTTTAAGGCTAAGTATGAAGATGTCTTAGATCCAGAGGTTATGGAATACTTATTGACAAACGAAGAATACAGAAAAGAGTGGGAAGGTGTTCCAATCAACCGTGACGGTAAAGTAAGATTACGTGATGGTAGAACAGGAGAATACTTCGATGGAGCAGTTACAGTCGGTTTCATGCACTATCTGAAACTTCACCATTTGGTAGATGATAAGATCCATGCACGTTCTACAGGTCCTTACTCATTGGTAACACAGCAGCCACTTGGTGGTAAGGCACAGTTCGGTGGACAGCGTTTCGGAGAGATGGAGGTTTGGGCACTGGAAGCATACGGTGCAGCATATACTCTACAGGAAATCCTTACAGTGAAGTCCGATGATGTAGTTGGTCGTGTTAAGACATACGAAGCAATCATTAAGGGTGAAAACATTTCGAAACCAGGTATTCCAGAGTCCTTTAAGGTATTGTTAAAGGAATTACAGTCATTGGCATTGGATGTTACTGTTTTGGATGAAAATGGTAATGAAGTGCAAATGTCCGAAAATATCGAGTACGGTGATGAGGACTTAAAACCAATCATTGAAGGAAATAAGACAGCCGTAGATGAAACAGAAGATTTCAAGAATGCGGGATACAGAGAGGCAAAATCTGTGGCAGAGTTAGATGACGAGATTATGGATGGCATTTTAGAAGGCGTCACAGAAAATAGTCTTATGGACGATTTAGATGAATAATAGAACGTATTAACAATAGATTATCAGTTGCACAGAGGTGACTGTGCAACTGACAGACGAAGGGAGCGCCAGGTATGCAAGAAGTCAGCAATACAAATGCAGAACCAAGTTTGACATATGATGCGATAAAGATTGGTCTTGCTTCTCCAGAGAGAATCAGAGAATGGTCTAGAGGTGAAGTAAAGAAACCGGAAACTATTAACTATAGAACATTAAAACCAGAGAAAGACGGTTTGTTCTGTGAGAAAATTTTTGGACCTAGTAAAGACTGGGAGTGTCACTGCGGTAAATACAAGAAGATACGTTATAAAGGTGTAGTTTGTGATCGTTGTGGTGTAGAAGTAACAAAAGCAAGTGTTCGTCGTGAAAGAATGGGACATATTGAACTTGCAGCACCAGTATCCCATATCTGGTATTTTAAGGGCATTCCAAGTAGAATGGGATTAATCCTGGATTTATCTCCAAGAACATTGGAAAAAGTATTATATTTTGCTTCTTATATTGTGTTAGATGCTGGTTCTACTGATTTACAGTACAAGCAGGTACTTACAGAGCGTGAATATCAGGAAGCAGTTGAAAAGTTTGGAAGAGATGCTTTCCGCGTTGGTATGGGTGCAGAATCCGTTTACGAATTATTGCAGGCAATTGACTTAGAAAAAGAATCAACAGACTTAAAGAAGGAACTTGTGAATGCAACTGGACAAAAACGTGCTAGAATTATCAAGAGATTAGAAGTGGTAGAAGCTTTCAGAACTTCTGGAAATAAACCAGAATGGATGATTTTAACAGTAGTTCCTGTTATTCCACCAGATATTCGTCCAATGGTACAGTTGGATGGTGGACGTTTTGCTACATCAGATATGAATGATTTATATCGTCGTATTATTAACCGTAACAATCGTCTAAAGAGATTATTGGATTTAGGAGCACCTGACATTATCGTTCGTAACGAAAAGAGAATGTTACAGGAAGCTGTGGATGCATTGATTGATAACGGTAGACGAGGCAGACCAGTTACTGGACCTGGTAACCGTGCACTTAAATCTTTATCCGATATGTTAAAAGGTAAGCAGGGACGTTTCCGTCAGAACTTGCTTGGTAAGCGTGTTGATTATTCTGGACGTTCCGTTATCGTAGTAGGACCAGAATTAAAGATTTATCAGTGTGGTTTACCAAAGGAAATGGCAATTGAATTGTTTAAACCATTTGTTATGCGTGACCTTGTGAAACAGGGAACTGCACATAATATTAAATCTGCAAAGAAAATGGTAGAGCGTTTAGAGCCAGAAGTTTGGGATATTTTAGAGGAAGTAATCAAAGAGCATCCGGTTATGTTGAACCGCGCCCCTACACTTCATAGACTTGGTATTCAGGCATTTGAACCTATCTTAGTAGAAGGTAAGGCAATTAAACTTCATCCATTGGTTTGTACAGCCTTCAATGCCGATTTCGATGGTGACCAGATGGCGGTGCATTTACCATTATCTGTGGAAGCACAGGCAGAGTGTCGTTTCTTGTTACTTTCACCAAACAACCTGTTAAAACCATCAGACGGTGGTCCTGTTGCAGTACCATCACAGGATATGGTATTGGGTATTTATTACTTAACAATGGGTAAGATGGTTGATTACTCGGATGATAAAGAATTAGATGCCAGCATTGAAAAAATCTATGAAACACAGGAAGAGGTTGTAGCAGATTTACCAACAGCCAATAGTGAAGGAAAGATTAATGTAGATACTATGATTAAGTTCCGTGTTAGTGATGACAGATATGTTATCTGTACTCCTATGGACTTAATGGGACATTATTTCTATGAGAAAAACGAAGCATTACTTGCTTATGAAAACGGAGATATTACATTACATCAGAAGATTAAGGTTCGTATGTCGGCTGAAAATGAAGATGGAACTGTAGAATACAAGATTATAGAGACAACAATGGGACGTCTTATTTTCAACGAGATCATTCCACAGGATTTGGGATTTGTAGACCGTACAAAAACAGAAAACCGTTTTGCATTGGAAATTGATTTCCACGTTGGTAAAAAGCAGTTGAAGCAGATTTTGGAGAAATGTATCAATACACATGGAGCAACAAAAACTGCAGAAACATTAGATAACATTAAAGCATTAGGATATAAATATTCTACAAAGGCTGCCATGACAGTTTCGATTTCTGATATGACAGTACCAGCATCTAAGAAACAGTTGTTGGAAGATGCAGAAAAGACAGTTGAAAAGATTACAAAAGACTTCCGTCGTGGATTGACAACAGAAGAAGAACGTTATAAAGCTGTTGTTGAAACATGGAAAGAGACAGATGATGAACTTACAAAAGCCTTGCTTGGTGGATTGGATAAATACAACAATATCTACATGATGGCGGATTCTGGAGCCCGTGGTTCTGATAAGCAGATTAAGCAGCTTGCAGGTATGCGTGGATTGATGGCAGATACATCTGGTAGAACGATCGAATTGCCTATCAAGTCAAACTTCCGTGAAGGACTTGACGTATTGGAGTATTTCATTTCTGCGCATGGTGCTCGTAAGGGTCTGTCAGATACAGCGCTTCGTACAGCCGATTCAGGATACTTAACACGTCGTCTTGTTGATGTATCACAGGATTTGATTATTCGTGAGACAGATTGCTGTGAAGGAAAAGCCATTCCAGGAATGTGGATTAGCGCATTTATGGATGGAAAAGAAGTAATTGAGTCATTAGAAGAACGTATTACAGGAAGATACTCTTGTGAGACAATCTATGATGACAATGGCGAAATGATTGTAAAAGCAAATCATATGATTACTGCTAAGAGAGCAGCAAGAATTTGTGCAACAAAGGCAATCATTGAAGCTGGAAATGATGCAAAAGTGAAGATTCGTAACGTGCTTACTTGCCGTTCTCATATTGGAGTTTGTGCAAAATGTTATGGTGCAAACATGGCAACAGGTCAGGCAGTACAGGTTGGTGAAGCAATCGGTATCATCGCCGCACAGTCCATCGGTGAGCCTGGTACACAGCTTACCAT